>Ga0102938_10001582_pt1 | contig 17225 bp, 10 predicted proteins | sample SalPonR2_B_D2_MG_FD_84516 | JGI IMG/M metagenome (GOLD analysis project Ga0102938, IMG submission 84516) | Salt pond soil microbial communities from South San Francisco under conditions of wetland restoration - Salt Pond MetaG R2_B_D2_MG | ecosystem: Environmental > Aquatic > Marine >...
CACTTCGCGAGACGATGGGCGCGATCGGGGGAACGAAGCAACTGCAAGGCCTGATGCTGATCACGTTCGTGGTCATGTTGGCCGCCGTGCCGGCATACGCCGCGCTCGTCGCCAAGCTGCCCCGTCGCTGGGTCGTACGGATCGTCTTTCACTTCTTTTCGGTCAGTCTGCTGGCGTTCCTGCTGGCAATGCGATCGGACGTGTCCTGGCTACAAACCTGGTCCGCCCGCGTCTTTTTCGTCTGGGTCAACGTTTTCGCGCTGTTCGCGACCAGCGTGTTTTGGTCGGTCTTGGCGGACCTGTTTTCCAGCAACCAAGGCAAACGCCTGTTCGGAACGATCGCGGCCGGCGGCACGGCAGGCGCGATGACCGGATCCCTGCTGACCAGCCAGTTGGCAACGCGGCTCTCGACGAGTTCGTTGTTGCTGTTACCGATTGCGACGCTGCAAGCCGGACTTTGGTGTGCATGGCGATTGGAAAAGCAAGCGGCCAGACTGCACCAGGCGACCGACGACGGATCCGAATCGGACGAGCGATCCGACGAAGGCCGCCCGACCGGCGGCGGCTTGCTCACCGGCATCTCCCGCGTGTTGGCCTCGCCGTACCTGGCATCGATCTGCTTGTTTCTGGTCTTCGTGCAAGCCTGCGGAACGGCACTCTATTTTCAGCAAGCCGAGATCGTCGCCGCGGAGATTCCGGACAAAGCCGAAAAGACACAGCTTTTCGCGTACTTGGACTTGGGTGTGCAAACACTGACGCTGTTGGTGCAAGGCTTGCTGGCCGGAACGATCCTTCGCCGTTTGGGCGTCAGCGTCGCCTTGGTGATCCTGCCGGTGGTTTACTTCAGCAGTTTTTCGGCACTGGCGATCTCGCAAAGCTTGCCGGTCTTGATCGTGGCCATGATCGCCAGCCGCGCCGCGGGCTACGGCATCACGGTGCCGGCACGCGAAGTCTTGTTCACGGTCGTCAGCCGCGAAGAGAAATACAAATCGAAAAGCTTCATCGATACGGTCGTGCTTCGGGGCGGCGACGCGCTGTCCGGTCAAGTTTTCGGATCGCTGCGAAACGTGGCCGGCTTGAGCCTGTCCACACTGAACCTGTTGGCATTGCCGGTCACCGCCGCTTGGGCGATCGTCGCTTGGCGTCTCGGGCGACGACAAAAAAATCTAGCGAATGATTCGCCGATCGATTAGCCGCAACCGTCGGTTCATACCGTTTCGACGCGGAGCTGACTTTCGCCGGCGGGCAAGTCGAAGCAAACGATTACCCCTTGATCCGATTTCGTCCAACAACCGGCTTGTAACGCACGTCGGTCTTTGACCTCGGTCAGCGGACTGTTTTCGCCCTGCCGCCAGAGTGCCGGACGGACGAAGTTACCCGACAAATGAATCGTGAAGTCCTCTGTGGCAAACGGGGCGCTTAGCTGCAAACGATCTTCATTGAATCGCAGACGCGTCAGTTTCTTGGCGGCTTCGTAGCGGGCGATTTCGCTCAGTTTCATCCAGACGATGTCGTCTCCGTGGACTTCGTTGAGCGTCATCACGTTGCGTTGAAAGGCTCGGAATCCGGCCCTGGTTCCGTTGCAAAGCATGCCGGGCCAATGACAAAGAAACGTCGCCGGCTGACGACGCTTGATCAATTCCGCCAAGCGGCCGCTTTGACCGTCGCGGCTGAGATAACGATCCGGCTCCGGAGTCCGGTCCCCCTGCCAGCCGCCGTACCAGTCGCCGGTCCCCGCGGGAACGTTGACCGTTAACATCGGCTGATTCGTGTCCTCGCCGCGAACGGCCTCCATCACCGGTTCGTTGTTCTGATCACCGGTTCGGACGTATTTGAAATAGTGTGGCAAGTCGACGCCGTAGACATCCCGGACGGCTTGGTCGACGGCCAAGGGCAGCTTGTCCTTGACACGACTGCCGAACCCGCCCGGCGTCGTGATGCCTTCACACGGCAAGTCACAGTTTTTCAACAGACGCAACGCGTAGGCCAGATACGCCGCCAGTTCGTCGACGCTTTTCTGGTCCTGGGGATAGGAATTCTCCATCGTGCTCGGATTGATCGCCTCGACGGGACGCCCCGTTTTCAGATCGATCACCCGCGTGTGCGTGATCATCTCCGGATGGATGTCCCAATTCGGAACCATCAAGTCCCGCACCAGTTTCAAACTGGATTGCAAATCTTGTCTCGACCAACCGGGCAGCTCGCGATCCAACCAACCGACGCAGGCGGGGTAGGGCACGATGCTGTATTTCCCTTTGACCCCGTGTTCGCCGCACCACTCGCCGAATTCCCGGACGAACGAGTCCGGAATTTCGCGTGGCCAGGAACGCCAGTCCTTGGCGTACTCGGCGCGGGAGGGATAACACGCTGCGAACTGAGGCGTGCAAAAATGCCCCATGTTCACCAGACAGGTCGAGTCATCGATGATGAAAGAAGCGGGCACACGATCGCGTGGCGGCAGCACCCGCGTCTTCACGACGTCGGGGCGGACATCGGTCCCGAGACGGTCCTGCGACCAAGCCCCGGAATTCCAAGCCCCGAAATTGCAAGCCCCCAAGGCCAACGCCGACGACTTCACAAAGACGCGGCGGCTGAATGATGCTTCGTGATTCATGGTTTCGTTTGACTCGGTTTCAAGCTTCGACATTTCACGCCGGCGTCCCCCAGCGCCCCGCCGGGCTGCACCGGAGTCGCGATTATAGCCGATGCCGAAAACCCGGCTCGGCGGTCCAGCGAATCGACTTTGGCAGGGTCAAAAGTAGATTTTTTTACGACGGCGCGCCCCGAGGTGCTAGCCTTTGCTGCCCCGTTTCTGTGGGAAAGATATCGATCCGCGAGTTCGAAAGTGCCAACCGTGTCCAACCAATTTAACGATTTTGACGATTCCGATTCCGGAAACGCCGCCGAAAGGTTCCGCCAATTGATCTCCGCCGGGAAGCTCGGCAGCCTTGTCGTCCTGATCGTCGCCGGGGTGATCGGCATCGGCGTCTGGACCTTTTTGTTCTGCCGCATCGAAGTTCCCAGTCGCACGATCGCCGTGCTGACGAAAAAAACAGGTGCGGACTTGACCAACGACATGGAAATCGTCCGCAAGGAGGATTTCGGCAAGTTCAAAGGTATTCAGGAAAAAGTGCTGACCGAAGGCCGCTATTTTTACAACCCTTGGAGCTGGGATTGGGACGTCATCCCGCAAGTCGAAATCCCCGAAAACCGTTTGGGCGTCCGCATTCGACTGTACGGTGACGAACTGGGCTACGGAAACCTGATCGCGACAAGCCCCGCGCAAAAAGGCATAGCCGAAGGTGTGTTGCAGCCCGGCCGTCATGCGATCAACGCGATCGCCTACGAGGCCGGTACCGAACCGTTCATCGACCGCGAGAACTACATCGAACTGGTCGAATTGCATGAACCCGTCGTCGTGCCGGCCGGTTTCAAAGGCGTCGTGACACTGCTGTCGGCCCCGGTCGCCGACGACCCCAATCAGCTGATCGTGGAAACCGGCAAACGTGGCGTGCAGAAAGAAACGCTCGATCCCGGCGTTTATTACATCAATCCGTACGTCAAACGCATCTCGCTGGTCGATTGCCGGAGTCAACGGTTCAACTTAAGCACCGGCGGCGAAATGGGCTTTCCCAGCCGCGACGGGTTCTGGGTCAAATTGGACGGACGCATCGAGTTTCGCGTCGATCCGGAACGCGCCGCCGAAGTCTTTGTGACGTACAACGACGCCGAAAATGATGACGGACTGGACGCCCGGGTCGAACAAGAAATCATCCAAAAAATCATCCTGCCCAACGCGCGGTCGTTCTGCCGACTGCGTGGCAGCGACAATTCGGGGCGTGACTTCATCTTGGGTGAAAAACGCTCCCAGTTCCAAGAAGACTTTCAACGCACGCTCGAAGCGACCTGCGAGCAACAAGGCATCGAAATCGTGCAAGCGCTGATCACACGCATCTCTCCGCCCCAACAAATCGCCTCACCCGTTCGTGAACGTCAGATCGCGGTCCAACAGGCACAGCAATACGAGAAAGAGATTCAACAGCAGGCCAGCGAACAACAATTGCGGATCGAACAAGAATTGGTCAAACGCAAGGAAGCCTTGGTCGAATCCGAACGCGAAGTCGTCACGTTGACCATCGAGGCGTTGCGGCAACAAGAAGTCGCGGTCATCGAAGCCAACCAGCGAAAGAAAGTCGCCGAATCCGAATTGGACGCCGCCGAAGACCAAGCCGAAGCGATAGGCGCCCGGGGACAAGCCGCCGCCGACGTGATTCGGTTCGGCAACGAAGCCGAAGCGGCGGGCTGGGCCAAAGCCGTCGAAGCTTACGACGGCGACGGTGATGAATACGCCCGCTGGGTCATGCTTCGCAAAATGGCCCCCGCGTTCCGCCAAATGATGGTCAACACGGCGGACAGCCCCCTGATGAACATCTTCAACGAATTCAATCAATCCTCCGAGTCAGCCGACACCGTCGCCGAGAAGAGGGCCGCCGAAAAGGCGGCCGTCGAAGAAGTGGCCGCCCAAACGCCGCCGACGAAAACCGACGCCGACCGAACGCCCGATTCCACCGCCACCCTGACCGCCGCCGGAGACGAACAATGAATTTTCGCATGGCTAAATCATCGCTCGGATTGATCTTCAGCGGCCTGTGGGTCGTCCTGGGATTGTTCTTTTGCTTCCAGTGGTTTCTCTGCCGGATCTACGTGCCCGACGGACACAGCTTGCTGCTGCGTTACAAAGGCCCCCTGGTCTTACCGGCCGATGAACCCGAGCCCGGATCCCTTTCCAAAGGCAAGGAAGTCGGCGTCCACGACCAAATGCGGGGGCCCGGAAGACATTTCTTCAACCCGATCTATTGGGAACGCCGCATCGTTCCCGACGTGGTCGTTCGGCCCGGCGAAATCGGCGTCGTCACCAGCAAAATCGGAACCCCCTTGCCGCCGGGTGAGTTCCTGGTCGACGGAGACTTGCAGGGTGAGAACCGCGTTTTTCAACAAGGCATCCTGCGAAAGGTCTTCGGGCCGGGACGCTACCGTGCCAACCCGTATGCTTTTGAGTTCAACATCGTCAAAAAGATGAACGTTCGCAGTTTCGGCAACCAAATCAAGACCAGTGGTTGGGTCGAGATTCCGACCGGCTACGTCGGTGTCGTGACGATGCAGACGGACAATCAACCGCTGGGAATCACCGCCGGCATCCAAGACAAGATCTTGCAACCCGGGCTGTACCCGGTCAATCCTCGCGAACAACAGATCGACGTCGTCAACATCGGCTTCGCCGAAGCCAGCATCCAGGTCGAAGAACAGGTCGACGCACAAGGCCGCACGATGAACGACGAACAAGGCGAACCGATGGCGGTCGCCGATACCGGAATCAATTTCCCCAGCAACGACGGCTTCGACATCCAACTGGATTTCAGCGCCATCTGGGGAGTGATGCCTGGTGATGCACCGGAGATCGTCCGACTGTTCGGGAACATCGACGCGGTCGCGCAAAAAGTCATCGAACCGCAAAGTGAGAGCATTTGCCGCAACAACGGGTCGAAAATGGGGGCCGTGGAATTGCTGATCGGCGAATCCCGTGAAGCTTTTCAAACTTCGGTCAGCGAAGAATTTCAAAGCGTGTTGGCCGACAAACACGTCACGTTGCTGTACGGTCTGGTTCGTCACATCTACATCCCTCAAGAAGTCCGGGCCCCGATTCAACGAGGCTACGTGTCGGACGAATTACGCCTGACGCGTGACGAGGAAACCAAGACCGCTCGCATCGAAGCCAATTTGCGCGAAGCCGAACGGAAAGTCGAATTGGAAGCCGAACGCGTCCGCGTCGACACCGACCGGATGAAAGCCAACGTGCTCGCCGAAGGCGAAAAGAAGGCTCGCGAGATCGAAGCGTCCACGAAACAACTCGTCGCCGCGGTCGACCGCGAGACGGCCGATTTGGACGCCAAGAAAACCATCACCCTGGGTCGCGCCGAGGCGATGGCACGCCAACTGGCCCAAGAGGCCGACGCGGACAAATTCCGGTTGGCGGTCCAAGCTTTCGGCAGCCCCACCGCGTACAACAAATGGCAGTTCGCCGAACAGTTGCCCGACGGCCTGGACCTGAAACTGTTCTACGCCGGCGAAGGCACCCTGTGGACGGACTTGGAAAACATCCAACCGACGCTGCCGCTGAAGAAATAGCCGACAGGAGACAGGCTTCCTTGCGAATCGGCACGAAATTTTCAATAAAATAAAGAACTCCGCCGGCTCAGGTCTGCCGAGGTGACGGAGAACCGATACCTTCGGTCATCTATCGTAAAGAAATTCCCACCGAATCCCGATTGATCAAGTTTTGCAATGAACCTCCCCTGCCTTTCCTATCGTTCCGTTGCCTTGCTTGCGTCGGTCGCCCTGTTTTTTGCGGGTTGCGATCGCAGCACTCCGATCGCGGAAAGGACTGAACCGGGGGATGACGTGACCATCACCCAAGCCGACTTTGACGCCACGATCAGCCAGAGCGATCGGGCCGTGCTGGTCAAATTCGGTGCACCGTGGTGCGGGCCGTGTCGCATGATCGACGATGAACTGCCCGCGGTCGTGTCGGAATTGGGTGACGAAATCGAAATCCTTAGGATCAACGTCGACAACAATCCGGAACTCGCCCAAGCCTACGGAGCCAGGGCGATTCCCAAAATGGTGCTGTTTCGAAACGGTGAAATCGTCAGCGACCGTGTCGGCTACATGGACGCGGAAAACCTGAGTCAATGGATCCTGAATTCGAAGTGACCGCTGATTGGTCGGGCACGCCGCCCGCGTGAACAGCCCAGTCTTCCTAAAGCCTTCAGTTTTCGGGTTACAGAATCAACCGTTCAAGGTGATGATGGGCGGATCTGCTGTGCGATCACCCCTTCCTCACCCGATGGTTTCGGGATCGTTCGACTCGCTCGCGTGCAGCCCCCCTCTACCATTTCAACGAAAACGACTTCCCGTGGCTTTGCTTTCTCCCTCCGGCGAACAACTCGTCAGCCGACTCTCTCAGCGGTACGGCGTCTCGACCGATGCCGCCAAGCACATGCTGATGGCCGTCTACCAGGGCGGCGGTAGCATGGCACAGTTCAACCATCACGAATTCGGCGGCGCCGGCCAGTGGATGCGTGGCGGCATGACCATGGTCGGCGACATGTTCAATACGAACGCAAAAATGTTGGTCGAACGGGTCTGTGAGGACATTGCGACCGAATTGGGGAATCACCAGACCGGCACCTTCGTCGGCTCGTTTCAATCGCAGTCCCAAAGCGGTTCCGATCAGCAATCACAGTCCGCCGGGATGGGGCCTTCGGAGAACAGCCTGTTTGTCCCCGATCCGCGAACAAACTGGTGGCCCAAAGAATTAGGCGCCCCGAACGCCACGGGGTCACAAAACTCGACACGCTACGCATACTTTGCCCAGAATCATCGACTGGCCATCGCGACCGGCAGCAGCGTTTGGGTCTACGACACGCTGGACCACCAGATCGGCGGATTTTCGCAACAACAATCCGGCGACGGGTCGATCACTTTGACCAGCCAGTACGGCACCGTTCGCTTGTCCACGCTGCCTGTCGTGATGCGCGACGGCGCTGAGGTTCGCGAAACGCCGCCGCCCGGCCAACCCCAACCGACACCGCCGCCACGGCAAGTCCAGGAACCCACCGCGTCGGACGACCACTCGGGCGGCAACGCCTCATCGGCCGATCCGACATCGGATTCTATTTTTGCGACGATCGAGAGACTCGGCGGCCTGCTCGAGAAGGGATTGATCACTCAAGACGAGTTCGACGCCAAGAAAGCGGACCTGCTCGAACGGCTTTAGTGTTCCGTGACAGTTCGGTATTCAGGTCGGCCCGCCACATGTCACCCTCCCCAAAACCCCAAGTCGTCAAACCCTTCGTGGCCTCATGGAAGAAAACGGCGGTCAGAAAGTCACGCGTGAACCGCGCGGGTACAGCATCCGCGCGAGCCAAAACTTCGATCGAATCCGTGCCCCAATCGGCCCAGTACCTTGGAAGCGTGACGCGGTTGAACAAGACTTGCCCCAGACGCCGAAACTCCGCTGCGTCCCGACCCGTCTGGATCGGTGTATTCCCGACAAACGTGCCGAATGCGTAGGCGTGTCGAACCTGTTCAATACGCACGCTTGCACCGGAGACTCCGTTCCCGTTCGTGCGTCCCAATTGAAGTCTTCCGCCGTCGCCAAGACCGCCGGAATTTCGCACTGGGCGGTGACGGCTAGGAACGCATGACCCAATAGAATTCCGGTAACCAGCAAAACGGGACTCCAACAACACCCTTCGTTCCGACCCCACCATCGACGCACCGTACACGCTCCCGAAAATAAAACGTCCCCAGAGATTCAAAACCCACAGGTTATACGGTGAATTCGAAACGACAGGCCCATCGCATGCGGTGATCGAGTGGCGATCCAGGTTGAGATGCTCGAGCCGGTGCCGTTGACGATTCGCCGCACGCGATTACAACACGTCGATGGCGAAACGGAAACCGATCATCGAGATGCTTCACTACGGGATCTACCGCAACTGGGATGCTCGATCGAAGGACCTGCCTCGCTTCACCGAAAAAGCAACTCTCATCTATGCCGACGTGGGCGTCGAATTCGGCTACGTCGTGAACATCAAAGGCGGCAAGAACCAACAGCTTCACTACTGCATCGATCACCCCGGCATTCAGAACAGCGAAGGCCAGCGACGCCCACCCTTCGACGGAACGGTGTACATCAAATCCAACGACTGGGATTTCTACTTGGGCGACACGATCTGGGAACCGGTGGCCGACAAACTGGGCGACTGGCGACTCACCTTGACACTCAACGGCAAAACGATCGCCGAGAGGACCTTCGAGCTGCACCGGGCCGAAGTCCGCTAGCTCGATTTTTCAAGGTCGGATCGACGAACAAATGATCCGGGACAATCGTTCTACTCTGGTTCGTAGGCCAGGTTCGGGGCGAGCCAGCGTTCGACCTCGCGGACGCTTTGCCCTTTGCGGCGAGCGTAGGATTCGATTTGGTCCTTCGTCACGCGGTCGACGGCGAAGTAACGCGACTCGGGATGACCGAAGTACAAACCGCTGACCGCGGCACCAGGGTGCATCGCATAGCTGGTCGTCAGCGTGATGCCGGTTTGTTCTTCCACGTCCAACAGGTCGAACAGTGTTCGCTTTTCGGTGTGGTCGGGGCACGCCGGATAGCCGGCCGCCGGGCGAATGCCGCGATACTTCTCGTCGATCATTTCCTCGTAGGACAAACCTTCCTCCTTACCGAATCCCCAGTCGGCGCGAGCCCGCTGATGCAGCATTTCCGCAAACGCTTCGGCCAAGCGATCGGCGACCGCTTGGACCATGATCGCCTTGTAGTCGTCCAAATCGGCTTTGAACTTGCCGGCCAATTCGTCGGCACCGATTCCCGTGGTGACGGCGAACCCGCCGAGATAATCTTCGCGACCGCTATCGGCCGGGGCGATGTAGTCGGCAAGACTGCGGTAGTCTTTTTGGCCTTTGCGTTCCCATTGCTGACGCAGGCAATGAAAGCGGGTCAATTCCGTTTTCCGCGACTCGTCGCTGTAAACGATGATGTCGTCGTCCACGCTGGCGGCGGGCCAGAATCCGTAAACCGCGTTAGCTTTTAACGAACCATCGTCGATGATTTGATCGAGCAAAGCGTTCGCATCTTCGTAAAGTTCTTTGGCTTGTTCCCCGACCACCGCGTCGTCAAAGATTTTGGGATACTTGCCCTTCAACTCCCAAGTCATGAAGAACGGAGACCAATCGATGTAAGGCCGGATTTCGGCGAGCGGAAAATCGGTCAACGTGCGTGTGCCGGTGAACGCCGGCTTCGCGACGTCGACGGCGTTCCAGTCGGTGGCGAAACGCTCGGACAGCGCGTCGGCATAGGGCACCAGCTTTTGTTTACGGTCTTGATAGCTGGCGACCAACTTGACCTGTTCTCGGACGTTGGCCTGCAAGAAGGTGTCACGAGAATCATCGTTGAGTAGTTTTTCGACAACGCCGACGCTGCGACTGGCATCCAGGACGTGAACGACCGGGCCGTCGTAGGCCGGCGCGATCCGCACCGCGGTGTGCTTCGCGCTGGTGGTCGCGCCGCCGACGAGCAACGGCATCGTCATGCCGGCACGTTTCATTTCCCGCGCGACGTGAACCATCTCGTCCAAACTCGGCGTGATCAGACCGGACAGTCCGATCATGTCGGCACCCTGCTTGACGGCTTCTTCCAAGATTTTTTCGCAGGACACCATCACGCCCAGGTCGATGACATCGTAGTTGTTGCACTGCAGCACGACGCCGACAATGTTCTTGCCGATGTCGTGGACGTCTCCTTTGACCGTGGCGATCAAGAATTTTCCTCGCGCGTCTTGGTCCAGGGTTCCGGCGAGTCGTTTTTCTTCCTCCATGAAGGGTTCCAAGTAAGCGACCGCTTTTTTCATCACCCGCGCCGATTTGACGACCTGGGGCAGGAACATTTTGCCGGCCCCGAACAGGTCACCGACGACGGACATGCCGTCCATCATGGGCCCTTCGATGATGTGCAGACATTTTTCGTAATGCCGGCGGGCTTCCTCGGTGTCCTCGACGATGTATTTGTCGATGCCTTTGATCAAGGCATGTTTCATGCGTTCCTCGATCGTCTTGGATCGCCACGCCAGGTCTTCGCCGGACTTCTTTTTGCCTCCGGTGCCTTTCACCGTTTCGGCGAATTCCAGCATCCGATCGGTCGCATCGTCGCGTCGATTCCACAAAACGTCTTCGACGTGCCGGAGCAAGTCTTTGGGGATTTCCTCGTAGACTTCCAGTTGGCCGGCGTTGACGATTCCCATGTCCAGACCGGCCGCGACGGCTTTATACAAGAACGCGCTGTGGATCGCTTCGCGGACCGGATCGTTGCCACGAAAACTGAAGCTGATGTTTGAAACGCCGCCGCTCGTTTTGGCGCCGGGACATTCTTGCTTGATCCGCGCGACCGCGTTGACGAAATCGACCGCGTAGTTGTTGTGTTCCTCCATGCCCGTGGCGACCGTCAAAATGTTCGGGTCGAAGATGATGTCTTCGGGCGGAAAGTCGACATCGTTGACCAGCAAGTCGTAGGCCCGTTTGCAAATCCGGACTTTATTGTCTTCGTCGGCGGCTTGGCCTTGTTCGTCGAACGCCATCACGACGGCTGCGGCACCGTAGCGGCGGACGAGCCTGGCGCGACGCAGGAACTCTTGTTCGCCGTCTTTCAAACTGATCGAGTTGACGATCGCCTTGCCTTGGACGTTCCGCAGGCCGGATTCGATGACTTCCCACTTGCTGCTGTCGATCATCACGGGCACCGAAGCGGCCACGTCGTCGCCGGCGATCAGACGCAGGAAACGCGTCATCGCTTCGACACCGTCGAGCAACGCATCGTCGAAGTTGACGTCGATGATCGTCGCACCGTTTTCGACTTGCTCCCGCGCGACCTCGACGGCTTCCTCGTATTTCTCGTCACGAATCAGCTTGGCAAATTTTCGACTGCCGGTGACGTTGGTGCGTTCACCGACCATCGTGAACGGAATCTCCGGCCGCATCACCATCGGCAATTGGCCGGACAGGCGGGTGTAGACCGGACCCGGGGTTTCTTGTTTCGGCCGGACGCCGTTGATCCGCTCGGCGATCGCCCGGATGTGATCGGGAGTCGTTCCGCAACACCCGCCCAGGATGTTGACCCAACCGTTGTCGGCGTACTCGCCGACCTTTTCGGCCATGTCTTTGGGGCCGAGATCGAATTGGCCCATCTCGTTGGGCAGGCCCGCGTTGGGGTGGCAACTGATCGGGATGCCGGCGACGTGGGAAAGTTCTTCGATGTGCGGCCGCATCACGTCGGGTCCGAGGGCACAGTTCATGCCGACCGACAGGAGGGGAAAGTGATTGATCGCGGTCCAGAACGCTTCGACGCTTTGCGCCGACACGAACGTCCGACCGCCGTCGGCGAAGGTTCCCGACGCCATCACCGGCACGACGCGACCGCCGGAATCGAAGTAGTCGGAGATCGCGAAAAGGCAGGCTTTCAGGTTCAGCGTGTCGATCGCGGTTTCGGGCAACAAGACGTCGACGCCGGCTTCGCAGAGCGATTTGACCTGGGCGCGGTAGCTGTCAACCATCGCCATGAACGTGGTGTCACGATGGGCCGGGTCTTCCTTGGTGCTGATGGCAAGCTGCATCGTCGTCGGGCCGATCGAGCCGGCGACGAAGCGAGGCTTGTCCGGCGTCCGCTCGGTCCACTCGTCGGCGGCCTTGCGGGCGCAGGCGACCGCGGCGCGGTTGATCTCCTCGACCATCTCCAGCGGAAGGTCGAACTCGACCATGCCCACCGGGCTGGCCCCGAAAGAATTGGTTTCGACGATGTCGCTGCCGGCTTCGTAATAGGCCGCGTGAATCGCCGTGATTTTCTCGGGGTGCGTCAGACAGAGGATGTCGGAAAAGTTCTTCAGATCCTTGTGGTGATCGGCAAACCTTTCCCCCCGTACGGCCGCTTCGTCCAGCTTCAGCCGCTGGATCATCGTGCCCATGGCTCCGTCAAGAAGCAGGATTCGCTCGCGGACGAGTTCGGAGAGTTGAGTTTCGGTCGTGGTGGCTTGAAGCATGTTTCCTGGCGGGTCGGTGTTCTCGGGGACGCCCAATGAGCCCCATTGTGGCGTCGGCGGATCCGTATCTTCCTCGCGATCGGGCCGTGAAACAAGCCGAACCGTCAGAAGCGGCCCGTTTCAACCTTGCCCGTGTCGATTCGGATTGGCTATTCCGCACATTCTTCCAGACCGGCACAGATGGTTTAAACGTCATGGCCCGAAAGGTCGATTCAGACAAAGGTGACCACCAGAATTGCAAAAGTCGCAGGATGAAACCATGACCGCTTCGTCGTCAGACCAAAACGGACAACGAAAAAGCAGCGATCACCCCGTCGCGCCGCAACCTCCGACTTTGTTCCGGCTGCGCCGGATCGTCGCGTCGGATTCGGATCGTTCGGACCACTCGCCCGGTGCCCAAGAGGTATCCGGCGCCCCCGAGGCGAAAACGGAACTGGTGTCAGACGCCGTGAAGGCTGCCCGGCCGTCGCCGGCGGAACCGATTCGCGCGGAAAGTGCCCAGGAACCCACCTTCGAAGTTCGCTTCGACCCACCCGAAAATGGCGTGCCGGCCAAACACGAAAAACCTGCGAGCCAGCCGGATCGGCCGTACGAGTACCAACACGCCACGGTTTCGTCGACACGTCGGGCCGCTCAGACTCGGCCCGTCCCGGCGGCCGCCGAATCGCCGCATCGCCGGGCGAACTGGCGGGGCAAGATCGGCAGCAAGTCGATCGTCGGCGGGCTGTTTTTGCTGATCGCCGTGACCACGTATTTCGCTGGACATCGCGAGCCGCCACGAATCGATTCCGACCGGGACGAATTGGCTCGGATCGATTCGCCGAATGCGTCGGCGAAGACCCCTTCGCCGAACCGGGACGCCCGACGAAGCGCGTCGACGCTCAAGGCATCGGAGAAATCAGACGCTTTCACCTCCGAACCGGTTTCCCAGGCTTTCGCGCGTCGAGAACCGATCGAGGCACCGACGGAACAACCGACCGAGACGCCCCCGACCGCCGCGTCGGTGCCGGACCGCGACGATTCACCCGCCGAGGTGGCAGAAAGCGCCGAAGTGGCAGAAAGCAAGGCGATCGTCGACGAACAAAGCCGGGCAACCGACCGATCCCCCGTTGATGAGATGCGGGATCCGATTTCAATCACCCAGCCGGCCGCCGAAACGTCACCGCCGGCCGCCGAAGCTTCGCCGCCGACCGTCACGTCGACACCCCGGGGCATCGCGGACTGGTCCCGCTATCTGCCGGCGGACGAGTCGACGTTGTCGGCTCCGCTGGCCTCCGCCGCCGCGGCCGCCCCGAGCCCGCCGTCATCTGCTGCCGGTTTGACCGCGACGACGCAGACGCCGAACGATCCCTCGGTGAACTATCCGAACTATTTCCCAGGCGGTTCGCCCGAGGCCGATCCGGAACTGTTCAACATGGGATTGTCGGTCCAGCCGACGGCGAACCCGAGCGACGGGTATGCACCGACCTTCGACGCCGCCGATTCGAGAACACCCCGCACGGCCACGAATCCTTACCTGAACGGGCCTTACGCGAGCGATCCGACCATCCTTCGCTGAGTCTGTTTTTTTCCATTCCGCCATCGTCCCTCTTTCTTCGAACACGGTCATCATGAGCTCCATCGACCAAGCTTTCGTCAAAGCCTTTGCGCGACGACAAACCGCCGACGTCAACACGGCCGAGAACGACGTTCAGATTCCCGCGACGAAACGAGCGGCCGTCCAAGTCCAACCGTCGCGACCGGTCGAACGACCGAAGACGCCCTCGATGCGGGTGGACCCGTCCGTCGCCGACACCACATCGGTTTGGATCGATCCGATCGAAGACCGAATCTTGAAAGCCGAACACCCCCACGAAAATGTCGTCCCACGACCACGCTTCATCGACCGACAAGGCCCGACGTCACCGGCGGACGGCCAAAGCCCGGTGTCGCCGGCACCGGTCCCCGCCGGGCGGGTGAGCGACGAACAGAAAATCGGTCTGTCCGTCGATTCGGCCACCGTCAGTTTCGATCAAGCGACGGCGATCGATTTCCCCAGCGAGTACGCCATCGCTTCTTTCACGACCGACCTGTACGCACCGGCGGACAAAATTCAACGGGACCTGGAGAACAGGCTCGCCGGCCCCGTCGGTAAAACCGCAGCCCCCGCAAAGGCAGCCCCCGCGCCGGCCGCCTCGCAGCCCGTTTTTCGCTTCACCGGCATCAAGCCTCACAACCCGAAGCCTGCACCGGAGTCGGCGGGCACGAAAGCCGCCGCGTCGCCGCCCCCGGTCGAATCGTCCGGCCGGCCGGCCGTAACCTCGGACCACGACGAATTGCCGGCCGATCAGGCGTCGCAGAAGCAACCGGAGAACAGAATCGACCCGGCCGAGCCCGCCGACACGAGGTCGCCGGCGAGCGTCAACGAACCACCCGCGGAATTCAACGCCGCTTGGGAAATCGACGCCTTGGACATTCCCGACACGGTGGCGGAGTTGTTTTTTGATGATGCTCTGTTCGAATCCATCGGGGATCACTTGGCGAGAGCCGTCGATGGCGGATTACGATCGGCCCTTGTCGCCAGCGACAAGGCGGGCGAAGGACGCAGCACCGTTGCGTTAGGAATTGCCCTGGCGGCCGCGGCCGCGGGCGTCAAGGTTCTGCTGGTCGACGCGGATTTTGCCGATCCCACGCTGGCCGATGGACTGCGTTTGGATCTCGATCGAGGCTGGGACGACGCGGCGAACGCCGACATTTCTTTCGACGAGGTCGGCGTGTTTGCCGGCGAGGATCAAATCACCCTCTTGCCGCTGCTGCCCGCCGCAAAAGGCGAATCGAAAGACGCCGACGACTTGGCGGACAAGCTGGAGCGTTTGATCGGGGACATGTCGCGTCACTTCGATCTGGTCATCATCGACGGCGGCGTCGGCGGTGCCGGCCTGCCACGGAAAACCGAGACGATCGAATCCGCATTTATCGTACGCGACGCCCAAGCCACGTCGGCGGATGAAATCAACGCCCTTGCCAAGCGTCTGATGCGAGCGGGTGTTCGCGGCATCGGTGTGATCGAGAACTTTGTCCAGGATTGATCAATGTACGAAAACTTTTTCCGCATGACGCGTCGCCCGTTCGAAAACTTCGGTGACGAATCCGCGTACTACCCGTCCGAAATTCATCAAACGGCAATCCTCAAACTCCGCTACGCCATCGAGGCACGTCGTGCCGCGGTGGCGATTTGTGGCGACAGCGGAATCGGCAAAACGATGCTGGTCGATTTGTTGGCCAAGCAGTTGCCGGACGAACTTTCGCCGGTCACGCGAATCGTCTTCCCGCGGCTCGATGGGGATCAGCTGCTCGGTTACCTGACCGACAAGGTCACCCGAACGCGTGGCGACGCGGCCGAGCCACCACGGCTGACGCTGGCTCGTCTGGAATCTTTTCTGGAAGAGAACACCGCGAGTGGCAAACACGCGATCGTGATCGTCGACGAAGCCCACCTGTTGGACAGCAACACGCAATTGGAAACGCTGAGGTTGTTGCTGAATCTGACCGGCAAACGGGCCGAGGCGGAAGCCGCGTTGACGCTGGTGCTGGTCGGACAATCCATCTTGCTCAGTCTGATCGAACAGAATGCCTCGCTGGACGAACGCGTCTCGGAAAAATGTTTGCTCAAACGTTTCTCGGCCGAACAAAGCGCCGCGTACGTCCAACACCGTTTGAAGTCGGTGGGCTGCGAACTTTCGAAAGTGTTCGCCATCGATGCCGTCGATCGCCTGCACGCGCGATCGCAAGGCATCCCACGTCGACTCAATCGCCTGGCGGACATCGCCCTGATGGTCGCGTTTGCCGAGGAAGCTTCACGCGTCACCGCCGAACACATCGAAGGCGTCCATCAAGAATTGGTCGCGACGCCCTAGTCGAAAACGCGACGCCTTATCGATCCAAAAACTCCGTCGCCACGACGAGCGTCTGATCGACGGCTGACATCAGTTCCCGACAAATCGGCTCGGCCTGTGCTTTGGTTTCCGCCTGCTGCAGTCGGCCGGCCAAGGCTCCGACGGGACCGGCTCCGACCGACAACGACGCGCCCTTGAGCGTGTGAGATTCCCGACGGATCGCGGAAAGGTCGTCTTCGTCGACCGCTCGCGCCAAGGCTTCGGCCAATTGTCTGGCTTCGTCGCTATAGACTTTGACCAGTTCCGTCAACAGGTCTTCGTTGCCGCCCACGGTTTCGCGGGCGTACGCCCAGTCGAACCAAGGCGACCCGGCATCGCTCGGGGTCGGAAGGTCACCGTCGGCGGGCCGCGGCCTTTCGGGATCAGCCGTCGTCGACGTTTCCTCGTGGGTTGGCCGATCCTCATCGGCCGACGGAATCACTCCGGCCAATTTCTCCCTCAGCGTCTCGATGCGGATCGGCTTGGCAATGTATTCGTCCATCCCGGCATCCATACAACGTTGACGGTCGCCTTTCATCGCGTGGGCCGTCATCGCGATGATCACTTGATGCTCCGACGTGTCGGCTTCCCTTTGGCGGATCGCTTCGGTCGCCGCGATGCCATCCAAAACGGGCATCTGAACGTCCATCAA
>Ga0102938_10001586_pt1 | contig 17207 bp, 13 predicted proteins | sample SalPonR2_B_D2_MG_FD_84516 | JGI IMG/M metagenome (GOLD analysis project Ga0102938, IMG submission 84516) | Salt pond soil microbial communities from South San Francisco under conditions of wetland restoration - Salt Pond MetaG R2_B_D2_MG | ecosystem: Environmental > Aquatic > Marine >...
CCCCGGCGACCTGTTCATCTGGGCGCTCCCGAATGCCGGCAACCCGCAGAAGGTGCAGCGATACCTGTCCGACTGGGGTGCTGCGCTGCGCCAGATGGCGGCGCTGCGACCCGAGATCCTGCTGGCCGGCCACGGCCTGCCGATCTTCGGCGCCGACCGCATCGTGGCGGCGCTCATCGACACCGCCGAACTGCTCGAGTCGATCGAGAATCAGACCCTGGCGATCATGAACCAGGGCAAGAGTCTCGACACGTGCCTTCACGAGGTGACCGTGCCGGCGCACCTCGGCGACAAGCCATACCTGCAGGCGGTCTACGACCATCCGCAGTTCCTGATCCGCAACGTGTGGCGCCGTTACGGCGGTTGGTGGGACGGCGAACCCGACAATCTGCTGCCGTCACCGCGCGCTGAACAGGCCGCCGAGTGGGTCACGCTTGCCGGAGGTGTCGACGTGGTACTCGCCCGGGCCGAGCAGGTGCTCGCCGACGGCGACCCCCGCTTGGCGTGCCACCTGGTGGAGTTCGCCGCGCTCGCCGCGCCCGACAACGCCGACGTCTGGACTGTCCGCGCCCGGGTGTACGCCGAGCACTCGGCCCAGCACACCTCGTCGATGGCCCGCAACCTGCTGCGCCACGCCTCGGTCGCCAGCGAACAGGGCAAGCGCGATCTCGCCGGCGATTTCTGACGCCGCTGCCACCGACATCCACGTTCGCGTTCATCCACGTTCGCGTTGCATCTCCGGTGACTCGCCCGTCCGGGCTGCACGACGAACGTGGTTCTGGGGCTACCAGTCGGTGGCGATGTACTGGGTCTCGCAGAACTCGTAGATGCCCTCGCCGGCACCCTCTCGTCCGAGCCCCGACTGCTTCATGCCGCCGAACGGGGCGGCCGGATCGGAGACCGCGCCACGGTTGAGGCCGACCATGCCGGCCTGGATGCGTTCGCTGACGGCGAGACCACGGCGAAGGTCCCTGGTGTAGACGTAGGCGGTGAGCCCCATCTCGGTGTCGTTGGCGATGTCGATCATCTCGTCGGTGTCATCGAAGGTGATCACCGGCGCCACCGGGCCGAAGATCTCGTGACGGGTGATCTCGTCGTCCGGCCGGACGTTGCCGAGCACGGTCGGCTGGTAGAAGTGGCCGGGTCCGTCGACTGCTCCCCCGCCGGTGACGAGCTGCGCGCCGTGATCGGTCGCGGCCGTGACCAACTCGTTGATCGACGCAACCGCCTCGGCGTTGATCATCGGCCCACACGTCACCCCCTCGTCGAGGCCGCTGCCGATGCGCACGTCGGCCATCGCCGCAGCGAACATGCGGGTGAACTCGTCGACCACCTTCTCGTGGACGAGGAACCGGTTGGCGGCGGTACAGGTCTCGGCGGAATGGCGCATCTTGGCCACCATGGCACCTTGCACCGCGGCGTCGAGATCGGCATCGTCGAACACGACGAACGGTGCGTTGCCGCCGAGTTCCATCACGGTCTTGAGCACGCGATCGGCGGCTCGTTTGAGCAGCGTGATCCCGACCTCGGTCGAGCCGGTGAACGACACCATGCGAGTCGCAGGATGATCGACGGCGGCATCGAACCAGTCGCTCGACGACAACGTGGGCACGATGTTGACCACGCCGGCCGGCAGCCCCGCCTCGTGGAGGAGTTCTCCGATGCGCAGCGCCGTCAGCGGCGTGTCGCGCGGCGGCTTGATCACTGCGGCGTTGCCGGCCGCGAGCGCTGGGGCAAGCTTGCGGGTGATCATCGCCGCCGGAAAATTCCACGGGGTCACGATTGCCACCACGCCGACCGGCGGGTGATGCACGACGATGCGGTTGGCTCCGGCCGGAGCGACACCCAGCGAGCCCTGGATACGCACGGCCTCCTCGGAGTTCCAGCGGAAGAACTCCGCTGCGTAGGCCACCTCGCCGCTGGCGTCGGCCGTGGGTTTGCCGTGCTCGAGCGTGATCAACCGCGCCAGCTCATCGGTGTGGTCGACCATCAACTGCCAGGTGCGGCGAAGGATCTCGCCGCGCTCTCGCGGCGGTGTCGCCGCCCACGCTCCCTGCGCCGCCGCTGCTGCCTCGCAGGCGGACGTCGCGTCTTCGGCGGTACCGGCCGCGACGGAGGCGATCACCGCTTCGTTCGCCGGGTTCTCGACGTCGAAACGCTCGCTGCCCGATCCGTCCCTCCACTCACCACCGATCAACAACTGCGTCTGCACATCGCTCATGGCCACATCATGCACCCTCGGCACCTGCCCGTGTCGCACTTCTCCCCGATGGCGACGGCGACGGCGACGGTGGGCGCGACGACGTCATCCGTTCCAGGGCGCCGAGTCCGGATCGACCAAGCGGCGTCCCTCGTCGAGCCCGTCGATGCGTGCGATCTCGTCGTCGGTGAGTTCGATGTCGAGCGCCGCGAAGTTCGACGCGAGGTGTTCGTTGCTGGTGGTCTTCGGGATGGCCGTCACGTGTGGCTTCGACAGCAGCCAGGCAATGGAGATGGCAGCGGGATCGGTGTCGTGGTCGGCGGCGATCGAGGCGATGACATCGTCGTCGACGACGTCACCCCGAGCGATCGGCGAGTAGGCCGTGAACGCCCAGTCGTGATCGGTGCACCACATCCGTAGCTCGCGTTGCTGCAGGTACGGGTGGCACTCGACCTGCAACACCTCGATCGGTGCGAAGTCGCTCACCTCGCGCAGCTGTTCGATGGTGAAGTTCGACACACCCAGGTGATGCGCCAGGCCGCTCGCCTGCACCTGGGCCATCGTCGACAGCGTGGCAGCGACTCGATCCCAGTGGGTCGGCCAGTGCAGCAACAGGAGGTCGACGTGGTCGGTGCCGAGTCGAGCGAGGCTCTCCTCGACAGAGGCGACGAGATCGTGCGGTTCGTGGCGGTCGTTGTCGACCTTGGTCGTCACGAACAGCTCCGACCGGTCGACGGGGCTGTCGGCGATGGCACGGCCGACCTCGGTCTCGTTCTCGTACCCCTGGGCGGTGTCGATGTGGCGGAAACCGATGTCGAGCGCTGCGGCCACGACACGGCGAGCCTCGTCGCCCTGGAGCTGCCAGGTGCCGAGACCGAGCTTCGGCATCGAGAGGCCGCTCGGCAGCGTCACCGATGCCTGGTCGGCGAACCGTCGCGCACCATCGAGGGTCGGATGGTCGGTGCTGTCACCTTCGCCGACGAGCACCGTCGACGACGTCTGGTCGTGATCGTTCGGTGGGCGCTGATCGCTGTTCGAAGTCATGTACGAGCGCTACCGCACCGACTGCTCCCGCAAACGCCGTCGCGCTGGTCGCACGATGGTCGGAGGCTCAGCGCCGTCCGCGACGGTTGCGGTGCTGCTCCGAACCGGGCATGACGGAGCCGTCCGGACGTCGAGGCACTTCGTCGGTGCCGGGATCGGGCAGTTCGCCGTGCGTGGCGTCCTCGACCGGGGGCTGCACGTGGGGGTCGGTCCGCCGGGGTGGCCGCGACTTCGCGAGCACGACGGCGATGACGACGGCGGCGATGATGCCGAGAATGGTGATGATCGTCCACACGACGCCGTCGTACCCCGCCGTCGACCCGGCCAACCCCCGCATCGGTCCAGCCGTCACAACGGCTCACGGCCGACAGGTTTCCGGTCGGCCGACCGAGGGAAGCGCGTCGGCATGGACGCCACCTTCGTGCACGTCGACCCTGCGGTGACGAGCGCTGAACAGCTCGCTCGGCTCGACGCCCACTGGCGTGCTGCCAACTATCTCAGCGTCGGCCAGATCTACCTCCTCGACAACCCGCTGCTGCGTGAGGAGTTGCGCCCCGAGCACGTCAAACCACGCCTGCTGGGGCACTGGGGAACGTGTCCCGGCTTGAACCTGGTCGCGACGCACCTCAACCGGGCGGTCGTCGAGCACGACCTCGATGCCATCATGCTCGCCGGTCCCGGCCACGGCGGCCCGGCGATGGTGGCGAACTCGTGGCTCGAGGGCACGTGGACCGAGACCTATCCCCGTGTGGGTCGCGACGAGCAGGGCATGGCGCGCCTGTTCCGTCAGTTCTCGTTCCCAGGTGGCATCCCCAGCCATGTCGCTCCAGATGTTCCTGGCTCGATCCACGAGGGTGGCGAGCTCGGCTACTCGCTGGCGCACGCCGTCGGCGCAGTGTTCGACAATCCGGATCTCGTCGCCGCCTGTGTGATCGGCGACGGTGAGGCCGAGACCGGCCCGCTCGCCGCGAGTTGGGCGAGCAGCGCCTTCGTCGATCCCGAGCGCGACGGGGCGGTGCTGCCGATCCTGCACCTCAACGGCTACAAGATCGCCAATCCGGCGTTGCTTGCCCGCATCGGCGACCACCGCCTGGCAGCGCTGCTGCGCGGCAATGGCTGGGAGCCGTACCTCGTCGCGTCGGACGAGCACAACGACGATCCCGAACTCGCCCACCGCACGATGATGGCGACCGTCGACCGGGTGCTCGACCGCATCGGCGAGATCAAGCGGGCAGGCCGCCGCGACGACGTCGCCTGGCCGATGATCGTGCTGCGCACACCGAAGGGTTGGACGGGGCCCGACGAAGTCGACGGCGAGCCGGTCGAGGGAACCTGGCGGTCCCACCAGGTACCGCTCGGAAACGTGCACGACGATCCCGACCATCTGGCACAGCTCGAATCGTGGATGCGCAGCTATTCGCCCGACGACCTGTTCGGCGACGACGGAGCGCCCGCCGAGATCGTCACGTCGTGGCTGCCGACGGGCGAACGCCGTCTCGGCGCCAACCCGCACGCCAACGGCGGCCGCCTCCTCGTGGATCTCGAACTCCCCGATCACCACGACTTCACCGTCGAGGTCGAATCGCCGGGGCGCGAACGGTCGGAGCCGACCGCCGCACTGGGGGTGATGCTGCGCGAGGTGTTCCGGCTCAACGACGACGCCCGCAACTTCCGGCTGTTCGGACCGGACGAGACCGCCAGCAACCGGCTCGGCGCCGTGTACGAGGCCACGTCGAAGGCGTGGCAACTCGACTCGCTCGACAGCGACGTCCAGCTCGCGCCCGACGGCCGGGTGATGGAGGTGCTGTCCGAACACCTCTGCGAGGGCTGGCTCGAGGGCTACCTCCTCACCGGACGTCACGGGCTGTTCTCGTGCTACGAGGCGTTCGTCCACATCGTCGACTCGATGTTCAACCAGCATGCCAAGTGGCTGAAGTCGACCAAGGAGATCGAGTGGCGCGTGCCGATCGCGTCGCTCAACTATCTACTCACCTCACACGTGTGGCGCCAGGACCACAACGGCTTCTCACACCAGGATCCCGGGTTCGTCGACCACGTCGTCAACAAGTCGGCCGATGTCGTGCGCGTCTACTTCCCGCCGGACACCAATTGCCTGCTCGCGGTCGCTTCGCAGTGCCTCGGCAGTCGGGACCTCGTCAACGTGATCGTGTCGGGCAAGCAACCGACGATGAACTGGTTGACCCCCCAGGAGGCCGACCTGCACTGCGACCGCGGCATCGGCATCTGGGACTTCGCCAGCAACGACCACGGCGATCCCGACGTGATCCTGGCCTGTGCCGGCGACGTGCCCACGCAGGAGACCCTCGCAGCGACGTCGTTGCTGCGCGAGCATCTCCCGGATCTCCGGGTGAGAGTCGTCAACGTCGTCGACCTGATGCGACTCCAGGGTGAACACGAACATCCCCACGGCCTGTCCGACGCCGAGTTCGACTCGCTGTTCACCACCGACCGGCCGATCATCTTCGCCTACCACGGCTACCCCTGGCTGATCCACCGGCTCGCGTATCGCCGCCACGGCCATCCGAACCTGCACGTGCGCGGCTACAAGGAGGAGGGCACGACGACGACGCCGTTCGACATGGTGGTGCGCAACGACATCGACCGCTACCACCTGGTGATGGACGTCATCGACCGGGTGCCGTCGCTCGGCCCACGCGCAGCGATGCTGCGCCAGCGGATGGTCGACCGGCGGGCACGTCACCGCAGCTACGTACGCGAGTACGGCGACGACATGGCCGAAGTGCGCGACTGGAGCTGGAACCCGTCGCCGCGCTGACACGAACCGGCGACGTCAGGCGATGTCGTAGCCGGCGTCGTCGATGGCAGCACGGACCGCGTCGTCATCGCCGCCGACGACCGTGACCTGCTTCGCATCGACATCGACCACGACCGACGTGACGTCGGTGACCCCGGTCACCTCGCTCTCGATCGCTCGTTTGCAGTGGTCGCAGCTGATGTCGGGGACGGTGTAGGTGCGTGTGGTGCTCATGCGACGAGTTCCTGTTCTCTGGTGGTGACCGATGGGGCGGGGGACGTTGTCGATCGGCGGTACCCGTCGAATCGGCGCAGTCGAAGGCTGTTGGACACGACGAACAACGACGACATTCCCATCGCGGCAGCGGCGATCATCGGGTTGAGGACACCGAATGCGGCGAGCGGGATGGCTGCCGTGTTGTAGGCGAACGCCCAGAAGAGGTTGCCCTTGATCGTCGAGAGCGTCCGTCTCGACAGCGCAATGGCATCGGCTGCGGCACGAAGGTCGCCCGACACGATCGTGAGGTCGGAGGCTTCGATTGCGACGTCGGTGCCCGTGCCCACGGCGATACCGAGATCGGCCTGGGCGAGCGCAGGCGCATCGTTGATGCCATCGCCGACCATCGCCACCCGGCGACCCTCGGCCTGCAGACGGACGATCTCGGCGGCCTTCGCGTCGGGCAGCACCTCGGAGATCACCGTGTCGACGCCGACGGCAGCGCCCACCGTGCGCGCGGTGCGGTTGTTGTCGCCGGTCAGCAACGTCACAGTGAGGCCCAGGTCGTGCAATGCCTCGATCGCCTCGACAGACGTCGCCTTGATGGTGTCGGCCACGACCAGCACCCCTTCGGCGACGCCGTGGCGACCCACGAACACCGCGGTGTTCCCCTGGCGTTCAGCGGACGATGCCGCTCGTTCGACCGGCGCGCCGACGGTGTCGAAGAGCGCCCGGCGACCGACGCGGACCTCGGTACCGTCGACCTCGGCCAGGACGCCCATGCCCGGACGGTTGGTGAAGCCCTCGACCGGGCCGGGCAACGACCCGTGACCTGCCGCCGCGGTCGCGATCGACTGGGCGATCGGATGCTCGGAACGGGCCTCGACCGCGCCGGCGAGTCGCAGCAGCTCGTCGGCGGCATCAGCCGATGCGTCGGGAGCGATCACGTCGACGAGCGCCATGCGGCCTTCGGTGACCGTGCCCGTCTTGTCGAGCACGATCGTGTCGATCCGGCGCGTGTCCTCGAGGACTTCGCCTCCCTTGATGATCACACCGAGCTGGGCGGCGCGTCCGGTTCCGACCATGATGCCGAGCGGTGTCGCCAGGCCGAGCGCGCACGGACAGGCGATGATCAGCACGGCAACCGACGCGGTGAAGGCATCGTTTGCGTCACCGGAGATCGCCAGCCACGCCAACAGCGTGATCGACGCGATCACGATCGCCGTCGGCACGAAGACCGCCGCCACGCGATCGGCGAGTCGCTGCACCTCGGCGCGGCTGCCCTGGGCCTCGTCGACGAGACGGATGATCTGGGCGAGTGCAGTGTCACTTCCGACCCGTGTGGCCTCGACGACGAGCGAACCGTTTGCGTTGACCGTGGCGCCGATGACCTCGTCACCAGGACCGACCTCGACCGGCACCGGCTCGCCGGTGACCATCGATGCGTCGACTGCCGACCGTCCGTCGACCACGACGCCGTCGGTGGCGATCTTCTCTCCCGGCCGCACGACGAACCGCATGCCGACCGCGAGCTGGTCGACCAGAACGTCGGTGCCGTCCTCGAGTCGAGCGGTTCGGACCCCGAGGTCGGCCAGGGCGCGGATCGCGTCACCGGAGCGTCGCTTCGCCCTGATCTCCAACCACTTGCCGATCAGGATCAGCGCCACGATGACGGCGCCGGTCTCGTAGTACACGTGAGCTCCGTCACTGCTGGCCATCATCGACAACGACCCCATGTCACCCATGGCACTGTCGTCGCCGATGCTGTTGACGAGCACGATGGTCGACCACGTCCACGCCGACAGCGTCCCCATCGACACCAATGTGTCCATCGTGGTCGCACCGTGGCGCAGGTTCATCCACGCAGCGCGGTGGAAGCCCCACCCGCTCCAGAACACGATCGGCGTGGCCAGCACCGCCACCACCCACTCCCAGCCGTCGAACATCAGCGCGGGCACCATCGACAGCGCGACCACCGGGACACCGAGCACGAGCGCGACGATCCAACGTCGACGGAGTTCGGCTTCGCGTCGACGTTCGGCGGCGTCGTGGTCGGCGGTCACCGGGGCCTCGTAGCCGAGGCGCTCGACCACGGCACGCATGTCCGCCTCGGCAGCGCCTCGATGCACCACGGTGGCGCGACCGTTGGCAAAGTTGACCCGGACCTCTTCGACGCCGTCGAGCTTGGTGATGCCACGCTGGATCCGATTCGCGCACGCTGCGCAGGTCATTCCCTCGATCGCGATGTCGGAACGCATCGACAGCGGAGTGGAACTCAGGGGTGTGGAATTCGGTGTGGTCATGACGGATCGATCACCTGGCAGCGGTTGGGGTCGGTACAGGAGCCCGGATCGCGATCGCGCGCCCGCCGGGCGAGATCGGCCATCTCCGAGCGGGCGGTCTGGAGTCGTTCGATCTGTGCGTCGATCTCGGCCAGGTGGCGATCGAGGAACGCCATCGTGTGCGAGCACGTGGCGACGCCGGCGTCCTTCATCGACAGCAACGTCTGGACCTCATCGAGCGTGAGGCCGGACGCCTGTGCCTCACGGATGAAACGGAGGCGCTCAACGGCATCGATGGCGTAGTCGCGATAGCCCGACGGCGTGCGCTGCGGATCAGGGAGCAGGTCGATCGACTCGTAGTAGCGGATGGTCTGCGCGCTGAGCCCCGACCGTTCCGCAAGTGCACCGATACGCATGACGGGCAGCCTATCGGACAACCTTGCAGTTCACTAGAAGGTTGATGGACACCGACCTGCTCGACGCGTCGAGCTCACAGCATGTCGCGCAGGCGCGACGCCGCCGACTCGGGCGTCAGGTCACGCTGCAGATTTGCCAGCAACTCGTAGCTGGCGGGAATCTTCGCCACGTCGGCCGAGCGCAGCAGCGGCGGGTAGTAATGGGCGTGCAGCTGCCATCCGGCGGCGTGCGGCGAGTCCGGCGCCGTGTGCCATCCCGAGCAGTACGGAAACGGGGTGTCGAACAGGGCGTCGAAGGCGCGCAACATACGCTGCAGCGTCGCGGCCAGCGACACGCGTTCGTCGGCGCGAACCTCGTCGAGGCGCGCGAGCGGGCGTCGCGGCAGCACCAGTGTCTCGAACGGCCAGTAGGCCCAGTACGGGACGACCACCACCCAGTCGTCGTCGTGCGTCACGATCCGCTCGCCCAGTTCGAGTTCACGCTCGGCGTAGTCGAGCAACAGTGGCCGGCCGTGGCCGTCGATGTAGGCGTGCTGCCGACCCATCTCCCGCAGCGCCTCGTCGGGAAGGAACGTCGACGCCCAGATCTGACCGTGCGGGTGGGGATTCGACGCGCCCGAGATCGCCCCGCGGGTCTCGAAGATCTGTACCCACCGGTATCGCTGCTGCAGTTCGACGAGCTGCGACTGCCACGATTCGATCACGCCGACCACTTCGGCGAGCGCCATGTCGGCGAGGGTGAGGTCGTGGCGTGGCGAGAAGCAGAGCACCCGACACTCCCCCGTCGCCTCCGCTGCAGCGAACAGTTCGTCGGCGGGCAGTCCACCCGGGCCGGGTGCGTCGGGCAGCAGCGCTGCGAAGTCGTTGGGGAACACGAACGTCGAGTCGTACCGGGGGTTGCGCGCTCCACCGGCGCGCTCGTTGCCGGGGCACAGGTGACACTCGGGGTCGTGGGCCGGTATCGCCGGCACCGACGGTGAGCGCTGACCCGACCAGGGACGCTGCGTCCGCTGCGGTGAGACGATCACCCACTCGCCGGTCAGTGGGTTGTGACGCCGGTGCGGGTGACGGGCGGGGTCGAACGACACCTCGGCAGCGTAGGTCCCTCGGCCGCAGCGACCCAGTGAACACCGTTGCGTCGACGTCGGAGGCGGGACGCCGCTCGAGGCGTGCAGCCGCGCCGACGGTGACGATGCCGAAAACCGACGCTTCCAGGTGCCGTCAGAGGCGGCGGATGTCCGGGTTCAGGGCTCTCGGCCCGCGCCTCGGCACGGCGACGCCGACGGTGTACAGCAGCCGGACGATCCGTTGGCGATGACCCTCCCACGGTGCGAGGTGGCGACACATGATCTCGTCGCCGCCGTCGTCCGCCGACAATCGGCGAGCATCACCGGTGAACGCGTAGTTCACCATCGTCGGCAGGCCGTAGTCGCGCAGCACGACCGTGTCGGGATCGCCGTGCGTGGCGGTGATCACCGACGTCGCCGTCCACTGGCCGAGCCCCGGCAGCACCGACAGGCGGATGCGGGCATCGGCCGGAGTCATGGTCGCTGCTTCCTCGAGCCGGTTGGCACGGCGGGCGGCGAGCAGGATCGCATCGGCTCGCCGCCGCTCCACGTTGAAGCGATGGAGGTCGACGTACGACTTCGACGCCACGACGTCAGGCATCGGCGGGAGCCGCAGCTCGCAGGGACCCGGCGCCGGCTCACCCCACTCGTACACCATCCGGGCCCAGCTCTTGACCGCCTCCTGGGTGGTCACCCGCTGGCCGAGCAGCACCAGGAGCAGTTCCTGCCAGATCACACCGGCGGCGGGAAGCCGGATACCCGGATGTCTGCGGTTCCACTCGGCGATCACCCGATGACACGACGGGTCGAAGCCGTCGAGGTCGTCGTGGAGACCCACCCAGTGCGGCGCCCGTTCGACGAGCCAGTCGGCGCCGCTCCCCCATGCATGCGCGGTCGTCGTGCCGTCGCGGTGACCCCAACTCAGCTGCATCGTGCCTGGGCCGTCAGGCGTGAGCACCGCCTTGGCGAAGCTGTTGGCGCTCCAGCGGGTCGTGGGGTCGCGCGGGTAGGTCCCGATCGGCTTCAGCGTCGCGCGGAGGTCGATGTCACCGGTCTCGAGGACACGCTGCGCCGTCACGGTGCGCTCACCCATCGGGCATCACCGGTCGAGCGGCCACCCGTGGGGCACTCACTGCGCGCAGGCGTTCAGGCCCCGACGAGGGTTCGCCAGTCGGCGGGATAGGCGGCGGCGACCTGCGCAGGTGTCATGCGCAGCGTGGCGTCGGGAGGGAGATCTGCCACCTCTCGACCCTCCATGTAGTGGTGGCCGACATGTCGCAGACCTTCGAACATCCGCCCGCGCAGCTCCACCAGTTCGACTGGTGGGTTCGGATCGTAGAAGCCCCAGATGGTGAACGCGATCGTCAGGTCGTGCACGACCGGGGCACGCGAGAACATCGACGCGCGGCGCAGCGCCACGCCAAGACATCCTCGGATCGCATCGTCGACGTGCTCACCCGACTGCAACCGCACTTTCGGTCGGAGTTGCGCGGCGATGCGGAGCGCGAAGCCCTGATCAGGTCCCGGGTCACCGAGCCGAGGAGCGTCGGGTTGGAACCCCACGATGTCGCCGGGGCGGTCGGGGATCCAGGCCATCGGCACGTGGTCGGGCGACGCGTAGTAGCGGGGATGATCGGTCGGGGGAACCGGGCTGAAACGAGGGGCGGCCATCGCTGCTCTTTCTATCAGCCGCCCGAGGGCTGGGCGCCAGCGCGCAGCGAACGGTGCAGCAAGCCGTAGACGAGGCTGTCCTCGAGCGCTCGCCACGACGCCTCGATGATGTTCGGGCTGACGCCGATCGTGGTCCAGTCGCGCGTGCCGTCGGTGGCCGACAGCAGCACACGAGTGGTCGAACCCGTCGCGCTCGCACCATCGAGGATGCGCACCTTGTAGTCGGTGAGGTGGATGTCGGCCAGCTCGGGCAGCATCGTGCCGACCGCTCGGCGCAGGGCGGTGTCGATGGCGTTGACCGGACCGTTGCCTTCCGCGACCCACACCCGACGCTCTGCGTCGTCGCCGTCGCCGACCCACACCTTCACGGTCGCCTCGGTACTGAACTCGCCGCCGGGCAGTTCGTCGGTGATCACCCGCATCGACTCGACGCGGAAGAACTCGGGGACCTGACCAGCGGCGCGGCGCATCAGCAGCTCGAGCGACGCGTCGGCGGCTTCGAAGTGGTAGCCCTCGTGCTCGAGACGCTTGAGTTCGTCGATCACCTCGTTGATCGCCGCACCGTCCAGCTCGATGCCGATCTCGTCGGCCTTCATCTGGATCGTCGCCCGTCCGGCCATCTCCGACACCACGAAGCGGGTGCCGTTGCCGACGAGTTCTGGGTTGACGTGCTCGTAGGCGTCCTTGGCGCGCACGATCGCCGACACGTGGAGGCCGGCCTTGTGCGCGAACGCCGACGAACCGACGTAGGGCGCCTGGGGGTTGACGGCGCGGTTGAGCGTCTCGGCCACGTGGTGGCTCACTGCCGTGAGCCGTTCGATGCGACCGTCGGGCAGGCACGTGTACCCGAGCTTGAGCTGCAGGTTCGGGATGACCGTGGTGAGATTCGTGTTGCCGGTGCGCTCGCCGAGGCCGTTGAGGGTGCCCTGCACGTGGCCGGCTCCCGCTTCGACGGCCGCCATCGAGTTGGCTACCGCACACCCGGTGTCGTCATGGCAGTGGATGCCGATGGTCGCGTCGTCGCCCACGTGCGCCTTGACGTCGGCGACGATCCGATGGACCTCGCTCGGCAGCGTGCCGCCGTTGGTGTCGCACAACACGAGGTGCGACGCCCCGTTGACGACTGCTGCCTCGATCGCCCGCAGCGAGAACTCGGGGTTGGCCGTGTACCCGTCGAAGAAGTGCTCGAGGTCGACGAGCACCATGCGACCCTGGCCCGTCAGGTACTCGACCGAGTCGGCGATCATGGCAGCGCCCTCGTCGAGCGTGGTCTGCAGCGCCTCGAGGATCTGGTACTCGGAACTCTTGGCGACGATGCAGACGGCCGACGTGTTCGCCTCGACCAGGTTGCGCAGCGTCGCGTCGTCGTCGACCTTGCCGCGCGGGCGGCGCGTCGACCCGAACGCAACGAGGGTCGAGGTCGACAAGGCGAGTTCCTGCTGGGCGCGGGCGAAGAACTCGATGTCCTTCGGGTTGGCACCTGGCCAGCCTCCCTCGATGAAGTGCACCCCCAGCAGGTCGAGCTGCTCGGCGATGCGCAGCTTGTCGTCGACGGTCGCGGAGACGCCCTCGACCTGGAGGCCGTCTCGCAATGTGGTGTCGAAGATCTCGACGTGTCTCATGAAGTGCTCCCGAGAACCGAAAGAGCCGCCCCGAGGGCGGCTCGACGAACACGTGGGGGCGCCACGTGTTCTACAGAATGATGATGATGGCGGTGCCTGGATGGTTCGTCATCGGGCACCATTGAACCCGGTTCGGCCACCGGATGCAATCAACGTGCCGCCGTCGACGTCGATCCTGTGAACATCGTTGTGCATGAACGGTGGGCAACGGGTGGACGAACGACGGAATCCTGGGGGTAACGAGAAAGTTCCGGGGATAACCCTGTGTTTTTCGAAATACCTCTTGACCTGGGATTATGCGGCGTCTTTACTGATGCTCGTTCCGGAGAGCGCACGCCGACCGGGGCGGTGAGGAGGGGGCTTCGGCCCAGCCCACACCGTCCACGAGGCGAGAGCGGAATCGGAACACGGACAGTGTTCACGGCCACCTCGGACCGGGCTGTCGGACTCCTTCGGGAGGACGAGAGCAACGACGAGTCGGCGAACGTCACGGGAGACCGGGGCGGGCGTCGGGTCAGACCGGGCCGGCGTCGCCTTCGGGTGGCGGCGGAAACGGAGACCTGCTGGAACGCTCGAACGGGCACGGGGCAACCCGCAGCCAGCGAGCGGGTCGGCGAGGCAACCGGGCACGCTCGGCGCCTTCGGGTGCACTTCGGTGCATGCGTTGGTGGCGTGCGGGCAACGGAGTGGTGGTCGAGGAGCCGAAGGTACTGGGCCCACCCCAACTGGACTCAGCGCAGTCGGTTCCGATTGGCACCAGGACCGAGGGCCCGGGCGACCGGGGCAGCGGGAACGGTGCCAACGGATTCGAGGCCGGGGAAACCGGAATCGAATCCGAAACGCGGCATCGCCCGCCACGCCGCAAGGCGAGACGGGCGATGTGAACAGGTCGAGACGAAGGCTAACGCCCGACATTCGACCAGTGGTGGACCTGTCCACTCGAGCAGCCCCGGAAGGCGCGCAGGCGAGAGCCAGCAGCGCCGACCGGGGCGCTTTCGTTTTCGATGTGCCACCAGGGTTTCTGCCCTGGTCGCAACCACCTCTAGCGTGCGGCACGTGAAGACGAGAGTGCTCGGGGCAGCCGATCTGACACTCCTGCTGCACACCATCGGGTGTGACGAGCTGATGGATCTGATGATCGAGCGACTCCGCGGCCGATTCCTCGACCATTCCGGGGACGCCGTCGAAGTGCGCGCTCGAGACGGATTCCGCTACGACAAACCCGACCTCGGCCTGATCGAGTGGATGCCGACGCACGAGACGGGTGGTCCCGTCGTGGTCAAGATGGTCGGGTATCACCCGGCAAACCCGGTTCAACGGGCGTTGCCGTCGGTCATCGCGACGTCGTCGATGTGGGACACCGTCACCGGTCATCTCGTCGCCATCGCCGACGCCACACTGCTCACGGCCATCCGCACCGGGGCTGCATCCGGCCTCGCGACCGAAGCGCTGGCCACGCCCGGACCGGTCGTGGTGGGCCTTGCCGGCCTGGGCGCCCAGGCCGTCACCCAACTGCATGCGATCAGTCGGGTTCGTGAGATCGAGAGGGTGATCGGTTTCGACAGCGATCCGGACGTGGCGGCCACCTTCGCCGACCGTGTGGCGTTCCTGGGCGTCGACGTCGAGATCTGCGGACCCGATCGAGCGACGACGGTGTTGGGCGAGGTCGATGTGCTGTGTACGTGCACATCGGTCGACATCGGCGCCGGGCCCGTCGTCGCGGACTGCGAGACCCGGCCCTGGCTGCACGTGAACGCCGTCGGCGCCGACTTCCCCGGCAAGGTCGAACTGCCCGCATCGTTCGGCAGCCGTGCCTTCGTCGTGCCCGACACGCTCGAACAGTGCCTCCTCGAGGGTGAGTGCCAGCAGGTGTCCTCGGATCGGATCGGACCGTCGCTGAGTGAGCTGATGCAACGTCTCGACGAGTTCGTCGACCGCCGCGAGCAGATCACGATGTTCGACTCGACCGGTTGGGCAGTCGAGGACGACGTGGCCCTGCGGCTCGCCGTCGAGCTCGCACAGGAACACGGCATCGGGACCGACATCGCTCTCGAACGCCTGCCGCAGAACCCCTACGACCCGTACGGTCCTGCCTGAGGGCCCGGCACCTTCAGCGCAGCACTGCGGCGAGGCGGGTGATGTGGGCGAGATCCGCTCGGGCGAGCTCGACCGAAGGTCCGGGGAAGAACGTCACGTCCCGGGCTCCTGCGTCGACGAGTGCTTCGGCGTGGTGCACGGCGTCGTCGAACGTGCCGATCGCTCCGAGTTCGATCCACCACTCGGCTGGCATCTCGGCGATTCCGTCGAGACCGAGCTCGCGAAAACGCTCGTGGATCTCGTCGACGTGCGGGTGGGCGAGCACGGCCGGGCCACCGCCGACGAGCATCTCGGCCACGAACGGCGCCATGATCCGATGCGCCGTCCTGGCGTCGTCGTGGATGCTCAATGCCGAGAACACCGCCACACGGAAGGGATCGGGGCTTCCGGCAGCGGCGATCGCCTGGCGGACGAAGGTCGGCCCGGCACCCTCGGCGAGCACCACCCCGCCGGCGACACGCCCGGCGAGCGCCATCGACTTCGGACCGCTGACACCAGCAAGCAACGGGGGAACCTGGGAGGGAGGCGCGTCGAGCGCCACATCGCTCATCGTGACCTCGCGACCATCGAACGTCACGGTGTCACCGCGCAGCAGACTGCCGACGACGGCGATCACCTCCTCGAGGGTCGTCAGCGGCGACCGCGTTCGGGCACCCATCTGTTCCATCCACTCCTGCACGCCATGGCCGATTCCCGCCAGCAGCCGGCCGGGGGCGAGGTTCGCAAGCGTCGCCAGTTCCATTGCGGTGATCGCGGGGTTGCGCGCCACGGCGGGAAGGATCCCGAGCCCCACCGTCAGCCGTTCGGTGCGCGCCAGTGCCGTCGCCGCAAGGCTGATGCCGGCGGTGTAGAAGCAGTCCTCGATCACCCACAGCTGATCGACTCCACGTGCCTCGAGACTCTCGGCGACCTCGACCACGAACGGTGCCGGCAGCGTCCGATCGAAACACATCCCCACGTTCGGCATACGAGCGACAGTACGTGACCGGAGTGCTCCCTTGACCGAAATGGCGCGTCAGCGTTGCGCTGAGCGCAACGCTGACGAGATTTTTCGGGTCGGGTCGGGGGAGGGGTGCGCGACGCGGGCGTCAGGAGACGTGTTCGCACCAGTGGGCGTATCGGGGATCCTTGCCGCGGATCGCCTCGTGGTACGTGTGGGCGATCGCCGTGGTCATCGGCCCGGGGCACGGGATCTCGCGGTCGTCCACCGAGTTGATCGAGCTGACCTCGGCGGCGGTACCGCACACGAACGCTTCGTCCGCGATGTACAGGTCGCTGCGAGCGAGGTTGTCGACGACCACTTCGAACCCGAGGTCGGCAGCGATGGTCGACACCGAATTCTGGGTGATGCCTTCCAGCGCGCCCGCCGACAGCGGCGGTGTGAGCAGCTTGCCGTGACGGGACACGAAGATGTTCTCGCCGGTGCACTCGGCGACGAGACCGTTCGGCGCGAGCATGATCGCCTCGTCGTAGCCGGCCTTGAGCGCCTCGACCTTCGCGAGCGACGAGTTGACGTAGTTGCCGGTGGTCTTCGACGCCGGCGGCATCGTGTTGTGATCGTGACGTGACCACGACGAGATCTTCATCCGCACGCCCTTCTCGACGGCGTCGTCGCCGAGGTAGGCACCCCACGGCCAGCAGGCGATCGACACGTCGACGGTGCACGGCAGCGTGTTGAGGCCCATCTCGCCGTAGCCGAAGTACGCGATCGGGCGGATGTAGCACGTGTCGAGGCCGGTCGAGACCACCGTCTCCTTGGTGGCGGCGACCAGTTCGTCGACGCTGTACGGAATCTCCATGCCCATGATCTTCGCCG
>Ga0102938_10001589_pt1 | contig 17191 bp, 15 predicted proteins | sample SalPonR2_B_D2_MG_FD_84516 | JGI IMG/M metagenome (GOLD analysis project Ga0102938, IMG submission 84516) | Salt pond soil microbial communities from South San Francisco under conditions of wetland restoration - Salt Pond MetaG R2_B_D2_MG | ecosystem: Environmental > Aquatic > Marine >...
AAAAAAAACTCAAAAAATGCTACTGCTCACTGGCATGCTGCTTGCAGTGAGTATGCTGAGCAGCCTGCCTCTGTTTGCCATTTCGGCAGAGGAGATAATCAGAAAACTGGAGGAGAACCAGGTTCATGAAACCGCCCGATCCGAGGGTAAAATGATTATCAACGACCGATTCGGGGAGAAAGTCACCACCTTCAAGTCCTGGGCCGAGGGTGAAGAGAAAACCCTGATCGAATTTACCAGTCGCCAGGAGAGGGGCCAGAAAATCCTCCGCGCCGACGACGAGATTTACCTCTACTTTCCCGATGCAGCCGAGGTGATCCGCCTGCAGGGGGCCGCCCTGCGCGATTCTGTGCTTGGCTCGGACATGTCCTACGAGGATATGACCGGAGGAAAGGGGCTACTGGACTCCTACAACGCCAACCTTTTGGGAACCGAACAGGTAAATGGACAGGAGTGTTATAAAGTCGAGCTCAAGGCTAAGGGGCGCGGGGTGCCCTATCCGCGGGAAGTTCTCTGGGTGGACAGCGAAAAGTTTGTCAACCACAGGGTTCATATGTTCAGCCTGTCCGGAAAACTGCTGAAGGAGATGCGGATAGAGGAGTACCGCAGCCTGAAGGGAAAGATCTTTCCCGTACGCTTTATTATCGAGGATAAAATGAAAAGTAACAGCTCCACCGAATTCGTGATCGAATCAATTGAAATCGGCGTTGATATTCCCCCGAGCCGTTTCTCTCTAGAGGAGCTGACATGGTAGGTCCAAAACTACACGCCCCAGGATACTTCGCAATAAAGACGGTGGTTCTGCTGCTTCTACTTACACCGGGAGTGAGCGCCGAAAGCGACATAACCACCAAGCTGGAACTGTTCAACTCGGTGCAGCGCTCCGCCGACGGCAGCTGGCTGCATTCGGGGGCCGGCAGCGCCTCGATTAAGATAGACCAGACGGGTAACAGCAATGTGCGCTCCCAGTTCGAACTCACTGCAGCTATCATTCCCAACAACACCGGTATCGATTCGCTGCAGAGCATTAGCCGCGCCTACGGTAAATTTCGCTTCGAGTCCTTTCGGGGTGTCATCGGCAAGGCTCCCTTCTCATGGGGCGAGGGGCTTATCTTCAATGCGGCGGACGAGATTTTCGGTCGCGGTACCGGAGCAAATCTGATGCAGCAGGAGTTTGAAGACTCCAGCGCCTGGATCACCTCCTTCTCCCGCTACTTCGGCCCCTTTAGCTTTGTAGAGATGCTGGTAAACCCGGGGCTGATACCCATCCCGGAAGATGCTCAATTGGCGGCCGCCGGCGGCGCCCAGCCCGCCGGTCTGGAAGAGACCCGGGCCGGAGTACGTATAGTCACTAAACCCGGCGGTATGAAACTGGAGGGGGGCTACCTGTTCGACGGACGCGACGGTATTACAGAGGGCCCAGCCCCTACAGCCCTGCAGGCGGGGGACTTTTACCACCGCCTTTACTTGAGTCTGCAGGGCAACCTGTGGCTCGACTGGCACGTAAGTAGCTCCCTGGAGCTGCCCGACCCGAATCACATTGCAGACAGCGCCCCAGCCGCCCTCTGGAAGGGACAGCTGTACACAGTCGGGGTGTATTCCATGTTGCCAGTTGGCTATGACGATACCCTCAGTTTTAGGTTTGAAGCCCGTGTGCATCCGGCCGGCAGCTGGACCCAAGACCACTCGACAAACTATCCTACCTACGGCATATTCAACTACGGCGAAGTGTCCTACGATTTCGGGGGCGGATTCAGTGTACTGGGCAGAGCCCTGTTGAATCCAATTGATCTGTCTGCGCGTATTACGCCGGGCTTCTCGTGGAACCTCTTTCAGGGCTTTACCCTGCTAGGCTTTGCCACAGTTCAGACCGGAGAGCCCCTCGACACCTACGCCTGGGAGGCCAAAGACACAGAGGGCAACCCGGCCATAGCCTCCTCAGGGCTTGCCATGCAGCTGGGTTGTTCGATAATCTATTGACATGACCACGCTTACCACTGCCAGGATGCCCAGCCCCCTGGGGCCTTTCCACCTGCTCTTCAACCAAGAACAGCTGCTGTATGCGGGGTTCTCCGACTACCGTACCCCGGGGGTGCGCCTCCCCTCCGCCCTGCGCACATATCTCGCCGGTACCCGCGCTGCAGACACCGGCGATGCGCCCCGCACTGGAATTATCCATGTTGATGCTTTAAAACGGCAGCTCGAAGCTTATTTTAACGGAGAAGCGACCAATTTTGATGTGAGCTTACGGCTCTATGGAAGCCCCTTTCAACTTAGCGTGTGGAATTATCTGTTGACCATTGAAAACAGTGGTACCAGAACCTATGGGCAGGTGGCGGCCGAAAGTGGATACCCTCGAGCGGTACGGGCGGTGGGCAGTGCGGTAGGCAGTAACCCTATTTCAATTATTGTGCCCTGTCACCGGATACTCCCTGCCTCTGGGGGTATCGGCAATTACGGGGGAGGGTCCGACCGTAAAAAGTATTTATTACAGCTGGAACACGCCTGTATATAACAGCTCAGACGCTTTTAAAATGTTACTTTTTAATGTTACTTTTTGAAGAAATACACAAGCCTGTTATTTTGATTTTTTCACATAAAACTGCATAAGCTGAATAAAGTAATAGATCTTCTTATAAATCTCAGTGATATTTTCTTTCACATCCTTCTCAGAATACTGCTCGATCTCCTTCCAGTTCATAATCAATTCATGCGGCTTTTTATCATAATCCTCAAGCACCTGCTTCAAGCCTTTTCCGATAGTGATGAGGTTTTGTGAAGTAGTCTGAATAATATCAAGAGCCTCTTCGTTGGTCTCTTTCAACACCTTACGCAGACTCACCATGGAGTTTTTGTCTTTTTCCGACCGCGCCATATATGTTTTTATCCGTGCCCCCCGCTCACCGTCTTCTCCCAGGGCATCATCAAACTTAAGGAGTTGATCGGAGACCCCCATAATGGCATGAAAAGATTCGGAGAGCTGCTGGCTCATCAGGTTTGTCGACCACTTCCCGCGAATCAGCAGAAGGTCGATGAGAACCTTGATATCACGCTTAAAATAATCCAGCAGAAACGCCTTTACGTAATTCAACGGCTTTATATAAGTATAACCACCCAGCATTTTCTTCGCATACTTGAGGTTCTCTTTCTCGGTATAGTTTTTCATCCGGGAAATCGCAGTAGTACCAAAGACAACCTTCAGCAGCTTATCTACCTTACGGTTCTGCCGCTCGTTGAGTATCTTCTGAACAGTCATCTCGGATTGAGTTTTTACTTTGTTTATGTACTCTTCGACAATACGCTCATTCGGTTCGCTGTATTGCGGCTTAAAGTAGGGATCGCTATCGGCATGGCGGACAATTTGCTCAAACACCCCCTCTTTTGCAACACTATCAAGCGTACGCAGGAGTTTCTTCCAGGCTGACCGGTTAATCACTTCAGTCTCTTTATAGTTTTGCAGGATGTCGAACAGATGGTCCCAATCGGCATCTTTACGAATAAGAGGCAGGACCTCTAAAAAGTCTTTCAGATCATCGCTCACATATTCGGCATTGATCGACTCAAACTTCGGATTGTACGCAAAATCCCGTTCCGGCAGGTTTGAGTCAAACTTCTTTAAAAGAAAATAGTAGTCAAAATTGATAAAATGTAGAAAACAAGTGAGCAGATTATAGGTACTATCGATTTCCTTCACTTTATCACCCTTAAAGCCGGAAAAAAACTTGACCATCTTTTCCCGTAATTCATTAGCTAAGGCTTTGGTGTCCATAGTATCAGCTTTGGCACGAATGGATTCCTCACTCAATTCATCGCGTATAGCCTGTACATCATTGGGCAACGAGGTTTCTATAATCATGTTTTTAAGTACATTGGATGACTGGGCATGTTCTAAGAAAACCTGCGATGGTCCGATGACTTTGTAGGTATCATGAAAAAATTTTGCAAGAGCCGGGAGCGCTTCAGCACTGCTCGGCTTGTAGAACTTATACTTCTTTTTTTTGAGATCCTTGGCTATATCCTTAAGAAGTCTCCGCTTCTCACGCTCCGGATCCATTCCCCGAAAGAAGATCGATAGTACCTTTTGCACGAAACCGCTATCAGAATCGGTCGAAGACCCGCTTTTTTCATCCATGTCATAACTTTATGGAAAATGAAATGGGCTGTCAACAGTAAAAACAGGTATCCCAGCTCAGCTTTGGTACCGTTGTCCTTGATACACCCCGAGTTGGGCCATTTTCCGGTCCAATTGCTGGTAGAACTGCCCCTTCGGAGTAAAGTTAAGAGGAGCGATAAGACGAGCGGAGGAAGTATCGCAGGTAATCCGCTGGATTACAGTGTCAGCCGGCAGGCGCTGCAGAGCCTCTATTACATAATCGAGATGGCGATCGCCACCAGGTACAACCAGCTCACCCGCCATATATTCGGCAGATAATGCTGTCCCGGCGGCAACATTCAAATTATGTATTTTCACAGCCTCCGGCTCTAGGGACGCTACATAGTCAATACTGGACATAATCTCATCCTGCGATTCTCCGGGCAGCCCGAAGATAAGGTGCACAGTTATTTTGAGACCAGCACTGCGCAATCGATTAAAGGCCTCTTCGAACTGTTCAACCGTATGTCCGCGGTTTACCCTTCGAAGGGTGGCATTATGGGCAGTTTGGAGCCCCAGTTCTACCCACACATCCAGGTCCGGCTGTACATACTCGGCAAGAAACTGGGCATGAGATTGACCGACACAATCGGGGCGGGTCGAAACTATAAACTCACAAAAATCAGCCTTGGAAAGTGCAAAATCATAAATGTGGCGCAGCTGGGAAATAGGAGCAAAGGTATTGGAAAAAGCTTGGAGATAGAGAATATAACGCTCAGCTCCGTACCGTCCATACAGAAACTCCCGCCCCTGTTCGATTTGTCGGCGGATTATCTCCAGTCTCTCCTGGCTTACGGGGGAACCTCTTTTGATCTTGACCGTCGACTCCCCCACAACATCTTCTTGATAAGCGGCTCGGGAACCAAGCTCATCACAAAAGCTGCAGCCCCCTACCCCGTGCTTATCACGATGTGGACAGGTGAAACCGGCATCTACCGAAATTCTGTAGACAGCCTCTCCATATTTCTCTTTTAGATACCTGCTGTAGCGGTAAAATAGACGTGGATAAGTAATCTTTTAAAACCCCTATAAACTGTGGATAATACAATTATTCTACAGCCGACGGGAATTGACAACCCCCAGTGTTAAGACGTATGGTAGCAGCGATGAAACCTGCATATGCATTTATTTTACTAGTAACTCTTTCTAGCCTCATCCTTCTCACTGCGTGTCCATCTGAAAAACATACCACCGCTATTCTCAGCACCAATCGTCCTGAGTTCACCTCATATGCAGAGCTGTTCAACTCCTCCCAAGATAAATACCGGCTCATCATTGCCTATAATGACGCCCCCCGCACACAACTGAGCGAAAATGGGGCGTACGGTTTTGATCTAGTCATTGATGTCCAGCTCAACTCACAAGAGTACCTCGACAAATTTGCATCTTTAGAAAATCTGTTTATGGAGGAAAAGCTGGATGCTGATCGATTTTATCCCATCCCCTTTGAACAGGGACAGTACGACGGCCAACAAGTACTGCTGCCAATTTCATTCCAAATACCCGGGCTGATGTTTCATACAGAACAGCCTCTTCCGGAGCAGGACAGTTTTCTAATTAATCTGGAACAGGTAAAGGAGCTTAACCGGGATTTTAGTATTCAGACAGATAAGGGATTTACAAAACTGGGGCTTTCTCTAAGATGGGATTCATCGCTGCTATATCTTATCACGCTTCTGAAAGAGACTGACTTTCATGAAGGCAGCTCCGGGGCGCTGATATGGAATTCACAACACCTGAAAGATTCAATAGACTTCGCCCGTGAGTGGACCTACCAAATAAATGACGGCCTTGCCGCGGAACGGGAATTCAGCCAAAAGTTTTTAATTGAACCGCCATATAAGTTAATTGCCAAAGAGCGAATTCTCTGTTACTACACCGATGCAAAGGATTTTTACTCACTCTCACCACAAATACGGGAAAACCTAAAATTAAGGTGGCTGGCGGATGAAGACATTATCTCCGTATTACCGAACATGCTCTTTGCCGGAATACCCCATGGGGCACCCGGAATCGAAGCAGCCAAGGCCTTTCTTACCTGGTTCTCAAACCCCGAAAGCCAAGAAGATCTTTTAAATGCTACTCAGTACAAACGTACCCGCACCTTTGGAATAGCCGGAGGACTATCCAGCCTGCCGAAAGTAAATGAACAAATCCTGCCAACCTACTACCCCTCGCTGGTCGGTTATATTCCAACCGCTGCTTATCTTGATTTTCCACCGCCAATGCCCGCCGATTGGTCAATGCTCCGGGACCAGGTCATCACCCCCTGGCTTGAGGAACAAGCGGAATCGGAAACAACGGACGAACTACTGCGAGACCACTTAGCAACCTGGCTTCGACAAAGGCCCTCCTCTTAGCATCAGCTATAATTGCTGCTCAGTGTAAATTTTAATTGACAGAGTGCTACTTTCATATTACGCTAATATCCATAAGATAAACCTAGGAGGTTCAAATGGCCACTGTGAGTCTAAAGAACATTGGTAAGGTCTATGATGGCGGTGTACGGGCAGTTGATAATGCCAACATCGAAATCGAAGACCGTGAGTTTGTAGTGTTTGTAGGTCCTTCCGGATGCGGAAAATCTACTACACTCAGGATGATCGCCGGATTGGAAGATATTACCGAAGGCGACCTTTACATCGACGACAAGCGTGTAAACGACATTCCCCCAAAAGATCGAGACATCGCTATGGTGTTTCAGAACTACGCCCTGTACCCGCATATGACGGTGTACGACAACATGGCGTTCGGTCTTAAAATCCGTAAGTTCGACAAAGAGGACATCAAAAAACGAGTTGATCAGGCTGCAAAAATTCTCGATATCGAAGAGCTGCTCGATCGAAAACCAAAAGCTCTCTCCGGTGGACAGCGGCAGCGTGTTGCTGTAGGACGAGCAATCGTCCGCCAGCCGAAGGTATTTTTGTTTGACGAACCACTGTCGAACCTTGATGCTAAACTTCGTGTGCAGATGCGCGCAGAAATTTCATCCTTGCACAACCGTCTGCAAGCCACTATGGTCTACGTTACCCACGACCAGGTTGAAGCTATGACCATGGCCGACAAAATTGTAGTGCTTAAGGACGGACTTATTCAGCAAATTGGTAGTCCTTTGGAACTCTACAACGACCCGGCCAACCGCTTCGTAGCCGGTTTTATCGGCAGCCCGCCAATGAACTTTATGACCGTCGACGTAACCGAAGAGGGCGGCAAGGTATTTATTGACGAGGGCGACTTTAAGTTGGAAATTCCCAAGGAACAGGGGGATATACTTAAGGACTACGTGGGTAAGCAGGTTGTATTCGGCATGCGCCCCGAAGACCTTGACTACCACGAAGAAGAAATGAAAGACAAGACCATCAAGTGTAACGTGGGAGTTGTTGAACCCCTCGGTGCAGAAATTCACGTGTATGTGAATACCGCCAAGCACCAGGCCATTGCCCGGGTAGGCCCAAATGTGAAACTTCAAGTAGGTGATACCATGTACCTCCTACCACACTTTGAAAAAGCAGTGTTCTTTGACCTTGAAACAGAGCTTGCTATAGGTCGCGAACAGCGCCGTCAGTAAACAACACTGTAATAACTGTTACTTGATATTGTAAATAGGGCTGCCGAGGATTTCTCCTTGGCAGCTTTTTATTGCCCTTCCAATCCGCTATTTTCATAGTTTGTTTGATTCTTGCCTTCTTTCTACGTATACTTTCACTATAATGTATACCCACTTTAATTATTCCTTCCAGAAAGATATTGTTACTATTCATCCAGGTGAATATTATGTCTCGACGGAGGATATCTATATATCAACCGTCCTCGGCTCCTGTGTTTCCGTCGCTCTCCATGACCCACAACTGAAGATAGGAGGCCTCAACCATTACATGCTGCCCGGCACCTTCAAAGGGTTTGATACAGCGGACAAGAGCGGAAGATACGGAGTGTATGCAATGGAGCTATTGATAAATGAAATGCTGAAAAACGGAGCCCGCCGTAAAAACCTTCGGGCAAAAGTATTTGGTGGGGGAAATGTACTAAGTTCTTCCAACAAAGTAGGGTCAAATAACGCTATGTTTGCCCTTCAGTTTTTAGAGACTGAGCAAATTCCGATCGATGCACAGGATGTTGAATCCGATATTGCCAGAAAAGTTTTGTTAGATCCGGTCAGCGGACGGGTTTATCTAAAAAAGCTTTCCCATACTGTGATTAAAAAGGTAGAAGATATCGAGGTAAAGCATCTCCAAAAAATTAGCAAAAAAGATGTTTATGGAGATTTTATCCTGTTTGAAAATTTGTAGAAAACATGTATACTCTTTCATAGTCTTATGTAGTCTTGTACAGGATAGGAGATAAAAAAATGGATATACCTCTTTTCCCGGCCGGTAGAAAATTATTCTACCTCTTTCCGCAGGGAAATTTTCATCAAAGTGTAGTTCAGCATATTATCCGAGAAGAGTATGAGATTTACACTCTTTCGGACTATAAGCGGGGACTTCCCCTTATTTTTCAATATAATGGTGCTATCATCTTCATAAACCTGGACGCTGCTCCAGGAGATACCAAACTTATAGCTACAATTCGCGATTTTTCCCGTCAGAGCTCTAACCGTTCCATCGATATATTCCTTATCACCCACAGCGCTGAAGCTAAACAGTGGGCGGAAAAGTATCTTACCCAGGTGGATAACTGTTCTGCCATTGTGGCTGAAGCGGCAGTTGAAGAGTTCACTTCTCAGCTTGATAATGTATTGAGCAATCTGCACGCCCAGGGCCAACGGAAATATGTAAGATTCGGCTCAAACAGCAACCAAATCACACATCTTTCTTTCTCCCGCAAGGAGATGCGCTTTAAGGCTTTTCTGCATGATGTAAGTACGGCTGGTCTCTCCTTTACTCTGGAAGAGGAACATCCCCTGTCCATTCGCAGTAAGCTCACCAATATCACTATCGACCTTGGCTATACAATAGAAGGTCTCACCGGTACTATCACCATAAAACGGCGCCTACCGAATAACAAAATCCTACACGTTCTGCTTTTTGATAAAACCACGGATGACGAAATCAAAGAACAACTTCGATTTGTCATCCATGCTTCGCTGCAGCGTCAGTTTACTGCCCGGATGGAGCAAGTCGCGGTACCGGAGTAAAACCAAAGCTAAAAATTACAGCTGCTCAACTCCCTTGGCCAGAGCCTGCAAGGCTTTGGTATACGACTCTAGGGGTACCGCCACTAACAGTGTTATCGGAGATCCACCGTAGTTCAGCGCCTCTACCGGAATTGAGTGCTTTTTCAGGGTCTCCAGCACCATTCCAACCACCTGGCCATGGGCCGCTAAGCCCTCTCCAACTACACCGAGTACTGCTATTTCTTCTCCAACACTGCAGCTGTCGGCATTGAGATTCTTCTCAACCGCCCCGGCAAGTCCTGCCCAATCGACCTCACCCTCCGAGGCTGCAAACAGGGCCAGTGTATCGAAACCCTTTAATTCAAAATCTACGCTGATTGACAGTTTTTTGAGGGACTCTTGTATTTGAAGAGGAAACTGCGGATGACGGTTGAGCATAAACTTTTCGACCAGAATTTTACGGTAGGGTTTCTTACCGGATACGCCAACTACCGCTGCCTTGGAAGTATCCCTTTTAGCTACAATAAAGGTTCCCTTGTCCTCAGGGGCATTAGTATTTTTCACGTTGATAGGTATTCCGAGGGATTTTACCGGAGCAATTGCCTCTTCATGGAACACATTCGCCCCGACGGAGGCCATCTCGCGAATTTCCCGGTAGGTTATCTCTTCTATCGGTTTAGGTTGGTCCACTACCCGCGGGTCCGCCATTAAAATACCGGATACATCGGTCCAGTTTTCATATACCTCAGCTCCTATCCCCCGGGCAGCTATTGCTCCGGATATGTCCGAACCTCCACGGGAGAAGGTCTTGAGGGTTCCGTCGAGGGTAGCCCCGTAAAAGCCGGGCAGGACATAAGTTTTCCGCTCCATCATCCTTTGTGCCACCAACTGATAAGAGTTCTCATGCACCTGACCGTCATCAGTGAGGCGAACTACCTGTTCCGCATCAACAAAGTCAGCTTCCAGGAACTGGGCAATGAGCAGGCCGCTCAGGTATTCCCCGCGACTGGCCGCATAATCCGCTGAAGCACCGGCTTTGATTTTCTCTTCAACCTCATCGATCGCTTTCTCGAGGCTTCCGATTAACTCTAATTCCCGGGCAATTTCCAAAAAGCGGGAGCGGATAACTTCAAAGGTCGCAGCTATCGATTCGCCCTTCTGCACCATTGCATGACAGTTGTACAGCAGGTCGGTTATTTTTTCATCCTGCTTGTGTCGTTTTCCTGGGGCGGACACAACAATTATCCGTCTGCTTAAATCTTGCTCAACTATCGATTTGACTTTTCTGATCTGGGCAGCCTCAGCAACCGAGCTGCCTCCAAATTTACATACCTTCATGAATCACTCCTTTGGCTGTGTGGGAAAAACTGAGGCACTTTGAAAAAGATAATTTTGAAAGTACCTCAACTATTTTACAAATAATTGCTGGGGATAATCAATAAACTTCTCGCAGCCCTTTTCTGTGACCAAGAAGGGTTCGCTATTCTCAAAACCGTACTTATTCAACCAAATACCCGGCATAAAATGTATGGTCATACCCGGTTGCAGTACGGTTTTATCGCCCGGCCGCAAACTGACCGTGTGCTCACCCCAGTCCGGCACAAAATTCAGGCCATAGGAGTAACCTACCCGCGAGGGCTTCTCTACTCCGGTACCCTTTAAATTGCTGCGCCAGCGCTCCTCGACCTCTTCAGCGGTGACCCCAGGCTTGATAAAGCTCAAGGTGTCATTGAGCCCTTTAACCACCACCTCGGCAACCTTCTGTAAATCCTCCGGAGGACGGCCCAAGAAGACTGTACGCGACAGGGGGGCATGATAATGGTAACGAGCCCCGGCCAACTCCAGCAGTACTACGTCTCCGGATTGATAGCTGCGGTCGGGATCAAAGGTCAGATGAGCGGTTGAGGTTCGTTCGGCAGAAGGCATAATTGGAAATATGGCCGGAGAATCACCTCCGTATTCATCGGTACCGGAAATCTGGGCTGCTACCACCTTAGCCGCTACATCCTTCTCCCAAACCCCTACCTCTATGTTGTCGATTGCCGTCTGCATCACATTTTTGCAAATACGGGAAGCCTGCCGCATATACTCAATCTCCGGTGGACTTTTAACCGTCTTAACCCAGTTCACCAGGTTGGTTGCATCCATGAGGGTGGCATTCGGCAGCTGTTCATCCAGCTCGACAAACATCTTTGCATTGAACCAGTAGCCGTCCATTTCTAAACCTAGGGACTTATTCCCCAAGCCCTTGTCCCGCAACAGCCCGGCCACGTACTGCATAGTGTGAATATAACGGGACTGCACATACTTATCCGGATAACCGTGAATATGCGACTCCGGAAGCCAGCTAGTTAACCGAGCCCCGTTCGAGTCCTGTTCACGGCCGAACCAGAGGGGATACTCATCGGTCAGTGACACAATCACTCCCTGATGCACATAAAAGGACCAGCCGTCATATCCAGTTAAATAGTTCATACTGGCAGGATCCATCACCAGCAGTAGCTCAATTCCCTGGTGGTCCATCCGCTCCTGGGTTTTACGCACCCGCCTGCGGTATTCCGAGTCCGGAAACACCTGTTTTTTTGCCATTTTTTCCTCTTCCTAGCGTGGGATTTTAGTTCCCATACCCTGTTCGACAGCCAAATCGTATGCCTTAATAGCTATCATGGTATCCTGAACACCAACTCCAGTCAGGTCGCATACTGTAATCTGTTCTTCACTCTCACGCCCAGACTTCACAGCATTGATCATCTCGCCCAGTTCACGAATCGGTGAATCCTCGGTAATAACCCCGTCTTTAATTCCCGAGCGAATCTCACCCAAGCGGAACACCTGGCTTTTTAAGTCGCAGGCCAAAACATCGGCCTTACCCAAAACCGCCGATTCAAGCTCCTGCTTCTCCTCTGTATCACAGCCCATAGCGGTTATGTGTAGCCCGGGATGGAGCCACTCGGCTTTGATGTAGCCCTTACGGGCGGGGGTGGTCGTGACAACTACGCTACTTTTCCTTACCACCTCTTCCGCATCGGCAGCTTTAATAACCTCTATGCCGAGCTCTTTACGCATATCCTCTACATACTGGTCACGAACTTCATTAGAGTCGAGACTGAACATCCGAATAGTCTTAATATCCCGCACTAAAGACAGAGCCCGCATTTGGAACCGCGCCTGGGTCCCAGAGCCGATCACTCCTACGTTCTCCGCATTTTCAGGAGCCAAAAACTTAGCAGCCACCGCGCCGGCGGCACCAGTTCGTACCTGGGTTAGATAGCCATTATCAAGCAGTACCCCGTCCAAATAACCAGTTTCCGCACTCAACACCAGCATCTGACCGCTGGCCGATGGAAGACCCAGCTTGTTGTTTTCAAAAAAGCCGGAGGCCACTTTAATAGCAAGACGTGTGATCCCCTTAATATAGGCGCTCTTCACATCCACCTCGCCGGCTTTCTCCGGCACCGGGATCATCATAATTGGTGGCACTGTTGCATTGCCCTTCTGTAGTTCACTAAAGCCTGTTTCGATTGCCTTAATCACGCTCTGATCAAGTTTAACTATACTCTTAAGTTCATTTTCATTGATTATATAAATTGGTTCCATACCTACCTCCACTAGTGCACGTGCTTTTGCAGCACCCTCAAAAATGCAGCCGGATCGACGCTGCTGCCACTAATTACCGTCGCTATCCGTTTATCGGCAACCTCTAGTTTACCGCTTTGGATTGCTGCGATCCCCACAGCTGAGGCCCCTTCAATTACCAGACTATGCTGGATATACGCATACACCATGGCCTTCTCTATCTCCGCCTCATCGATGACCACATGCTGATCGACATATTTCTGTATCAAGGGCAGGGTGTAATTATTTTCACGACCGATTCCCCCTAATAGGGAGTCTGCAAGGGTGTCCTTTTCCTCTACCGCTACCGGGTGACCTGCCTTCACACTCTCGAGCATAGCCGGCGATTGGGAAATCGACACGCCCACTACTGTAATATTCGGATTGATCGATTTTGCAGCCATAGCAATTCCGGCCAACAAGCCGCCGCCGGAGAGTGGTACCAGCAGCATATCCAGTTCAGGCCGGCGCCGCAACATCTCCAGAGCAATGGTTCCCTGACCGGAGACAATTGCCGGGTCGTCAAAGGGCACCACCGGAACCATGCCGCGCGACTCCATCAAGCGATAGTAGTGCTCCTCCGCCTCATCCTGGCTGTGCCCTTTTACCTCAACCTCTGCTCCGAGTTCACGAATCTTCTGTACTCCGTAGGCAGGTACATGCTCAGACAGACACACCACCGCCTTAATCCCGGTCTTTCCCGATACAAACGAGACCGCCTTACCGTGGTTGCCCGTAGAAAAGGTGATAACTCCCCGGCTCCGATCTTCGTCGGAGAGCCCTAAAATCTTGTTCGCCGCTCCCCGGACCTTAAAAGCACCGGTGTTCTGCAGCGATTCAAGCTTCAACAGCACCTCAGCAGCCCCGCTTTCGCGGGCTGCTGCAGGGGAGTCTACAAGGGGAGTTTCCCATATTACATCTTCAATACGCTTCTGAGCTTCAAATACCGAGTGCAAACCCGGCAGTTCATGAGCAGTACTCACGTGAGACTTACTCTTTTCAGCCATTCCAGCCCCCCTATTTAGTGAAAAGCTGAATTGGGTAGTTGAATAAGCTCACATTGCCGTCATCGGTAAGATAAATACTGGCATCAATTTCAAAACCAACATCCTCATACCAGATACCGGGAATTAAGTGCAGGGCCATATTCTTCTTCAATACGGTTTTATCTCCGGGGCGCAGGCTGATAGTCTGTTCGCCCCAGTCGGGGGGATAATTCAGACCAATTGAATACCCAAGACGCGACTCTTTTACCACAGTGGAGTGGGATATAGCATCCCGCCATTTCGCTTCTACGTCTTCGGCGGTAATTCCCGGCTGTATAAAGTCGAGGGTCTTCTGCAGACCATCCATCACTACTTCGGCCGTGTCTTTCATCAACTGTGGGGGGTTCTGTCCTAAGAAGATGGTTCGTGCAATCGGCGAGTGATAATGGCGATACACCCCGCTAAGCTCCAACAACACTGCCTCGTCGCTCTTGAATTTCCGTTCCGACCAGGTAAGGTGCGGGGCTTTTGTCGCCTCGCCGGCCATCATGAGAGGAACAATCGATGGATAGTCGCCGGCATGACCGTCGGCACCCTGATACTGCACCCGTACAATCTCCGCAGCCGCGTCACACTCTCGCACTCCGACATTGATATTTTCGATAGCTGCATCCATAACCTTTTCGGCTATCTTACCCGCCCGCATCATAAACTCAAGTTCTTTGTCCGATTTAATGGCCCGGACCCAGTTTACCAGTACATCCCCATCTACAAACTTTGCATTCGGAAGATCTTTTTCGAGCTCTACAAAGGAGCGGTGGGTAAAGTAGAACTGATCCATCTCCACCCCAATAGAACCTTTGTCCCAGCCCTTCTCTTTAATTACATCTGCTACAAAATTCATGGGGTGGCGTACGGTGGAGTGAACATAGTGATCGGCATACTGCCGAATGTTATCATGCTTCAAATGGGTGGACATCTTGGCGCCATTGGCATCCATTCCACGTCCCAGCCACATCGGCTCTTCCTGATTCAAAGAAACCAGCACACACTGGTGTACATAAAAACTCCATCCGTCGTACCCGGTAAGGTAGTTCATGTTGGCGGGCTGGCTCACCACTAATAGGTCTATACCCTTGGCCTGCATCGCCTCTTTCGTTTTTTTGACACGTTCCTTGTATTCTGTTTGATCAAAAACCGGCATAATGCCTCCTTCGTCAATTTTTGTTGAGTATTTTGTAAAAAATGAATAATAAGTTAACGGCTACATAAAGCCGGAAAACTTCTGTTTTACCACTGTTGAATACACATAGTCGATCATAGTAATGTAATCGAACACCGGCAGCCCGGTTGCTGCCTGTACAGCAGCACCATACGGGGGAAGCAGGCTGCACTCCAATAGCAGTAGTTTCACCTTCGGATGTGCCTCGATCATTCGGTTTGCAGTTTCCACTACTTCAGCTTCAACACTCTCTGTATCTATAGTTCCATTCTCCTCGAATATGGAGGCAAAGAATGATGGACAGGACTCTAAACCGCGAATTACCAGGTCTTCGCCGGGAGTAATTCCCACACCGCTGAGCACTGAATTATCCAACGATTTTGAATTGGCGGTAACGACACCGATCTGCCCACCGGGTTTTAGAAGAGTGCGCATAAATGGAATTTGAGCCAAACTTGAAAGAAACACCGGTACATCTACATTCGATGCTATTTTATCCTGGTAGAGGGCCATAAAGCCGCAGTCTCCGGTTATTGCACGCACCCCCTCAGCTTGCAGTGAAAGGGCTGCAGCAATAATCTCGTCCACCAGAGTCATATCGTGGGCCATGATCCGCTCTACCGTAAAACCGGGTACCCGTTGAAAGCGCACCGGATAGTTATAGCTGGTTGCATTGGCTGTGTCGCCGGGAACAAAGGGTACATAGTTCTCCAGCAACAGTATTCCAATTGCTTCTCCGTAACTCACCTGACCCGGTTTCACATGGTAAAGCATCTCAGTCTCCTTATCCCCTATTTTACAAGTGCCGAGTTCGGCAGAAAGGTTGCAATTTCAGGGAAGACTATTATTAGTATAGTCGCTAAAATCAACATTAGAATAAATGGTGGCGTATGCCGAATTACTTCCCAATAGGGCCTCCTGAATATCAACTGCGCCGTAAAAATATCACAGCCAAAGGGAGGGGTAGCGGATCCGATAGCAGCCTGCAGAGTAACCAGAGTTCCCAAGAAGACCATGTCGATTCCCAGCTGCATTACATAGGGCTGGAAAATTGGGCTTAGCACGTATATAGCTACAATCGGGTCTACAAACATACACGCCACAAAGTAGGCAATGACCACAATAATGATAAGTCTGAGCTGAGTAGGATCAGCGCCGATTATCTGGGGCATTATCTCCTGGGGCAGGCGCAGAAAACTTATGAACCAGCTGAAGGCCTGACCAGCACCAACCAGAATAAATACTACTCCGGTAATAATACCGGTATCGAGAAAAGCATTTATTATCTTTTTCATGGTGAGTGTTCTGTAGATTAGCCCTTCTAACAGCAGTGCATAGGCAACCGCAGCAGCAGCAGCCTCGGTGGGGCTGAAAATACCGGCATAGATACCACCGACAATTATCAGCGGAAAGCCCAGTACCAGAGATCCGTCCTTCATAGCCTGCCAGCGCTCCGCCCAAGTAGCTCTCGGCAGTACTCCGACGTTTTTAACCCTGGAGTAGACATATGAATAAATCGAGAACATTGTGAAAATCAATATACCGGGAATAATACCGGCCAAAAAGAGCTTCCCAATCGATGTACTTGTAACAACTCCAAATACAATAAACCCTATACTCGGAGGAATCAGCAGCGCAATATCACTCGAGTTGATAATCAGCCCTAGTGTAAAAGAACTATTATACCCAGCCTTCAGCAGCATTGGACGCATGGTTCCACCAATCGCAGCTACCGTAGCCTGGGTCGAACCGGAAACCGCTCCAAATAGAGTACAGCTTGCGTTGGTTGTAATAGGCAGCCCGCCGGGAATATGTCCGACAAACGACTTTACCATGTTAATCAATCGGGGGGCGGCCTGACCGGAGGTAATAATGTTCGCCCCGAGAATAAACATCGGAACGGTCACCAAGGCAGGCGGCGTCATTCCGTTAATTATCTGCTGTATTAAAACGGTAAAATTGAATGCCGGAAATGCAATATTGATATGAAGCAGCATCGACCCGAGGATAACCACCATAAATGGAAATCCAAGCAGCAGCATGCTGACCATACTTACCCATAGTAGTGTCATTGTTTCTCTCTCCTCCTCTCGGCTAGT
>Ga0102938_10001595_pt1 | contig 17165 bp, 13 predicted proteins | sample SalPonR2_B_D2_MG_FD_84516 | JGI IMG/M metagenome (GOLD analysis project Ga0102938, IMG submission 84516) | Salt pond soil microbial communities from South San Francisco under conditions of wetland restoration - Salt Pond MetaG R2_B_D2_MG | ecosystem: Environmental > Aquatic > Marine >...
ACATCTGGCGGATCGGACAGCGGTTCCAATCCGGGTGCTTCAAATTTGGCGAACCGTGCAAAATTCCGTCGATGGTCGCCGGTCCGGGTGTGGCCAGCGTGACGACGGGAAAATCATTCAGGTCCAAGCTCAAACGCTCGGTCGCCCCCAGAATCTCCGCGGACAAATCATCCACGGTCGCCTGAGGCCCGTCACTCGATCGCGTCGCGAATTGATCCGAAACCTCGATCAATTGCCCGCCGTCATCACCCAAACAAATCGTCGAGGTCGTGCCCCCCACGTCGACGCCGATAAACTTGCTCACGCTACTGTAATTCCTTGCCCGCGGTGACGGCTTGGTGACACGATAAAGCTCGACGGCACGATGAAGATGCGTCGTGAAAAGCGTCCGCCCGGGAGATCTTTGCCGGAAGTCCGAACGCAAAAACGAAGCATGCTTTGATATCGCACAAGCTACCGCCGGGCAAGGTCAGGCGCGCCACTCCAATCCGGTCATCGTCCCGGTGCTGGTGGCGAAACGGTCCGTCGGGATCCCCATGTGCTGGAGCGTGGAGACGAACAGGTTCGGCAGCGGGTAGTTGTTCTTTTGATCGAACGCCAAATGCCCGGCGTGCCGGAATCGCCCGCCGCCGACCAACACCGGCATGTTGCGATTGTCGTGCGTCGACGCGTTGCCCAAATTACTGGTCAACAAGAGCGAGGTTTGATCCAGCAGGGTCGCGCCAGAGTCTTCGCAGCCCTCCAGTTCCCGCAAAAATTGCCCCCACTGCTGGACGATCGCGGATTCGACCAGACGCAGTTGAGCCAGCTTTTCTTCGTCGCGTCCGTGGTGCGAAAGCGAGTGATAGCCCTGGTCGACGCCCTCGATCGGCAACACGCCGCCGGCGGCCGGAATGTGCAACGAAACGACACGGGTCGAATCGGTTTCTAAAGCCAGTCGGATCACGCCACACATGGTCGCGAACCGCGCCACCAAGTCGTTCGGATTGCTGACGTCACGAGGCACCGGAACGTCGACGTCGGGTTTGGGACGTTTCGCCCATGCTTGACTGGTCTGCAGGCGTTTTTCCAATTCCCGCACGCTGGTGAAGTACGCGTCCAGGCGATCTCGGTCGCCGGCGCCCAGTTCACGCTGCAAAGCCTTGGCGTCGTCGCCGACCAAGTCCATGATGCTGCGGCTCTGCATCACTTGGCGAGCTTTCTTGACGTTGTCTTGCTTCGATTCATTAACGAACAGTTTGCGGAACAGCTTCGAAGGCGACGATTCCGGCGGGATCATCGCCCCCTGTTCGGTGTAGCACGGGCTGCTGGTTCCGCCGGTCGACAGCACCAACGACGCGAACCGAGTCTGACCGTCCAAGTGCTTCGCCATCCATTGGTCCAGCGAAACCGAATTGCGTGCCTGACCGGACGTCCCCATCGGCTTGCCCGACAAGATGCTGGCCTCCGCGCGGTGCCCGCCCTTGACCCCCGGATGCGATGTCCCGGTGATGACTGTGAATTTCTCACGAATGTCTTGCAGCGGTTCCAAGTAAGGCGACGGTCGGTATTCGACACCCTCCCCGGCGGGGTTCAAATGGTCCGGCACCAAACCCAGACCCAGCGTCGTGCTGACGTGGCGTCGGGGCGCCGTGTCGATCGACGCCTCGGCAAAGGCTTGCTGCATGGCGGACAACCACGGCAGACTCATCGCCACCCCGGTTCCACGCAGGACCGTGCGGCGATGAAGTGCTCTCTTCAAGCTGATCGCGATTCGTTTCATGATTTCTCGCAGTTGAGTTTATTTCTTCAAGAATAAGTCGCTGGTGATCACGCCCGTCAACAGGTCGCCAAAACCATAATCGGACTTTGCCGCCGCCCGAACGATATCATCGACCCGCTCCCGATCGGCAAAGCGGATCACTTGCCCGGTCGAAAAGACGACCATCTTTTCCACCACGTTGCGTGCCAAGGGAACGGCATCCGCCGCGACCAGGTCACGGAAATCCGAATAGTCGTCGAACGTCCGTCCGTCGGCCAAATGACCCGCCGCGTCGACCGGCAATCCGCCGGGGCGTCCTTGTTTGTCGGGCCGGCCGTATCGGTCGCGCCACTGGCCGGCCGCGTCGAATCGCTCCAAAGCAAAACCGGCGGGGTCGATCAAGCGATGGCAACTGGCACAGTTCGGGTCGTCTTCGTGTTTGATCAGCATCTCGCGGATCGTCGTCGCGCCGCGAATGTCGGGTTCGATCGCCGGGACATTTTGGGGCGGCGGCGGGATCGGGATGCCGAGAACCTTATCGCACAACCAAACGCCACGTAGCACCGGCGACGTATCGGTCCCGTTGGCCGTGACTTTCAAAATCGAACCGTGCGACAGCAGTCCGCCACGCCGCGAATCGGCGGACAAAGTCACCAGTTGTAAATCGTCACCCACGACGCCGTCGATGTCATAATACCGTGCCAGCCGGCTGTTCAAGTACGTGTAGTCCGCACCGACAAGCTCTTGCACCGGAGCGTTTTCGCGGAGCAGTTTGTCAAGGAACGCATGAGTCTCCCGCAACATCGTGTCCTGCACAATCGGGTCGAATTCTCGGTACAGCTTGGTGTCCGGTTCGGTGAAGTTGATCTGATCCAGTTCCAACCACTGGGCGGCAAAATCTTTTACAAACCCGCGGCCCCGCTCGGTCTTCAGCAATCGATCGGCTTGGGCGATCAGGGTACCGTGATCACGCAGTCGCGATTCCCGGGCCAGCCGACGAAGTTCGGCGTCGGGTGGTGCTTGGCACAAAAAATAGCTCAGCCGCGAAGCAATCGCGAAATCGTCCAGCAAACGTTCGTCCGCCGAGCCGCTCGGCTCGGTGAAATACAGAAAGCGAGGCGAACACAGCAATGCCCGATACGTCATCCGCAGGGCCGTCGCCGGCGGCTGGCCGTCGTCCAAGTACCGCTGCAACATTTCACGGTAGGGGGCAGTCGCCGATTCCTCGACCGGGCGGCGGAACGCGCGACGGGCGAAACGATGCAACTGGTCGGCGAGTTGTTCCGCGGTGACCCGTTCGCCGTCGACGATTCCGTCGGCCGAAAGCGGCAAGTCGCCGAACAACATCCGCCTGGTCACCTCGGCGTCACCGGCCGGCTGGATCTCCTGAATGGTCATGCCGTGAACGGCCAGTCCAGGGATGCCTTGGGGTTCGCCCTCGCCCGCACCGACTTGGCCGCCGCGGAAACGACCCTTGGCCAGCGTCGCATCGCCGGGCCGGATCTCCAGCATCTCGCCTTCGGGAATCCAAGTCTCGAACGTCATCTCTTTCGGTTCGTCGCCGGCTTCGAAAGCGCCGATCCAAGTCATCAGCGGTGAATGGGAAATACAGTCACCGCGACGCACCGTGCACCACACGCCGCGATCCTCGGCCCCGTCGCCGTCAGGTTGGTTCAGTGCCGACGCGGAAAACGTGATGCGATACCATGCACTCTTCTTCGCACGCGTCGCTTCGATGCGTCCGTAATAAGGCATGTTGGACGACCACACGACCGACGCCCCGTGCAGCCATTCGGGATCGCGGCATCTCCGCTCGGGATTTTTTCGGGTCAATTCCTTGGCCGTGTATTCGCGGCGAAACAGCGGTTGTGCTCGCGACACTTTGGCGAAGGCGGCGTCCAACGCCGCATCGACCGCCTCCAGATGGGCCGCCAATTGGTAATGCGACATCGATTGGGCGTCGGCGATCCCGTTGAACCCGTGACGCTTGGGTTCCTCGGGCATCAAATTCGCCAACGGAACGCGAATCGCTAGAAGATCCTGCAGCGAACGTTCCAGTTGCACCTTGGTCAAGCGGCGAGCGATGACACGCCCGACTTCTCGGTCCTGTTCGGTTTGGTAGCCGCGAATCCATTGTCCGGTCCGCCGCAAAAAGGAACTCTTCTCCTCCGGATCGGCTTCGCCGTAATCGGACGGAGGCATCTCACCCTGGTCGACACGATCGAACACGCGGACCCATCGGACAAGCTGTTCCGGATCGGCCAAATCCTTGGAAAGCGTCTCCACATCGAACCCGGCCTCGGCGGCATCGCCTTGGTGGCAATCCAGACAGTTCGATTCCAAAAACGACGTCACCACGCCCGCGTGCGCGTCCGTTTCAATCTTCGCCGAATCCGCGGCCACTGCCGACGCGACGGACAGCCAAAAAATCAGCCCCGCGTTCATTGGGACACGAAACGGAAGAGACCCGCGAAGCAGCGGGCAAGCAGCGATGCATTGCATGAAGCACAGCATGAGAACGGGGTGCAGGTGGGGAAATCGCAGGCGGGAACCGAAACCGGTCGATCACCTGACATTGTCACCGCTCACGTCACCGCTGGCAAGTTGAACCCGGCGATTCATTAGTGTACAAATTTCCACATCAAGCAAGGCGAGACGACTGCGGGCGGCATCACGGGTTTCCGCACGTTTGCCGGCCGTCCGGCGAAAACGTCGGGTACGCGACGGCGTCCCGGGGATCCGAAACCGCTTGGCCCGTGATCATCAAATAGGCCACACCGAACAGCAACGCGGTAAACGGCGTCGTGACCAGGGTTCCGATACAGCACATCAGTACACCCAGAACGCCCAACCCCATCGCAATCAGCAACAGCACAAACGACGTCAATCGATTTTCACTGGTGATCATCATCGCCGTTCGCATCGCACCGATCGCATCGGTCCGCCCGTCGATGCACACAGCCGGCCAAGACCACAACAACCAAATCCCGATCAGGTAGATCACCACGGCGATCACCACGGCCACGATTCCCAGCACGGCGGCGGCGGCTTCATTGATCTGCGAGATGCCAAAGACGACCCCGCCGATGACGCCTCCGACGACAACGACCGCCAGAAAAATGGCCAGCATGCCGACCAGCAGTTTGCCAAGCGCGCCCATCGGCGGAACCAAGTCTCCCAGCGGCGTCGGTTTGTTTCGAGCGACGGCGAACGAAAAATTGATCATCCCCAAATTGATCAACAACGAGGCACCGAACGAAACGACGAACGACACCACGGTGCCGATGATCGCACCGACCTCGCCCATGGCCGCTTGCATCACGGCGGGCAACACGTTTCCGAAAAACTGCAGCCCGAACGACAACGCCGTCGTGATCACGCCGGCCAGCAACAAGACGCCCCACCGGACCTTCAGAATCGCGAAACCCAAATTCCAGACCGCGTCGACGGACACCTGCCCGATCTTGATCGGCCCCGAGAGACGTGGTTCGTCCGGCCCGACGCTGGGCTGGTACGGGTTGATCGGATTGGCACCCGCGCCGTCGTATCCGCCCGAGACGGGCGGAGCGGAATAAGGGGAACCGCCGGCACCGAGCGCGGGCGAATCCGGATTCGACGACGGGGGCGACTCAACGACCCCGGCGGATCGGGCATCGACTTGAAAAATCGTTTCGCAGGCCGGACAGCGAGCCGTTTTGCCGTCCGCTTCGGCGGGCAACTGGAGCGTTTGTCCACAACTCGGACACGGCAGTTGAATCGAACTCATTTGCGTCTTTCGTTCCTAAAAGACCGTGCGTTTTTCAAAAGGCCACGCGCTCAGTGACTGTTTCGGCCCCAAAATCGTCACGAATCAACCTTGATTGCGGAAAGGCCCGGAATGCCGGGCCGTTGACAAGGAATGGGGTATTTGTACCCCCTGATCGAACGAAAGGGGGGCGACCCGACGGTTTGTCTTGACGTCGCCGCCGCGATTCGGCTATCCGCCACGAATCCGAAATCCGTCCCCGACAACAGGCCTGAATCGTGTCGTCTGAACCAGTCTCCCGGTGGGCTTCTTGGCGTGATCTGTTCGCAGCCGTTCGCGAGTTGATGGTCGTCGCCGCCGTCCTGTTACTTTTGGTTGCACCGACGCTGGTTCGGGGCATTTTGGAGCGTGCCGGCATCCGCGCCGTTGCCGGTATCGAGTTCGACTTGGACGACATGGCCGATTCGCAGCTCGCGTTGGAGGCCGCCCAGAACGAGTTGAACCAGATTCGGGAGCAACTTCTGGTCGCCCAGCGTGCGATCGAGCCCGACCAGAACGCGACGGGCGCGCGCCCGATTGATCCGCGCAACAGAGACGTCAGCCGCTTGCTGGATGAAATCGCCGCGAACGCCGAGAAGGCCGCCCAAGACGTCCAAGAATCCAAAGAGAAACAGAACGTGGCGATCGAAGCGGCCGTGAAAACGCAACAGCTGAAGTCGCCCGAGGAGCTGTTCGATCGCGCACGCCTGCGACGCGCGTTACGTCCCGACGTGTCGCAGCTGTCGCCCTCTCCGATTCTAAAGGGGCGACTGCAGGCGGACGCCGAATCATTGCCCGACGGTTGGGTCCGTTGAAGTTACTGTTGGAAAAAACAATCGTGATCGTCGGCGGGACCAGCGGCATCGGTCTGTCCGCCGCGAAGGCGTGCCAACGCCAAGGCGCGGCGTTGATCATCGTGGGGCGTGACGACGACGACACCGACGGGACGTTTCGTCGAGCGGAAATCGCCTTGACGCAGGCATCATCGGCCGGCGGAATGATCCGGCCGTCTTGGATCCGCGGTGATGCCGTCGACCCGGACACTTCGCGACGTGCGATCGACGAAGCGGTCCGTCGCTTCGGCCGTTTGGACGGATTGTTTCACGTCGCCGGCGGCAGCGGGCGGCGATTCGGTGACGGCCCGCTGCACGAATTGACCGACGAGGGCATCACGACAACGCTGGAGCATAATCTGACCAGCGTGCTGCTTTCCAATCGCGCCGCGGTGCGGTGTTTCTTGCGGCAAGGTTCCGGCGGAAGCGTCGTGAATTTGGCCAGCGTGCTGGCCCGGCACCCGTCGCCCAAGTACTTTGCGACGATCACTTACGCGGCCGCGAAAGCCGGTGTCATCGGTGCGACACGTTCGGCCGCCGCCGCTTACGCGCGGGACGACATCCGCTTCAACGTGATCGCGCCGGGCTTGGTCGATACGCCGATGGCCCGCCGCGCGGTCCAGGACCAGGCGATCGTTGATTTCGCGAGCCGCAAACAACCGCTCGGCGGCGGACGCATCGGACGACCCGAAGATAGCGACGGGGCGGCCGTGTTTCTGCTGTCTGATCAAGCCGACTTCATTACCGGACAAGTCTTGGCCGTCGACGGCGGCTGGAACGTCAGCGAAGGAAACGAATGACATGAGTTCACCCAGCCGAGATTACTTCGCCGCCAGCGCCGGACTGCTCGACAGGGCGAAAACGCAAATCCCCGAGATCGAAAAAGCCGCCGACTGGTTCTCAAGATCCATCTCGGCCGGACGAATGGTGCATGTCTTCGGCAGCGGCCACAGTCGCATCATGGTCGAAGAAATGTGGCCGCGTTACGGATCGTTCCCCGGATTCAATCCGATCGTCGAATTGTCGCTGACGTTTCACAATTTGGTCGTCGGCGCCAACGGGCAACGTCAAGCGATGTTCTTGGAAAACGTCAGCGGCTTGGCCGAGCGGATTCTGCGGAACTTTGATCTGTCGACCGGCGATTCGGCCCTGGTGTGTAGCAGCAGCGGCTGCAACATCGTGCCGATCGAAATGGCCCAGCAATTCCGCGTCCGGGGCGTCCGCGTCGTCGCGTTGGTCAGCCTGGATCACGCCCGGGCCAGCACGTCCAAGCACCCCGACGGCGTCAAACTGACCGACGTGGCCGACTTGGTTCTGGACACCGGGGCCCCGGCCGGCGACGCGATGGTCCGCGTCCCCGGTTTGGACACGCCGGTCGCACCGGGATCGACGGTCGGCGGGTGCTTGATCATCAATTCGATCAAGGCGGAGGTCGCGGCGCGGCTGACGGCGGCCGGACGACCACCCAAAGTGCTCTCGGCCGGCTGCGTGGTCGGCGCCGACCGAGCCACCGAGCTGTTCGAATCCGCCTACGATGAACACGCCCATCGTTTGGCCAAACTGTACGAAAATGTTTCCGCCGGCTGAGTCTCCGGCAAACGGACGTTGGTTTCATGATCTCCCTGTTGAATCACGACGCGATCCCGATCATCGCCGATGTCGACTTGCTCGTCGTGGGCGCCGGTTCGGCCGGTTGTTGTGCCGCGATCACAGCGGGTCGTGACGGCGATCGATCGGTGATGCTGATCGAACGCTATGGTTTTTTGGGCGGGTCATCGACCGGCGTGCTGGACACGTTTTACGGTTTCTTTACGCCCGGCGATCAGCCACGCAAAGTCGTCGGCGGAATTCCCGACGCGGTCGTCGACGCTTTGGCAGTCGACGGCGCGATGTTTCTTCGCCCGAACACCTACGGGGCGGGGACCGGCGTGACTTACAACCCACAACGGCTGAAACTCGTGTGGGACCAGATGCTGCGGGGGGCGGGCGTTCAACTGCGATTGCACACGATGTTGGTCGATGTGGAAACGAATGCCCGGGGACAGATTCGATCGGCCGTCGTGTTCGGCAAGGAAGGCTTTTCGCGGATCCGCGCCTCGCGTTACATCGACGCCGGGGGAGACGCCGACTTTTGTCAGCTCGCGGGCATCGATTTCGAAACAGCCGGTGACATCGACCCCGCCCAGACGATGACGACGACGTTTCAACTGGCCGGCGTCGACTTGGACGCCTACCGGAACGCAGGCGGCAAAAAACACTTGAACGAACGAATGGCCCAAGCGATCGATAGCGGCCGACACCCGCTTCCCCGTCGCAGTGGCAGCGTCCATCGCATGGCCGTGAAGGATTGCGTCGCCACCGTCGCCGTACGGGTCGCCGACCTGGACGCGCTTTGCACGGCCGATCTGACACGGGCGGAAATCGAAGGCCGCCGGCAAGCGTTTGTTTACGAAGCCTTCCTGCGCGACGACGTGGCGGGATTCGGCGACGCCCGCATCATCAACCTTTCGCACCAGATCGGCGTTCGCGAAACACGTCGCGTGTACGGCGAGTACCGCCTGACACGCGACGATTGCCTGCAAGTCCGACGCTTCGACGACAGCGTGTTGATGTGCGGCGCGCCGATCGAAGACCATCGTCATGACGCCGAAGGCAACGCCGAAACCGCTTGGGCGTACGTGCCCGACGGTCGCGCCTATGACGTGCCGTATCGGACGTTGGTCCCCAAAGGACGCGAAGACGTGTGGGTCGCCGGTCGATGTTTCAGCGCGACGCATGACGCGCACGCGTCGTGCCGATCGATGGGCCAAACGATGAGCATGGGCCAGGCGGCGGGCTTGGCGGCGATGCTGTCGCTGCAACTGAAATGCGGCGCCACGGATCTGCCGGTTTCGAAACTGCAAGATCGGCTTCGTGACCTGGGAGCCGTCCTGGAGGAACCGAAAACCATCGCCCAGACGGCGGCCGATGCTTGGCAAAAAAATCGAAAGCAGGTGGCGTTGTGATCGGTGACGTCAGCAGCCGTGGCGACAGCAGCCGTCCGGGCCGTCGGCAAGTGGACTTGTCCAAGCGATTCGTTCGCACCGTGCTGGGCGACATCTCCGCGGACTCCCTGGGAAACTGCGACGCGCACGAACACGTCATCATCGATGACCCTTTCGTCGCCGAGACGTTTCCCGATTTTGTGTTGGACGACGTCGACCTGGCCTGCGTCGACGTCGCGGCGTTCGTGGCCGCCGGTGGCCGTGCGATGATCGACACGATGCCGATGGGCTGCGGCCGTAACATCGAAAAGATGGTCGCGGTGTCGAGGCGGACCGGGTGCCATCTGGTGTGCCCGACCGGATTGCATCTGGCAATCTATTATCCGCACGATCACTGGACACGCGATGCCGACGTCGATCGGTTGACCGAGTGGTTCATCCAGGACATCCGAACAGGGATCTGTGCCGACGAGAGCGTCGCACCGACGCGACGCACCACCCACCGCGCCGGCGTGATCAAAGTCGCCGGTTCGGAAGTCCTGACGGATTTCGAAAAAGTCGCCTTTCGTGCCGCCGCCCAGGCTCATCGGCAGACCGGGTGCCCGATCATCACGCACACCGAAGGCGGACGAGGCGCGGACGAACAGGTGAAACTGTTCCAAGATTCGGGTGTGGATTTGCGACACGTCACCCTAAGCCACGTGGATCGCACTCGTGACGCCGGTCCTCATCGACGACTGCTTCAGTCGGGTGTGAATTTGGAATACGACGGCGGATTTCGCTGGAAAAACGAAGTCGACAATCCGACGGTCCGACTGATGGCGGAGTTGGTTCCGGAATTTCCCGGACAAATCATGGTCGGCATGGACGCGGCGCGACGCAGTTACCGCGTGGGGTATCATGGCGAACCGGGCCTGGCTTGGCTGATGAATCGAATGAAGCCGATGTTGATCGCGGTCGGCTTGAGCGAAGACAAGGTCCATGACGTTTATGTCACCAACGCCGCAGCCGCTTTTTCGTTTGCGTTTTTTTCGTGACCCACAACCGAGTCGGTATCCTGTGACGAAGAGATTCAAAGTCGTCGGTATCAATTTCGATCACTTTCACATGGGCGATCTGTTACGGATGGCCTTTGATCATCCCGCCGTCGACATCGTCGGTGTGTGCGATCCGAAACCGGAACGGATGAACGACGCGATCGCCGCCTTCGGATTGCAGCCGACGCAGGTTTACACCGGCGTCGACGCCTTGCTGGAGCAAACCACTCCGGACTTGGCAATCCTGTGTCCGGCGGCTTCGCGGCACGGACACTGGGTCGACTTGGTCGCGCCGTACGGTTGCGACATCTTGATGGAAAAACCGTTCGCCGGCTCGCTGGCCGAAGCCGATCAGATGATCCAAACGACCGCGCGGTACGGCAATCGGCTGGCGATCAATTGGCCGCTGACTTGGGTCCCCACCCATCGCACGGCCAAGCGGTTGATCGATGACGGTTCGATCGGTGAACTGATCGAAGTCCACTACTACGGTGGCAATCGCGGGCCGCTGTGGCACGTCGCGGACAAAGTCGAGCGCACCGCCGAACAAGTCCAAGCCGAGAAACCCCACAGTTGGTTCTACAAGAGGGATCAAGGCGGCGGATCCCTGCTGGACTACTTGGGTTACGGTACGACACTGGGGACTTGGTACATGGACGGCCGCAAGCCGATCGAAGTGACCGCGATGGTCGATCAGCCCGACGAACTGGAGGTCGACGAACACAGCATCACGATCGCCCGTTACGAAACGGGGCTGTCCAAGTTCGAAACGCGTTGGGGAACCTTTACCGACCCTTGGAATCATCCGCCGCAACCCCGATGCGGATTCACGCTGGTCGGCAGAGCGGGCACGATCACCAGCTACGATTACGAATCACGGCTTCGCGTCCAAACCGACGCGTGTCCGGAAGGCCAATGGTTCCCCGCGGATGACTCGGCCGCACCGCTGCAGAACCCGATCCAATACATGATCGACGTGATCGATCGCGACGGCCAAATCGAAGGCCCCCTGTCGACCCACATCAGCCGCATCGGCCAACAAATCGTCGACTCGGCGATGCTCAGTGCGGCGGAGAAGCGAACCGTCGCCTTGCTGCCGTGACGAAGAACCGGTTCATCCTCATGAATCGGTCCGGAGGGCACCTTCCATGACTGATGATCATCGTAATTATTCCTTGAAGCCGACCGCGTCGCCGCCGATCCGGTCGGTCGAACTGTCGCATCAGCCGCCCGTCCCCGGAATCGGTCATCGCATCGGATTGATCGGGTGCGGCGGGATCAGCGAAAGCCATCTTCAAGCCTACCGGAAAGCCGGTTTTGCGGTGGTCGCTTTTTCGGATCTTGATCGCGACAAAGCGTCCGCCCGACGCGACCAGTTTTATCCCGACGCGATCGTGTACGACGACTATCAAAGCTTGCTCGACCAAGCCGACGTGGACGTCGTTGACGTCGCCACGCCCGCCGATCCACGACCGCCGATCATCGAAGCCGCGCTACACAGCGGCCGCCACGTGCTCAGTCAAAAACCTTTCGTGACGGACCTGACGGTCGGACGCCGGCTCGTCGATCTGGCTGACCGGTGTGGTTGCCGTCTGGCGGTCAATCAGAACGGTCGCTGGGCGCCGCACCTGGCATCGATGCGTCAAGCGGTGAAAGACGGCCTGCTCGGCGACGTGGTCAGCGTTCGGGTCGACATCGGCTGGGATCACAACTGGATCGCGGGAACACCCTTCGACGAAATGCGTCACGTGATCTTGCAAGACTTCGCGATTCACTGGTTCGATTTCCTCGCCAGCGTCATCCCCGGTGTCGCCGAAAGTGTCGTCGCCCGAGTCGTCCGGTCACCCGGCCAGCTCGCCAAGCCGCCTTTGGTGGCATCGACCGTCCTGTCGTATCCCCAAACGCAAGCCGTGCTGACGTTCGACGGCGATTGCCAGCGGGGTGCGGAAGATCGCACCTTCATCCGCGGGACCGCGGGCACGCTGTGCAGCGTCGGCCCCAGTCTGACCGAGCAAACCTTGACCGTTCACACTCGCGACGGATGGTTTCGGCCGACACTGATCGGCGACTGGTTCAGCGAAGGTTTTATCGGCACGATGGCGGAATTGCTGTGCGCGATCGAACAAGATCGACAACCCCTGAACAACGCCCGCGACAATTTGCGCGGCTTGGCGATGTGCTTCGCCGCGGCGGCAAGCGCGGACCGAACCGACGTCGCGTCCTAGACAACCGTCTCGGCCACGATCACAAAAAGCGATCACGCTCCGCCAAGCCCACCGGCGACTGACGTAGAATGTGCGCCCCGCCCGAAAGGTCACCCCGAGTTTCTTGCTCCCTAGGATTCCAAAAGATGTCGCGTTCATGGCTGCCCGTCGTTGTCTCGTTAATGACTTTTTCGTTTTCGCATGCACAGGATCCGACGTCAGAAAACTGGATCGCCTTGTTCAACGGAAAAGATCTGTCGGGTTGGACGCCCAAGGTTCGCTATCAAGATCTCGGTGACGATCCGGCGAATACGTTTCGGGTCGAAGACGGCTTGTTGAAGGTCCGCTACGACGGCTACGACAAGTTCGACGAAACGTTCGGGCATCTGTTTTACAAAGACAGTTTTTCCCACTATCGATTTCGCGTCGAGTATCGATTCGTCGGCGAGCAATGTGACGGCGGACCCGGCTGGGCGATCCGCAACAGCGGCGTCATGATCCACGGAGAAAACCCCGCAACCATGGCCAAGGACCAAGACTTTCCCGTTTCCATCGAAGTGCAACTTTTGGGCGGGGACGGCGAAGCCGAACGCACGACGTCGAATCTTTGCACGCCGGGCACCAACGTTTTCTACCAAGACAAACTCTTTTTACCCCACTGCACCAAGTCGTCGTCAAGAACCTATCACGGCGACAGGTGGGTCACCGCGGAAATCGAAGTTCGCGGCAATCAAGTCATCAAACACATTTTGGACGGCGAAGTCGTCCTGGAATACAGCCAACCGCAACTGGACCCTCGCGACCAACATGCCGCCGAGCTGATCGACAAGCAGGGCGGGTTGATGCTATTCGGCGGATCGATTTCACTACAGTCCGAAAGTCACCCCATCGACTTCCGAAAAGTCGAATTGCTGGTCTTGGATCCCTGAGCGATTCACCGAATAAGAACTTTGAAAAAGGAACACGATGCCGAGCGTCGATCATCTTGAACTGCCCGACGGGGGAAAGCTCCCGAGCGTCGGGCTGGGCATGTGGAAGATTCCCAACGAACAGTGCGCCACGGTCGTCCATGATGCGATCAAGACGGGCTATCGACACCTCGATTGCGCTTGCGATTATGGCAACGAAGCGGAAGTCGGTGACGGGCTGGCAGCGGCCATCGCCGATGGAGTGGTCACCCGCGAAGACGTCTGGGTGACTAGCAAGCTTTGGAACACCTATCACAAAGCCGAACACGTGCGACCGGCTTTAGAGAAAACGTTGGCGGACCTCAAGCTGGACTACCTGGATCTTTATCATGTCCATTTTCCCATCTCGTTGGCGTTTGTGCCTTTCGACCGGCGCTACCCGCCGGGTTGGTTCTACGATCCGGACGCCGCTTCGCCGGCGATGAATCCGGTTCCCGTTCCGATCCGAGAAACATGGGCCGCGATGGAAGATTTGGTCGACTCAGGTTTGGTCCGACGCATCGGTGTTTGCAATTTCGGGACCTCATTGCTACGAGATTTGTTGTCGGATTGCCGAATCCGTCCCACCGTTTTGCAAGTCGAATTGCATCCTTACCTGACACAGCGGAATCTGGTCCGCTACGCCCAATCCGAAGGGATTGTCGTGACCGCTTTTTCGCCCTTGGGAGCCAAAAGCTATCAGCCACTCGGCATGGCGGCCGGCAACGAATCGGTCCTGGACGAAGAAACGATCATGACGATCGCCGGGAAACATTCCCGGTCACCGGCACAAATCGTGTTGCGGTGGGGCGTGCAGCGAAACACCGCGGTCATTCCGAAAAGTCAGCAAAAGGAACATTTGAAAGAGAACTTAGAGCTGTTCGATTTCGAATTGAGCGACGAGGAAATGGCAGCGATCGATCATTTGGATCGCCATCGTCGCTTCAACGATCCGGCGGAATTCGGCGAAACCGCGTTCAATACGTTCTACCCGATCTTCGATTGAACGATCGTCACGACGAACCGATCAGTAGCCGATCGCGACACCATCCTTCCGCGGCTCGGTGCCGCCGTGAAGGGTTCCGTTTTCCCAGTCGATTCGGATAGCTTGATAACCGCCGTATCCGCCCATCGCTCGGGAAACCTTGTGCCCTCGTTTCAACAAGCCTCGGATGGCCGAATCCGGTATTCCGCTTTCCACGTTGACCGTTCCGCCGCCGGCCTCCATCGCGGATCCGGTCGGTTGAGCTGATCCGGCATGACGGACCCGCGGCGCGTCGCCGGCCGCCTGGACGTTCAATCCGAAGTCGATCAGGTTCACCAAGACTTGGACGTGCCCTTGCGGCTGCATGTCGCCGCCCATCACGCCAAAGCTCAGCCAAGGTTTGCCGTCCTTGGTGACCATGGCTGGGATGATCGTGTGAAACGGTCGCTTGTGGGGTTCCAAGCGGTTGAAATGGTCATCGTCGAGCGCGAACAAAGCACCACGATTCTGCAACACAAATCCGAGATCACCCGGCGTCATCTTGGATCCAAACCCGTAGTAATTGCTCTGGATGAAAGAGCAACAATTACGGTCGTTGTCGACGACGGTCAGATAGATCGTGTCACCGTGCTGCAAAACCGGATCGCCGGCCAAAACGTCGGTGGCGGCTCGGTCCGGATCGATTCGGGTCCGCCGCCTTTTCGCGTACTCTTCGGAGATCAACTCGGCGACGGGCAGCTTGTTGAATTCGGGGTCCGCATAGAACTTCGCGCGATCGGCAAACGCGAGTTTCTTGGCTTCGACGAACGCGTGCAGGTAGTCACTGCTGAAACGCCCCATCGACCGGAGATCGTAAGTCTCCAACAGGTTCAACATCTGCAGTGCGGCGATGCCCTGACCGTTGGGCGGAAGCTCCCACACGTCGTACCCTCGATAACTTGTTGAAACCGGTTCGACCCAAGTCGACGCGTGGTCGGAAAAATCTTTGGCCGAAAAGTAGCCGCCGTTTTTCTCGCTGAACGAAACGATCCGCCGGGCAATCGAGCCACGGTAAAATTCGTCACGTCCGTTCTCCGCGATCCGCTCGTACGTTCTTGCCAAGTTCGGATTTCGAAACACGTCTCCTTCACGCGGCGCCAGGCCGTCGGTGAGGTAAGTCAAAGCCGAGTCGGGGAAGCGCGAGAGTTGTTTCTCCGCATCCTTCCAATACCCGGCAATGATTTCGGTCACCGGAAATCCGCCTCGGCCGTACTCGATCGAATCCTGCAAGATCTCCGTCATGTTCTTGGATCCGAATTTTTCATGAAGCTCGAACCAACCGTCCACGCAGCCGGGGACGCTCCATCCGAGCGGCCCTTCCAGCGGAATTTCTGTCAGTTCACGATCGCCGAAGACTTGGCGGTTGATGCCGTAGGGGCTGCGGCCGCTCGCGTTGAGTCCGTAAAGTTTCTCCGTTTTCGCGTCCCAGTAAATGACGAACAGGTCACCGCCGATCCCGCAACTCATCGGTTCGACCAAACCCAACATCGCGTTCGTTGCGATGGCCGCGTCGACCGCGTTGCCACCATTCTTCAGAATGTCCAGCCCCGCGGCAGCCGCAAGCGGATGACTGGTCGCCACCATGCCGTGCGTCGCGATGACGGTCGAACGGCTTTGGTGCGGATCTCCCGACGGCCGGTCATATCTTCCCGCAGGCATCCTGTCGTCGCCACAGCAAAGGGACGGAACCATCAGAAACAAAAACAGGTAACTTGCCGTGCGCACGATGCAAATCTTTGGCTTGCGTTTTTCGAACCGGATTCGGGACCGTCCCGCGAGTCCCCCGTCGCCTTGGGATCTTCATCATAACGCCGGTGACGGGGCGACGGGTTGCGTGGCCGCCGCCGCGGACGATCGGCCATCAAGTGGCAATCGGTATCACACAAGCACTTTGCCGACCGATCCGAAGACGCCGCAGGACTTTTTGATCGTTCGCGAACACCCATCGCCACTGCTCCATGGATCGGCTCATCCGCTGAAAGGGACTCGACGGATCACAATTCGACCCACTTGCCGGCCTCGGGTGCGGGGAAGTAACCCTCCGCGTCGGCGAGCACCGGCGGGGGACTGTCGTAATCCAACGCTTCCACGTCGTCGCAGAACGCGAAATCGGATTGCATCACTTCATCCAGCGTCACGGTGCGGTTGTAGTGGGACGCCGCACGCCCCATCAACGAAACGTAGTCGGCCATCACCGCACGTTCGCACTCGTTGTAAGATTCACCGCTGCGGATGGCGCGAATGAAGTCGATCCATTCGTAGTCCCACGGGTTCTCGGCGTCCGGCGTGGGCGACCAAATGATTTGGTCATCGTCGACACGGAGGTCCTTGTACATGTGAACGATCGCCCGGTGGATGTTGCCCGAGAACTGGGCGGCCCGTTTCGTTCCGTGAACGAACGTGGCGAAGTCGAGGTCGCCTTTTTCGGCACGACGGAACCCACAGAAAGCTTTACGCCCGTCGCCGAACGTGTATTCCATCGAATAGGTGTCCAAGCATTGACCACGATCGGTGCTACCCACTTCGCGGCCTCCCATGGCGTGACAGTGCGTCGGCCAATCGTCCATCAGCCAACAGCATTCGTCGATTTGGTGAATCAGGTTGTCGATCA
>Ga0102938_10001596_pt1 | contig 17163 bp, 18 predicted proteins | sample SalPonR2_B_D2_MG_FD_84516 | JGI IMG/M metagenome (GOLD analysis project Ga0102938, IMG submission 84516) | Salt pond soil microbial communities from South San Francisco under conditions of wetland restoration - Salt Pond MetaG R2_B_D2_MG | ecosystem: Environmental > Aquatic > Marine >...
GCCTGCAATGTCGCCACGCCGGCCGTGCTGGTCAATGCAGGATTTCCGGAGACCGATCCGCCACCCTGCTCCACCACGAACGACAGGGGCTCGCCGACGATCGGGTTGCCGAACGCATCCACTACGCGCACGGCAGGCGGCTGGGCAACTGCACCCCCCGCCTCCCCGGACTGCGCCAGGCTGCTGACCGCCTCGAGCCGTTCAGGTGGCCCGGGCGACGCCGTCACGTCGAAACGTTGCGCGCCGCCACCGACAGCGGTCGCTACGAGGGCCTGCGTTCCTGCGACGCCGCCGAGCGTCCACGACTGGGGCCGGGCGCGCCCGTCCGCGCCGGTCGTCACGGTGGCCGGCGAGACCGAACCACCCGACTCGACCGTGAAGTTGACGGTCACGCCGCCAATCCCGACGCCGCTGCCGTCGATGACGCGCACACCAGGCACGGCGCCGACCGGCTGGCCGACGACGCCGAGACTCGCCCCGGCGACATCGACTACCATCCGCTGAACGGAGCCGATCGAATCGGCCTGTCCGCCGCCCCCGCCGCCGCCGCCACACGCTGCGAGAAGTGTCACCGCCGCCAGCAACGCCATCGTGCGCCGCCAGGCGAATCGCCGAAAACCGAGCCCTGCCATCGTTTTCATCACACCATTCTCCCCGCAAGCGCCGGCTGCTGCCTGCCCTGGATCACATTTTTCGACCGCGGGGGGCCGTCAAGATTCAATCGATATGCCGTTTCATCCTGCCGGAGGACACCAACCGGACTCCAACGCATGCACCAGGATGCGTGCGCAGGCAGACGCGTCGGATGCCGCATCATGATGGCGAAGTGGAATATCGAGCGCCTGGCAGACCAGCGGCAATTTTGTCGGATAAATGCCCCAGACCTGCCGTGCGATCTGCACGGTGCACAAGAATGGCGTATCGACCGAGGCCAGCCGGTACGTGCGGCAACAGGCATCGAGCACGCCGCGATCGAAAGGGGCATTGTGCGCCGCCAGCCAGTCCACCCCGTGCAGCCACGGCTCCAGCCGCGGCCAGGCCTGGTCGAACAGCGGTGAGGCGGCGACGTCGTTCCAGCACAAGCCGTGGATATGTGTGAATACGAATTCCGGTTCGGGCGGCCGGATCAGAAACGCATCCTCGGCCACGATACGCCCGTCCTCTATCAGGGCGAGCCCGAGGGCACACGCACTGTCACGTGCGTGGCTGGCGGTCTCGAAATCAAGCGCAAGTATGCGTGTCACGAAGCCCCCGGCCGCGAAACCTGATACGACCCTAGCCGGGCTGCTTGCGCAATACCATGGGGAAGGGCAATTCCTCGTCGTCGCCCGGCAACAGTTCGAGCAGGTCGTCTTCGATCCGTCCCCTGATGGCCTGCGACTCACCGTTGTCGGTCATCTCGATCGTCAGGATGTCGTCCGCCGCGGACCAGCGACCGGTCACCGTTTCGCTCTCGCCCATCATGCGGGTGGTGCTGACAGCGGTCCCGTCGTCGTGGAGCACCAGCGTGATGCTTAGCGCCTCGAGCATGCGCGAACCCATCAATGCCATGCCGGCTTCCATCGCCTGCCGTTCCTCGTCGTCCTCCATGCTCGCGATCTCGGCCTCGATGGCGGCCTTGACGATCGCGGTATCGAGTTCCCACGTGCCGGCGTAGCGTGTGACATCGGACTGGCCGCAACCGGACAATGCCACCGCCGATATCAACAGCAGGACGGCCGACAACCGGGGGGCGAGGCGTTTCATATGGGGCAACCCTTGGCTCGTATCGCGTCTCCCGCAAGCATAACGTCCCGCGCAGCCGGGAGGAAATCGAGCCGTCGCGCGCGCTCAGGTCGCGATTCGATCCGAAACGGTCGCCCCGCGCGGAAAATACCGGCGATTCAGCCACCAGCCCGCGGCAAGCGCGACGACCAGCGGACCGAACCATGCCACGTAGTTCAACAGCCTGCCGTCCACGCCCGGCAACATGCTGCGCAAGCCGATGGACATGAAAGCGATATGTGTTGCCACACCGTTACCGATCATCGCGCCGTAGTGCTCTTTCAACCACCACTGGCGGCTGGCGCGGGCGCGCCGCCGAATCCGCAGCGCATCGAATCCGGCGAGCACACCGACGCTGCCGAAGACCACGAGCAGCGCCGCCCCCTTCACGATGCCCAGCGTCGCCACACCTGCGCCACCCGTCAGCACCAGCCAGGTCATAAACCAGTACACCGGGCCCGCATAGCGTTCCGGGTGACGACGATCGCGGATCGCCCGCCAGGCGCACCAGCAGGTCCAACCCACGAGTGCGAGCAGAAAGCCGAGGAATGCTGCACCCACCGTGTTGCCGTTCGCGGCGAAGCCGGCCACCAGCGGGATCCCGGTCAGGATGATTCCCAGCATCGCGACGAGGTAGATGCGCCCGGACCAGATGTGCGGCCGGCTGCCCTTCGGCGCCAGCGCCGCGATCCAGAAGGTCGTCAGCGCGATCACTCCGGTCACGAAATGGATGTTGACGGACAGTGCATGGAAGTTCATGGCCATTCTCCAGTGTGGTTGCCTGTCACTGTGCCCGCAGTCCCCGCTGGCCGCAGGTGCCGTTGGTCACGCGGCAAGGGTGCCGAAAGTCACTTTCTGCGCACGGGGTCTTGCGCAAGCCTGGCGCCAACAGCAACCTCCTGTGCATGAACGCTTCGCAAGAATCGCCTCTCGCGGGTCTTTCCCGTCCCGGGCCGACCAGCGTACCGCTGTTGATCGCGGCGCTGATCACCTGGATGGCGGTATGGGCACAAGTCGTCGCACAACTCGCATCCCGCGACCCTGCACTGGCATGGCCAGCGCGTATCGCCCTGCTCGCCTTCATGGCTTTTTTCCTCCTCACCGTGTATGGCGAGCGCCCTGCGGGCCGCGCCCTGCGCGACCTCGGCCTGCTGGGACAACTGGGTGCGATCATCGTGCTGCTGTCGCTCGGACCGAGCGGCACCGCTGCCATCCTGTTGATCCTGCTGGCTGCCACCATGACGCTGCGGTTCTCTCTCCCGGTCGAACTCGCAGTGCTCGCGACGATCAACTCCGGCCTGCTCGGTATCATGCTCTGGCACTGGCAATGGCCCCTGGCGTCGGCAGTCACCGCGTGCGTCGCCTGGCTCGGCTTCCAGGCCTTCACCGTGCTGATGGTGCGTTACGCGATCCGGGCGGGTGAGCTGGCCGAGGAACTGCGCGTGGTGAACGCCGGGCTGCTGGCCACGCGCCTGGTGCTGGACGAGACCGCACGCGACCAGGAACGACTACGCGTGTCGCGTGAACTGCATGATGTGGCCGGCCACAAGCTCACCGCGCTGAAACTCAATTTGCGTCGCTTGTGTACCGATCCGACCCTGGCCCAGCGTGAGGAAATGGTGGCCAGCGCGCGCCTCGCGGACGAGTTGCTCGACGAGTTGCGCGCTCTGGTGCGGCAGTTGCGAATTGCCGACGGCCTCGACCTGGAGGCCGCGCTGCGCCGCCTGGCAGAACCCCTCCCGCGTCCCCGTATCGCACTCGACATCCACGCCGACGCCCGTGTGCCGCGTGCCGAGCAGGCCATGGCATTGCTGCGGGCGGCCCAGGAGGGCCTCACCAATGCAGCGCGCCATGGCAATGCAGCCGCGGCATGGATCAGGCTGCGGCGATGCGGAACGGGCGTTGAATTGACCGTGGACGACGACGGCAAAGTGCGCTGGCCCGTCGCGCCGGGAAACGGCCTGGAGGGGATGCGCGAGCGGCTCGAGTTACTGGGCGGCCGGCTCGACCTCTCGACGTCCCCCCGCGGTGGCCTGCGGCTCATTGCGTGGCTGCCGCTCGAGGCACCCCCGTGAGCGTCATCCGGGTGGCCCTGGCCGACGACCAGGCGCTCGTGCTGCAGGGCTTGCGAGCGGTAATCAATGACCTCGAGGGCATCGAGGTCGTCGTCGAGGCGGCCAGTGGCGCCACGCTGCTGGATGCGCTGCGCGACACACCGACAGACGTGGTGGTCTCCGATGTCCGGATGCCCGGCATGGACGGACTCGCCGTATGCCGCCAGCTGGATGCGGCCGGTGGCCCCCCGGTGGTGCTTCTGACCACCTTCGACGAGGACGGCCTGGTGCTGGAGGCCGCCGCCGCCGGGGCTCATGGCTTCATGCTGAAGGACGCCTCTCCGGATGACCTTGGGGACGTGATCCGACGCGCTGCGCAAGGTGAGCGCTGCCTGCAGCCCGTGGCTACGGGCGCTGTGCGCGAGCGCTTCGCCTATCACGAGCAGGCGCCGCCTACGGACACCTTCACGCCCCGGGAAATCGCTGTACTGAGATTGATGGCGGGTGGTTATTCCAACCGGGAAATCGCGGCCTCGCTGTTCCTGGCGGAAGGTACGATCAAGAACTACGTCTCCGATATTCTCAACAAGCTCGCCACCCGCGACCGCACACGGGCGGTACTCAAGGCGATCACCCTGCGCATCATCTGAGCCCGCGCACGCAATCAGCGCCGCCGTGCACTTGACCGGAGACAGGGATGCGACCGCTGCCGGGGATGCGATAATCCTTGCCCATGAGACTCATCGCATGGCTCATTCTGGCGCTGGTGATCGCGACGCTCGCGTGGGTGGCCTGGTGGCTCGCCGACCACACGCGGTTGCGACACGACGCGTTCGTCGCCCACCGCGCTGCGGTGCCGGTGGCGGAAACCGAGGCGATCGTGCTCCACCCCGGCGGCTTCACCAGCCAGGCGGTCCAGCTCGCCACCTCGACGGGTTTACGCGTCGACGCGCGCGTGTTGCGCCCGACCGTGCAGGATGCGCCCCTGCCGGTGCTCGTACTGCTCGGCGGCCATCGCACGGGGCGCGATGCGGTGGATCTCGTCGGCCATCCGGGTCCATTCGTCATGGTCGCCCTCGACTACCCCTATCATGGGGACATCGAAATTCGCTCCGTGAGCAGCTTCTTCCGCGGCTTGCGTGAAGTCCAGCAGGCGCTTCTGGACACGCCGCCCGCGGTATCGCTCGCGCTCGACTGGCTCGCGGCCCAGCCGTGGGCCGACACCGACCGCGCCGAACTGGTCGGAGTGAGTTTCGGCGCGCCCTTCGTCGCGGTGGCGGGCGCGCTGGACGAACGTTTCCGCCGCGTATGGATCATTCACGGCGGGGCGGGCAATCGGGGCTGGATCGAGCACAACCTGAAGGATCGCGTGCCGCAGGACTGGCTGCGCCCGGCGGCCGCATGGCTCGCTCACTTACTGGCGCATGGCAGCTCTTTCGATACCGAATCGTGGGTGGCGCGCATCGCACCGCGCGAACTGGTCGTTGTCGGCGCGCGCGACGACGAGCGCCTCCCCGAGCACAAGGTCGAGAAGCTCTATGCGGCAGCCCGGCAACCCAAAGAACTGATCTGGACGGAAGGCGGTCACATCGACCCGCGCCGCCCCGAGCTCGTGCGCAAACTGCTGGAACTGGTGCGCAATCGCATCCGGACCGACGACGGCGCGCGCTGACGATCGGACGGCATACCAGATCAAGCGACCGGCACATCGCACCAAACTATCGGCACATCGCAGCAACCTACCGGCAATCGCCTGGACACGACGGCATGAACGACAGCAAGCGCCTCGAAGACCTCGAATCCCAGCTCGCCTACCTGGAGCGTGGCAACCAGGAACTCGGCGATGTGGTCTATCGCCAGCAACAGGCGCTCGATACGCTGGCCGCGCGCGTCGAGCGCCTGGCGGAACAGTTGCGCGCCGCGCTGGAACAGGGTCCGGAGCACGCTGCGGCGGACGAAAAGCCGCCACATTACTGAGCGCAGTCAGCGTTCCCGGCCGGCGGCCAGCGCGTCGCGGCGCTCCTCGAGCGCCAGCCATTCGTTCGTGAGCCGGTCATTTTCGGCCTGCTTTTCCGCCAGCGCATCGATGACGGGCTGGGTAACGTCCCAGGGCTGCGCGTAGAACTCCGGCGCCGCCATCCGGGCCTCGAGCGCGGCGATTTCGGCTTCGACCGCGTCGATCCGTCCCGGCAGCGCATCGAGTTCGCGCTGCTCCCGGTACCCCAGTTTGCGCGCCGTCCGCGTCGGCCGGCCGGTGGCGGCCGCCCCTGCGGCGCTTGTGGTCGATTGCGGCACCGCGCCAGCCGAAGCCACGGCCTCCGCCGGCGCATCCATCTGCGCCAACTGACGGCCGCGACGCGCCCAGTCACTGTATCCGCCGACGTATTCGACCAGCTGCCCGCCCGCCTCGAAAACGAGAATGCGGTTCACCACGTTGTCGAGGAACTCGCGGTCATGACTGACGACAAGCAGGGTGCCCGCGTACTCGGCCAGGCGGGCCTCAAGCACTTCCAGCGTCTCCACGTCGAGGTCGTTGGTCGGCTCGTCGAGCACCAGCAGGTTGCTCGGCCGGGTGAAAAGTTTCGCCAGGATCACGCGGTTGCGTTCGCCCCCCGACAAGGCGGCGACCGGCGTCAGCGCCCGCTTGGCAGTGAACAGGAAGCCGCCCAGGTAACCCACGACATGCTGCGGCTTGCCGTTCACGACGACGTGTTCACGGCCATCACCCACGTTGTACGCCACGCTCTTGTCGTGCTCCAGCAACTGGCGCATCTGGTCGAAATACGCGATCTCCAGGTGCGTGCCCTGCTTGATGGTGCCGGCCTGAGGCTCGAGTTCAGCAAGCAGCAGCTTCAGCAAAGTGCTCTTGCCAACGCCGTTGTTTCCCACCAGCCCGAGTCGGTCGCCCCGCATGATCTTCAGGTCGAGCCCCGCGATCAACGGCTTGTCGCCGTAACCGTAACTGACGTTCTTCGCCTGCAGGACCTTGCGGCCGGAGCTCTCGGCCTCACCGATGCTGATGCGCGCCGTGCCGGGGCGCTTGATGCGCTGGGCGCGTTCCTCCCGCAACGCCTCGAGGGCGCGCACCCGGCCCTCGTTGCGGGTCCTGCGCGCCTTGATGCCCTGCCGCACCCAGGCTTCCTCGCCGGCAAGCTTGCGATCGAACTCCGCGTTCTGCCGCTCTTCCTCCTCGATGGCTTCCGCCTTGCGCCGCAGGTAGTCACGATAGTCGCCCGGCCAGCTGACCAGCTTGCCGCGATCTATTTCGGCGATCCGCGTGGCCAGCCGTTGCAAAAATGCCCGGTCATGGGTGATGAACAGCACCGCGCCCGGCCAGTTGACGATGCGCTGCTCCAGCCACTGGATGGATGACAGGTCGAGATGATTGGTGGGCTCGTCGAGCAACAGCAGATCCGGCTTGCTGACCAGCGCCCGGGCCAGCGCCGCGCGCCGGCGCCAGCCGCCGGAGAGCGCACCGAGCCGCTGGTCGCCGGGCAGCTGCATCTCCGTCAGAAGCGTGTCCACCGCGTGTTCGACGTTCCAGCCGTCGGCCGCGTCAATGCGGCGGTGCAACGCCTCGAGATCATTCAGTGCATGCGCATCCAGCTCCGTGCGTGACAGCCGCTCGTATTCCGCGACCAGTGCGCGCACGGAAGCGAGCCCGTTCATCACCGACTCGCGCACGGTCGTATCCAAGGCGTCCGGCAGCTCCTGCTCCAGCCGGCTGATGCGCAATCCGGCGCGTGCCTGTATCTCCCCGTCGTCCGGAGCGAGCGTCCCCGAGATGAGCTTGAGCAGCGACGTCTTGCCCGCGCCGTTGCGCCCGATCAGGCAGACGCGCTCCCCCGCCTCGATGGTGAAATCCGCGGCCGAGAGGATGGCCTGGTCGCCGAACCGAAGTGAAACCTGGTCGAATCGAAGCAGCATCAACCTGTGACGATAGTCCGGTGTGAAACCTGGCCGGTCATTCTATCCTGTTGGCTTCCGCGATGCGGATTTATACCTTAGGCTTCCGGACCGCACGCCTGCGGTCCGTGGAGAACAGAAATGCGCACAGAGTTGACCCCCCTGGAAGCCCGCGTCGTCGGCAGCCTCATCGAGAAAGAAGTCACGACGCCCGATCAGTATCCGCTGACGCTCAATGCGCTGACCGCAGCGTGCAACCAGAAAAGCAATCGCGACCCCGTGCTCGAGCTCAGCAGCAGCCAGATCCAGGACATCCTCGACGGGCTGATGAAAAAGCACCTGGTGACGGACCGGAGCGGCGGCGTCGGTGGTCGTGTCACTCGCTACCGGCATCGCTTCTGCAACACCCAGTTCGGCAACCTCCACCTCGAACCCACCGAGCGGGCCATCATCTGCGAGTTGTTGTTGCGGGGCGCGCAGACGCCGGGCGAACTGCGCACCCGCGCCAACCGTCTCGCACCGGTACGCGAAGTGAGCGAAGTCGAGCATGCTCTGCACAACATGGCTGCGCGCGATGAACCGCTGGTAGCGCAGCTGCCGCGCGAACCCGGTCGGCGGGACTGCCGGTGGATGCAGCTGTTCACGGGCGAGGCACCACCGCCACCTGCCGCAGCACGTGACGACAGGATGGCCACGGGATCACGCAGTGACCGTCTCGAGATGCTTGAAGAGCGTGTCGATTCGCTGCGGTCGGAGGTGGAGGAACTGCGCCGCCGCATCGATGCGCTCACGGTGGCTGCGGGGCCCGCCGACGAGCCGCCGCGCGAATGAGTCCGCGTCTCGCCCGTCTCCGGACAGGTCTGCTAGCATTGAGAGTATGTCGAGCGTCGGAGTGACTCCCCATGCGTAAGATCCTGCTGCCGCTGCTGGCGCTGGCTTGCGCGGGGGCGACGGCCTGCGGTCGCAGCGAAGTCCCGACCGAGCCGCCGCCGACGCCCACGCGACCCACGGCGGCCACCGGCAGCGAACCCGAGTCGGAGCCGCAGATCGAGGACGTGATCGCACGTGAGCCGCTCACCGGCTCATTCAGCTACGAAGCCTACGCCTATGACTGCAACGGGCGGCGCGTCACCGTGCGTCCGGGGGACGAAGAACTGGTGCTGGAGGTCGGCGACCGCTCCGTGGTCCTGCCGCAGGTGGAAGCAGCCTCCGGGGCGCGCTATGCCGCCGACGGCGACATGTTCTGGGGCAAAGGCATGAACAGCGCGATGCTCACGCTGGATGGCGAGGAAATGTCCTGCGAACTGAACAGGACCGAGACGCCCTGGGTAGACGCGCGGGCGCGCGGCGCCACGTTTCGCGCGGTGGGCCAGGAACCCGGCTGGCACATAGAAGTGCACCCGGAACGGCTGGTGATGGTGTACCAGTACGGCGAGCGCCAGGTCGTGGTGCCGAATCCTGGTGTGGTCGAGGATCCCGAGTTGCCGATCCGTCGCTGGCATGCGATCACGGAAGCGCATGAGTTGCTGCTCGTCGCCCAGGATCGCGCCTGCACAGACGTCATGAGCGGCACGATCTACCCGGTCACCGCCGACGTCACGCTGGACGGCCGCAACTACTCTGGCTGCGGTCGGGATCTCGACTAGGTATGACTCACGCGCGCCCCCCGACTCCGGAGGCGACCGTAACCCTTTTCATTGCAGCGCGATTCTGCGGCCCGACCGACTCGGGCAACGGCGGCTACACCTGCGGCCGGCTCGCCGCCGATCTGCCCCTGCCCGCCGAAGTGACGCTGCGAAAGCCGCCGCCGCTCGATCGTGCACTACCAGCGCAGCGACATGGCGAGGAACGTGTGCTCCTCGATGCCGATGCTACAGTCATCGCCCAGGCCCGCCACGTCCCGCTGGCGTTGCAATTACCGCCTGCTCCCCATCCGCACGCGGCCATGGAGGCCGCAACGCACTATCACGGCCTTGAGACCCATGCCTTTCCTCACTGCTTCGTCTGCGGCCCCGCACGCGCGCCCGGGGACGGGCTGCGGCTGTTCGCCGGCCGCGTGGCCGACCGGGAACTGGTCGCCTGTGGCTGGACGCCCCATGCCGACCTCGCGCATGATGACGGCCAAGTGCGATCCGAGTTCCTCTGGGCGGCGCTGGACTGCCCCGGAGCATGGGCCTGGCTCGACGAAATGGAGCGGCCGCTCGTGCTCGGGCGTCTGGCGGTGGATATCGCGCAGCCGCCGATGGCCGATAAGGCATATATCGTGGGCGGCTGGCGGCTCGGTCGCGAAGGTCGCAAGCATTACTCCGGAACCGCGATCTGGCGTGCGGACGGCACGCCCTGTGCGTGGGGCCGGGCAACCTGGATCGAGGTGGACCCGGCGCGTTTCGGCTCCTCCGGCTGAGCACATAAGAAAACAATAGATCCAGACCAAAGGGGAAGCAGATGAATGCTGTGACGATGTTGCTGTTCGGCCTGGCCATGCTGGCCGGCGGCTATCTCTTCTATTCACGTTTCATCGCGGAGCGAATCTACCGGCTCGATCCGGACTTCCGGACGCCGGCCCACGAGTTCCGGGACGGCGTTGATTACGTACCGACCAACAAATTCGTTCTCTGGGGCCACCACTTCACCTCCGTCGCCGGTGCCGCGCCCATCGTGGGACCCGCGATCGCCGTCATCTGGGGCTGGGGACCCGCCTTCGTCTGGGTCATTTTCGGCACCATCTTCTTTGCGGGGGTGCATGATTTCGGCGCGCTCTGGGCCAGCGTGAGGAACAAGGGCAAATCGATCGGCACGCTCACCGGCAACGTGATCGGCGCGCGTGCGCGCAACCTTTTCCTGGTCGTAATCTTCCTCCTGCTGCTCATGGTCAACGCGGCATTCGCCGTGGTGATTTCCAATCTGCTGGTGTCGACGCCGACGGCGGTCATTCCCACCTGGGGCGCGATCCTCGTGGCGCTGGTGATCGGGCAGCTGATCTATCGCTACAAGATGAGCCTGCTCTGGCCGTCGATCATCGGCGTCGTCGCGCTTTACAGCCTGATCTTCCTCGGCAGCAGCTTCCCGATCGAATTGCCGGCCAGCGTACTCGGCCTGGGACCGCGCTCGCAATGGATCCTGCTGCTGTTCATCTACGCGGGCATCGCCTCGATGCTGCCCGTCTGGGTGCTTCTGCAACCGCGCGATTACATCAACGGGCTACAACTGTTCCTCGGCCTGGGGCTGCTTTACGGCGCCGTGCTGATTTCGGCGCCGGACGTGGTCGCGCCAGCCTTCAACAGCAATGTTCCGGCGGGGACGCCGAGCCTGTTGCCGCTGCTGTTCGTCACCATCGCCTGCGGCGCGATCAGCGGCTTCCACGGCCTGGTCGCCTCGGGCACCAGTTCCAAGCAGCTCGACAAGGAGACCGACGCGCGCTTCGTCGGTTACGGCGGCTCCGTGGGCGAAGGCATGTTGGCCCTGGCGGCCATCATCTGCACCACGGCCGGGTTCGCCAGCCTGGCCGACTGGGAGGCGATCTATTCGCGGTTCGGCGCCGGCAGCGTGGGCGCATTCGTACAAGGCGGCGGCAGCATCCTGAGCGCCGGGTACGGCATGTCATCGCAACTGGGCGCCACCATGCTCGCGGTGATGGCTATCCTCTTCGCGGCCACCACGATGGACACGGGACTGCGCCTGCAGCGCTACGTCATCCAGGAAGCGGCGGAGGTCGCGGGCCTGAAGGTCAACGTGGTCTTCAGCACCCTGTTCGCTCTTGGCTTCTGCCTGGCGCTGGCTTTCGGCGCGGGCGCGGACGGAGCGGGGGGCATGGTCATCTGGCCGCTGTTCGGCACCACCAACCAGCTGTTGGCCGGCCTGACGCTCTCGATCATCTCCGTGATCCTGATCCGCCAGGGACGGCCGGCCTGGTTCACCGCCGTGCCGCTGGCGTTCCTGCTGACGATGTCCGTCTACGCCCTGCTGGTGCAGCTTGGCCAGTTCTACCGCCAGGAGAACTGGCTGCTGCTTGGCATGGACATCGTCATCCTGCTGGCCGCGTTGTGGGTGATCTTCGAAGCGGCGATCGCCATGAGCCGGGGTGCCAAAGGGGTTCCGGCGATGGAGAACGAGGTTTAGCGACTGATGAGCGAGGTCCGCCGGACGGGGCGCATGGAACGGCTTTCCGCCGCCCTGCGTGAATTCTATATCGCCCCGTACCGGCGGACCTTTGCACGTCTGAAGCGCGACGAGGATGACCTCTTCATGCTGCTGGTGTTCTCCGAAACGCTCGGGGTGCCGAATCCCGCGTCCTGGTACACGCTCGAGATGATGCCGGTCCTCTACGAGTCATTCCACGACTGGCATCGGCGCATGGGCATGGAGCACTCCCCGCTGGATCACCTGCGGTGCTGTTGAAGCTCGCGGCCCGGCGGCGGGTGCTGTTTTTCGGTGGCAAGGGAGGCGTCGGCAAAACCACGGTAGCCAGTGGCGTGGCCCTGGCCGAAGCGGAGCGCGGGCGCAGCGTCCTGCTGGTATCGACCGACCCGGCACACAACCTGGGCCACCTGTGGAACCGCGCCGTGGGGCCCGAACCGGTGCGACTGTCGCCAGGGCTGGACGGCGTGGAGCTGGACCCGGATCGCGTGGTGGACGAGCATCTCGCCGAGGTCGGCACGGCCCTGCGCCGGTTGATGCCGGAACATCTCGCCGGGGAGGTCGACCGCCACATGCAGATGTCGCGCGAGGCGCCGGGCATGCAAGAGGCCGCACTGCTGGAACGCATCGCCGAAACCATGGTGCATGGCCTCGCCGAGCACGACCTGCTGGTGTTCGACACGGCCCCCTCGGGGCATACGGCGCGGCTGATGGCCTTGCCGGAGATGATGGCGGCGTGGACGGAGGGGCTGCTGGCCCGGCGTACGCGCGCAGGGCGCTTCGACACTGCGCTGGGAAATCTCGGCGGCGAAGCCGAGGTGGGTGACCGGCTGTTCGGCGGCGGGCCCGGCGAAGGGGGTGGGCGCGACGATCGAATCCGCCACCTGCTGAATCGGCGGCGGGAGCGTCTTGCGCTGTTGCGCGACACGCTGGCGGATCATTCGCTGACCGCTTTCGTGATCGTGCTCGCCGCAGAGCGCCTGCCGGTGCTCGAAACGCTCGAACTGGCCGAAAAGCTCGGCATCGCCGGCGTCACCGTCGGGGGCCTGGTGGTGAACAAGCGCTCGCCGAAGGACGCTGGGGAATTTCTCGCCGCGCGGCGTGACCAGGAGGCGCGCCATCTGGACATACTCGATGCAGCACTGCCGGGCCTGCCGAGCATCGAGTTGCCGCTGAGCGCTCACGATATCGTCGGCCCCGCGGCGTTATCCGAGTTCGCCGCCTTGATCAGGGCGCAAGACGCTCGATGACCCAGGTGTCGTCGACGCGCCGATAGCGGAACCGATCGTGCAGACGCGATTGTCGCCCCTGCCAGAATTCGATTTCCTCCGGGCGCACGCGGTAGCCGCCCCAGAACGACGGCAACGGCACGTCGCCGGCGGCGAACTTGCGCTTCAGTTCGTCGAGCTTCATTTCGAGCACGGACCGTGAGCTGATCACCGCGCTCTGCTCGGAGACCCAGGCGCCGAGCTGGCTGTTGCGCGGCCGCCGCGCGAAATAACGCATCGCCTCCGTGGCGCTGATCCGCTCCGCGCGGCCGCGAATATTCACCTGGCGTTCCAGCGACTGCCAGAAAAACAGCAGCGCGACGGACGGGTTCTCCGCCATCTCGCGCGCCTTGCGACTCTCCATGTTGGTAAAGAAGACGAACCCGTCCACGTCGAAATACTTCAGCAGCACGGTGCGCGCGTTCGGCCGCCCGTCCAGTCCGCTGGTGGCGAGTGCACAGGCGTTGACTTCCGGCTGGGCCACCTCCCGGGCCTGCCCGAACCAGCGGCCGAATTGCTCCACGGGATCCGGATCGAGATCGACGCGACGAAACGGTTCGCCACTGTATTCGTTCCTGAGGTCGCCGATATCCATGTCGATGCTCCTGCCTGTTGCGTTCTCTTTTGCCTGCCCAGCGTACCGGCACGGCCACGCATCTGGCCACACCCGTGGTTCCCGCCGCATGATCCCCACTTTGGCGCCCAGGGTCGAAGCCTGCGCTTCCAACCGTTATTCTAGTTCGCGTGAACCGAAGACGGAGATTCCCCCTGCACCTTGGCGCCATTGCGCTGCTGTCCCTGCTTTTCGCCCTGCCGGCTGCCGCCGACGGGGTGCTGCGAGTGGGCAATCCGGGGCATCCCGCTTCGCTCGACCCGCATCGCATCACCGGCGTCTGGGAGAACCGAATCGTCGGCGACATGCTGATGGGCTTGACCACCGAAGGGCCGGATGGCGCTGTGAGCGCCGGAGCTGCGAACGACTGGGTCGTTTCTGAGGACGGCCTGCGCTACGAGTTCACGCTGCGCGACCATCGCTGGTCGGACGGCCCCCCCGTCACCGCGGAGGATTTCGTCTATTCCTTTCGCCGCATGATGTCCGGCGACACCACGTCGCCGTACGCGCAGTTCTTCTGGGTGATCGAGAACGGTCGCGCGGTGACCGCGGGCACATTGCCGCCCTCCGCCCTCGCCGTGGAGGCGCTGGCGCCGGACCGGCTCGAAATTCGCCTCGAGCGACGCACTCCCTATTTCCCCGGACTCCTCATGCACTTTGCGGCCTTCCCGGTGCCGCAACATGCCATCGAAGCTCATGGCGAGAACTGGACCGACCCGGGCCGGATGCCGGCCAACGGCGCCTTCCGCCTCGCCGCACGGCAGCCCAACGACCACGTGGTGCTGGAAAAGAACCCGGCGTTCTTCGCGGCGGAAGACGTGCGGCTCGACGGCGTGATCTATTTCGGTCTCGAGGATCGCGATGCCGCATTGCTGCGCTTTCGGGCCGGTGAACTCGACGTGTTGCGCGATTTCCCGGCGGGGCGCATGGCGTGGCTGCAGGACCACCTGCCCGATGCCGTCCGTGCCTCGCCCATGCTCGGGCTGTCATTCCTCGCGGTGAATCACGAACGCGAAGCGTTGCGCGACGAGCGGATCCGCCAAGCCTTGTCGATGGCGATCGACCGGCGCATCCTGGCCAGGCAGGTGCTGGGCAGCGGCGAGCGCCCGGCCTGGAGCCTGGTTCCGCCCGGCACCGCCCATTACGCCGCGCCGGCACAGACCGCGTGGCGTGACGAACCACTCGCGAAGCGCCAGGCGCGCGCCCGCGAACTCATGGCCGCGGCCGGCTGGGATCGCGACCGGCCGCTAAGCCTGAAACTCCGCTACCCGCTGTCGGACAACGATCGACGCGTGGCCATCGCGATGCAGTCGATGTGGCGCGCCATATTCGCCGACGTCACGCTGGAGCGCGCCGAGACCGCGGTGCACTATGCGGCCCTCCAGCAGGGTGACTTTGATCTCGGTCTGGCAAGCTGGCTGGCCGTCTACGACGATCCCCAGACCTTCACCTTGCTGCTGCAGACCGACAGCGGTCCCAACAATCTCGGCAACTACTCGAACCCTGATTACGATCGGCTCACCGACGCGGCTGCCCGCCGTGGCGACATGGGCGAACGGGCGAGGCTGCTGCGCGAAGCCGAAGCGCTCGCCATGCAGACCCAGGCCCTGATCCCCCTTTATCACCACGCGTCCCGCAACCTTCTCGGCCCGCAAGTCGTCGGCTGGAGCGACAACCTGCTCGACGTCAATCGCAGCCGCTACCTGGATCTTCGCCCAGCGCCCGACTGACGGCGATGCGGCGGTGCTCGGCGACTGCGTTATGATCCGCGCATCACGAAAGCGAGGTCCAGGCCATGAAACTCTACGACATGCGGGTTGCGCCCAATCCACGCCGGGTGCGCGTCTTTCTGGCTGAGAAAGGCCTCGACGTGCCGCGCGTGGAAATCAATATTCGTGCCGGAGAAAACCTCGAGCCGGCCTTCCTCGCCATCAACCCGCGCGGGCTTCTGCCCACGCTGCAGCTCGAGGACGGCACGGTGATCGACGAAACCACGGCGATCTGCCGTTACTTCGAAGGACTGCATCCCGAGCCACCGCTACTGGGCGCGACGCCGCTGGAGCAGGCCATGGTGGAGTGCTGGAACCGGCGCATCGAATTCGATGCCGGACAGCCCGTGATCGACGCGTTCCGCAACAGCTACCCACCCTACGCGGAGCGGGCCATCCCCGGCCGTAGCGGTACCGCCGCCATTCCCGGTCTCGTCGAGCGCGGCCGGGCACGCCTCGCGGACTTCTATCCGAGCATCGATCGGCACCTCGCCGAGACCGAGTACGTGGCGGGCGGGCAGTTTTCGCTCGCGGACATCACGCTGCTTTGCATAGTGGATTTCGCGGTGGCGGTCAGGCTCCCCGCGCCCGAGGCCTGCGCGAATTTCGCGCGCTGGCATGCCCAGGTGTCCGCGCGGCCCAGCGCGCAGGCCTGATCGGGGCGAACGCCTCAGCTGCTCTCCTTGAGGCGCCGCTCCAGTTCGGCCACCTTGTCCCTGAGCTCGTAAACGCTGCGGGCCAGTTCATGCATGGACTGCGGCACGAAGGACCCACTCGGCGGACCGTGGAGAAGGGCGTTCATATCGTTGACGAAGCCAGGATCCTCGATCGCGATCCCGCCGAGATCCGAGAGCCTCGAGCGCGGCCGGGCCGCCGGTGACAATACCTCGACGGCCACCTGGCAGGCGGCCTCGCGACGCGTGTCGTCCCGCATCGCCGGGTGCTGCCACCAGCTGACTTCGGTGATCTGCTCAGGGTGCGGCAAGGACTGGCGCAGCGCTTCACTCGGCCCGTCGCCGCCGAACAGGTGTTCCGCCGCGTACTCGCGCAGATTGGCCGCCGAACCGACCAGCAGCACGCGATCATGGGCGTACAAGGCGTAGACCCCCGGTTCGGCAGGAATATTGTCGAGACTGAACAGGCTCATCGATATGCTCCCGTGACTATTGGCCCTACCCTGATTCTAGACGCTCGAGAAAGTCACGATCAGTGTCTTCGCCGTTCGCGCCGCCGCTCGGGCTGCGGCCAGCGTCTGACGCCCTTGCTCAGGCTCCAGCCACCGCATCAGGCTGGACATCTGCGGCCGCGGCGGCGAACGCCGGGAGGTCCGCGCAGGCGGCCTCGATCCGCAATAGCTGGGTCAAGCCCTCCAGCGAGCAACCGTAACGCCGCGCGTTGTAGAGCTGCGGCACGAGGCAGCAGTCGGCCAGGCCGGGTTCGTTGCCATGACAGAAGCTTCCGGTGCCCGCCTCCGTGACGATGCGTTTTTCGAGCGCCCGCAGGCCTTCCTCGACCCAGTGGCAGTACCAGTCCCGGCGTTGCGCCGCGTCAAGGCCGAAGCGGGCTTCCAGCTGTTGCAGGACGCGCAGGTTATTGAGCGGATGGATGTCGCTGGCGACCAGCTGCGCCAGGCTTCGCACACGGGCGCGACC
>Ga0102938_10001600_pt1 | contig 17135 bp, 14 predicted proteins | sample SalPonR2_B_D2_MG_FD_84516 | JGI IMG/M metagenome (GOLD analysis project Ga0102938, IMG submission 84516) | Salt pond soil microbial communities from South San Francisco under conditions of wetland restoration - Salt Pond MetaG R2_B_D2_MG | ecosystem: Environmental > Aquatic > Marine >...
CGAGCAGGCGCTGGAGATCGCTTTCCTGACCGCGCAGCTGATCAAGCAGGAGCGTCAGGGCAAGGAGCGCCCGCAGACCGAAGCTGCGGAATGAGCTGACGGGCGGGGCGAAAAGCGTCCCGCACGATCCGCCGCCATGCCGGCTCAGCCGCCATCGCGTATGGCGCGGCGGACGCTGTCGCGCCCTCCGGTCGAGCGGCCTTGTGCGGGTGAGTCCGCGCGAGATCCCGCCCGCAGGGCCTCGCGGGCGGTCGCGCCGAGCCCCCTCCCCGCCGCGCTCGCCTGATCGATGATCCGCGGGACATCCGCAGGCGCGGTACTGCGCTGCGGCAGGGCGATGCTGATCTCGTAGATCGCCTCGATCAGGGCGCAGGCCACCGAACGCGGCGTGCGCCGGAAAATCTCGACCAGCCCGAACACGGTGGCGACATCGCGGGCGAGCGCTTTGTCCAAAATCAGGAAAATGCGAATCGCATCCTCTTCCGAGGCCCCCAGTGCCAGCAGCGCGAGCGCCAGGCAATCATGGCGTTCGGGCTTTTCGAAACGCCAGTCGGGCACCGCCGGCAGCCCCAGGCCCTGCGCCAGGCGCGCGCCGAAAGCCGCCTTCTCGCCGATATCGGCCGCATCATGCAACGCCGCGATGCGCTCGCGCGTCGGGCGTACGAGACGCAGGTGCGAAGCCCCGCCACCGTCCTGCGCCATGGCGCTGCGCAGGGCCGCCCGGCGCGCCTGATCCGCATGCAGATAGAGCGGCGCCAGCGACCGCGCCGGCAGGTCGGTGCGCGCCAGCAGCGCTTCGGCGAGATCCGGAACACGCCGGGCGCGCGCCACCATATCCTGCAGCAGACGCTCGCCGAGCAGGGCGTGGCTGTCACGCGCGAGCGCGAGATCGAGCCCGGTGGAAACAGCCGGCGGCGCTCCACCCGGCCTCAACCCGGGCGACGGGCCCGTCGGCGCGGCAGATGACGCAGCCCCCCCGGCGGCAGGCAGCGTATGGGCGAGGCCGAGATCCTGACCCCGTGCCGCGATCGCCCGCAGAAGGCTCCCGGGCGTATGTGGCAGTTGCGCGAGCTGCCGGGCCACATAGCGCAGGGTATCGGGTTCCGCGCGCGGAATCAGCGCCAGCGCGAGGGATTCGAAGGCCTGCGATCCGTCCCGCGCCCTCGCAGGCGCGCCTGCGAACAGATCGGTCTGCACACGCAACAGCACCTGAACCAGATCAGGCCGCATCGCGTCCAGTCCCGCGTCAGCGTGACCGGCGAGCATACTCAGACGCAGCAGATCCTGATGACGCGGGCGCGCGCTGCCCGGCCGCTGAGCGGCATCGGCATGTTGATTTCTCGAAGAGAATCCATCGCGCATGGAGGCAGGCACCGGGGTCACCAAGCATTCACAAAACACACTGTTAACGAAAGATAGAGAAAACCCCTTAGCACTCTCTTAACTGTGACCTCGATTGAAAGTAGTATTCTTGTAACGACTAGTGATGGAAGCGGGTATTTCAAGACGGCGTAAACCAACTGTTAACCATAGCGGCTCGATGGTGCGTCGATCACCACGCCGAGGCCGCAGGAGCGGGGAGTGAGTGTCATGGGAAGACCACACGTGCAGAAGGTTCATGCAGTTGCGCCGGGCGGCGCAGAGGTCGTGCGACTGGCTGATTTCCCCAAACGCACGATCAGAGCCTCGGACCCTCGCACCCCGCTTGGGGAGATCTTGCTGTTCACCGGAATTCGCTATGAGCGCCAGACGGAACCGACCGAGCCTGATCCGCGCGGTACGCATGAGGAAACCGGCCCGGCCCGCAATCCCCGGCGGCGCAAGCGTCGCGTCTGAGCCTTCAGGGCGTATCGACACAAGGCCGGGGCCCGGCGCACTCGCCATGCTCGCCTGCGCCGCCCTTCTTCTGGCCGGCTGCGCGCGCACCGGTGATCTGGGGCGCCCCGCCCCATCCATCTGGAATGATCGGATCATGCCCTTTGCCGGCCTCGTTGCGGCGGAAGCGCGCGGTGAGGCGGTTTCCTGGTTCATGCTGACGGATGACGAGCGGACATTGCGCGATCGCGCCTGGCGCTTTCTGATGCCCGCCCATGAAAAAGCGTTCTTCCAGCGCCAGCTGGCGGAACTCGCGCGCACCCGCATCCTGCCGCGCATCGTCATGCATCACGACGAACGCGCCTATCTGCGCCCGCTGCGCTGGTCCCGCAGGGCATCACCCGCCCCACTCTTCAACCGGATCGCCGAGGATGCGAGCGCCGATGATGCGCTGATCACCCCCTTCGTCGCACTGGCCCGGGCCGTGCTGGCCAGCGACGAGGCCCGTCTGAAGCTGATGATGCAGGCAGGCACGCTCGGTGAATTCGAGGCCCGATCGGCCACTGCACGCATTGCGGAGAACCGCTGCCTGATCGCCTGGGTGCATGCGCAGGCGATCAAACGCGCGGCCAATTACCGCCATGCCCTCGAACAGCTCGCCATCGAAGCGCCGCAGGTGCAGGCGATCGGGGCCGAGCGCGAGGTCATCGCGCTGGAGGCGGCATTGGGGGAATTCGCCTATACGGGCATCGCACCTCTCGATGACGGGCGCTGCGAGAACGCAGACGGCGCGCCCACCACGAAGGTGAGCGCGCCGCCGCCGGTCCACGACAAGTAATCCCTGCCGCTCAGGCGTGTTCGGGCTTCGTCGCCACGCGCGGCGCCGCCGCTTCTTCCTGGGCGATCCGCTTGCGTTGCTCGCGGCGCTCGAGCCAAGCGGTGAACTCACCGACAATGCCCTTGCGGAACGCCAGCACCACGATCACGAAGACGACGCCCTGGATGATCAGCACCCACTCACCGAAAGCGGCGAGATAGTTCTGCATCGTGACGATGACCAGCGCCCCCACGATCGGCCCGAAGATCGTGCCCATGCCGCCAACCAGCGTCATCAGCACCACCTCGCCCGACATCTGCCACATCACGTCGGTCAACGAAGAAATCTGGAAGACGATCGCCTTGGTTCCGCCGGCGAGGCCCGCGAAGGTGGCCGAGATCACAAAGGTGATGAGCTTGTAATTGTCCGTCTTGTAGCCCAGCGAAATCGCGCGCGGCTCGTTCTCGCGAATGGCCTTCAGCACCTGCCCGAAGGGCGAATGGATCACCCGGTAGATGAACAGGAAGCCGAAAACGAAGACGGCGAGGACGAAGTAGTACAGCGCCATGTCGTTGTACAGGTCGATGAACCCGAACAGATGACCGCGCGGGATCGCCTGGATGCCATCCTCACCACCGGTAAACGGCGCCTGCAGGGCGAAGAAGAAGAACATCTGCGCCAGCGCCAGCGTCACCATGGCGAAATAGATGCCCGCCCGGCGAATGGCGATGAAGCCGGCCACGAGGCCGAGCAGCGCGGCGCAGGCCGTACCCGCGAGGATCGCGAGTTCCGGCGACCAGCCCCAGACCTTGGCGATATGCCCCGTGAAATACGAGGCCCCGCCGAAGAACATGGCATGGCCGAAGGAGAGCAATCCGCCATAGCCGAGCAGCAGATTGAAGGCACAGGCAAACAGCGCGAAACACAGGATCTTCATCAGATACACCGGGTAGAGGAAAAACGGTGCAACGAGAGCGATCACGATGAAGGCGATGAAGGCGATGAGGGTTCTGTTTTGTGCAGTCATGATCAGCGCCTTATTTCGCTTTGCCGAACAGGCCCTGGGGCCGGATGAGCAGGACGATCGCCATGATCACGAAGATCACGGTGCTCGACGCTTCGGGATAGAATACGCGGGTCAATCCTTCGACGAGGCCGAGGAAATAGCCCGTGATGATCGCACCGAGGATCGAACCCATCCCGCCGATCACGACGACGGCGAAGACCACGATGATGATGTTCATGCCCATCATGGGCGACACCACCTGAATCGGCGCCGCGAGCACACCGGCGAAACCGGCCAGCGCCACACCGAAACCGTAGGTCAGCGTCACCATGACCGGCACGTTGATACCGAACGCCTGCACCAGATCCGGGCGCTCGACGGCAGCACGCAGATAGGAGCCCAGACGCGTCTGTTCGATCAGATACCAGGTCGCGAAGCAGACCACGACCGAAGCCACGATCACCCACAGGCGATAGTTTGGCAGGAACATGAAGCCGAGATTCTGTCCGCCAGGGAGCGGGTTCGGGAAGGGCCGTCCGGACACGCCGTATTGTTGTCGGAAGAGCCCCTCGATCACCAGAACCAGACCGAAGGTCAGGAGCAGGCCGTAGAGGTGATCCAGATGGTACAGATGCCGCAACATCGTGCGCTCGATCACGATACCGACCGCACCGACGATGATCGGCGCCAGAACCAGCGCACCCCAGTAGGGGACGCCGAAATAGGTCAGCAGGATATAGCCGGCGAAGGCGCCCATCATGTATTGCGCGCCGTGGGTGAAGTTGATCACGTTCAGCAGGCCGAAGATCACCGCGAGCCCGAGGCTCAGCACGGCGTAGAACGCACCATTGACGAGACCGAGCATCAATTGCGCGTATAAGGCCTGTGGCGGGATTCCGAGAAGCTCGAACATCCGTCCTATATCCCCTGTCTGCTTTTCAGGAAAGTGTACGGGGCGGCAACGACACGCCGCCCCGCACGAACCAGATCATGCTGAAGCTCAGTTGGCCGAAGCGACGAACTCGCAGCCACCCTCTTCGAGCGGACGGAATGCACCATCAGCCGGGATCACGGCGCGCTGGGTATAGTAATCCCAGGGACCCGTGGATTCTTCCGGCGACTTCACCTCGAAGAGATACATGTCGTGGATCTTGCGCCCGTCTTCGCGGACCATGCCCTCACCGAAGAGCTTGTCTTCCGTGGGGATTTCCTTCATCGCCGCGACGACGGCAGCGCCGTCCTCGGCAGAACCGACCTGCTCGACTGCCTTCAGGTAGTGGATCACCGAGGAATACACGCCTGCCTGCACCATGGTCGGCTTGTTGCCACCGAATACGGTCTCGAACTCGGCCGCAAATTCACGGTTCGCGTCGTTCTGATCCCAGTACCACGCTTCCGTGAAGATCAGGCCCTGGGAGTTCTGAAGACCGATCGCATGCACGTCGGTGATGAACATCAGCAGAGCCGCGAGGTTCTGACCCGCCTGGACGATACCGAATTCCGCAGCCGTGTTGACTGCGTTCACCGTGTCGCCGCCGGCATTGGCGAGACCGATGATCTGCGCACCGGAACCCTGCGCCTGCAGGATGAAGGACGAGAAGTCCGTACCCGGGAACGGATGGCTGACCGAGCCAAGGACCTCGCCACCGAACTCTTCCACGACAGCCGTCGTATCTGCCTCGAGAGCATGACCGAAGGCATAGTCCGCCGTCAGGAAGAACCAGGTGTCACCACCGGTTTCCACGATGGCGCGCCCGGTGCCGTTGGCGAGCGACCAGGTGTCATAGGTCCAGTGCACCGTGTTCGGCGAACACTGCGCACCCGTCAGCGCAGCCGTGGCGGCGCCGGAGACGAGGAACGCCTTGTTGCGGTCGCGGGTCAATTCGTTGACCGCGAGCGCCACCGAGGAGGTCGGCACGTCGGCAACGGCGTCGACATCATCTTCGTCGAACCACTGGCGCACGACCGTCGAGCCGACATCAGGGCGGTTCTGGTGGTCAGCCGAGACGATCTCGACATTCATGCCTTTTTCTTCGGCACCGAAATCAGCCACGGCCTGCTCTGCAGCCCAGACGGAACCCTGTCCGCTGAGGTCGGCATAGAGGCCGGACATGTCGGTGAGGACACCGATCTTGACGTCGATGGCATGGGCGCTCGTGGCGCTCATGAGGGCGATGGCCGAAAGGCCGTAGAGAAGTTTGCGTGAAACCATTTCTTGTCCTCCGTTGCTGGCGCGACTCAGACGCCAAGATATTCTTGTAGTTTTTCCATATTGGAGCCGATCTCTTCATTCCGCATCATCTCGACCACATGGCCGTGCTCGACCACATAGTGTCGATCAGCCACAGTCGAGGCGAAGTGGAAGTTCTGCTCGACGAGCAGAATCGTGAAGCCCTTTGTCTTGAGATCGCGAATGATCTCGCCGATCTGCTGGACGATGACCGGGGCGAGGCCTTCGGTCGGTTCGTCCAGAAGCAGGAACTTGGCGCCGGTGCGCAGGATGCGCGCAATCGCAAGCATCTGCTGCTCGCCGCCCGAAAGCTTGGTGCCCTGGCTGTTGCGGCGCTCGCGCAGACGCGGGAACAGGTCGAAGACCTCGTCGCGGGTCATGCCACCGGGCTTGATCACGGGCGGGAGTTCGAGATTTTCCATCACGTTGAGGCTGGCGAAGATGCCGCGCTCTTCCGGGACATAACCGACGCCGAGGCGCGCGATCCTGTCCGAGCGCATCTTGATCATCTCGTTGTCCTCGAAGGCGATCGAGCCCTCGCGCTTTGCCACCATCCCCATGATGCAACGCATCGTCGTGGTCTTGCCGGCGCCGTTGCGCCCGAGCAGGGTCACGACTTCACCGCGGGGGATCTCGAAGGACATGCCGTGCAGGATGTGGCTTTCGCCGTACCAGGCTTCCAGGTTCTCGACCTTCAGAATGACGTCATTCTCAGCCATGGTTCGCCTCCAGGCCGGTCCCCATATACGCCTCCACCACTTCGGGATTGTTGGACACGTCGCTGTAGGGCCCTTCCGCAAGGATCTCCCCACGCGACAGCACCGTGATGATGTCGGAGAGATCCGACACGACGGACAGGTTGTGCTCGACCATCAGCACCGTGCGATCCTTCGAGACGCGGCGGATCAGATCTGCCGTGCGCCCGATATCCTCACGCCCCATGCCCGAGGTCGGCTCGTCGAGGAGCAGCAGTTCCGGATCCAGCGCCAGCGTCGTCGCGATCTCGAGTGCGCGCTTGCGGCCATAGGAGAGCTCGGCTGCGGTCTGCGTGGCATATTCTGCGAGGCCGACATCCTCGAGCAGTTCCATGGCCCGGTCGTTGAGCACGTCGAGACTGCTCTCGGCGCGCCAGAAATACAGCGAGGTCCCGAGCTGGCGCTGCAGGGCGACGCGCACGTTCTCCAGCAGGGTCAGATGCAGGAACGTCGCCGAGATCTGGAACGAGCGCACCATGCCGAGCCTGGCAATATCCGCCGATTTGGCCGAGGTGATGTCAGCGCCGTTGTAGAGGATCGTCCCACGCGTGGGTTGCAGAAACTTGGTGATAAGATTGAAGCACGTGGTCTTCCCGGCCCCGTTTGGACCGATCAAGGCGTGGATCGAGCCACGCCTGACCTTGAGGTTGACCCCTTGAACCGCCGCAAAACCCTTGAATTCCTTCGTCAGGTCACGCGTTTCGAGAATGTAGTCTTCAGCCATTCAGTACGCCCGCCAGAATCTGCTCTCATGCGCAGCCAGACGCAAGAGATCGACAGAATTGAATTGGACAGAACGGAAGAGAGGCCCGCCGGGCTGGTCGTGCGCTGACTCGTCAGCACATCGTATCTCCGAATTATCGCGCAGCCTGCCCGTGACGACGATTGCGCCAAACAAAACAGGTAACTTGCCGCGATCACACGGCGCGAAAAGCAATAATCCGCATACCGGCAACGAATGCCATCTCTGTCGTCCCCTCCTCGACTTTTCATTTTTCTTGCACGCAGTATTTTGTTTTTTTGCTCCGCGCCAACCCATCTGTGCACGCAATTTTGCCGCCGTCAAGCGCCACGAAATAGTGATTCCCGTCAGAAACCGGGAGAAATCACGCCGTTGTTGCGCTGCGGCGACTTCTGATTGGGTTTTTCACAGAGGTTTTTTGGCGTTTTTGCGCCAGCGCGGCTTGCAGCATCACTGCCACGGGTTGCGGTTTGGCGTGAGCGCACACCCGCCCGGTCTGAACGCGTGCCCGTCAGTCGAGAAACCCATACGGGAATCAACGCGGGGACAGCGCCCTCACGGGTGAAGGCTCTTGCCCAGAATATGTGCGTCACGCCCGATCACATGGCTCCCATAGCCGACGATCAGCGGATCGGGCCTGTGGACGACGCGGGTATCCTTGCCCGGATAGTCGAGCGTGGAGAGGAAATGCAGCATGCATGCGAGGCGGGCGCGCTTCTTGTCGTCGGATTTCACCACGGTCCAGGGCGCATCGGCGGTGTCCGTGTAGAAGAACATCGCCTCCTTGGCTTCCGTATAATCATCCCATTTGTCGAGGCTCGCCACGTCGATCGGGCTCAGCTTCCATTGCTTGAGCGGATCCTGGCTGCGGGAAGCAAAGCGCTTGCGCTGCTCCTCGCGGGTAACGGAGAACCAGTATTTGAACAGGCGGACATCCGAACGCACCAGCATGCGTTCCAGATCGGGTGTCTGGCGCATGAATTCGAGATATTCGTTGGGCGAGCAAAAACCCATCACCCGCTCGACGCCGGCACGGTTGTACCAGGAGCGATCGAAGAAGACGATCTCGCCGGCGGTGGGCAGATGAGCGACATAGCGCTGGAAATACCATTGCCCGCGTTCCACTTCCGTGGGCTTTTCGAGCGCGACGATCCTGGCCCCACGGGGATTGAGATGCTCCATGAAGCGCTTGATCGTACCGCCCTTGCCGGCTGCGTCGCGCCCCTCGAACAGGACCACGACCTTCTCGCCACTCTCCTTGATCCAGCGCTGCACCTTGAGCAACTCGACCTGCAACGCCGCCTTCTTCTTCTCATAGACCGCCCTGCGCATCCGTGAGCTATAGGGGTATTCACCGCTCTCGAAAGCATGACGGACGGCTTCGGGATCCTGGCGCATCCCGGCGAGCCGGCGCTGCGCGGAGACGGCCTTTCCGGCTTTCCGGGCATCGGAGTCCGTATCGCCTGCCGCCTCGTCTTCCGAAGCCACCGCCGGCTCGATCACCGGGGCCTCGGGCGCCGATTCGGGAACGACCGAGTGAGGCGCCTGCCCCTCGGTCTTCGCATCCTTGTACTGGCGGTTATCCTCACCCATGCGCCCCTCCATTCCGTTGATACAACGGTATACGAAGCCGGCGAAGCAGTCTTTGCGGCAGGTCAAGCACGACCACCGGGTTTCCCGGTCAGGATACGGCCATGGCCGGCGGCTGCGCTTCCTCGCCGAGACTGACCCGCTCGGGCAGGAGCAGGTCGAGATCACCATCGGCGCCTGCGGCGAAACGATGGATGTAGAAATAGGGTTGCGCCATCGGGCTCATGACCGGCGAAGGCGCCGAGATGATGCGGGTTGCACCACAGGCACCGACCCAATCGATATGGCGATGCCCGTGCATCGCAATGGCGCGCCGCCCGAGCGGCTTGATCTTGCGTACGAAGGCGCTGCCGTTGATCAGAGCGGTCCCGATCCGCGCCGCGAACGCGGAGACGGGCTTGGGATATTCGATGAGGTGGTGATGCAGCGCGATCAGCCAGCGCGCATGGGGGAACTGGCGCGTGGCGATGGTGAGATCGCGCATCTGCTCGGACGGCACCAGCCCGAGCGCGTTGGTGAAGGAGAAATTGGCCTCGGCATTGGAATTAAGCAGAATCACCCCGAGCCCGTCATCCGGGCGTGGTGGCACGATCATGGGAAAGACCTCGTCCCAGATCCGCGAAACCTGCAGCGATGCCCGGAAGTTGCCGGTATCGGCGAAGGCCGCGATCGTCTCCCGATACGGCGCAAGCGCCGTGTTGAGCGTCCGCGCGAACCGCCCGGCGCGATGATCCATCACCAGAACACGCTCGCCCTGCACCGCAGCCATGGCCGAAAGCGAGCGCATCTGGCGCAGATTCTTGCCGATGCTCAGCGGCAGTTCCAGCCGTGCCGGATTCGAACGATCGACCACGTTGAGATCGTGATTGCCCGGCAGCATCAGGCAGCGCTCACGCAAATCCGGATGGCGGTCGAGGATGGCGAAGAACTCCGCCCATTCCGTCGAGCGGCCGCAATCGGTCATGTCACCGCTCATCAGCACGATATCGAGCGGGGTCTGCGCGTGCGCGCGCGACAACGCCGCAAGCGCTGTTTCGATCTTGCCGTTTCCGCGTGGGCCGCGCCGACCGGCCTCGATACGGAATTCGAACGCGCTGCCCACCGCATGCAGATCCGAGAGCTGCGCCACACGCCAGATCGGCCTGCCCGGCTCCTGCAGATCGAAATCGTCGTAATCGCGCGGCTGGGCCATGGTCGCGTCGGCGAGGCTCCAGACCAGCGCGGCAACGCCGAGGAAGAGGCCGATCAGAACCGCGCTGTTGGCCAGAGTCGGCAGGATCAGGCGCTGGGGTACGCGCAGATCCGAGACGCTGCCCACCCAGCGCGTCTCCGGCCAGGCCAGCCAGGCCAGCCAGAGCGCGATCGCGCTGAGAGCAAGTCCGGCGACGGCGGTGGCAATCGCGCTGAAGGCGCGGTGCGTGCGCGGCGCCGTGCCATAGGGGATCACCCGCTCACCCAGATGGCGAAGCGCCTCGCGAAAGAAGGCGTAGCCCGGCTGCACGACCAGCGAGATCAGCGACCAGAAGCTGCGCTCGGCAGTACGAAACAGCGGTTTGCCACCATACCATGCGGCAAGCCCGACGATCACCAGAGTGGCGAGGGCGGGCAGAAGACCGGTGGTGAGCGTCGTAAAGCCGCGCGAGACCTGGATGTACCAGCCCGTCACCACCAGCGGTGCCAGCCCGAGCACGATCGCGGGTACGATGATCATCAGGACGATCGCGAGCGCCAGCTTGAGGAAATTGATCTCCACCAGCATCGCACCGGCCATGATCAGGAGCGAGCGGTCGCGCGGGCTCGCGGCATCGTCCTCGACATCGCCCTTGCGAGGGTCGATGAGAAGCTTGCGGTTGTTGTCCTCTGCTTCAGCCAAGGCTGCCTCGCCCCCGTCTCTTCGATCATCATCGTGTCATGTTACGCCTTGGTGACCGAATGTGCGCTCCGACGCAACGTCGCGTACCACACGACACATGAAACCTTTCGCGCAAGAATGCGTTCTCGAAACGACGATCACCACATGTGACGTTTTGATCTTCGCCCCGATTACGCGGGCGCTGCCCTTTCCGGCTCAGGCTTGACGCCTGACAGCCACGATGAAGAGGAAATCATGACGAGCAAAAATCGCAGCCTGAAGAACCTGCAAAAAGCCCTTTCGATGGAACTCACGGCCGTGCACCAGTATCTGCTGCACGCCCATGTCCTCGATGACTGGGGGCTCGACAAACTCGGCGCGAAGATGCGTGAGGAAATGCAGGAGGAGCTCGGCCATGCCAGCGTATTCATCGAACGCATCCTCTATCTGCAGGGTGAACCCGTCGTCTCCGAGGAAAAGGCGCCCAAACGCGCCGAGTCACTGGAGGCCCTGTTCACTTCGGATCTGAAGGAGGAAAACGGCGCTATCGCTTTTTACACCAAGGCCTTTCAGGAGGCGGTGGAAGACGGTGACATCGGCACCAAGGCGATTTTCGAACGCATCGTTCTCGACGAGGAAGGTCATGCCGAATGGCTGGACCTGCAGCTCAACCTGCTCAAGCGGATGGGTGAACCGGCGTTCATCTCCAAATACATGAGCAGTTCTGCCGATCACTGATTCTGCGTGATCCCGATTTCAGCCACGACCGGCAGATGATCGGAAGCCCACCGCGCCAGCGTCGAGCGGTGGGCGTAGACGCGCAAAGGTGAACCGACCCGCCAGGTCACGATCCGGTCGAGCGCAAAAAGCGGCCAAGCCGACGGAAAGCTCGCCGGCGAGCGGGTCGGGTCACACCCAGCCAGAAGCGGCGCAATACTGGGGCTGCCCGGAATCCAGTCATTGAGATCACCAAGCAGCAGCACCGGTTCCGGTGCTGCCTGCGTGATAATCTCGACAAGCCTGTTCGCCTGGAACCTGCGTTCGCGCAGGGACAAGCCGAAATGTGTCACCATCACTCGAAGGTGCTGCCCGGCGATATCTAGGGTGACATCGACGACGCCGCGCGGCTCGCGGGCCTTGTAGAGGATCGAATGCCTCTGCACGGCGAGAACCGGATAGCGCGTGAGCAGCATATTGCCATAATGCCCGCGATGCTCGATCAGATTCGAGCCCGCAATCGACTCGTAGCCCGGAAGGTGGGCGAGGAATTCGGCCTGCGATTCACCGCCGAGCTCTCGCTCGGGCCGCCAATTGACTTCCTGCAGGCCGATCACCGGTGCGCCGACCTGGCGGATCACCTGTGCGACGCGCTGCGGGTCATGGCGCCGGTCCGATCCGACGGTGCGATGGATGTTGTAGGAGGCAGCAAGAAAACGGTGGAACACATCGAAAACCTTGTCGCTCAACGGGCGGGGCCCGAAAGTCGCTCGGCGAAACGACGCCAGATGAAGACGCCCAGCCCTGCGATCACCGCCAGCACGAAAACGAACAGCGCGATATTGTACGGACCCGGCGCGAGAATGAGCGCGCGTAATTGCCCGGAAAACAGGGTAATCGCCGTCACGCCGGGCGCGAGGCCCAGCGCCGTCCCTGCGAGATAGGGCGCAAAGGCGATCCGTCGTGCCCCCGCCGTCATGTTGACGAGACCGAATGGTGCCACGGGTATCAGTCTGATCAGCAGAATCGACAGCACGCCGCTGCGCATCAACGCCTGCCCGACATGTTCGAGCCGCCCGCGCGTGAGCTTGCGCAGGCGCGGGCGGCCGATCAAATGGCCGCTCGCGTAACCAAGGCAGGCCGAGGCAAGCGATCCGGCTGTGGCGATGGCCAGTCCGGCAAGAGGACCGTAGATCAGGCCCGTGGCCAGAATCAGAATGAGCAGCGGAAACATGACCAATCCGGCGACGAGATAACTCGCGAGCATCAGCGCCACGCCGCCCCACCATGACGGGACGAGCCCCACCGCACTCAGCCGCCCCGCCTCGTCCAGCGCCTCCCCGGGCTGCGTCTGCCAGAACAACGCGAAGATGATCAGTGCGACGAGCGTGGCTCCCAGACCGATCAGCGCGCTGCGCAGCTGGCCGCGCGCGAGGGTATCGGCCGTCAGGCTGTCGGCGAGCTGTTCCGGCTCGGGTGTCCCGGTCGGGTCAAGAATACCGGCATCACCGATGATAGCATCGAGTTGATCAGGCGGTGTGCGCGGAAAATCGATCAGTGTGCGGCCTGTTCGCGGGCGCAGCTTTTCGATCGCTGCCGCCATCGTCCCCTCCCCCGCGATCGCTGCCGCGACATCGGCTGGCTCGCAGACCAGATGCTCTGCGAGAAGCGCATCACGATAACCGGTCATGCGCTGCACATCTGCACTGCCGGGCCGGGCGGCGAGCGCGATGTCGCATTCGCTGTCAAGGCCCATCGAGCGATTGTTGAGATTGGAGGAACCGATGCGCAGAAAGGCGCCATCGATCACCATGGTCTTGGCGTGGACCATGATGGGCACGTCGCCCGCCTCCCCCGTCATCGGAATGCAGACGCGCAGCCGTCCCGCGTGATCGGCCTCGCGCAACAAGGCGAGGATGCGGCGCTGGTTCATGCCCATCGCCGTCTGCTCGATCCAGCCCGAGGGCTCGCGCGGCAGGATCATGACGATCTCCGGCCCGCCGGCTTCGCGCAGGCGCGCCGCCAGCGCCTCGCCGATGCAGGTGGATGTCACATATTGGTTTTCGATATAGATCCACTCGCGCGCTGCGGCAATCGAAGACAGATAAAGCGCCTCGACCTGCCGCATCTCGGTGAGACCTTTCCAGGCCGGGCGGGTGCGGGCGATAGCGACGGGATGATCGTTGAAATCGGGCTCGAGCCCATCCGGCCATGTCGCCGCGGGATCACCGCGCCCGGCGGGAGCTGCGAGCTTTTCTGCGGTGGCGATTTCCCAGCGCTCGCGGGCGATCTCGCCGATACATCGGGCCGCCTCGCCGGACACCGCGATCTGGATATCGTGATGGGGTTGCGGAATTTCGCCGCTGCCAGGCTCCCGCCGGCCTTCATCACGCGGGTCATGTGCGCGGCTGTCGAGGCGTCCGGCGGAGAAGTCGATCCCGCCGACGAAAGCCACCGCATCGTCGATCACGGCGAGCTTCTGATGCTGTGCCGCCCCCACCGGGTGCTGGTTGTCGAGAGCATATGAGGCGCGCCGGTGGCTGAGCCAGTCGATACGCAGACGAGGCAGCCATTCACGATCGATCTTGTAGAGCAGTGGCGAATCCCAGTTCAACACGTGGATACGCAGTTCCCTGCGCCGCTGCAGGAGAAAGGTGAGAAATTCGCCGAGTGTATTGGGGACGCCCGGCATCGCCCGGTCGGGATATTCGAGCGCGATGCGGCTGTTGACGTCCCAGCCTGTGATCAGGATGGAGCCTTGAGCGTTGAGCGCGGCCCGCTTGAAGGCGCTGAAATAGGCTTCGCCATCGACAAGGCACGCGACCCGATCCGCGCGCGCCACCCGCCAGCAGTTTTCACCCTCCTCGAACAGGTGGCCGGCATTCATGTGATCGGGAGCCTTTCTTTTTCGGTCGGCTTTGCGATTCGCCGCAAGCACGGCAGCGATCAATCTCAGGAATATCGCGAGATACCGATATGCGAAACCCGCTCACTGCGCCGGCAGCTGGTCGATCGGCGTTGCCTCCACCGCCGGGCCGAGCAGCAGACGCGCGGCGCCGGAGCGCTGGATCAGCGCATTGGCGTCGGGGAGGATGGCGATGTCGTGCCAAGGGCCCTGGATGTCAAAGGAAAGCGCCGAGACCATGTCGCCATCCGCGACCGCCTCGTTGCTCTGAATGGCAGCGCGGGCGGAGAGGCGCCGGTCGGGGATGAAGAAGATCCCCTGTACCACTCCGGATATGGAGGACGCCTCGAATCCGGCATCGACGACTTTGCCGAGCCCGTTCTCGACGAGAATGCCGGCGCGCGCCTCGGTGAACGGGGTCATGCCGCTGCGCAGGTTGCGAGAGGCAGTCAGCGGCTGGTTCTCGAAACGCCGTATCGCATCGTCCAGGGATATGCCGACGAATTGACCGTCGCGGATCGTCACATGCCCCTTGCCGACAGCGCGGCGGGCCATGTCGAAGGCATGAATGCCGCGCGCCTGCAGGGTGAATTCACCGTCGGCCCGCCCGGTCACCCAGGTCGCACTACCGCTTTCACGGAAAGTGGCGCCGAGATCGACCGCTTCGACCGAGCCCTGCGCCTGCAATTCGATGCCGTCACCGTCCCGGACACGGGTCAGCGCGAACCGCCCCCTGGCCGTACCGCCATGAAGCGTGGCGCGGCTGAGCGCGGACTCGATACGCCCTTGCTTGATCAGAACGCTCATGGCGACGTCGCGCATGCGCAGGCCGCCCAGCCGTGCCTCACTTGCCGAAAGGCGCAGATCGAGATCGGCGCCACTCGTCTGCGCTAGATCATACCGGCTGAAGCGCCATGGCCCGGATGGCATGGCCGATTCGAGGAATGGCGCCGCGAAATCGTCGAGAATCAGCGTGTTCGCGGCCAGCGTACCATTGATCGCAAGCCGCCCGTCATCGAGACGCGCCGAAAGAGCGCCTTCGAGACGGCCACCATTGAGCCCGAGTTGCAGCGAAGGCCAGGAGACGACGCTTCCGACGCCGCTAACTTCGCCTTCGAGCGAAACCGGACCGAGCAATGGGCCGAGCGGCAAGTCATGCCCGCTCCAGACCAGCAGATCGCGCATGGCTGTCGTTTCGAAAGAGGCGCGCCCCGTGAGCCACGGTGCGTCGATACCGCGCGAGACCGAGCCGGCGACCGCTAGCCGGCCAAAGCGCGAATGCAAACGCAGGTCGATCGGCGAATGCTCATTGGCCAGAAGCGCCGCGGGGCGCAAACCCGAAAGCGCGATGTTTACCGTCTCACCGCGAATGCGCAGGCTTCCATTGAGACCGACGGCTCCCTGTACACGCGGCCAATCGAGAGCCAGAGCGACATTGCGCAGGACCTGACGCGTCCCGTCGCGCGCATCGTCATAAAAAATCTGGACATTGTTGAGGGCCAGGCGCGTGATTGCAAGCGAACCGCTTCCGTCTTCGAGGCGGCGCCGCGCGTCATCGGCGAGCCGGTACCAGGGGCTGTCACCGAATTCGTCGATGCTCACATCCACCCTGCTGTTCGACAGCGAAACTTCGTCAAGGACGATGCGACCAAACAACAGCGGCTGCACAGCGAGCTGTCCGCGCAGCTCCCCTCCTCGTGCGAGGTGTGTTCCGTCCCGGGCGGTCAGGGAGACGCCCTCGAATTTCAGACGCGGCAACGGCAGAAAAGCGATGACCGTTCGCCCGGCCACATCGAGCTCGATGCCAAACTCCTCGTGCAGCTGCTCCGCCACATCCGCCGTCAGTGCGCGCGAGGATAACGTCCACGGCGCGAGCGCCAGCAGCACACCGCCGAAAACCAGCGATACGGCGAGGAACAACATCAGGCGCTTTGTCGAAAGTCTTTTCATGGAACCGCGCTTTGCACCCCATATCGCACGCGCACCGCCGGATCAGAGACGGTGGCGCACATAAATCCAGTCGCTGGCCGCATGCCGTGTCAGACTAGACGGTAACTGCCTTGCGTTTCAAGCACTTCACCGACCAGCCAGGACGAGCACCGGGCAGCTGCCGGGTTTTCGACAACAAATTTCAGGCTCCGGCGCGTCATTCACGACCATACGGGCAGCCATGACGGAAATTCACGGCGAGAATGCGTCAGCATGCGGGCGCCGCGCAACGGCCCGCGACGGGGCTCATTCGAGCGCCTCGATCCCCAGTGCCGGGCATTGTGCGAGATCGGAGCGCCCCTCATCGGGCAATTGCCGGTCGAGGTCGCGCAGGGCAGTGCGCAGGCCTTCTTCCAGAACCGGGTGGTAGAAGGGCATGGCCAGCATCTCGCAGATACGCATCGTGTGCGTTGCGGCGAGGCCGAGCAGATGCGCAATGTGCTCGCCTGCCGGTGCGCAGAACTCGGCGCCGAGGAAGCGGGCATCGCTCTTACGGGCATAGAGCCGCATGACACCGTGATTCGCCGCCATCACGCGGGCGCGCCCCTGCCGGGCGAAATCGACTTCGCCGATGAGCGTCGTATCCGGGTCGAGATCGGCATGGCGCACCCCCACCATCCCGATATTCGGATCGGCGAAGGTGATCGCCATGGCCGGTCGGCGCTGCAGCCCCTCGTCACGCGTTGCGACCGCATGGCGTCCGGCGATATGGCCCTC
>Ga0102938_10001601_pt1 | contig 17114 bp, 15 predicted proteins | sample SalPonR2_B_D2_MG_FD_84516 | JGI IMG/M metagenome (GOLD analysis project Ga0102938, IMG submission 84516) | Salt pond soil microbial communities from South San Francisco under conditions of wetland restoration - Salt Pond MetaG R2_B_D2_MG | ecosystem: Environmental > Aquatic > Marine >...
TATTATAAAGTGATACATAAGGCTGGCAGGATATTATGGTAAACCATGAAAATTGTTATTATTGCACACGGGGAGGATACCTTTTTCATGATTATTCCATTAAGGATGGCAGTATCGACACCCGAATAAATATTGAACAAAAACATGAAGGATGGCCGGGAATCCCTCATGGTGGGATCGGTATGACCGCCTTCATTGAGCTTGTTGATATACTGGATGAAGGAAAAACCGGCTATCCACTGTTGTATTCATTCAGATTTGGGGGTGAGCGGATTTCTGTTGGAGATATTGTACAACTGAAAGTTGAGAAGAATGAAGATCAATACCGGGGAGTAATGTCAACCAGCAATTCAGTATTGCCGTATTTAAAAGCATCCATGACCAGTAGTATGCTGCAATCACGGGATAAAATTGAGCAGGCAACGAACCAGATGAAAGCAGGTATACATTATGCCAGGTATACCCTGAAAATCCCGGATATGTCATTCAGGCTTTTATTCAATCCCCGCGCGCAGCATGATGTTCATATGCGTGAATTTTCTTTTAATGAGTTCAGCACCGGGTATAACACATTATACTGTCAATCGAATCATGACGAGAAAAATCCTGGTACAATTTTTAATACATTACGGGATAACCAGGTGCATCCCGGCGTGTTGATTACCCTTCTTGATGAAACCATGGGCTGGGCGGGCTTTCTCAGTGCCTGGCAGGGTGGGGTTACGGTTCTTCTTGATGTTAATTTATTCAGACCGGTAAACAAGAATGACCGTTTCGTGGTTTCAGGTATGTGTACGAAAATATCGGGATCATCACACCGTAAGGTAGTATATGCAACAGGAGCAGTCTTCATTAAAAATGGTGATTCCCTTGAACTTGCGGGGTATGCGCTTGGTAAATGGCTCACACTCCCGGGATACAGGGAAAAAATGGTTCGCTACCTTCTGGGCTCAGATGAGGTGATCGGTTTTGATGAAAAATGGTAGTATTACTCTGTGTCAATCTTCTTCTTTTGTTTTTTCCATTTAGCCTTGTCATACTTGGTCCAGCTTTCTACTACATGCCGGGAAAGCTCGTCCATATTTTCTTTTTTAGTTCTTTTTCGTGGTTTCTTTTCCGGTGTTCTCCTAAAACGGCTGCCCCGTTCTTCCTCTTCTTTTCTTGTGAGAGAGGACTCGTTCTGAAAGAATGCGCTCAGTTCAGCACTTGTAACCTTCATGGTATTTATAGATTCTACCAGGGCAAGAATTCGTTTTCGATTTATGAGGTTTTCTATCAAATGTGATGGTATCATACTGCTTCCACAGTACATGCTATAGATGGCCCCTGCAACCGGGACAAATATACCGGTTGAACCTCCCGTTTCAGCCATCTGAAACATATATTCCTGAACACTGCTAATGTGCAGCGCATACGCGCAGGGCCAGCACAACACTGATATGGGGTGATTAACAGTTGGACGGGTAACAGGTGTTTTCTGGTTGGCGTTGATGCTCTGTACAATGTATTGTGCTGCCTGTTCAATGTGTGTGCTTTCTTGAATGCGAACCAGCAGATCGTGAATCTGGCGTATGCAGTCAATCACGGTATCCGGGTTCCAACCGGAATCAAAAACCAGGTGGCTGAATGTCTCTGACAGGTTTCCAGCCCTGTTGGCTGATTCAATGGCATCAGTTACTACGGTGTTCAACTCACCTGAACCAGTGGATGAATAAATGCTGAAATACAGAGAGCTGGTAATAAGGCTGGAGGCAAGAACCCATGGATTGTGACTGAAAAACGAGACAAAGGATGTTACGGAAGTAATAAAAGTTTCTTCGCCAGTTTTCTTCAAGACAAGTAATGCCGGTAAAAGCGGTAATATATCACCAGTTGTGAAATGTGAAGTAGACTGGTCTTCTGCGTTTTCCATTCTTCTGAAGGCCTGGATTATGGTGCTGGTTGGATGACGAAGATGACCGGTAAGTGTTTCTCCGGACCCTGAGATTGTAGTAAAAAGGTTTTCCAGCATGTGAGAACGGCATATTTTCTCACCATTTAATGCTACAGAGAGTGAGAGCAGCAGCTGTGTGGTGGATGTATATAATCCCGGTTTCTTCCACCGATCGGGTTTTCCTTTTAACGCAGGCATGGGATCAATATAGTTGTCTACTGATTTAAAAACAGAACGAATATGTGCTTCTCCCATACCATCCAGGGGTGCTCCCAGCGCGTCACCTGTTATTGAGCCAAGTAATATATCCTGGATATTGTTGCGCATTATTCTCACCCCGGTTAAACTTGTGTTAAAGACATCATAAATACATACTAGATGGTTGGGATGTTATTTGAAAAGTATAAAATCTCAAATTCTATTATTAAGAAATGCAACATGAACGAAGTGAATACATGATATTGTAAAGAAAAAAGTTGCATTTTCAAAACTACGTACAGTAATATAAGTACAGGTACCATTAAAGGTATACGGAAGTAAGACAACGGGGAGGATTTCATGAAAAGAATAATTATACCGGCATTGATAGCGGTGTTTGCTATTGGTATTGGCTGTACCAGCAAAACAGACGAATATGCCATGGTTACATTTGCCGTTGGCGATGTAACAAAAAATGATATATCTGTTAACATCGGCGATTTGCTTAAAGAGAATGATATTGTCAAAACAGATGAGCTTTCATCATGTGATATAAAAATTGGTGATTCAATGGTAAGAATAAAAGAAAACTCAAAACTGCTGGTATCGCAGCTGATGCGATCACAGGACCTGGAAAATACAGTACTGGGACTTGATGTGGGGAAAATGCTTTGCAAGCCGAAGAAATTGTTGAAAAACGAAAAATTTCTCGTAAAGACTCCTACTGCCGTGGCCGGTGTACGGGGAACCAGGTTTACTGTTGAGGCGGACGCGAAAAAAACAACCCGGATCAAGGTGTATGACGGTAAAGTAAAGGTTGCCAGGCGTGTTACATCAATAGAAGATCAGATCGAGAATGTTATGGATGAGGCGCCACCACTTGAAAACAACCAGAAGGTTGTAATTACCGAGAAAGAAGTTAAGGACATCGAAAAAAAGATTGAGACAATGATGAAATCTAAATCTGCTGATGAATCAGCAGAAGTTGCCGTTGTTAAGGTTGTCCAGGATGTAAAGAATGATGTTATTGTATCAAAAAAGGAAATCAAGAAATTCCAGGTTGAGGATTTCAAGGAAGAGCAGCAGGAGCTTATTGCCGTAGAGGAGAAACCAAAAGAGGTTATCAAGAAGATAACCCGGATAGTGAAAAAAGAGAAAGAAAAGCCTGTACCTGAAGGTCAGCTTCTGGTTACCAGGTATGAAGTATATTTCATAAAGAATGGGCAGGTTCAGTGGGAAGGAAAAGTTATTGAGCCACCTGTAAAGACCGAAGACAGGCTGTACATTGCCTCTGGTGATTATGTGTATTGCGCGTCACTTGAAGGGCCGGTGTTATGGAGAAAAAAGATTACAAACAATGGTGAACTGGAAATTTCAGGAGAAGCGCTGGTTGTGCATTCACAGTCAGGGAAGAAGAAACTTGACCTGGAGACAGGAACAGAACTCTGAGAGTAAGCTGTCAGTATAAAAAAACCGGCACCTGGAAAGGGCCGGTTTTTTTATACGATTACTCTGTTGTTTTATTGTTGCTGTTCAGGTACGTGCTGAGCAGGTAGTCTGTCTGCATGGGATTCAGATCAAATTTCTGGCTGGCTTCGTTTACCAGTTTTGACCTGTCTATATCAGGATTACTCTGGATCTCACCACTGATATATTTCATTACTTCCGGCATTATTTCTTTGGTCATGATTTACCTCCTTCCTTTACAATGCCCTTAAGTGTTCGGGTTTCAACAGATTCTCATCTCCTGATTCGATTACCCTTTTTATAAGATCAAGCACATCGTTTTTCTGATCAGGCAGTGTGGCCTTTATGGGTAAATAATTTGACGCGTGATTGGAAGTGAACATACATTTGCTGTGCACATCCATGTGTTCAATAATCAGCTTTAGTTCCCTTAAAAGGCTGAACTTGTCAGGGAGAGTGAAGTTTCCTTTCTGGAAATCCCTGTACAGTTCTGTATTGGGAAGCAGCATCACTGTGAGGGCGGATGCGTAATCCGGGGACATGTTCCCAAGGTGTTTGCCCGTGTCAATGGCATGGGGTATGCTCATGTCAATTCCCCCCAGTCCAAGTAAAACAGTTTGGGAGAGCAGAATACCGGCGTTTTTTACTTTTTCTGCTGCCTTCATCTGATGTTCTGGAAGTGCTCCTTTTTTGATCTTTCGCAATATCTGAACATTTCCACTTTCAATACCCTGGTAGATTATCCCCAGCCCTCCATCCCGCAGTTGCTTTAGCTCTTCTGGTGTTTTCTTTAATATTGCTTTGGCGTTTCCATAAACTCCAATTCTTTCAACCTGGGGATTCTTTTTCTTTATGTAATTCATAATTTCAAGAATTGTGGCGGTTGGAAGGATAAGTACGTCACCATCTGCAAGAAAGGCCTTCTTGTACCTGTAATACGATGATGCCTCGTCAATATCGCGCTTGACCTGGTCAAGATTTTTAATGTAAAATTTTTGTTCCTTGTATGTTCCACAGAATGTACATTGATTGTGAGAACAACCAACTGTCACCTGTATTATCATGCTGTATGCCTCGCTGGGGGGGCGTATTACATGTCCTACATAATCCATAATTCCTCCTTAATATCAGCAGGTATTGGTACCTGGCTCGTGGTCACCCCATATACAACGGTGAAGCTGCAGGTTCAGGCGTACACGCAGCCTGTCTTCCAGAATTTTACCCGCCAGTCGTTCGGGTTGCATGGTTGACCTTTCTGGTGAAAAATTTACTATTGCTGAAGAATTTGCAATATATTTTTTGATAAAATTACATGCAAATTCGTAATCAGTGTCATCAGCTATTACGAACTTAATCTCATCATCCGGTCCCAGGTACTCAAGGTTTTTTATTAAAAATGACCCTTCTTCTCCGCTTGAGGGAGTTTTTACATCCAGTATCTTACGAACAGGGGCCGGCACCTCGTGTATACTCAAACTGCCATTTGTTTCAAGCTGCACGGTATACTTTTTTTCAAGCAATGCAGTGATCATAGGGATAGTGGCAGATTGCAAAAGGGGCTCACCTCCGGTTATTGTTATATGATGGATGTATTCGTATCCGGTTACAATTTTAACGAGGTGAGGTATGGATTGATATTCCCCACCTTCCCGGGCATACACCGTGTCGCAATATGCGCAATTCAGGTTGCAACCGGTTGTTCGGATGAAAAGTGATGTAAAACCACTGTACATGGTTTCACCCTGTATGGAATAGAATATCTCTTTTATGCGTAATTTCATGGAATAGTTCTTTTCTTCTTTGATAAGGACATATAATATAATTGTAAACCCTTATTTTTGGGAAAATTGCCAGGGAATTATACTCTACAATGAAAAAATTCTTGAAATAATACAGCACACATTACAAGTATATATCGGTACAATGAAAAAATCTTAATTAAAGTAGATACCGGAAAATGACAGGAGTGCCATATGGCAGCTAAGAATGAATGGATGAATAGTACGATTGGAGAAGGTTCAATTTTCGAAGGTAAATTTTATATCAGTGGTTCACTCAGAATTGATGGCAAATTTGAAGGTGATATTAAGACAGACGAGGAACTGGTAGTTGGTGAAAACGGCAAGGTTAAGACAAATATACACGCGAAAAACGTAGTCGTGGCAGGTACTGTGATTGGTAACATAACAGCCGATGAAGAGGTGAAACTTCTTGAGACCGCACGTGTGCTGGGTGATATCGAGACACCGGTTCTAACCATACAGAGAGGGGTTGTGTCACAGGGATCAGTTACTATAACCGGTGGACAGAAGAAAGACGTGAAAAAAATGATAGACGATTCATATAATTCGGCCTCACGAAAGAATTCTGAAAAAACTTCATAAGCAGGTGACAGTGTCCGATAACAATAATATACATTTGTACCGACCCAGAATATTATGAAACAGTGGTTTACCAGAACATATAAAATCGGGAAACTGAGTATTTCCTTTCTCTCAGATGAGATCATTTTCATCTACAGGGGCAGAAACAATGTGTCTCTCAGAAAGGTACCACGGCACTGGTTTTCACCAAGAAGACAGTTGCTATACGGCACTTCTTTCCTGTTTATGCTGCTATGCCTGGTTTTATTCTTACCTTTTGGCGACAGGTATGATGATAATGAATCCCTTGATGATTTACAGAAAGAAGAGATTTTGCTATCATCCGAAACCGATTTCACCACTCCTGAAAAATCGGAAACACTGCAGATCAGGTATCACAAGGTACAACAGGGTGAAACACTGAGTGAGATAGCAAAACAGTATGGTGTGTCGATGGATACTGTGTGTGGTTGCAACAACCTGGTTTCATATGATATCATTCGGGTTGGTGCCATTCTTCGAATTCCCAATAAGGACGGGATTCTGCATACCATGAAAAAGGGCCAGAACCTGCCGTCAATCGCGAAAAAATACAGGGTTTCCATAAAAAAAATTATTAGTGAGAATGAACTTGCCAATCCCGATTTTATTGCAAGCGGTCATGATGTGTTTGTTCCTGACGCGAAACCATTAAATATTATCCCCGGATTTTTATGGCCCGCGGCCAATACCTACATCACCAGCGGTTATGGTTGGAGAAGACATCCTATAAACAGGCGCAGACAGTTTCACCATGGTATTGATATACGCTCCAAGTATCAATGGGTTAGGTCAACAAAATACGGCAAGGTAACATTTACCGGTTGGCTTGGAGGGTATGGCAGGGCAGTAGTCATCGCGCATCCGGGTGGATGGAAGTCACTGTATGGTCACCTGTCAAGAATCGTGGTTCGACGGGGACAGTACGTGAAACAGGGCCAGATCGTGGCTCGAAGCGGGAATACCGGTTATTCTTCAGGGCCCCATCTTCATTTTGAACTTTTGAAGCATGGAAAACATGTTAATCCCTACCATCACCTGAACCGCCGTTGATCAGACAAAAAAGTTCTTGCCTATACACAACTCCCTACAGTACTAATCAGTAGCAATAAAAAATCATCAACCTGAATATTTTATGGAGATGATACAGCATTTATAAATAAATGGGGACACCATATGGCTGATAATATTAATTATTTATGCGAGATAGGAACAGAGGAAATCCCTGCGGGGTATATTCCCCCCGCGGTGAATGCAGCCAGGGAATTCATGGAAAAAACCCTGAAGCAGGAACGTTTGTCATTTACAGAGATTTATGTATACGCCACGCCCAGGCGGCTGGCAATTCTTGTGTCTGATATGGCGGACATGCAATCGGCAGATGAAGAGGAAATTAAAGGGCCCTCACTTAAAGCAGCTTACGATGAAAACGGGAATCCAGCCAAACCATTACAGGGTTTCATGCAGGGCAATAATGTGAAGATTGATGATATATATACAAAGGATACCGGTAAAGGAGAGTATATATTTGCCAAACGTACAAGAGAAGCCCTCCCCGCCACAGACATAATTCCGGGTATAATTGAAAAAATGCTGGGGGCTCTTCCTTTCCCAAAGAGAATGCGGTGGGGGGACAAGAAAATCGCCTTCCCGAGGCCCATAAGCTATTTCTGTGTATTGTTGAATAATTCGATAATACAACATCAGATAGAGGGGATTCCCTTCGGTAACAGTGTTCGAGGCCATTATATTCAAAATAATGTTATGGTAGAGATAACCGATACGTCCCGGTATATTGAGATTCTTAATACTCATGGCGTTATAGTTGAACAGGAAAGGCGAAAGCAAATAATTCGTCAACAGTTAAAGGATGCTGCCGCAAGTATTGATGGTGTGCTGATTGAGGACGAGGAACTACTGGATACGGTTACTTTTCTTACTGAATGGCCGTATGTTGTGGTGTGTGATTTCGACACAGATTTTCTTCAAATCCCAGATATTGTGCTCATTACCGAGATGAAGGAGCATCAGAAATATTTTGCGGTGAATACCACATCTGGAGGATTGATGCCGAAATTCCTGGTGATTTCTAATAATCCACCGAATGATAATGTCAAGCAGGGCAATGAAAGGGTTATTGCCGCAAGGTTCAGCGATGCACGGTTTTTCTTCGCTGAAGACAGAAAAACTTCACTGGCAGAAAAGGTCGATCAGTTGAAGGATGTGCTTTTTCATAAAGACCTGGGGAGCATATACGATAAAGTAGACCGAATGAAGACTATCGCAAATGAGGCTTCAGGTATTCTTGATCTTCCCGTTGAGACAGGGGAAAAAATTGACCGGGCAGTGATGCTTTCCAAGGCTGATCTGAACACCTCAATGGTATTCGAATTTACATCATTACAGGGTGAAATGGGAAAAATATACGCAATACTTGATGGTGAAGATAAAGAAGTGGCTGCCGCAATCGATGAACATTACCGGCCAAGGTCGCAGGGAGATGAGCTTCCCGCTTCAATGGTGAGCATAATTGTGTCGCTTGCAGAAAAGGTGGATAACCTGTTTGGGTCATTTTCTGTTGGTAATATTCCCAGGGGATCGCAGGATCCATATGCCCTGAGAAGACAGGCCGCAGCAATCGTTGAGATGCTTATCCAGAATCAACTCCACCTTTCACTTGACCAGTTGTTTGACAGAATCGCTTCTCAATATCGAAGTGGAGAGGATTTGAAAAAAACCATACTTGATTTTATAAATACCCGTGCAAAGACATATTATACTCAACAGGGATTCTCATATGACGAGATAAACGCCTGCCTTGCAGTTGGTATCTATGATTATTACGAGCTGCAGCGCAGGGCAGAAAGTGTGCATGATTTTAGAAAGGATGAACGATTTGGAGAGATGCTTCTTGCTTTTAAGCGAATGAATAATATTGTCTCAGCTTTTCAAAAGAAAAATCCCGGGTATTCACTGCAATTCGATCCAGCTCTTCTTAAAGAGAAGGAAGAGAAAGACCTGTACGATTTTTTTAATAAACGAAAGAAGGACCTGGAGAAATACCTGGAAACTAATGATTACCAGAAACTTTTTATGCTCTTGATTGAAGGAAAATCTGTTGTAGACTATTTTTTTGATAAGGTTATGGTAATGGTAGATGACACCAGGTTGAGAGATAACAGGCTCGGCCTGCTTGATTCAATCCTGGAAAATTTTAATAATCTCATAGATTTTTCTGAAATTTCAGAATAGATTTAGTGAGCAGATGCAGGAGGATTCTATATGAAGGTATGCGAGGGTATTTACGCATATATCTGGAAAGGGATGTTTGAGAATAATTGTAACACCTTCTATCTTGGTGAGCCTTTAAACATGTTTATTGATCCGGGCTTGAAAAAATACGTAGACGTGCGCCTGGAGGACATGAAGAAGGATGGAATAAACACTGATACTATTCAGTATGTAGTGAACACGCATTCACATCCGGATCATTTTGAAGGATCCCAGAATTTTATGGATTCTGATATAGAAGTTGTAATGCACAAAGAGGAAATTGCCTTTCTTAATGAGGTTGGCCCCCAGTTTTTTGCCATGATGGGAATGCAGTTTCCCCGGTTTACTTTTGATGTAGAGCTAGAAGAAGGGACCTGGGAAGTAGGCGGTGTTGAACTCCAGGTATATAAAACACCGGGACACTCTCCGGGTTCTGTATGTATATACTGGCCTGAGAAAAAAGCACTTGTGTGTGGTGACCTGATTTTCAAGGAAAGCGTAGGACGGACAGATTTTCCGGGGGGCAGCGGGGAAAAACTCAAGGAAAGTATACGACGTATGGCAGAACTGGATATTGAGTATATTCTACCCGGACATATGGACATGATCCAGGGGAAAGATAACGTGAAGAAAAATTTTGATCTCATAGAGAAATATATATTTTCCATGATTATATAGAAAGCTGCATTAATCAATTGCGGTTTTCACATCAGGGATGCGTGCTTTTTTACTCTGGTGTTTCCAGAATAGTCTGAAAAGCAGCGGAACTTTTTTTTCCATGGCAGCAGTTGCCAGTCGTCGTGTCCACAGGTTCCTGCGTTCAAAATCCTGCTCTACGCATTCACGGGAGAAATGGTATAATTTATCCGGGCTAACCTTTTTGTTCTTCACCTGTGATGAGATCAGATCACGTTCATTTTCTAAGAAGGTTTTCTCCATCTGGTCGCGTTCAGGGGCAATATTTTCCTGGTAAAAACCGTATTTCATTATTGCCTGCCTGTGCAGAAGCTCATGTTCCCACCATGCAGACTGGTAAGAAAAAGTACTTGTTTCACTACCCGGGAAAAAATCAATCTCTTTGCCTGTAATATAAAAAGGTTTAAACATACTGGTACAGGTGCCGGATGTTCCTGTTAACCAGTATACCGGAACAGTGTCCCTGAGATGGGCGATCATGGCCGCTGTTGACTGGCTTGGCCGAAAAGGACCGAAGGAGGCGTGCATGCATACATTCCCCATGGATGTGTTATGGGGAGGGGGATAATGCAGGTCTGAACCATGATCACGAAGAATCTGCATCATGCAGGCTGTATCTATAGATTGGCTTCTTCGTGAACCAAGTTCCATAGTACGGGCCTGCCGTACTTTGCACCTGCTGAAATGTGTATACAGTGTATCAGAAAAAGCTTTTGAGAAATTGAAAGTTTCTCCCTTTTTCAGGTATCCCTTTCTGCGGGCATAATCTTCTATACCGGTTGATGCCCGGTGATATTCTTCTCCAATAGTTAAACCATTGGAGATACTTCGTATTCCATCAACCTTCACCGCTGCCCAGTGCCTGTTCGCGGTTTCCAGAACCCATGCTTCTTTTCTGTCAGCAAGAATATATGAATTGTGATAATATAGCTTCTGTTCGAACCCGGCATTTCCACCCTGTCCGTACCTTTCAATGAGTTCGGTTATAAGAACAAGGGCGTCATATGAGCTGTTACAACGTTCAAGGGCCAGCCTGATCAGATCCATGCCAAGGAGGCCTTCTTTTTCGTATGGTTCGCGGGTAAAGACTGCTTCGTTACCGATGGCCAGGCCATGTTCGTTCGCACCCATCTCGCAGCCCCACATCCAGAATGGCTTGGAAAGAAGTACTTCATTAGTTTTCTGTGCCTGGGGGATTGTTATATACGTGCATTTAAGATTATCATCATTTCCATAGGTTTTCCTTAGTATATGTTTCAGTAGTTGCGATTCATTTGCCTCCCTGTCGCTGTTCTTGGCCAAAATAACAGAACCATCAATGGTGGCTTTGCCGGTAGCTACAATCGTATCGCACATAAATTCCGCCTTTCACAAGATAAATGTTCCTACAGATAACTTTCGTTGCATAACGATTTTTATAGTATATATCCTTGATATAATACTCAACAATGTTTTTATATACTTTATATCAAAAATAGTAAAAATTCTGATATGTGCCATAGTTAAAAATTATGTTGACGGGTTAATACAGGTGATTATGAATCGAATTTATTCTTAGCGAGATGTGGCAGATATGGATGAATATTTTAAATCCTCATTTATGAAACGGTTCATTTTTAAAATTCGAACAAAATCGTATTATCATATTTTCTTTAAGAAGAAATTCGCGACAATCGGCAGCATGCCCGTTGCATGGGGTATCTGGAATATTGATGTATATGGACCCAATATACATATTGGTAATAACGTTGTGTTCGTAGCTGCAAAGGGTTCCCGGTCACGGCTGACAACAATTAAACTTGGCAGGCATGAAGGACAGATCGAAATTGGTGATAATGTGCTGGTGATGAATGGTGTTCGCCTCAGCAGCGCAACACGAATTGTAATAGGTGATGACTGCATGCTGGCCAACTTCTGTTACCTTACTGATGCTGACTGGCATGATCTTCATGACAGAACTGAACCGGTTGGGAAAACAGCACCAATAATACTGAAAAGAGGTGCCTGGATCGGAGACTCGGCAATTGTCTGCAAGGGGGTTACCATTGGTGAAAATTCGGTTGTTGGTGCCGGTGCCGTGGTTCGAAGGGATGTTCCCGCCAACGTGGTGGTTTCAGGTAATCCTGCCCGGGTAGTGCGGAAACTTGATCCGGACAAGGTTGTTACCATGAGTAAATTGTATGACAAAATGGGGAGACCAAAGTTTTGAAGATATGCATGCTTTGCTACCGGGCCAATCCTTTTTGCGGGGGACAGGGAATATACCTGAAATATGTTGCCGAAGCATTTGCCAGGCAGGGACACCAGGTTCATGCCGTGGTAGGCCCCCCTTTCCCGGAGCACATGGAAGGTGTTGTCGTACATAAAATACCCAACAACGAATATTATGTAAAAAAGAAAAATGATATTATAAATACTCAGGCACCTTTTGATATTTTTCATCCGCTAAACTTTTACCAGTATTTTAACAGCAGGTTCGCAACATTCCCGGAGATCAGCGGTTTCAGTTACAGGGCTTTCTTGAAAATTCGGGATCTTCATCGAAGTGAACAGTTTGATGTGATTCATGATAATCAATGTCTTGGGTATGGATTATTGCTGATGAAAAGCCTTGGTATTCCTGTAATAGCCACCATTCATCACCCACTTACCATCGACCTTGAGAATGTTATTGAGCGTGCTTCATCCTTTACTAACAAATTAAAAGGTGTAATGTTCTATCCTACCCTGATGCAGAAAATTGTATCAAAACGGCTTGATCATGTTATCACCGTGTCTGAAGATTCAAAAGAGAGGATACACAACGCCTTTGGTGTCCCTCGTGAACGGCAGACGGTTGTGTATAATGGCCTGGATACATCACTTTTCAGCCCCGAAAAAGATGTCCGGAAGAGAAAAGGGAAAATGATCTTTGTGGGAAATGTTGAAGACGGGAAAAAAGGTTTTCTCTACCTGTTGCGGGCGTTGAAACATATAAAAAGCGACGCATTTCTCACCGTTATTGATGGAGGTGCACCTCACAGAAAGGTTACCGCCCAGATGATTCAGTTTCTGGGTATTGAGAACAGGGTTGAATTCGCGGGGAAGGTTGATACAGATGGTCTCATCCGGCATTATCGTGAATCAGAACTGGCTATTGTACCATCCGTATATGAGGGGTTCGGGTTTCCTGCAGCTGAAGCCATGGCATGTGGGGTGCCGGTGATCGCAAGTGACGGTGGAGCGCTGCCCGAGGTCGTTGGCAACGCCGGAATAGTTGTTCCCTCAAGGGATGAAAAAGAGATGGCCCGGGCCATAGACACCGCCTTCAATGACAGGGACACACTGCACCGGATGGGGAATGAAGGACGAGCGCGGGTTATTGAGATGTTTAACTGGGATGATGCTGCTTCACGGATGATATCGGTGTTTGAAAACACCATATCAGGTAAATAAATCATTTTCGGAATATTTTCACATTTTTTTTAAGGTTCAGCCTGGTTATTTTGGAAGTCGGAAATTTTTGCCCGGTTTTATATTTCGAAAAAGTAATAGAGACTTTATTACCCGTCTCTGGTTCTACCATTTCTATTCCCTTAAAACGGAATTTTCCATTCCTGGTTGACGGTTCTAGAAAATAAAACTCGAATTTTTTTCTTGATTTTCTGGTTACCAGCAGAATACGAGTAGGTATGCTGTTTTTAAAGGAAATTGTTTCATAATAAATATCATTTTCAAGAATAAGATACATTTCACCGGTGCTTTCCCCGTCATCCTCAACCGGAAGCAGTGCCCTGTTGATATTGTATTCGGGTAAAAGCGGTATGTGAGAAGTAATCATTTTTTTAAGAAAATGATAGTTGGCAGGGACAGAGATATAATCTTCCAAATTGATGGTATGCTCGTTGTCGATTATCAAAGTGTTTTCAACTGGAAAATGTATCTTAATAGTGCTGCCATCCTGTACCAGGGTTGTTAACGGGCTTTTGAAAACGGAATCTACAAATGTTATTCGTGCTTTTTCGGGGGATTTATTATACAGAAAATAACCGGATGCTTTAAACTTCTTTTTATCAAGAAATCCATCCAGCCGAAATGCGGCATTGACAGAGTGTGGCGCGTTTGCATTAACTTTTTTTATTGTCTCCATAATTTCGGTTACCTGTTCATTGTCTGCCCGGGTAAAGGGCCTGTCCGGAGTGATCTCCGGTGTAGTACACGCGGTGATCATTATTATGGGAACTAGATATAACAGGACAATTCTTTTCATAAACAACAGGTCTCCGTAATTTATTGTTTTATTTCCTTAATTTTTTGCCGTATCTCGGGGCTATCCTTTAGTTTTAGTGCTCTTTCCCAGTATTCAATGGCTTTTTGTATATTGCCAAGTTTCTGGTAAACATCTCCAATGTGATCAAGAACTACGGGATCTTCTTCATTGTCCTTTTTAAGCTGTATTTCAGCTTTTAATAACTTATCAAGTGAATCTTTATATTTGCCCTGTCTGTAATAGGCCCATCCCAGTGAATCAAGGTAGGCCCCGTTTTCAGGTTCAATTTCAAGGGCCTTGTTTATCAGATCAATCGATTCGCCCAGTTTCATGTTGTGATCAGCGTATAGGTAACCGAGATAGTTGTATGCCCTTGCACTTTTTGGATTATACTTGATGGCCATTTTAAGGGAATCAATGGTCTTTTCCAGCTTTTTCTGCTGATCCTGAACAGTTGCCAGGTAAAAATAATAAGATTCATTTTTGCCATTCAGATCGATGGCTTGTAGTAACATCTTTTCTGCCATTTCATATTCTTTCTTATCAGAATATATAAGCCCCTTGAAGAAATAATGCTGCGGATTGCCAGGATCATTTGATATGGCCATGTCTATATGTTCGATGGCAGCTGTATAATTTTTATCCAGGCTGTACAGGTAGCCTATGTGAAGTAAAAGATCATTACTGGGTTTCATCTCGTATGTTTTCTTGTAGTTTATTATTGCCATGGAATATTGCTGATTTTCCTCGTAAGATTTTCCCAGGTAGAAAAATATTTCAGGTATCGTATCATTAATAGAAAGTGATTTCCGCAAATATCGCTGTGCAAGTTGATTAAGACCAACCCTGTTAAATAATACTCCGGCTGTGAAAAAATTTGTAAGAGCCGTTTTTTTGTGACCATTTCTAAGAGCGATTCTACCGGTGGCTATATGGGGCGTAATCAAAGATGGATCACGCTTCATCACATTTTTCAAAATAGGCAGTGATTCCTTGTCTTGTTGTAAACGTTCAAGGTACAGGGATTTAGCGATATATCCTTCCATTGTTTTACTTTTGCCTGCTGTTCTTAAATACACCAGGTCGGAAGGGTCATCCAGCATATATAATACCCTTCCCAGGTAAGAGTTGACTTTGATATTGTCGGGGTATTTCTTGTGGTATAACTTGAGGTATCGCCTGGCGTCGTCAAGGTCATAGGTTTCCATGTTTAATGCGGCAAGGATGTATAGTGTGGAATTGTTTTCAGGATTAGTTTTGAACGCTTCAGTGAAGTGATACTCCGAAGACTGAAGATCATCATCTTTATAATAAATATGACCAAGATAATAATGAGACTGTTCTATGTAATATGAGTGTACTGATTCATGTTTTTCATATTCAAGTATATTGAGGTAATGTTTCTTTGCCTTTTCAGGGTCTTTTAATTGAGAATAGTACAGTGTTGCGAGATTTAATTGTACCTGCACCAGGTCTGGCCGTTGCTTTATCAGTTTTTCCAGGGTATCAGCCGCCTCGTCGTAATTACGAAGATTAACATATACGCGATATATCAGCATGTAAGGGTCTTCATATTCAGGAGATTGTGATATAGCACGTTTTGCGTACTTTATAGCATCATTGAAAACATACAGGTAGTAATAGCACTGGGCGATATGGTAGTTGATCCTTTCAGGTGCTTCATCTGTTTTTTCCATTTGAAGAAGTAGTGATAGTGCCTTTTTGAATTCAAGCTCGGCAGATTTCTTGGTTTGCAGAAGTTTCTGCCCCCTGTTAATGTGCATCAGGGCTTTACTGTACATGGTCCATTCAGTTTCAGGCGTTTGTACCTGTTCAACGGAAACTTCGCGTAAAGGTTGTAATGGTTCTTGTTTTGCCTGAGAAGTGTTGCATGCTGCCAGGGTTACAGCTATTAAAATCCAGTATATTCTTTTCATCAGTTAATCCAGTTCAAAAGGTTAATGTAACAATACTTTCAGCACCGGGTATTGTCAAATCAAAAGTAAAGTGTCAGGGTACTACTGGAGTAGTTAGTGCGTAAATGTCATTGAGGTGTTACGAAAAAATGAGTGTTTTCGTCGTAACTTTATGGATAAATTGTATACGTATGATATCTGTAGTATTAAGAAGTATTTTATAGTTGAACTAAAATGACAGCGTGGATACGCAGTCTGTTGCAGGCAATACTTTGCAGGCGAATACACGTAATGACCACAGGAGGTTACAATAATGTTTCTGGGAATTGACCCACTTTACTGGATAATGATGTTGCCAGTACTTCTCCTTTCCTTATGGGCATCGATGAAGGTAAAGAGTACATTTAAAAAATATTCAAAACAGGCCACGAGATCGGGATATAACGGTGCCAGGGTGGCAGAGATGATATTGCAGAATAATGGACTGGGTAATATCCCGGTTGTGGAGACCAGCGGTTTTCTCTCTGACCATTATGATCCTGTAAAAAAAGTGGTGCGGCTTTCACCGGAGGTTTTCGGGAGTAATTCCATTGCGGCCATTGGAGTGGCGGCGCATGAAACAGGGCACGCGCTGCAGCACGCGCGTGAATACAGGCCACTGCTGCTGCGGAACATGATGGCACCGATGGCGTCCATTGGTTCCAACCTTTCATGGATAATCATATTTGCAGGTTTCATAATCGGGGCCCTGTGCCTTGTCAAGCTGGGGATCGTGCTGTTCAGCGTGGTGGTGGCATTCCAGCTGGTAACGCTGCCCGTGGAGTTCAACGCGTCAACCAGGGCAAAGGCGGTCCTCTCGTCGTACGGGATAGTCAATGCCACCGAGCTGAAGGGAGTGAACAACGTGTTATCAGCCGCGGCGATGACGTACGTGGCTGCTGCCGCATCAGCGATTATGACCCTCCTGTATTTTCTTATCA
>Ga0102938_10001602_pt1 | contig 17111 bp, 17 predicted proteins | sample SalPonR2_B_D2_MG_FD_84516 | JGI IMG/M metagenome (GOLD analysis project Ga0102938, IMG submission 84516) | Salt pond soil microbial communities from South San Francisco under conditions of wetland restoration - Salt Pond MetaG R2_B_D2_MG | ecosystem: Environmental > Aquatic > Marine >...
AGGGCGAGCGCGAACTGGCGGTGCTGAACCTGAGCGCCAGTATCAATACCAGCGCCGAACAGCTCAAAGAGAAAGAAGCGGACCGCCAGAAACTCGAGAACCTTCTCGCCGCGATAGAGGAAGCCGTGGTGAAACTGCAGGTTCCCGAGGACTATCAACCTTTCAACAAGGTTCGCGGGAAGATGCCCTGGCCGGTAGCCGGGAAGCCGAGCAACAGCTTCGGACGCCCGCGCAACGAGGGCAAGATGCGCTGGCAGGGGGTGGCTATCCCGGCCGATGAGGGCGCTACCGTGCGCGCGATCCACCACGGACGCGTGGTATATGCCGACTGGCTGCGCGGCTCCGGTCTGCTGTTGATTATCGATCACGGCGACGGCTACATGAGCCTCTACGCGCACAACCAGTCGCTGCTGAAAGACGTGGGCGAATGGGTGACGGCCGGCACTGCCATAAGCACTGTTGGCAACAGCGGCGGGCAGGATCGCTACGCGCTGTACTTCGAAGTGCGCCACCAGGGCAAACCGGTAGACCCCGCCATCTGGTGCCAGGCCTAGCGCTGGCGCTTGGCACTGGCCGCGCCGAATAGGTTAGACTGAGCCTTCAGTATCAAGAGGAGCCGACCCCGGCTGTCATTATGCGTTTCCTTCCCCCGCTATTGCGCAACCTGGCCGCCTGTATGGCCCTGTTCGCGCTGGGCAGCGTTCAGGCACAGGGTTCCGTTGAGCAAAAGGGCGCGTTGCCGCTGGACGAGCTGCGCACCTTTGCCGATGTTTTCCACCAGATCCGGACTGGTTATGTCGACGAGATCGACGACAGCCAACTGCTGGAATACGCAATCCAGGGCATGCTGATGAGCCTGGACCCGCATTCCGCGTACCTTACCGACGATGCGTTTCGTAACCTCCGCACCAGCACCAGCGGGGAATTCTCCGGCCTCGGGCTGGAAGTCGGCATGCAGGATGGCTACGTGACGATCGTTTCCCCCATTGATGGCTCGCCCGCCGCGGAGGCCGGCCTGCAGAGTGGCGACGTGATTCTCAAGCTCGGCAAGCTCACAGTGAAAGGCATGGGGCTGGGCGAGGCGGTGGAGAAAATGCGCGGGCCGAAGGGCAGCGAGATCACAATGACCATCGGCCGGCCCGGCGAAAGCCAGCCCTTCGACGTGACCCTGGTGCGCGATGTGATCAGGCTCGCAAGCGTGCGCCAGCGCTGGCTGGAGCCGGGCTACGGCTACATTCGCATCGCACAGTTTCAGAACAGCACCGGCGCCGATGTTAGCTCGGCGCTGGAGGCTCTCAGGGCCGAGCAGAAATTGAAAGGGCTGGTGCTCGATCTGCGCAACAACCCGGGCGGCATCCTGCGTGCCTCGGTGGATGTGGCGAACCTGTTCATGGACGGCGGCAACGTGGTGTACACGGAGGGCCGCGTTGAAAACGCCGACATGCGCTACGACGCCGAGCCGGGAGATGCCAGCGACGGCGTACCGCTGATCGTACTGATCAACAGCGGCTCGGCCAGCGCCTCGGAAATTGTCGCCGGCGCGTTGCAGGATCACGGCCGCGCCGTGGTGATGGGCACGCCCAGCTTCGGCAAGGGTTCGGTGCAGACCATCCTGCCGATTTCCGAAACCCGCGCGGTAAAGCTGACTACCGCCCTGTACTTCACGCCGAATGGACGTTCCATCCAGGCCGAGGGCATCAATCCGGATATTCTGGTTGAGCGCGCCACCGTCACGGCATTTCAAAACCGGCCGCAGATCACGGAAGCCGATTTAACCCGGCACCTCGATAACGCCGGCGGCAACGGCGAGACGAAAACCAGGCCGGTGGCGAGCAAGCTGTTTTCCAGTGACAATCAACTGTACGAAGCACTCACCCTGCTCAAGGGTCTGAACGTACTGGGGATGCGTGAGCAGACCACGAAAGCCAGGGCCGGCGGCGAACCCTGAGCTGCGCCTCCCGGGGCCGCTGCAGGCGTCTCTCCGGGTCGCCGCACTGCTGGCCGCTCTCGTCGTTGCCCAGCTTCCAGCAACGCCCGCCAGCGCGACCGGGCATCCGACGAGCGGCACGTGTGGTGCCCTCCCCCAGCCGCAACCGGGCGCCAGTGGCGGCCGGCTGGTCATCATCATCGACGATATGGGTAACAACCTGCGCCACGGGCTGAGCGCCCTGGCGTTACCCGGCAAGCTCAACTACGCGGTCATTCCCTTCACGCCCTTTGCCGCCAGGCTGGCAGATACCGCGGTTGAGGCCGGCAAGGAAATCCTGCTGCACGTTCCCATGAGCACGGTTGAAGACCTGCCGTTGGAGCCCGGCGCACTCACCAGCGACCTGTCACGCGATGCGTTTCGCGAAACGCTGCAAAATGCGCTGGCGTCATTACCCCAGGCGCGCGGGCTGAATAACCACATGGGCTCCGATCTCACCCAGCGACGCCGGCAGATGGCGTGGTTGATGCAGGAGCTGCGTGCACGTGATCTGTACTTTGTTGATTCGCGAACCACGGACAAGACCATCGCCGCCACGGTGGCCGGGGAATTCAGCGTACCCCACCTCTCCAGGCAGGTGTTCCTCGACAACGAACGCACGCTGGAGGCGATAGACGCGCGCTTCCGGGACGTGCTTGCACTGATCCATGAATCAGGCTTCGCCGTGGCCATCGGCCACCCCTACCCGGAGACCATCGGTTACCTGCGCGCGGCCCTGCCACTCGTCATGCGGGCCGGTATTGAGCTGGCTTACGTGTCGGAGGTGGTAGTGTTGGAGATGGTAGTGCCCGACACCCCGGTCAGCGCCTGCGCGGAGACACCCGCAACGGCGGCAACCACTGCGGGCGCAGCTGACGGCTAAAGACGAACCTCGATACCGTGGCTTGCCATGTAGGCTTTCGCCTGCGGCACCGTGAACTCGGCGAAGTGAAAAATGCTGGCGGCCAGCACCGCATCCGCACCGCCGAGGGTAATGCCTTCCACAAGGTGGTCGAGGTTGCCCACCCCGCCGGAGGCGATCACGGGAATTTCCACCGCGTCGGTGATCGCGCGGGTCACACCCAGCTCGAAACCGTTCCTGGTGCCGTCGCGATCCATGCTGGTGAGCAACAGCTCTCCCGCGCCCAGCTCAGCCATATAGCGCGCCCACTCCACGGCGTCGATGCCGGTGGGCTTGCGCCCGCCATGGGTGAATATCTCCCAGCGCGGCGCGCCGTCTACATCCTCGACGCGCTTGGCGTCGATCGCCACCACGATGCACTGCGAACCGAAGCGCTCGGCGGATTCACGCACCAGTTCAGGGTTGTGAATCGCGGCGGTGTTGATGCTCACCTTGTCGGCGCCGGCGTTCAGCATCGTTCGAATATCGTTGACGGAGCGGATGCCGCCGCCCACGGTGAGCGGAATGAACACGTGCTCTGCAATCTGCTCCACCGTGTGCACGGTGGTGTCGCGTCCCTCATGGCTGGCGGTAATATCGAGGAAACATACTTCATCGGCACCCTGCTCGTTGTAGCGCATGGCGATTTCCACCGGGTCGCCAGCGTCGCGGATACCCACGAAATTCACGCCTTTAACCACGCGGCCGTTGTCCACATCGAGGCAGGGAATAATGCGTTTGGCGAGGCCCACGTCAGGCGGCCAGTTCGTCGCAGACGCGCTGCGCCTCGGCCACATCCAGCGTGCCTTCATAGATGGCGCGGCCGGTAATCGCGCCAACAATGCCGTGGTGCGCTGCGCGCGCGAGTGCGTGAATATCGTCCATGTTGGTGATACCGCCGGAGGCGATCACCGGAATGCTCGAGGCGTTCGCCATAGCCACGGTGGCCTGCACGTTCACGCCCTGCAGCATGCCGTCGCGGGCGATATCGGTATAGACGATGGCCGACACACCGTCGCTCTCGAAGCGCCGCGCGAGATCCGTTGCCTGCACAGAGGACACCTCGGCCCAGCCATCCGTGGCCACCAGGCCATTTTTTGCATCCAGGCCCACGATCACCCTGCCGGGGAACGCCGCGCAGGCCTCGCGCACAAACCCGGGTTCTTTCACGGCCCTGGTGCCGATAATCACAAAGCTCACGCCGGCCTTCAAATAGTGTTCAATGGTGTCCAGGCTGCGGATACCACCGCCGATCTGCACGGGCAGATCCGGGTAGGCGCGCGCAATCGCGGTGACCACCTCACCGTTGACCGGCTCACCCGCGAAGGCGCCGTTCAGGTCCACCAGGTGCAGGCGGCGACAGCCCGCCTCTACCCAACGCGCCGCCATGGCGACCGGATCATCCGAGAATACGGTACTGTCTTCCATCAGGCCCTGGCGCAACCGCACACACTGGCCGTCTTTCAAGTCTATGGCGGGAATTATCAACATTGGCCGTCCCAGCTGAGAAAATTGCTCAATAGGCGCAGCCCGGCGCTCGCGCTCTTCTCCGGGTGAAATTGCGCCGCGAATAAATTGTCGCGCGCCAGAGCGGCGTCAAAGCTGACACCGTAGTTCACGCTGCCCGCTACCAGGCCGCGATCCTGCGCACGCACGTAATAACTGTGCACGAAGTAAAAGCGCGTGCCGTTGTCGATGCCAGCCCACAATGGGTGTGGCTTGACCTGGCTGACCTCGTTCCAGCCCATGTGTGGTACTTTCAGGCGCTCGCCGTTGGCCCCGGTGAGCGGATTGCCGAAGAAACACACTTCCCCGGGGATTATACCGAGGCAATCCACGCCGCCGTTCTCCTCGGAATGCGACATCAACGCCTGCAGACCCACACAGATCGCCAGCACCGGCACCTGTTGCTCCAGCAACGCCTGCTTCAGCAGTTCATCGCAGTGCAGGCGGCGGATCTCCGCCATACAGTCACGGATGGCACCCACGCCGGGAAACACCACGCGGTCGGCACGGCGTATTTCCTGGGCGTCACAGGTCACCAGCACCTTCCCGGCGCCGGCATGCGACAGCGCGCTGGCCACGGAGTGCAGATTCCCCATGCCGTAATCGATCACGGCGACAACACCAGTCATAGCGGATTCCCGGCCTACAGCACGCCCTTGGTGGATGGCGTGACGCCCGCCATGCGCGGATCAGGTGTGAGCGCCATGCGCAGCGCGCGGCCGAAGGCCTTGAATACCGTCTCTGCCTGGTGGTGTGAGTTATCGCCACGCAGGTTATCCACGTGCAGGGTGACCAGCGCATGGTTGACGAAGCCCTGGAAGAACTCGAAAAACAGGTCCACGTCGAACCCGCCCACGCTGGCGCGCGTGAACGGCACATGACACTCGAGCCCCGGACGACCGGAAAAATCCACCACTACCCTGGAGAGCGCTTCATCCAGCGGCACGTAGGCATGCCCGTAGCGCGCGATGCCTTTTTTGTCGCCCACCGCCTTGGCGAAGGCCTGCCCCAGGGTAATACCGATGTCTTCCACCGTGTGGTGATCGTCGATGTGCAGGTCGCCCTTCGCGGAAATGCTCAGGTCGAACATGCCGTGGCGCGCCACCTGGTCCAGCATGTGTTCGAGAAACGGCACGCCGGTGGCAAACTCGGCCTGCCCGGTGCCATCCAGGTTCACCGCAACGGTGATCTGCGTTTCCAGGGTATCTCGCGTCAGCGTGGCTTTGCGCTCAGCCATGGGTGTCTCCCGCTACTCGGGCGGCGCCCGAAAAGGCGGCCATTATAGAGTAATACATGGCTGAATTCATTGGCCGCAACACCTGCGGCCAAGGGCGCGCCAGAGCCGAAACTGGCGGACAGATGGGGTACCGCACACGCCGCTGCGCACGCCGCTGCGCATGCCGACATTCCCGCACCGGCGGCTATCCTTTACACTGGCCGGTCACACCAGACCCGCCGCCATGACAGCTTCCGCCAAACAATTCTCCACCAGGGTACTCGCGTGGTTCGACAAACACGGACGCCACGACCTTCCCTGGCAGCATGACACCACCCCTTACCGGGTATGGGTGTCGGAAATCATGCTGCAACAGACCCAGGTGAAAACCGTGATTCCCTACTTCGAGCGGTTCATGACGGCCTTTCCCGATGTGCAGGCGCTGGCGCAAGCACCGGAAGACCGCGTGCTGCACCTGTGGACGGGGCTCGGCTACTACGCCCGGGCGCGTAACCTGCACCGGGCGGCAAAACAGGTGGTGGCAGACTTCAACGGCGAATTCCCGCGCACGCTGGAGGGCCTCATCTCCCTGCCGGGTATTGGCCGCTCCACCGCGGGCGCCATCCTGAGCATCGCCTGCGGCGAGCGGGCGAGCATCCTCGACGGCAACGTCAAGCGCGTGCTGGCGCGCTATCACCGCGTGGCGGGATGGCCCGGGGAGAGCGCCGTGCACAGGCAGCTCTGGGACATTGCGGAGCGCTACACGCCAACCCGGCGCTGTGCCGATTACAGCCAGGCCATGATGGACCTCGGCGCCACCGTGTGCACGCGCGCCAGGCCGGCCTGCGGAGCCTGCCCCCTGAGTGCTGGCTGTGCCGCAAACGCGGCGGGAAACCCGCAAGACTACCCGGGCAAAAAGCCGCGCAAAACCCTGCCGGTGAAGTCCACCTGTTTTCTCATCGCGCGCAACCGGAATGGCGAAATATGGCTGGAAAAACGCCCGGGCAACGGCATCTGGGGCGGCCTGTGGTGCTTTCCCGAGGTGGCCTCCGCGAGCGCCGGACGGGCGGCGTGTATAGACCTCTGGAGCCAGCCGGCGCAGAGCCTTGAGCAATGGCCGCCCTTTCGCCACACCTTCAGCCACTACCACCTGGATATCACGCCAGTGCTGGCGACCATAGACACCACTCCGACGGGCATCATGGAAGCCCCCGGGCAGCTCTGGTATAACGTACGACAGGCGCCGCAAATCGGCCTCGCCGCGCCGGTGGTGGCCCTGCTGGAAAAACTCGCCCGCGAGGAGCAACAGGAGTAACGCGATGTCACGCAAGGTGTTCTGCAAGAAGTATCAGCAAGAGCTGGAAGGACTCGCCGCGCCGCCCTACCCCGGACCCAGGGGCCAGGACATTTACGAGAACGTCTCCCGCCAGGCCTGGGAAGACTGGCAGGCGCACCAGACCATGCTGATCAATGAGAAGCACCTGAGCCTGGCCGACCCCGAGGCGCGCAAGTACCTGCAGCAGGAAATGGACAAGTTCCTGGCCGGTGAGGACTACGACCAGGCGGAGGGTTATGTGCCGCCGGCCGGGTGAGCACTCGCGCAGTGGCCTTCGCGGCTCGGCCCAGGCGGCGCGGCCCAACCTGCGCGACCTTGACTAGAATCACGTGGGCAGGTTTAATACGCCGCTCTTGCGTAGCCGCAATGATTCTCGACTATGCCCAGATAGCTCAGTCGGTAGAGCAGGGGATTGAAAATCCCCGTGTCGGCAGTTCGATTCTGTCTCTGGGCACCACATCACCAAACCAGTTAGCCTGCATTGCAATTTAAATGCCGTTTGGACCCGGTTTCCGGGCGTACAGCAAGATCAGCTGAGCTGGCAGTATGCGCCCCTGGTGGCTCAACAAGCGCGACCACTACGTAACTTGCACCGTAATTTTGTGCCCATGGCCGAACTGGAGAGGTCAGCCTCTCTCGTGAACAAACTTTTCTTCAATCCATGAAAAAATGTCCGCGTGAACGGTAGTCAGAATGCCGGTTTGACAGTGCTCATGGCCTCCTTCTTGCTTCGAATAGGACTTGGTCCTGACGCTCCGGGCAGAGGTAAGTCCTGTCTGCATGTTGATTAACTGCGCATCATCCATGAAATGGTCATCTTCGCCCCAGAGTAGAAGCACGTCTGCAGTGATGTTCTGTGCAATTCCCCGCATGTTGAATGGTTCAAAAGCCCTGAAAACGCCACTGGCATCCTCTACCCCCATAACCCACTGACCATTCTGTATACCCCAATGTGCGCCGATGTCGTTCCTGGTCTTCAAGGCGATTATCCTATTGAGGATATCGAAATATTCGTTTTCATAGAGCCATCTCACCGGTCGACGAGCAAATACCGGCAAGTTGTAAAACAACGAATCCTGGAAGCTGTACATCGCATCGAATGCGATGACGCCATCTATCCGAGGCTCGAACGCAGCAGCTCTTGGCGCAAGAACCCCACCCATACTGAGGCCAGCCAGAATGATTTTCTCTGGTTCGTCAAAACGCCTGACAAACTCATTGATAACTGCCGTGGTGGGCTCTTCCCACCTGGGGGTGAATGGCACCCCATGTTTCCTTAATACTGCACCTTGACCAGGACCAGAGAAGGTCAGAATTGCATAGCCCCGCTCCAGCGCGGGCGCAACAAACCAGAAATACAGCTCTTCAAGCGTGGAATCGTATCCACCATGGGCGATTAGAAGCGGTTTATCTCTGAAGGAGTCGCCGTCAGGAGTGTAGTAAATCGCTTCCATCCCGACACCCTGGAACGGCACTTCGAATTCCAGGAAGTTGATCTTCAGGGCTGTGAGCGCCGCACGAAAAGATTGCGCACTCTTTGCAAACGTGTCCTTGCGACGCTCGTCCTGTGGGCTCAGGTAGAATTCAGAATTACGATAATAGTTCTGCGCTCGAAGAAGTGCACGTCCTCGCCCTGTGTCGTCGGAATATGATTCCGCATTCGATCGGAGCCGCTCCGCCATTGCGTACCATTCCCGATACCAGTCTTCGAGATTTTTCTCCCTGATGTTTCGTGTGACCGCAAAAACCTCACCGATATCCGCGCCCCCATATGGCGCATGGGCAACTACGCGTATGGTTTCATAATGAAAATGCTGGTCTTCGAAAAAACGGTCCAGCCCTGAGCCGGAATTAGACTTTCGCCCGGTGAGCGCCAAGATCGCAGTGAGCAAGACGACTGCCGCGAAACCGTATTTCATTGGGCTTGATATGTTCATGTAAACTCCTGTTATCGCTGTTAGCCAACCCCCCGCCTGACAGGAAAAACATCTCCTGTGACTGGAGTTTCTTAACAACTACTTAAAAAGCATTCTCGATTACCCAACCTTCATCCAATAAACCTCTGGCTGGAATAGCGTGATTACGCGCTGTAGTAATCTGTTCCTGTGCAATCTCCATCAGTGTCAGCGCAATGGGTCAATCAGGCGCTTGCTCACCCAAAATACCAAGAAGGTGCTGTTCAAGGTCTGTCATGGCAAATTGGTTCTCCTGCGAGCGCTTGCTGGTCGTCATATACCCATACCTGTCAAAGTGCATTAGCAGCGGTATTACCGAAGAAAAACGATGTTTGCGCAGTCGAAACAGTGGCAGCAGCGCTCTGTAAACGTGAAAGGCGGGAAAGCGCGGCGTCGCGCGAATCTCGAAGCCCGCAGCGCGGCTCAGCAGTATCTCTATATCCGCTATCGAATAGGTCTCACCGGTCACAAAATCTTTCGCCGCATTCAGGACTCTGCCTTCTGCCACCAGTTCCTGCACGATGAACCTGGCCACATCGCGCTGACTGGTGAAATTGAAGCGTCGGCTTTTATTTAGCGGGTAAAGGAACTTGCCTTTCCTCAGCAGATGCAGTCGGGGGTCAAACAAGTCTTCCATGTAAGTTCCGCAGCGCAAGATTGAGTGCGGTATCTCGCTCTCCTTGATCATTCGCTCAATGTGGTACTTCGCATCAAGAATGCCGACTCCGCACTCGCAATCCACGCCCAGGCAGGACGTATATACCAGATGCTTCAATTTCCCTTGCCGCATGCCCTGCAATGCAAACCGGGCCGCTTCAATTTCAAGCGCAGGGTCGTTGTTCATACCCATCGGGGTAACAAGAAACGCTGCGTCCACGCCTGCAACCACCCTCTCCACATCGGAGCAGTTCTTCATGCTCCCTGCCATGACATCTGCACCAGGGAGTCGATGCTCAACGCTCTCGGGCGATCTCGCGAGAACGCGCACCGATGCGCCTTCCTCAAGCAGGCCCTCTACAAAGTGCCGGGCAACCGGGCCGGAACAGCCGATCGCTGCAATCTCAATGGTCCTCTTCAGCGTCATTTACCTGTTCTTTCCTCTCTGTGCGGCGTATGCCGAAAGAGTCGATGCGCTCTCACCCAAAGCGATATCGCAGCAAGATCTCAGTACCTTTCGCGAACAGGCCGGGAGACAGGCGCGCGATACACGCGACGATCCCGGCACGAAACCCGGGAATAATTACCGCCTTCCCCTTTTCAATGCCCGCCGCAATTTTCTTTGCCGCCTGCGACGGCTCCAGCGTACCGATCAGGTCTTTCAGGAAACGGGGCTGTGGTAGTACCGTTCCGGCCTCGGCGCGGATCATCGGCGTATCGACCTCTGCTGGACATACCAGATGAACGCTCACTCCCGAGCCGGAAAGCTCTTGACGCAATGCCTGGACAAAACCGTTCACCGCGAATTTCGATGCGCTGTACGCTGTGTAGCCGTACACGCCAACAAGTCCTGATAACGATGAAACAAATGCTATCTGGCCTGACCTGCGCTGCAGCATTCCAGGCAGTATCGCCCTGGCTACCTCTCTGCTACCGGCAAAATTGCTCTCGACCAAAGTGTTGAACTCGCGCGCGCTGGTATCGAGGAAGGTTCTGCAGCACACGACACCTGCGCTGAGTATCAGCAGATCCGGGGGTCCATTGCGCTCGACGATACCTGTGACCTTGTCCGCAAGCAGATCATAAGCCGTGACATCCACTGACTCTGCTGCAACAAGCTGGCCCGCATCGACGCGCAGGTTCCCGCACAACGATACAGCAGCATCGAGCTTGATCTCGTCGCGCGCGATCAGAACGACATCACTGCCCGCCCTGACGTAAAACTGGGCCAGACCAAGCCCTATGCCGCTGGAGCCACCGGTGATGTAGACGCGTTTTCGAGAGGTAGTCATTCGGGCTTCACGGCATAGCCGACACCCCGGGGGGGCCTGATATACCTGGGCATTTCCACAACGCCAGCCGTGACTGCCGCCAGCACGGTTGCTTCAATCGATGCGGCATCCATGATGCTGTGGTACGTATCGTCCTCAAAGTTCACGTTGGACCCGTTGACCAACATGAGGCCTTCCGCCGCCTCAGTTGCGCTGTCGGGCACGGTGAACGTGTGGATGGAACCGCCCGGTTCGTAAAGATAGGTGCCCGCAGTCTGTGGTTCGTCGGGGTGTTCGGCGTAATACCACACGCCCTTGGTGGTTAGAAAATGGACCGTGCCAGTGTGGTAATGCGTTGGGAGGTTCGTTCCCGGTTCAAACCTGGCATAGAGCACCCAGATACCATTCTCCGGGTCCAGGAACAACGGAATGACACTTACTCCAGGTAAATCGCTGGGAAGCAACGGCTCCTCGTGCACGTTGACGGTGAGCAGATGATCTTGACGTATAACACTTTCCGGTAAGGGCATATCAATCTCCATCGACTATTCATACTCAACCTGGTGTGACCGCAGCACGCTCAGGTGCCATAACTCTCCAGGTAGCCTGATTCGATAGCGACGCCGGTCGAGTTTATGGTTGCCGCTACCATGACGTAGTGACCAATCAACATGCAGAACTCCACCAACTGGTCCTCACAATAGAATTCAGAGAGCAATTGCCAGGTTTCGCCACGCAGCATCTTCTGGTCAATTATTTCGTCAGCCGCCCTGATCAGAACGCAATGACGCCGCTCCAGTAGGCTGCTGTCGTCGCTGGCGATTGAGTCCATTTGTGCAGTGGAAAGGCCACACTCTCCACCCATCTTGCTGTGGTGCCCCCACTCGTAGATACATCCCGTGCGCCAGGCTGTACGCAGTATCGCTACCTCTTTGTCGACTCGCGTAATTCGGCCTTTCAACAGGATTTGCGACATGAAAAGCGCATAGCGGGGGAAAATGCTCCCAAGTCGCGACAGCATCATGAATACATTCAGATCGGAGTCCCTTGCAGCGCGCTTTCTGACGATTGAGAGAACAATTTTTGCCGCCAGGCTTTGTCGGGGGGGCGCCAGGGCGCTGAGCCTGTCTGACGGCGGCGTGACCCATTTTCCTTCCGGCAACCTGTTCATGAATGCGCACCTGCCACCGCGCCATAGCCGGGCAGAATCAGGTTTCGATCCAGCCTTTCCTGCACACCCAGATCGTGGGCGGGCAATAGAATGGTGGGCTCCCGGGAACCAAAGAGCAGAATATCCCTCAAGGTGGACCTGGACAGCGCGACATCGTAGGTCACGCCATCGACCAGCTCTTCCAGCAAAAATTTCTGGTCATAGGTGGCATCGCCGGCCAGGAAGTAACTGACGTCCGGCGTGCGCACGATAACCGCCATATGACCCCGCATATGGCCAGGTGTCGGTACCAGCGTAATCGCCTTGTCTTTGGTCAACGGGAAGCTCTGCTGGAAAGGGCCGATGGGTTCATCGGCAAATTCAATCAGCTCCGGGCAGAGCCACCTGGGGAAATATTGCGGCAGGCACCCAAAGATTCTCCCCTTGAAACTATTGGCCAGGAGGAAGTTCTCCCTGGTCACATAAATGGGGGTGTGAGGAAAGTGGTGCAAACCTCCGGCATGGTCGTGGTGCATGTGCGTGAGGATCAGGCCCTTGAGGTCCCTGGCGGGGTTGATCCCGAGGTCCCGCAACTGGTCGCCTATCTCCTCTCCGGGAGCCACCTTGACGACTACCCCATGCCGGAAGAACGGGTGCCAGGCAGGCAGGTAATCCTTCGCTGTGTTTTCCGCGGTATCGCCGGAGTCAACGAGGAAGTTTCCTTCCGGGTGCTGGATCAGGTAGGTGTAGATCGGCAGATCTTCAACCCAACCCTTGTCCAGCAGCATGTCAATTTTGCGGCGAACCGGCCCCCTGCCCTCTTCGCCGCAGTGATGATGTGGCCGAATGGAAACTGTACCGGTTTTGATGGGGGAAACCCTTATCATTGCAAATACCTAATTGTTGTTACTCACAGGGTGGGCCATGTATCGCACCTGGGTAAGGCGGCGGGTCACGCACGGCCAGCCCGCTCAGTTATCCCTAAACTAGAATCGATATCGGGCCTGCAACGCTATGGACCGTGGCCTTTCAGGTACAGCGTAGTAAGAATTGCTGTTAGTGGTTGGCACATCGTTGTTGAAAACGCTGGTTCTTTCGTCCGTGAGATTCTTGCCGACGATCGCCACGGACCAGCTATCGTCCGCTGGCGCCAACGCAATACGTGCATTTACGCGCGTGGCCGAGTCGTGCAAGGTGTTCGGGTCCAGATCGAGTGACGAATAGAACTCATCGGTGTAATTGACGTCCGCCGATGTCCGAATCTCCAGGCTGTCGCCAATCGGCCTGACCCACTCCAGGCCGATATTGGCGCTCCATTCGGGGGCGTACGACAAAGTCTCGCCTCCCAGGTCTTGCCCACCTTCCTCACCGACCACGATGTTGCTGCCGTCCGGCCTGAGGCATCCAGGGTTGTTGTCTGGATCGGACACCTGGGGAATGGTGCAGGTCGCACCAACGAATGTGTCGTAACTCGCGTCCAGATAGGCAAGTGACCCGGCAAGCGTTAATCCCTCAGCCAGCAGCCAGCGCCCATCCACTTCCAAACCCTGAACGACCGCCTCGCCGGCGTTGCCTACGCGGAAGACATCGCCAACCAGCGAGCTGACCTGCAGGTTATCGAATTCCATGCGAAACGCGGCCAGATTCAGTTCTGCGGCGCCATCGGCCAGTCCAAGTTTCGCCCCGAGTTCGTAGGCAAGCACGGATTCATCTTCAAACTCGAGGATGGAACCGTCGATGCCCGTTTCGATGACGCCACCGTCAGGCGTGCCGGTCAGCGTATCGCCGGTTCTTATCAGCGGCCCGGACCCGGTGTAGGCCTCGTCATAGCCGCCCCCTTTGAATCCTGTGCTGATACTCGCATAGAGCATGGACTCGGCCGTCACATCCCACTGCGCGCTGACCGCCCACGTGGCCTGCTCCTCGCTACGGCTGAGACCGTCGAAAGAATGGCTCCTCAAGTCAGTAATGAGCGCTCGATCATCCGGGCGGGCAAACACAATGAGGTCTGCGCCGGGGCCGTTATCCGCCGCCCTCGCACCTACCGTGGACGCACCGAAGACCGCCTTGTCGAGATCCTTCTTCTCCTCGTTATAGCGCAAGCCCAAACCAAAACGCAGTGTATCCGTCACCGAATAGGTCCCCTGGGCAAACACAGCCCACGAACTCGACTCCTGATCGAACAGCGATGGCGCAAGCGGCTCCGCGGCGGTGTTAACCAGCGCCGGTACCGCCAGGTCGCCTGCACGGGCAAAGTCCAGCTCCACAAGCGTAGTACTCGCATCTAGCTCGCTCGTTTGAAAGTAGGCGCCCACTATCCAGTCGAGTGTGTCGCCACCGGGAGAGACCAGGCGAAGCTCCTGGCTAAACTGTTCGTAATCTTCATCCAGTATGCGAAACAGCCCCGCAGAAGCGCCTATATCCGCGTCCAGCTGCCGCTGCGATTGGTAGCTGGCGTATCCGCTGATTGAGGTGAATGTCGCTGCCGGAAGCAGCCAGTTCAACGTCACCACCGCGGTTTGCGTATCAGTGTCGTCGGTCATCGGGTTGTTCATAGCGCCCCGGTCAGAATCATCGATTACCGGGAACGGTTGTTCATTCAGGAAGTTGGTCGGTTGATCCGATTGGTAGACCACGAAGGGTAGATTTGATGACTCGAAGTCCCCGTCCTCGTATTTCGCGAGAACCTCTATCGAGTCCGATGCGTCCCACAGTGCCGAGGCACGCACGAACAGGTTCTCCTTGTCGGGTCCTTCCTCCCGCAACGTTGTGTTTTTCCACCACCCGTCCATGCCCTCGTAGCGCACCGCCAGGCGCCCCGCAACCGCTTCACTCAAGCTTCCGGACACAACGCCCGTATACACCTGCTCTCCATCTTCGGGGGCATAGAGCGCTTCCACATAGGCGTCGAACTCGAAATCCGGTCGTGCCGTCGTGATGTTGATGGCACCCCCAATAGTGTTCTTGCCAAACAGGATGCCCTGGGGTCCCTTGAGCACCTCCACTCGCTCAAGGTCAAGCGTTAGCGGCACAGAGGCCAGTTGCGCCCTGCCCGAGTAGATGCCGTCGATGTAGAGCCCGACGGACTGCTCGAATCCGGCGTTCGAGCCAGAACCAATGCCGCGAATGTACAGGTTCGGCTGTGTCGCCCCCTTGTTGATACTCACATTCGGCATGAAGAGAGAAAGTTCTTCCAGGTTCAGAATGCCCTCATCGTTGATCTTCTCTCCCGACATGGCAGAGACCGAAATGGGCACATCCCGCAGGCTTTGCTCGCGTTTCTGCGCGGTGACGACCACCTCTTCCAGCTGCAGCGCCAGCACCCCGTTGGCAACAAGATGCGAGCCACATACCCCGGCGAGAACCGTCGCAATCCCCTGTCTGTAGAGCCTGCTTTTCATCCTGTTCACCTGCTGTACCCGCAATTTATAAAAGATAGTTTTAGAATCTTTGCGTTGGTTCATCAGCCCGCCTGCAGTCTGCCGATAGCTCTCTCGAACACCATTTCCTGAGCAGATTGTGCAGATAACTGAAGGACGGAGCGGTCACTTACCTACTAATGCAACTAAACATGCGTTAGTGAGTATAGCGGCAGGCGCTTTAAATACAAGTTTTTTTGCGTTACGAGTGGCGCTGCTCTATTCTGCAGCTCTCCCCGCACGAGGGGATGGGGTGAATCGCGAGCCCCACAGGGGTTTTGCTGCTGGCGGGACTTATGGAAGAAACGGTCTCACAAGGTGACATTCAGGCGGCCAACTGATGAACGAGAGCAACACAATCTCAAAACCGCGCAGCGGAACACAGCGAACAGGCGGCCGTAGCGCTCGCGTCAAGCAGGCCACCCTCGAGAGCGCAATCGCCGAACTCACCGAGGTCGGCTACACCAACTTCAACATCGGCGCGGTCGCAAAACGCGCGGGCGTGCATGAGTCGACTATTTACAGGCGTTGGGAGAGGAAGGAAGAGCTGATAGGCGAGGCGTGCGGCAGTTTCGCCAGCGCCATACTGCCAGTCCCGGATACCGGAAACCTCGAGGAAGATCTCCGCATTGTCTTCACCAACCTTGCCGCTTTGCTGGAGTCGCCTCTCGGCAGGACACTGATCGCTCTCAGCTTTTCCGCGCACGAGGACGAGGCGTTCGAAGAGATGCGAGAGAGCCTCTGGCGGACTCGTATTGATGCCGGGCAGAAGGTATTTGAACAGGCCGCGCAGCGAGGTGAATGGCCTGCAACCTTTGACCGCTCTGCGGTCTTTGCAGAGGTGATCGGGCCGTTTCTCGCACAGTCATTCATTCTTAAGGAAGCACTGACCAGCGAGACGATCGAGCGGAGAATACGTACCGTACTAAGTATGCGCGGTTAATCAGGGCTGCCCGGAGCCGCCCAGAGGTTTTGCGCCTGGCTGAATGGCAAGCGGCCGGTCATCACACCTTGATGAACAGACGCCAGTAAGCCATCACGCTCCATACGATCCAGTTGCTTGTGAACTGCAGGCGGATTCAGATTAAAAATTTTCGCAATCTCGCGCGCGTAAGCCCTGCCCCGGCCCGCAATGACTATCAGAACGCGCTCTGCCCCGGTTGAGCCTGGTACCGCTTTCAGCACGGACAATGCCTCATATAGACATACGGCGAACGCAGATTATCCAATAGACTACATCTATCAACTAATGGGATATCGGGGGCGCAGCCATATATCATTGATTATAAGGAATAATACATTTCGACATGGGTCCTGATGGTTCCCCTGCCGGCACGAGGTCGCCTGCCGGTTTGATTCTGTCTCCAGACACCATAACCCCGAAATCCATAAGTCCACGGCAGCCGTTGAAAGCCTTATAAAACCGGCACTTTCGGCGTAACATAAGGCCAGTCCAAAAAAGAATCGTGGAGCCTGGCGGCCCACCCACCGGAAGCCGTCGAGGGGCCAGTGGACAATAACAGTGCCCTCGGAGTCGGCTTTCTGTGCGCCGTGCCGATGCCGTTTACGGCGTTGTGAGCGCAGCGGTCGTTCAGGTTTATGCTCCGGCCACCGGTCAGCACTCCAAATACAAGGCGTTGAAGAGACCTCTAAATTGGCACTCCTGCTCCGAGCCAATCAGTCGCGCACTGCCCGCACTCACGACGACGAACATGTCTGCCGGAGATAGCACCC
>Ga0102938_10001604_pt1 | contig 17102 bp, 12 predicted proteins | sample SalPonR2_B_D2_MG_FD_84516 | JGI IMG/M metagenome (GOLD analysis project Ga0102938, IMG submission 84516) | Salt pond soil microbial communities from South San Francisco under conditions of wetland restoration - Salt Pond MetaG R2_B_D2_MG | ecosystem: Environmental > Aquatic > Marine >...
GCGTATAGCTGTGATGCTAATATGAAGGAGAATGCCGCGGAAAGAATCAGAGATCGTTTCATAGCCCTCATCACTGTTCATATAAGAATGAAATATCTATTCCCTCTTTCACCGTTAAAAGAGTAAGGGGTACGAATTTAGACTTATAAAAATTGATGTCATCAACCGGTGTCAGTTCAACACTGGTTGTTCGTGTTTCACATTTAGGATGGGTGAATTTCAGAGAAAAAGTATATGTAGCGCCAGTATCCATTTTGTCGGGATTGAAATCGGGCCAGAAATGATAATACCCGTTGGTTGCCATGCCTGTGACATATGGATTATTCCAGCTGTCATCTATCATATCAGCCGGGTTGTCATTCATAAACAGGGTTATCTCAACTCCCGGTATTATTGAAAAGGTGGTTTCTTCAAGCACTTCCCCCATTAAATGAGGGAAAAAGATATCCCTTGCCTGTATCTCGGTGATGTTATCGTGAGTTTTTGACAGCCTTCGTGAAGAGATCAATTCAGCCGCCTCGTGAATAAGCATAAGAATGTCGGCTTTTTGCTGAAAGATATACCTTGACTCAAGGCGGCTGTGAATAATGCCCCGTTCACTTGTAACGTATCTTGGTTGAATCCTGTTGAGGGTATAGGCAATGATATTGTTTCTGTAATCGCTTAAATTTTTAAGGCGATCAGTCTTCTCGATAAGTTCATCCACGCTTGCGGAAACGATATCTTCCATAATGTTTTTTATTATCATGTCCCTATCTCCTTTTTACAGGGAATACTGTGGAGAATACTTCATTCATATCTTGTACGGGGTGAAAGTGCAAACCCTTTTTCACATAATCCGGTATTTCCTGAAGATCTTTCTGGTTTTCAACAGGGATTATTATGTTTTTCAGTGATGCCCGTTTGGCGGCAATTATTTTTTCTTTTATGCCCCCAACAGGCAGCACCCGGCCGCTCAGTGTCAGCTCACCGGTGAGGGTATAGCCGCTTTTCATGGTTGTACGGGTGATCAATGAATACAGGGCCGTTGCCATGGTAATACCTGCCGAGGGCCCGTCTTTAGGTGTAGCGCCGGCCGGGACGTGAATATGAAGGGCATTTTTCAGGAAAAAATCAACTGATTCCTTGTCACCTGAAAGATAATGCTGTACATAACTGAAGGCGATATTTGCCGATTCACTCATTACTTCACCAAGTTGACCTGTCAGTTTAAGCTGAGGCCCCTTGCCGGATTCCACTTCGATGGCCTCGATGAGGAGTATTGCCCCACCCAGCTCCGTCCACGCAAGCCCCACTGCCAGGCCTGGTTTGAGTGTCCTGGGGATGTCTTCCTCGGTATATACCTCGGGTCCCAGGTATGTACGTATCTGGGAAGTATTGAGGGTTCCTTCGGGCAGTTTTTTTTCACGGGCGGTGAGGGTGGCTGATTTACGGCATATTTTTTGAATGCTTCTCTCAAGGTTTCTTACTCCCGCTTCCCGTGCCCAGCCGTCTATAATAAAGTGGAAGCCCTTTTTATCAATTTTTATGGCAGATCTTTTCAGGCCGTGTTTTTTTACCTGTTTTGGTAAAAGATACTTCCTGGCTATCTGGTATTTTTCTTCAGCGATGTAACCGGACAAACGGATGACTTCCATACGGTCGATCAGTACCCTGGGAATGGAGTCAAGGGTATTGGCAGTGGTGATAAAAAATACATCAGACAGGTCAAAGGGCATGTCGAGATAATGGTCTCTGAAGGCGGCGTTTTGTTCGGGATCAAGCACCTCCAGAAGAGCGGCGGCAGGATCACCCTGGAAACTCTGTCCCAGCTTGTCGATCTCATCAAGCATGAATACCGGGTTAACTGATTTGCTTATCTTTAAACCCTGAATTATCTTGCCGGGCATGGCGCCGATATATGTCCTCCGGTGACCCTTTATCTCGGCTTCGTCCCGCATGCCACCGAGTGACATCCTGAAAAATTTCCTGTTCATTGCCCTGGCAATGGATTGGCCCAGGGATGTTTTTCCCACTCCGGGAGGCCCCACCAGGCAGATTATTGAACCTGTATTATCGGCTTTCAGTTTGCGTACCGCAAGAAATTCGATGATACGCTTTTTCACATCCTCCAGGCCGTAATGGTCTTTATCAAGGATTTTCTCTGCCTGATCGATGTCAATGGGGTTTTCGGTACGCTCATTCCAGGGCAGGGATGTTACCGTATCCACGTAATTCCTGGTCAATGTATATTCAGAAGTATTGGGATCCATGATCTGAAGCTTTTGAAGCTCCTCGTCCATCTTCTCTTTGGCCTCGCCTTTGAGCTGCAGGGCAGTGACCTTTTCAGTCATATCCCGTATTTCACGGCTGCGTTCGTCTTCGTCAATTCCCAGTTCGCTTTTAATGGCCCGCAACTGTTCGCGCAGAAAAAAATCACGCTGCTGCCTGTCAATCTTGTCGTTGATATTATTCTGAATTTTTTTCTGTACGGAAAGAACCTCAATTTCCTTGTATAAGAGATGAAGTACTTTTTCAAGACGCTTTTTTATGTTGATTGTTTCAAGAATGTCCTGGTATTCATGCTTCTCAAGATTGAGAATTGAGGTGACAAAATCAGCAATTTTACCCGGTTCATCAACATTCACCATGGTAAGTTTCATCTCCTCGGTAAAGAGGGGATTGTTTTCAGAGAGGATCTTCAACTGGCTTAAAACAGCCCGGGTAAGGGCTTTTATCTCGATGTTCCTGTTGCTGGACTTTTCTTCAAGGTATTCAACATCGGCAATAATATGGGGGGATTCTTCGGTTACATTCTTTATACGAAACCGTTTTATGCTGTTGATCAGCACATTTATTCCCCCGTCAGGAAGGTTGATCTTTTTAAGCACCTTCGCCGCGGATCCATAAATGTGAAGATCATCTGGTTCTATGTCTTCAGCCTCGTCATCTTTCAACAGGGATATCCCGATCACCCGTGAATTATCCAGTGCCATGTCAATGGACTCGCAGAAGCGCTCCTGGGAAATTATAAGGGGTGTTATAATTCCCGGAAAGATGGGGCGATACCGCACCGGTATGATATGGAGTTTCTCCGGCATGACCTGGTCTACAGAGGCAAGGTCTGTTTCAAGAAAATGGGGGTCAATCTGAAGATCACCTTCGTCATTGATGAGATCATCTATATTCATAGTAGTATCCTTTTCATTCAGTATAGTATATATATTGTGCCTGATAAAGTAAAGTTCTCTTTGCCGTCTTCCCAGAGAATCACGAATCGGTTTGTCTGCGATTACGGTACAGGTATACAGCAAGCAATATCACGATGACAGCAATTATTGAGCCGGCAATATAATTATATCGCATAAGGATATCATTCATTTTTTCTTTCACAATATCCCAGTTACTTCCAAGCATGAAGCCGGTATGTATCCAGATGAGATTCCAGACGGATGCGCTGATAGTGGACATTATCAATACCCTGAGGGTGCCCAGGTTCGAGATTCCACCCACTATGGCAATTACCGACCTGATTCCCGGAAAGAAACGGTTTGCTAATACCAGGTATTGCCCCCATCTCTGGAACCATAATTCTGCACGGATTATTTGCTGTGCTGAAAAGTATTTATAATCTTTTTCAATGAAAAACTCCCTTCCCATGAATTTGCCAGCCAAAAAAAGGAGTAGAAAACCAACCACACTGCCAAGTGTAGTGGAAAGGTATACAAGGAAATAATTCAGTCTTCCCGAGCCCACCAGGAAAGCTCCAAAAGCGGTAACGGTGTCACCGGGGACAGGAGGAAATACGTTTTCAACCACGGCACTGATGAACAAAAAAACATATAACACGGTGTCATGTTGAAGTAAGATGGATGATAATAATGATTCAAGTATTTTTTCCATACCGATTTGTACTTATCTGGCAACAAGTTATTTTCTGATGGGACGGAATGATAGTTTAACTACATACACTACACAGGGCTGATAGTGGTCAATCATTTTATTCATCTTTTTTGATATATTAATGTAGCTTCTCATTTTCAGGAGGCATAATAAATGCTTTTGCTCCTAACTACTGAAAAAACCAGAGTGCCGCCCCGCCTTCGGCGGGGCGGCACTCTGGTTTTGAGAAGCTACGTATTAGTGAAGATGTAAAGTTCTTGCATAATTTGATGTAATGTTCGAAATATTGATGTATTCAGATACTTTGCAAAAAACATACTTATTTTTCTGGAGTGAATAATGTTTTTATTAAAAAAGATATGTGTGACAATTGTCCTTTTCGTATGTACGTTGAGTATGCTGTCGTGTACCACCGCAACAAAGAGGGACCCCATTCAGAAGGCTAATGAAGAATTTTTGACCGGTGAGGACGCAAAAGGAGAGGTTTTCAGGGTTCTTGTCACATCAGATGAATATCGTGTGACTCAACTTCGATACCTGGATACAATAAAGCGGGTACAAGATCCCGGTGGTGATAAATATATATGTGAAGAATTGCGCCAGTACGATAAAATCGATGAAGTGCGGGAAGGACGGGTGGCGGTGTGGCTTTTCCCCGATTCGGGGTCAATAATGAAGATTCGTCCCGTAGAGTTGACCTACCTGGTTGAGCTTGACAACATTATTGTACAGGATCTGCAGAGGTGGAGCTTCACCTTCCCCAAAAAGATTGTTGCCCCAACAAAATTCGAGGTTGTATACAGGTTCGTACTTAGAAAGAAACTTTCTGATGATGAGATTATGGACGAAGTTCGAGAAATGATAAAAGAAAAATCTTGAATACATGAACATGAAATATGGCGGGACTGTACACCATCCCGCCTTATCAATATTACAGGGATGCGGTGTTGATGATCAGACGTACCGCGTTTTCATCGATAAGCAGCTTATTTGCAATATCCCCTGAACTCCACCCTTTTCCAGACAGGTCACGAACTGTTTTAATCATTCGTTCATTAATGTTTATATCTGCGGGCAGTTCACCCTTCAGCTGCTTGGCAATGGGGTTGTTTGATTCAACAGCCTGGATGAAATCAGAAAATTGTTTCATCTTTTTATCTGTTTCAGTGAACATGGACTGCAGTTTGCTGTCAGTTTGGTCGATGTCTTCACGCATGGATTCCATTTTGTGAAACATGGCATTAACCTGCTTGATCCTTTCTTCGATGTGGGCGGTAAGTCCTTCAAGTTCGGTAAAACGGTCTTTTACCTCCCTGATCTCCTGTTCCCGTGATTTCAGTATCAGCGTATTTTCTTCAATGGAATGAAGGTAACTTGTGAGCCGCTCCACCTTTTTGTCAGATTTGTCCAGGGTATTTTGAAATGATTTCAGCTTATGGTCCATGGATTTGATAACCATGTCGGCCTTGTTTACTGATTCAAGATTTTTTGAAATGGTATCTTCGTATTCATTCAGTTCATGTATGCGGTTTTGAAGGCTGTTGTAAGTATCCTGTAATGCTTCAACCCTGGCATTGACCACATCAACTTTTTGTGCTCCTGCTTCAAGGGTTTCAGCCTTGGCAGACACGATATCGGTTAGTTCCATCAAAGCCTTGATCTCGGCTTCAACAGTGTTCAGTTTTTCTTTTCTTGATTCGAAAAATTTTAATTCACGTTCAACAGATCTTCGAACGTCTTTAATGGATTCGGCATTCTTAATGAATTCATCAAGCTTGCGTGATTCTTCCTGTGAACGGCTTAAAATTGTATTCAGATCCTGGATAGCCTCCTGGGCCGTAACAGTCATCTCGTCTACCCGTGAAAAAATTTTCTGGTTTTCCTCAAAATCCAGTATCTCGTTCTTGATACTGGTGAGACGATGATCCATGAGTGAAAACTCTTTTTTGGCCCTTTCCATCTGTGATGAAAGAGATTCATTGAATTCTTCTTCCATGTCGGTCATTTTCTGGGAAAGATTTTCAAAACGGATCTCTATTGACTGGTACTCGGAGACAAGGTTCCGCATCCTTTCCTCAGCGGTTTCAATCAGTTTCGATTCCATCTCGATATATTGTTCCCCGAAATCTTCTATCTTTGCCTTGATGTCCTCGGCTTCTTTTCTCGCGGCTTTTACAATCTCGTCTTTTTTGGAAATGGCATGGATATTAAGATTATCAAGGGCTGTGCGGATTTTGTTCACCTCTTCTTCAAAAGAGGCAATCAGCTTTGATTTTGAATCATCAATGTTGTTTTCAACATTCTTTAATTTTTCGTATACCCTGTCGATATCATTATTTACCTGGTTCAGGGTAGACTCGCGTACACTTTTAAACTCGTCAAGTGCTTCAGATATATTGTCCTTTACGTCATCTGCTTTTTCTCTAAGATCTGCAAAGAGGCTGTTTTCTACTTCTGAAATCGAGGTCTTCAATTCGTGTATCTGGTCATTACACAGGGCAACCTGTTCCCGGGTTTGAGAGATGGAGTCGACACGTATTTCTTCTATGTGTGAATCGAAGTTTTCAATGGCGCTTTCCAGGTGCATGATCTTTGAATTGAGATCAGTAAAAACCCTTCTCTCAGCTGAATCCACGCGGCCTTCGATTGAGTCAACGGATTTTGTCAGGGTGTCAACTTTCAGTTGAACATTGTCAAGTATCGCTTCACCTGTATCGGTGATACTTTGTTCCATTCTCGAAAGTGATTCAGAAAAATTGCTGGTGAGAAGATCAATTTTTTCCTCGGATGTTCCTATCAGTTTATCTTCTTTCTGGGATATGGTATCCCGAAGCCTGGATACCTGTTCGGTTATTTCTTCTGATAGTTCACGGGAGCGTTCTCGTACTTTATCATTAAAATGATGTACTATTGAAGTGCTTTCGCGCTCCAGGCGGGAAAGACCCTCGGTCAGGACACCTATCTTTTTAGTCATATCATTGAATCCTGCCCGCGAGGTAGCGATAAACTCGATCTGCTTGTTTACTTCTTTTGCAGCAGATGACACTATCTTGAGATCATCCTCGACTTTTTTGAGGTTGGTCTTCTCGATGTCAAGCCCCTTGAGGCGGTTCTCTATCTCGGATATTGAATTTTGCAGGTTTCCATTGAGGGCATTTGCCTTTTTGATAAGGATGTCAAGTTCGATGGTTGAATCATTGAACTTGCGTTCTTCCACCTCGGCAACCTTCTTGAAGTCATCAAGCATCCGGGAGGAGAAACGTTTCAATTTTGTTATTTTCAGGTTTGCCCTGTCAAGGCGCCTGAAAAAGAGTATCATAAAAAGGCATCCCAGCAGTGTTGCCGCATTCCATATCATCATACTACTCCACAACGTTTAATTTCATGCAGGGGAATGATTAATTTACACAATTGTATAGTGATAGGGCATAATTAATTTATTGTCAATATAATTTTATGTCACATAAGAAAATACGTTATTTTCCGTAAATAAAAAAAATGTTACTACTCAGCAATTATCAGGATAAAAATAATTTATTATATGTCTATGACATCTTTATTATCCATCCAAAAAAGCTTATTCTATCATACGGCATTAAATACATGAAACCGCCCGCTTCGCTCGATAAACGCGGATGATTAGTGAATAGTGAGCCGGGAGAAGTGAACTGATTCCAGGAATCCGGAAAGAGTGGAATCATTTAATCATGACAGCCGAGTAGTTACAAAATATCATTAATTGAAAAACGCGAAAGTGTAATCTATGCGGGCAGTTTATTTTGATTTACATATCAATTATTGCTATAAATAGAGTCATGAACCCTGTGTTAAGGGTTATTTTTTTATCTATAGACTATTGATCAACGGAAAAAAGATAATGATGCAAGCCTCCACCTTCCAGAAAATATACATGATATTTATACTATTATTAATTTGTGTGTTCACCATCGGGGGAATACTCTACAGCGGCCAGAATGTCATGGATGAAAGAATTGAAGATGTTCTGACTTCGGATACATTCTCCCATCATGAAGTCGTTCGCATGGAATGTGACATTACTGCCTATTGCCCCGGTGCCTGCTGCAATACAGGGGTGAAACGAATCAATGGCAGGATGGTTACAATTGACTGGAGTGACAAGGTGGCAGTTGGAGGACTTTCTCTCAGCAGTATGGTGTCAAATGGGATACACGTGATGGCGGTTGATCCTGATGTCATTCCCCTTGGGTCTGTCATCTATTACGATGGGAGATATTATTTTGCCCTTGATACCGGTGGTTTGATAAAAGGCAGGAAGCTTGATGTACTTGTTGAGAAACATGAAGACACGTTTGTTTTTGGTAAGCGTATGAAACAGGAAGTGAAAATATTCATGCCAAAAAATACTGACGTGGCAGTTGATTATATCAGGAATATCCTGTCAGAAGTATCGCTTTGAAATTAAAGGCAGCTAGAATATCCTCACCCCGGATATACTTTCTGCCACGTTGAAGGCATGATCGCCGATCTTTTCGAATTTTGAAAGCATATCAATAAAAAGTAAACCTGAATCCACATCACATTGCCGCTTGTTAAGCCTGCCCACATGTCCCTTGCGAAGTTCCTTTCGAAGCTCATCAATGCGGTCCTCAATTACCCTGGCTTCGGGAAGAATATTTGTGCTCTTTACCGAGATGCTTTTGTGTATAAGTGCCAGTGCTTCCCGTACCTTACCGGATATTTCGTCGATACCCTTTACCGCATGACTGGTAAATTCGATTTTCTGGTCATATTTTCTTCTGATCAGTTTTAATATGGATTCACTCTGATCACCAATACGTTCGATCTCGTTTACCGTGTGCAGCATAGACGAGATTTCCTGGCTTTGATCCTGTGAGATGTTGTGCTGGGATATGGTTACCAGGTAGTCAGATATCTCTTTTTCAAGACGGTCTACCGTATTTTCAAGTTTCAGTATCTCTTCAACCTTGTCTCCCAGTTTCTCTGATGGATTGTGAAATACTTCGATGGTACGGTCAAACATGTCATTTACTATTTCACTCATGCGGCGCATTTCAAGCCGGGCCTGGTTAATATTTATTGCAGGGGTGGAAACCAGCACTGTACTGATGTACTTGAGATGAAATTCGTCCTTGTCCATTTTTCCCGTTGGGATTATAAATATGGCCAGGTTGGCAAGGTACCTTGCAAAAGGTAAAAACAGCAGGGCATTGGTTATATTAAATACAGTATGAAATGCTGCCATGTGATCAGCAATTACAATAGAACGTAATGCGGTGTCAGGATTGGAAGGATCTCCCGGAATTATGTAGTCTACCAGTGGAACGAAGAAATTATGGAATATCAGGAGAACCCATATCACCCCGGACACATTAAAAATCATGTGGGCAAGGGCAGCCCTGCGGGCATCAGTTGAGGCTCCGATGGCAGCGATATTGGCAGTGATTGTTGTACCTATGTTCTCACCAAGTATCAGGGCGCATGCCGTGGGAAAATCAATTAGACCGTTTACGGCCAGAGTCATGGTCATGGCCATTGTGGCACTTGATGATTGTACCAGCATGGTTATGACTCCGCCGATTCCCACTACAAGCAGGGCGGACAATATTGTATCTGCGCTGTACTGGGCCATAAAGTGCATAACCTGCTGAGAATTTCTCAGATCCTGCACCGCGCCGCTCATAATATCAAGACCAAGAAACAGTATTCCAAAACCAAGAAAGATCTCACCATATTGTTTCAGTTTCTGATTGGAAAGGAACCTGAGAAAAAACCCGATCCCAATGGCAGGTAAAGCAAAAGTAGCAATTTTTATTTTAAATCCCAGTATGGCAACAAGCCAGCCGGTAACTGTTGTACCGATGTTTGCACCGAAGATAATCCCTATAGACTGGGTAAGGGTGAGAAGACCCGCGCTGACGAAACTTACCAGCATAACAGTGGTGGCGCTTGAAGACTGAATAACAGATGTAATGAAAAAACCGGTAACCACTCCAAGTATCCTGTTGTTAGTTACCTTCCAGAGAATCGCCTTAAGCCTGTCACCCGCGGCCATCTGCAGGGACTCGCTCATGATTTTCATCCCGAATAGGAAGAGACCAAGACCACCAAAGATGGTCAGGAATATTTCAAACCCACCCATGTATACCTCACTGTGTTATCAGTACCCTGCAGGGTTAATACGTGGGTACTTTCACACAATATGTGTAATCAATTACGATAAAAACTGTGTTACAACTACTTTTATTTGTACGTACGTCAAGAATTTTTATTCAATTTTTAAATGGAAGTGGAATTTCGAACAGAAATAACACCCTTTATCATTGACATTGTGGTGAACAAGAAAAAAACAAGAACGGTGATTAACAGAATGAATTTAACTGCTGCCATGGCTGATGCCATGGCAATTATCATATCAGAAAAAAGTCGGTTGGAAATGATTAAGATATGGAGCAGGTTTTCAACATAGTCAAAAGCGGCTGCCACAAAGGGAGCAAAACAGGCGGCGTACATGAACCCTGCAAGGGGCGGGTTTTCACTGATTGTTCTTTGCCGAAGCAAAAACGCTGCTGTTGAGGATAACAGTAGTGAATATGCAACCGGAAATATGAAATCAAGCCATATAGTAGACAGAAACAGTTCAATACCATCAGGGCCCCAGGATAGCAACACACCCCTGAAATTGAAACTGGTGAAGGCAAGCTCCAGGTATACTATCCCCATTCCATCATTAGCCAGCCTTTGGTCAATACCCAGCAGGATATAGGCAAGAACCACTGTTCCCGTGAATGAGAGTGCCAGGGTAATCCTGCTGGTTAGAATTGTCTCCAGCCATGGGGGCAATATATATTGCCGGCTGCTTTCATTCGTCGGAAGCTTCGTCATCGCTTAGCCTTATCTCGAACGCGGACTTGTTGATGGGGATAGGTATGCTTTCACCGAGTTCATCTTCATTTTGATTTTTTCTGATTGCAGGGATATATCCATGGGTTTTTTCTGTTTCTATCTTTTTATTAATTCTTTCAAGACTGGAGGTGATGGTGCCGTCATTCGGGTCGAGTTTCAATGCCATCTCATAATATTTTTTACTCTCCTGCAGGTTGCCCAGCGACTCATGACATAGCCCGGTATACAGGTAAAGGGATGCCGATTTGAATTGCAGGTTTCTGGCAATTGACAGGTATTCAAGCGACTCTCTAAATTTACCCTGTGACAGAAGCAGTATCCCTATCTGGTAGGGAACACGTGGATTCCTGTTATCAAGCTTCATGGCATGAGTCAAATACTGGTATGCCGGGTCCATGTTCTGCAGGGTTATGTTCAGTGTACCCAGCCTGTAATTTGCCTGAAAATTATCAGGATTTATGGTTAGAATGGCATTGTACAGGTGTACAGCCTTTTCCCATTGTTTTTCTTTTTCATAATTACGGGCAATCTGGCGGTAATGGTATTCTTTAAATGCCAGAATTCTTTCTATATACTGGCGAAGGTCATACCGGTAATCAGCTATTCTTCGCAGCTTGAAGAGCAGTTCGGTTTCTTCCTCGTAATTTTCGTTCAGTTCAGCGGCTTCAGAAAGTTTCAGCAGGGTGTATATTTTGTTGTTTCGTGTAAGGTTTTGTGCAAGGGTGATGCGATTACGAAAATTCATGTATTCATTGTCAACCAGGTTCATAAACCAGTCATTTTTGGAGGTAAGTGAATCCATGTACTTGTTATCGTTCAAAGGTACATTGTGTGGAGCTTTCAGTACCATGTATTCAGCCGGGTGTACGGGGTCTAAATCTACCGTGTCTGCAGGAGAGTCGGTTTCAATCATGTGTGATAGAAAGTGCTCAGTATCCAAAAACAGGTCTGAAAACTCCTCCTGGTTTGTGAGAAATTGACGCATGCTGTTAATATGCCCTTCTTCCAGAAAAAATCCCTTCGGCCGGTCAGTACCTGCGTATACCAGGTAGTTGCCAAATAAAAAGGCAACAGTATGCGTAAATTTCTGACGGACATTGCTGGTGGCTGTTTCCAGAAAACCTGGGTCACAACGGGCAACATCGTATACCTGCATGAATATACCACCGGGGGTCAGGATGTCCCTGATGATATCAGTATATGAAGGATTAAAACGGAAACGGTTTACCTGCTGGTCAAAGATGTTGGGCATGTCCACTATGATTCCATAATTGCCGGCTAACCTGGACAGTGTTTCCAGCACATACTCCCGGTTTGATATGTACAGGTCTTTACCCGTAACAGCAAGCCGCTGATAGTCTATGTTCCTGTCTGGTATATAATCTGTGCAATACAACTCTTCCGTATTGACACCCGGAACCGGATTTTTAAAAAACTTCTGGTACCCGTCAAGAAACAGGATGGATGAATTTTCCGGCATTGCATATAGCTTCATGGGGAAAAGGGCCCTTTTCAGATTACGTACTGATATATTATGGATTTCACATGCCAGCACATCCTGCAGCCTGACCTGGCTTGACCTTGTGATAAATTCAGCGTTATAGTTTATCCTTGTGAGGGTATTGTATCCCTTTGAATATTGAATAAAAAGATCATTGTTTAAGGGGATTTTGAAATTTATATGAAGGACGATCAACAGTGGAATAAATATCAGTGAAAAGACGAAGTAGCTTCCCTTTTTTATTGCTCCTTTTTTATGCTGGAATAAGTATAATCCCGGAAACAGAACATTAAGTAATGCCATAACATAAAATATTATAAAAAACCACCTGTAGGTTAATACGTACCAGAATAAAGCTATCATTATGGGAATGGGAATAATGAAAAGAGAAAAGTTCAGTATTGAGAATCTCGTCCTGTGATCATGCTTTTGTGAAATATGGGAGATGTTGTTTGCCAGTGAGAAGCCGAACATGACAGCCGGCACCGCGGCTATCAATGCGCCAGCAGCCATATTTAGGACATTGCTGTATTGTGAAAGTATGATGAATACGGCAATAAACAAGAGTGGATACAGCATTTCACTATATACATGCCAGAAGGCGTTTTTTAGAAGTCGGCTCAGTCCCAATCCAATGAGAGTGGCACCCGCCATGGCTGAAATTAAAAGCATGACTGGTAAGGGGAAGAATCCATAGTATTTAATAAATGAATAATAAAGGAAAATTGAATATATAGCTATATAAGAAAAGTTCAGATAGGTGAAAAAAATATCATCTCTTGAGTGAGGGGTTTTTTCTTCCTGTTCTTCGTGTTCTCGTCCCGGTTCTCTTGTGTACATTGGAACCGGGTTGTAGGGCAGATTTATATATATCATGGTTACAATTACAACCGGAAGTGCGACGAAAATTACCGGGTACCAGGTATAGAATGTTGCAATTATACCACTGAGTACAATGCCGGCTGTAATACCGGTAATGGACAGGGCTATAAAGAATACTACAGGGTTTTTTTCATCTATGTAATCCCCTGAAGATATTTTCAGGAAATAGACACTTTTCATTCCAAGAATAAGCCCAAGAAAAGGAACCATGATAAGGATGGAATGTGGATACTGAAATGTTGCAAGTACTGGTAATGATAAAGCTTCAACTGAAGCGAATTCTTGCCCAATACATGCGGATGCTGCCAGCAAAAAAAGTATTTCGATGATTAAATATCCATACCTTGACTGTTTCAGCCTGCTGAAAAGCAGGTGGCCTGCTATATTCCCCGTAAGAATCCCTGCCATCAGCAGCATTATTGTGTTGTTTCCCATCGGGGCATACGGGTACAGGTATTTACCCCTGAGTATGAGATCTGATAGTACAAATCCACCGATCAGGAACGAAAAAAAAGCATTGAGAAGAACGACTCTTCTCTGGGAAATGTTTGAGTAGCTAAACTCCCTGGTCAAATTCATGAAAAATCTCTCTGTTAATACTGGCGTTGTATGAATGAAAACAAATGAACAAAAAAAATACAACAACTTTTCTGAATACGAAAAATAGTAACAATTTTCCGGTAATTTACCGTTAATTTAATACAGGAGATACTGGAGAATTATCGTAAAATTATTTACTTGCTATGATTTTATGATACATTGACAATATGAAGGGGAATTAAAATGAATAGTACTTCCACAATTGAATATATCCCTGAAGACAACCTTGTTGTGCTGTTTCTTCTTGTCCTCATTACAGGGGGGTTGTACCTGTTCTGGTGGTTGGCAAGGGTAAGCCGTATTTTTGATGATAATCCAGTAACAAATGTGCTGCTGGTGGTTTTCACGGGAGGCCTGTGGTTTCTTTATCTGAGTATGAAATATATGCAAAGGGCCGAGGAATTAAACGGCAGGGAGTTGAAGTGGTTTATGATTCTTTTTCTTCCACTGGCGTTTTTAATTATACAGCATGATATAAATGAAAAATATTTCCCTGGTAGATAAAATCTCAGGAGAGGACGATGATAGTCAGGTGTACTGAATGTAATGCTGCATACGCGGTTGATGATGAGAAAGTCCAGGACAAAAAATTTGGATTCAGCTGTCCAAAATGCGGGACAAATGTAATCATAGATAATCGTGGACAGACAGGGACACATGAACACCCTGAAGAAACAATGGAACCAGCCGGGTTTGATTTTGATGACGATGCCGCATTATCCGTAGAGATGGGTGAATCGAAAACAGGCACCGAAATGTCAGCGGATGAACCGGAAGATGTACCTGCTCCAGGTGAGATGGACGAAGATATACTGGCAGACATGCCACGGCTACCGGAAGAAGAAACAGCAGCCGGGGAAGGTGAAACAGAAGACGATTTTCTCATGGGTGATGATTTACAGATGGATGTACCTGACTCTGTTGAAGTCGAAAGAGAAGATACGGCTGAACCGGCAATAGAAGAAGGAACCCTTGAAGAAGGAATAGATGAAGACTTTGATTTGTCTGAAGATATTCTGGCAGAAGAAAAACCTGCTGATCTGCCAGCGGAAGAATCAGCTTTTTCCATTGAAGACGAGAACGGGATTTCTGAAGCCGGTGTGAGTGTGGAAGAAGTTTCTGATGAAGAGTTACAGGCACTTGAGGATATCGAAGGACTTGATCTTGAACCACAACAGGAAACGGAAAGTGATGAAAGTGAATCCCGCGAAAGAGAAGATGAAATAAGAACAGACGAGGTCTTTTCAAAAGAGACAGAAGATCTCGACGAGAGCCTGACTATTGATCTTGATTCACTTGATATCCAACTTGCCGAAGATGAAAAAGCCTCCGAAACTGAGCCAGAAGAAATGATGGAAGATGAAACCGATGAGCAGCCGGATTTCGATGCTGCTGAACCTTCAAGTCAAATTCCGGAGGGAGGTGAAGAAGACCTGGACCTGACCCTGGATCTTGATTCGCTGGATATCCCCCTTGATGAAATAGAAGAGGTGCAGCCTGGGGAAGAGGTTGAAGAGGATGAGCGGCTCACCCTCGAAGATGCTGGTCTTACCATAGATGAACTAGTTGACTCAACGCCTGTAATGGATGAGTCAGAAGAGGAAGAGGAACTTCGCCTCAGTATTAATGAAATTGATCCAAACCTCACCATTGATAATATTCACCGTGAACTTACCGACGAGGAAAGTGCACAGCTTCTTGAGGACACATCCGAGATAGATCTTGATGAGCTTCCGGAAATTGATCTTGATGAGTTCGATAAAGACGCATATTCAATGGAACTACTTGAAGAACCAGGCATTCCTTCGCAATCCCGGGGGGCTGTCGGTGAAGAGTTTCTTGACCTCGAAACCGGGCGGGAAATTTCAGAATACCAGCCGGTTACACTTACCGATGAAGAAACAGACATGGTGCCGGGAGGGGTCAGTAGTTTTTCAATTGATTACGCATTGTCATTCTCCCGCCCGGGTGGAATTCTGCGACTACTGGGCTTATATATGCTGAGCCTTATCCCGCACATGGTTCTTTTCACGGTGTATCTTATACTTTCAACAATTCTTGGTTTCATAAACTGGATTATAATACTATTTGCCGGCTATGGTATGGAAGATTTCATGGATGTTCAGAAGAAAACCATCCGGTATTTTTTATATGTCTGTTCAAACCTTTCAGGTGTTGTTGAAGACAGGCCCATGTATACCGGCAGCAGAAATATTGATCATTCGATGCAGTATGATGTTGTATACCCATCGAAGCCCTCCAGGATTCTCGCGTTGCTGAGAATTTCAGGAATCGGTATTATCCTGGCAACACTTCCTCATATCCTGCTTTTACTGGTGCTGTCACTGGGGTTGATGGTTATCGCTGTAGCAGGAATAATCTCAGTCATAGCTACCCGCAGGTGGCCAAACCTGTTGTTTGACTTCATGGTGCGCTATTACCGCTACAGTTCAGCAGTCCTTTCATTCATTTTCGGGCTTGTGGACAGGTACCCGTCATTCAAATTCGGTTGAGCATCAGTTGTTGAGCCTCACCATCTCCGTGGTTTGCTATTATTCCCTTAAAACCACGGGTTATAATAAAAAACTTGTTGATCCAGCACATGTGATGCCACATATACTTGTAATCCATTAAGAGGATGGCATGGTGTTGGATGATTGATGAAATATTTAATGAAAACGGTATATTGGCTGACCTTGTAGACGGTTATGAGCAGAGGGAAGCACAGGCGGAGATGTCGGGTTGTATTTTCGAGAGCCTGTACAATGGTAAACGCTGTATTATCGAAGCGGGAACCGGTGTGGGGAAAACAGTGGCATATCTCATTCCCGCATTGTATTACGCTGTTACCGAGAATAAAAAGGTGGCGGTAACCACTGAAACGAAGGCATTGCAGCAGCAGATAATGCTCCACGAAATACCCGTAGCCTGTAATATAGTAAAAAAGCTTACCGGTGAAGACCCGCGCTATTCTCTTTGTCTTGGCAGTTCAAACTATCCCTGCAGAAAAAGACTGGAGATGGTGCAAACCCATGGTGAAGTTTCAGCCGCCCAGTTGAAGCAGGTTGAACATATCGGCAGGCTTATGGATGGCCGGGGGGTGATTACCCGGTTTGACATACGTGCCGGTGAAGAATTCTGGCAGAAGATTTGCCGTGATCCTGAATCATGCGGGATGAACAGGTGCAGGTACGCGTCAAAGTGCGTGTTTCTCAGGGCAAAAAAAGAATGGCAGGAATCACATTTGCTGGTGATGAATCACTACCTTTTCTTCACCAACGTGGCATCGGGCAAAACCTACCTTCCGGACATGGACGCGGTTTTTTTCGAC
>Ga0102938_10001607_pt1 | contig 17097 bp, 13 predicted proteins | sample SalPonR2_B_D2_MG_FD_84516 | JGI IMG/M metagenome (GOLD analysis project Ga0102938, IMG submission 84516) | Salt pond soil microbial communities from South San Francisco under conditions of wetland restoration - Salt Pond MetaG R2_B_D2_MG | ecosystem: Environmental > Aquatic > Marine >...
CCGGTGGTCTTGCTGGCCGGTGGGACCGGGATCATGCCGCTGTTGTCGACGGCCAAGTCGCTCGTTCAAGCGGGCTCGACCGCGCCGATTTATGTCCCGCAAGCGGTAAATAACAGTCGCGTGCAAGCGTTGGCAGACGACGTCGGCGGCTTGGCCACCGACGGTGCCAATGTGCAGACAATGGTACTGTTTGATTAACCGCTTGACGACGAGCTGATGACAGGTCGATGTGGCGCGGAAGGTTTTGTGACTGCCGAGTTGTTACGGAAGTGGGCGCCGTTTGACGAGACCGAGTTTTATTGTTGCGGTTCCCGTCCGTTCATGGCGGGGGCCCAAGCCGGATTGGAAAGCCTGAACGTGCCGGCATCGCGAGTCCACTACGAGTTCTTCGAGCCACTACAGGACTTGGCGACCGCGGGACCGTAAGCGATTCGATACAACCCCTTCGGAGACGGTGTGATTTCCATGCGACGATTTCTTCAGACATGCTCGACGTGGCACTGGTGCTCGAAAGCGGCACTGGCGATCCTGGTGACGCTTTCGATCGATCCCGCTTGGTCGCAGGCACCGGTCGACATCGAAGCCCCACCGATCGAATACAGCAAGACGGCGGGGCAGAATCCGGTCAGTCGTTTGATGCAGCAACTGCAGGCGGGTGACGCCAAGTTGCAATACGAGGAGGAACGCGGGTACCTGCTGTCCTTGCTGGAGCAACTTGACGTGCCGGTTGCTTCACAGGTTTTGGTGTTTTCCAAAACCAGCCTGCAGTTTCAGTACATCTCGCACCGCAATCCACGTGCGATTTACTTCAACGATGACGTTTACGTCGGCTGGGTTCGGGGCAGTTCCTTGGTGGAGATCTCGACCAGCGATCCGCATTTGGGTGCGGCTTTTTACACATTGGAGATGAAGCCGTGGCGGCCTCTGTTTCGCCGCGAAAACTACGACTGTTTGGCTTGCCATACCACGACGATGACGCGAGGCGTTCCGGGGCACACGCTGCGGAGTGTGGCGCCGCGGATGGATGGCAGCATCGACATCCAGCAACCATCCTTCGTCACCGACCCGACCAGTTCCTTTGCGGAACGCTGGGGTGGTTGGTTCGTCACGGGACAGCATGGTGCGATGGGGCATCTGGGCAACGCCGTGCTGCGTGGCGACAAACTGGACCAACGGGATAGTTTGAACGTTCGAGATTTGAGCCGCTGGCTGGATATCGAGGACTGGCCGGCGGCGAGCAGTGACATTGTCGCCCTGATGGTCCTGGCACATCAGACGCAAATGCACAACGTGTTGACGCAAGCCGATTTTTTGACGCGCAAGTGGCTGTACGACCGTGAACTCGCGGTGCCAGGCGATCAGGTTGCAGAGGCCGACGGCACGGCCGAAGAAACGCGACTGGCGATCGAGCAAGCGGCTCAACGCGTCGTTCAGCATCTTCTGTTTTGCAACGAAGCGCCGTTGACTTCACCGGTGGTCGGGTCAGCCGAATTCGCCGAATCGTTCGCTTCACGAGGCCGTCGCGATACCGAAGGACGATCGCTGCGCGACTTGGACTTGCAGCAGCGACTGTTCAAATACCCTTGCAGCTATCTCATTCACTCGCCCGCTTTCGATGCCTTGCAGCCTGTCTTGCGAGCGGCGATCTACCGGCAGTTGCTGGCGATTTTGAATGCCGATTCACCGGCGGCGGAATACCTGCATCTCGATCGGCAGACACGCACCGCGATCTTGGAAATCCTACGTGACACCAAGCCCGGCTTTGCGGCCGTGGCCGAATCAGAGATGCTCCAGCCGAGCGGTGCGGAGATAAGCGGCGGGGACGAAGACTAGCGCCAGCAAGGTTGCGCCGGTGACACCCCCGGCGATCGCGATCGCCAACGGCGGCCAAAACTCTCCGCCCAGAATGATCAACGGCATGAAGCCCACGACACTGGTGAGCGTCGTCGCCAGGATGTGCCGAAAATCATGCATCACCACATGTGCTGCTTGCTCCGGCGTGGCCGCATGCGAGAGACGCAAGTTGGTCAGGACCACAATCGAGTCATTGATCGCAATGCCGACCAACCCCATTGAACCGATGATCGCCATAAAACCGAAGGGGTATCCCGCCAGCCACAGCGGGATCATTCCCATTCCCAGCGACAACGTTCCGACGCAGCCGATCAAGGCGACCGAGCGAAATGACCGCAGCGCCAGGACAAGGACGGTGACCATCAAGACCATCAAAATCAGGACGCTACTGAGCAGGTTGCCGATCGCATCATTCCGCTTGCTCGCTTCGCCGGCGAAGGACAACGCGAAGCCTTGTGGCAAAGCCTCTTCGAGCGGTGCGATCCGTTCCTTGATCACTGCCAACGTGGCACTGGGCAACACGCCGGGCATCAGGAAACCGCTGACTTCGACCATGCGACGACGATTGAATCGCATAATGGTCGCCGTCTCGGGCAGCAGTGTTGTGTCGACGATGGTGGCAACCGGCACGGCAGTCGGGCGACCTTCCGCATCACGCGCAATCAAGTCGGAGGAGCGGAGTGCGTCCAGTCGTCGCCGTTGATCGCCGCCGACGCGAACGCGCAAGGGCAGTTGCTCGGTATCTTCCAAGACGACGCCACCGGTCGATCCGTCTAGCCTCGCGGCAAGTTGCGTCGAGATGTCGCGGGGCTGCAGGTTGACCATCCGCGCGGCTTCGGGATCGACTCGCAGGCTGGCCTTGCGAACCGTTTCGCCGGCCGTACGCCGCGTTGCGACCACCTGGGGAACCCCTTGCACCAGCGTCGCGACCTGCTCGCCAACTTCGGCCAAGCGAACCAGATCATTGCCAAAGACGCGCAGTTCAATCGGGGCATTGAACGGGGGGCCCTGCTCTAGCTGCCGCACCAGTGCAATCGCACCTGGCAATTCCTCTCGCAGAAGTTGCTGCAGTTTTGACATCCGCGCACGCATTTGCGAGGAGGCTTGCGGCGGCACTCGCACGATCGCTTGCCCATAGTTCGGCATGCCTCGTCGATTGGCGATCACGTTGTAGTAGAAGGTCGGTCCGCTGTCTCCGAAGAACCAGTCCACGCGAATCGGATCGAGATCTTGCAAAGCTTCATCGACACGTCGAGCCGCTTCAATCGTTTGGTGAATCGATGCGTCGACAGGCAATTCCAAGTGGACGTAAAACTGTTCACGATCCGACGGGGGAAAGAACTGTTCCTGTAGCTGAGTCCAAGCCAAGAAGCCGATGAATGCGGGCAAAGCGGCCAACAAGCAGGCTCGCAAGGGCCGGTGGTATAAGCCGATCAGCAACCGATGTGTGGCGGCCGCTAAGGCGGGGACGACAATCCCGTCGCGGTACCAGCGACGCGGCTTGTTCCCGCGAGAACTCATCAGGATCCCGGCGACCGCTCCAGTCATCGTGAGCGCCATGACCAGCGACAACACAACGGCAAACTGTACGCTGATCGCGATCGAGCCGACAAATTCGCCGGCGGGTCCCGGCATCAACGAAATCGGAGCGAAGGCGAGTACGGTTGTCAAAGTGGATCCGGTCAGCGGCATCGCCAGCCGACGCGTCGTTTCCGAAACCGCGTTGCTGGCCGACATGCCATTTGCCACTCGGCCGCGGATTTCGTCGCAGACCACAATCGCATTGTCTATTAATAACCCCAAGGCGATGATCAATCCAGTGATGGACATTTGGTGCAGCGGCACACCGTACAACTGGAGCGCAGCCAAAACGCCCAGGGAGCATAGCGGCAATGTCAGCGCCACGACGACCGCCGATCGCCAGCCCATCAGCAACCACGAAACCAGGGTGACGGCCAAGGCACCGGCGGCCAAATTGAATCCTAAACTGGCCAGCCGCTGCTCGACGTAACGGCTCTGCCGCATCACCGTTTCGATTTCGATGTTTTGCGGTAGGCTCCGCCGGTAGTCCCGTAATCGCTCCTCCACCGCGGTGGCCCAGCGATCGATACGCATCTCTTCCCGAACCATGGCTCCGATACCAATCGCCGGCCGACCGTGGGACAGCGCCAGTCGCGGCGCGGGATCGGGAACGCCAGCGTGGACCGAAGCGATTTGGTCGAGCCGTACGGTGCGAGCCCCATCATTGCCGGACGAGCCCGCATCGCCGGCATCGCGAGCCGACGAGGCGTCTCCTAAACGAATCGGCGTAGCGGCAATCTCCGCCACACGGCGAAACTGGTTATCGATCTCGACCAACAGGTTCTCCCGGTCGCCTCGCAGCACCCCCGCAGATTCCTTGGCATCGAAGCGGGCTAGTTGGTTGGCCAAGCTGTTGGCATCGATTCCCAGCGAAGCGGCGCTTTGTGGATCGATCGTGACCGTCACCTCTTCGCCAGGATCACCGAACAAGTCGACTTTGTCGGTTCCCGGAATGACCGACAGCATCTCCTCCAGATCGGCCGCGACGCGGCGCAGCAAAGGCAGTGAAGCGGCATCGGTGTCGGTGCCGACCACCGACAAGATTAACGCGTAGGCACGCGCTTCAACGTCTTCCAGCAAAGGCTCGCCCGCTGCGGAAGGTAGCGAACCCCGAGCGTTTTCGATTTTGCCGCGCAGCTCGCTCCAGATCGGAGCACTGTCATAGATGGTGTCGATCAGTTCAACGGTGATCACGGAAATACCGGGCCGGCTTTCGCTCCGCAATTCTTTGATCGCGGAAATCTCGCTAACGTAATCTTCCAACGGCTGCGTCACGAGCGCCTCGACGCGTCGCGCATCGGCCCCAGGCAACCGCGTGGTAATGATGGCGACCCGTTTCGTTAGCACCGGGTCTTCCATCCGCGGCATGACCGCAACACTGCTCAGGCCGGCAACCACCAGCACGATGGCGAACAGCAGCAGCATGCGGCGGTCATGAAAAAAACGATTCGACCAATCGACTTGCCTACTCATGTTTGATCAACGCGTCCGTGCAAAGCAGGTCCGCTTGCGATGGCCGCACCTGCATGCCGACTCCCACACGATGCACTCCAGTGGCAACAATTTGCTCGCCGCTTTGCAATCTGCCCTTTACCAATACCCAATCCCCATCGGTTTCCAGGACCCGGACGTCGCTGCGAGCCACCGTTGCCAACGGTGGCTTGTCGGTCGCCTGCAACCGATAGATCGCCCACAGCCCGCGGAAGCCGTGAACCAGCGCCGTACTCGGAATCCAAAACGCCTCCTCGTCGGGAGCGGTATTGCGGACCAACCGCAGCACCGCCATCTGGCCCGGTACCGGCGCGAAGGCGGCTGTCGGCAGAATGGCAATTTCTACCGCTTGCGTTTGCGTGGCGGGATCTAGATCGGGTTCGCGACGAATCACGCGGCCTTGGTATTGGTGTTCCGCAATTACCAACGCCACCTCCTGATCGAGGGTTAGTTCGGCCGCGCGGTCGGGCGGCAAACCGAGACGTGTCTCCAGACGACCATCCTCGATGACTTTCAGCACCCTTTCCCCCGGTTGCACAATCGTTCCCTCGTCCAGGAATCGTCGCGACACGTGCCCATCAAAAGGAGCCACCACTTCCGCGAAATCGAATTGGACTTTGGCCAGATCACGAGCCGCCTCGGCCGCTTTAAAATTCGCGCGGGCTCCGTCGATCTGTTCCGTGCGGGTTCCCTCCTCCAACTCCAGCAGCCGTTGCCGCTCCGCTTGCAGCGCCGCCTGAGCCGTTGAAACCGCGAATGTGGCGTCATCGAGTGCCTGTTTTGGCGAAGCGTTTTGCGCGTGCAGCGTCCGCTGACGTTGTAAGTTTGCGGTCGCTTGTTGCAGCAAACTATCCAGCCGATCGACGTCGGCTTTAGCAGTCGCAATGGTCTGGTAACGCGGTCCACGTTGGGCTTCCATCAGCGATGCCGCGGCTTGATCGCGCTGTGCGTCCGCCGAGGCCAATTGAGCCCGTAGATCCAGATCGTCCAACTCGGCCAATCGTTGTCCCGCCGTCACCCGATCGCCTGCTTGGACGAAAATGCGGCGAATGATTCCGGAACGTCGAAAGGCCAGTTCGCTGGAACGGGCTGGCGTGACTTGGCCGCGATACTCTTCATAGCGAATCGGTGCGGCGTCGTGCCCTACTGTCCAGACCGCAACGGGCATCGATTCCAGATCCTCTTCGGTCGCCTGCCGCTGTGCCTCGCGGGCATCCGTGGAACGCTGCGAGCTTGCACTGGCCCAAGCAAGACCAGCCGCCAGCGTCAGTAAAATCACGCCGCCACTAAGCACAATCCCGACGCTACCCCGCTTAGGCAAAACCTTGTTTTGACGCTCAGTCATTTTGGGCTTCTCGAAGTGTGTCGGCGAATTGATCGAGTTCCGCATAAGCGGTTTCGGCAAACGCATCGTCCCGTTGGGCGTTGTACAGCGGTTTCCAACGAATGCCGTCCATCATCGCATGGCAATTGCGACGAATCGTAAGTCGCGGGTTCGCGATGCCAATGGAGGCTAAAGAAGGACTGGTCGATTCCAGCAACAAACCGCCATAGACGAGCGACCAGAGCCCGAAGATGATCGGTTCCACGCCGTGCCGGTAGGACAGCCCGCCCGTGTCCTTCGGGGCGGGCAAAGTTAAGTCACCGACGGCGATGGCGTCGCGCACAATACCGCCGATCGTCATCACGCAGCGACCTTCGCAGCTCCGCAGCAAATCCCGTCTTTGGGCTGAAGTTTTCGCCAAAATCGCGTCGTGACGAATCACACATTCGGCTGAAAAGTGAGCCGGAAACTGGCTCACAAAAACTTCGCAGGCCAAGCCGATCGCTTGACACCGCTGGCGTGGCCGACCGGACATCTTGGCCGCCGCGTCGAAGAGAGCAAACCGGGTCTCCACCGCTTGCACCGCCAACGCCAGAGCGATCTCTTCCTTGTTGCAAAAGTCGTTGTAGACGGTTCCTTTGGCTTGCCCAATCTGTTTCGCGATTTCGTCCATCCGAATCGCTTCCAAGCCTCCGGACAGCAGCATCGGCTGCGCCAGACTGAGGATTTTCTGACGCCGCTGGGCGATCTTACGCTGCTTGGGGGTGGTGACCGTATGGCTCATGAAAATGACGTTAAGTCAAAAATGACGCAACGTCAAGTTAGTTCTCGGAAGAAACTCCCGCGCTGAACGGACCGTTCAGCGGGCGTCCTGAAGAGGACACCAAGCATTAGTCGGCGAGCCACAGCGATTCTTGATCGCGGTACTAACGCGCGTCGACTCGGAGCATTTTCAATGTCCGTTCGGCGGCATTGATTTCGAACCGGAAGTTTTCCAGAAAGCTCATCCCAAGCAGCGGTTCGGCTCCGGGAGCAGTGGTTTGGAGCACTGCGGCGGCCACGTTTTCGGCTTCGAATTCACCGACACGCAGTTTCGGGATCGTGATGCCTCGGGCAGCAATGGTCCGGCCGTCGGCCAAGACCATTTGCATTTCCCGTGCATCGGGCGGAACGACAATGCCCAGCGCGTTGGCCGTTGCCACCGGGAAACTGACGATCGAGGCCCCACTGTCGACGACCATCTGAATCGGCTTGTCTCCCACCACGACGGTCACCATCATCGAACCACCGGTGATCTCCAGCGGTATGGTCTCGCTGAAGATCTCTTGCTCGATTTTCTTGATGCGACTGTCCAGCGCCCCCAAGACATCATCCGCGGTGAGTCCGGCGGGCGTTTCGGCGTTGGCTACCATCACGCGGAGCGCGATTTGGACTTGCTCCCGCGCCATGTCGGTCGCCAGTTTGTCGCGGAGCTGTTTAAATTGGTTGCGAATCACCAGCACCGTTTCGGCATAGTCGGCTTCGGCTTGATTTAGTTTGCCACGTTTGGTGCCCAGATCTTGCGCTCGCTTTTCCTGTTCGCCTTCGAGCGTCCGAATCTCCACCGTGGTGGCATTCAACAAGCCGACGATGCGGTTGTTCGCCGCGGTGTCGCGGCCTGCCACGCGAGCGAGTTGAAGATTCAACTCGCCGTATTGCTTGGTCAGTTGCTGCGTTCGATTGCGGAGGGCGGCCAATTGGTCAGCGGCGGTTTTCCAATCTTGATAGACCAACCGCAGTTCGCGTTTGGAGCGAATCAGTCCGGTTAGGGCGCGAGAGATGTCGGCCGTGTTCGTCGCCTGGATTGTCTTGCCGCTCTGACGCAAGCCTACCTGTGCCAGGATCTGCTCCGCTTTGGCGACCACATCCGCGTCAAATCGAGGTGTCGGCGGGGCTTGGGCCAAGCCCGCGTCAGGGCAGATCGAAGTGGTCAGCATCAAGACGACGAATAGGGCGATCAGCCGCCGCGGTTGGGAAAACCGTGGGCGAGAAAACCGTGGCCGATTCATGATTGGTAGAGCTCGGTTCATGATTCATTCGCCACTTTTGTAGTCGTAAAAACGTTTCGACCGCGGATCCAAGGCATCGCGATCGGGAGCGAATTCGAGTTGTCAGATTTTCCAGCAGCGGACAGCGTCCCGCCGGATCAGCTCAGTCGTTTCGCTGGCCAGCCCGTGCCAGTTCACGAAAGAACGTTGGTAGTCGATGGGGCCGTCCGGTGCGGTCGACACAGGCGATCGTCGATTCGGCCGAAACAATCAGAGCTTGGTTTCGATGGAGCGTATATTGGTGCCGAATTCGGACCCCTTTGGCTTGCACGACTTCGGTTGTCAGCGTCAGGAAATCATCGAATTCAGCCGGCAAAAAGTACCGTACGTTCATTTCGGTAACCACTAACATCAGCCCCTCGGCTTCGAAGGTTTTGTAGTTCACCCCGGCGGCACGCAGCATTTCGACGCGGCCACGCTCGAAATAGTTCAGGTAATTTCCGTGGTGGACGCGCTGCTGACCATCGGTTTCATGGTATTCGACGCGAAATTGAAGCGCAAATTTGTTCAGCATCACACCACGAATGGGTTGTCGGAGAGGTGTTTGACCACAACTGCTTGCTAAGCCTAAACTGTCGCCACAAGATACCTCGTTATCGTGCACATCCATGACTGTAAGCAACCCCAACGACTGAGATCGCGATGAGCTTTGGAGAAGGATCGGGAACCGAGTTCGAGACGATGCGAGGTCGCGATTTTCCAGCGATTCGCCAATTTACCGTCTTTATGGAAAACCGCGTCGGACAGTTGCTCGAAGTCGTCCGCCGATTCGAGGGGACCGGCATCCGGGTCGTGGCGCTGTCGATCAACGATTCCGCCGAATGTGCCTTCGTCCGGCTGGTGCTTAGCGACTGCGAACGCGGCCGCGAACTGCTCGAGCGAGCCGGTTTGGCGATTATCGAAACCGATCTGATCGGCGTCGAGTTGCCCGACAGCCCTCAGCCGTTGCTGCGAGTCTGCACGGCGTTGCTGGCAGCGGAGATCAACATCATTCAGGCATACCCTTTGCTTTCGCGTCCCAACGGTGCTCCGGCCGTGGCATTGATGGTCGACAACATCGACTTGGCCTTGGACACGCTGAACAACAAGGGCTTTCGGATGATCACCGAGGGTGACCTGAAAGACGACGCGCCCGATTCCTAACGCGACTGCCCGAGAAACCGACCGCCCAAACGCTCGCTGGCGGATGGCTGGGTCGACATGATCATTCGAAATCGCTTGCTGATCCCTTTTTCGTCCTGGAGTCCACCATGTCGACCGATTCTCCATTTTCCCCGGCGGGACAAGCTCCACAGCCTCAGCCACCGACCAAGGACAACACCGGGACGATCATCTTGATCATTCTGGCGGTGACCTTCTTTCTCTTTTTGGTCTGTGCCGGGTTGTTAGCACTGCTGCTAATGCCGGCAATCACCGCCGCTCGGTCGGCTGCCACGCAGGCTCAGAAAAACAACGAGCTGAAAATGGTTGCCTTGGCAATGCACAACTATCACGACGTGCATCGTCAATTGCCTGCCGCTTACAGCACTGATAGTGACGGAAACCAATTGGGCAGTTGGCGCGTGGCGCTGACTCCATTTTTAGAATCCCAACACATCTGGGATCAGTGGGACAGCACACAAGCTTGGGACAGCCCGGCCAATCAACCGTTGCTCGAGCAAACGCCGACGGAATATCGCGCGGTCGGTGACGAACCGGCCGGTGCGCACAGTGGCGAGACGCATCTGTTTGCGATTCGCCATCCTCAGACCGTCTTTGGTTCGAGTGAACCGGTTCGGTTCCGCGACATCCTCGATGGGACCTCCAACACGATCGCCCTGGTTTATCTCCCGAACGTTTCGGTTCCCTGGACGTCCCCTCAGGATATCAGCTTGGAAGAGGCCTACGTCCACATCAGCCAAACGACTCCGCAAGCGCCGGTCTACTTTGTGATGTCCGATGGTTCGGTGAGACGGGTCACATCGCCACCAAGCCAGGAAACCTTCGAAGCCTTGGTGACTTACAATGGTCGCGAAATGATCGACGACGATGCCTTCTAAGCGGGCAGGCAGGAATCATTCGGTAAAGGAGCCGCCGTAACGACAGCCGTGGGTCGTGAACCTCAGGCGCTAGTTAGTCGCAGGCCCGTGAACCTCAGACGCTAGCCGTGGGCCCGTGTTCCCAAACGCAAAGCGATCATCGGCACAGACCTAGGACGCAGGCCCTAGGAAAAGGCACAGCATGTGATTTCTGTCGTCGCTTTGCGACTTGCACTTCCACCCTGCTTGGCACCACGGACTCACGTCCGCGGCTACAACCTGCCATGGCTTCGCCATTGAAGCGACCAGCGCTAGCCGTGGGCCCGTGAACCTCAGGCGCTAGCCGTGGGCCGTAACCGTGAACCTCAGACGCTAGCCGGGGGCCTTTTGTTCCCAAACGCAAAGCGATCATCGGCACAGACCTAAGACGCAGGCCCTAGGAAAAGGCACAGCATGTGATTCCTGTCGTTGCTTTGCGACTTGCACTTCCACCCTGCTTGGCACCACGGACTCACGTCCGTGGCTACAACCTGCCATGCCTTCGCCATTGAAGCGACCAGCGTTAGCCGTGGGCCCGTGAACCTCAGGCGCTAGCCGTGGGTCGTAACCGTGAACCTCAGACGCTAGCCGGGGGCCGTTTCCGCGGTTCCGCGGCTAGCCGTCGATCGGGAATTCTTCCAGCGAAACGGTTTTATAAGTCGCCAACTGATCGCCGATCGATTGGATCGCTCGGCGGTCGAGCTCGGACAGTTTCTCGACCACCAGATGATGGGCGCGATACGTTTTCGTCTTCAGCCCTTCCTTGATCGTCAGTACCAAATCGAGAGGCAAGCGGCCCTCCGAGGCGACTTTTTCACCCAGGGTCATGCGGGCAAACGGGGGTACGCCGCGCCGGTGCAACACGTCCAGACGCTTTGCCCAGATCACAAATTCATGAAACGCCGTCGCCATTTCGGGACGGGAAACCGCTTGCGTGGTGGTCTCGTACTTGCAGGGCCCAAACGTCACCGAGTACCGGTCTTCGGTCACGTCCACCGTCGCATCCAAGCCGAACGATTCGGCTTTGTCGTTTTGGCGAACGGCCACGGTCAATTGAGCGGTGACGTCGATCAGTTGGTCGGTCGCAATTTCCGTTTGGAGCTGCTGCTTCGTATCGAGCAAAATAATCCGTTTGCGAGTCGGGTCGTAGACCGACTGGGTGCTGCCCCCTTGTTCGGTCAGGTCATAAACCACCCCCGAGTCAAACAAAATTTTGTGGCGAGAAACCGGAGCATTCCCGCCGTCTTGGTAGATTTCCGTTTCCATCCGAAACGAGGGGCCCGCCGGCAGCGAGGTCTGCCCTGAACCGGTCGTAGCGGTGGCAAATGTCAGCACGGTTATGCATGCGGCAATGACCAATTCGGAGCGTGTCATGGCTGCGTTCCTGAAACAACGTGGAGCGAAACGGAGAATCCTCCTATCCGGTATAGTCAAAATGCTTGTTTCAGGTCCACACCAACCGGCCCGATTGCCAATTGCGTCGATCCGAGTAGCCTTTGTAGCATCCCTACCTGAAGAAACCTCGGGACAGCCCTGCTGTTTCTCGATTCCTCTCGCCCTTGCCCTGTACTGACCATCATGATCCATCGCATTCTCGTCACCGGCGGTGCCGGCTTTCTTGGTTCGCACCTATGTGAGCGACTGGTCGATGAAGGTCACGATGTGATCTGCCTGGACAATTTCTTTACCAGCCAGAAGTCGAACGTTTCGCATCTGCTCGATCGCCCTAATTTTGAACTACTGCGGCACGATATCACGCTGCCGATTTTCCTGGAGGTCGACCAGATCTACAACATGGCTTGCCCCGCCGCACCGGGCCACTATCAATACAATCCCATCAAGACGATGAAGACCTCGGTCGTCGGCGTGATCAACATGCTGGGGATCGCCAAACGCTGTGGTGCGAGATTCCTCCAAGCCAGCACCAGCGAAGTCTATGGCGACCCCGATGTGCATCCGCAACCCGAATCGTACCGCGGCAATGTTAATCCGATCGGTCCGCGGGCCTGCTACGACGAAGGCAAGCGGGCCGCCGAGACATTGTGCATGGACTACCGCCGCAGCAACAATGTGAACGCCAGGATCGTACGGATCTTTAATACCTATGGTCCGCGGATGCATCCTTATGACGGACGCGTGGTGTCGAACTTTATCCGCCAAGCGATTCGCAACGAGCCAATCACGCTGTTCGGCGATGGCTCGCAGACCCGCTCGTTCTGTTATCGCGACGATTTGGTGGAAGTCATTATTCGGATGATGAATGGTCCGGAGGAATTCGCCGGGCCGGTCAACATCGGCAATCAAGGTGAATTCACAATCAAGGAACTTGCCGAACTGGTAATGGAGCAGGTCGGTGGGAGTTCGGAACTGATCCAGAAACCGCTGCCGATGGACGATCCCACACGACGGCGTCCCGATATCTCGCTTGCCAAAGAGATCCTCGACTGGGAACCCAAGACACCGCTGCGCGAAGGCTTGGCCAAGACGATCGAGTGGTTTCAGTCGATCAACATCGATGACTACCAACCCCCGACACCCAACTACTCGTAGCAACTGCCGTTATTCGTAGCGACTGCCAGCACTGAGCAGGAACTCGGCATCGGCCAACTGGGGATCGTTCCAACGCAGCCGCAACACCCCTTCGCGCTGCAACCGGTCGATCGTGATGTCGTGTCGTTCCCGGATCCTTTTCTCCGCGCGACGGACGCTGCCGCCGCGCTGCGCCCAAGTGATGACCAACATCGAAAACAGCGCCGTTGGCAACACTGACAGCAGTAAACTGATCGCCAGCATCCCAGCTTCGGGCCGTGGAAATCGATCCAACGATCCATCGCCGCTGCGCAGCGTGTGGTAACTGGCCACGACATATTCACGGTACAGCGCCACCACCGGTCCCGCCATCAACACCCAAAACAGTGCCGTGCCGATCACCGCCAGCAGCGTTACCACGCTGGCCGACACTGCGGCGCGTTCAATTTCTTCATCGAAGATCTGTTGCGACTCTTCTTGCAACGCATCGATGCCCGCCAATGCGGCGACTTCGGGCAACGAGTCGTCGACTTCGCCGATCGTTGCCAACGGAACCCTCGCCGTCCCGGCGGCGAGTTCCTTCAGTTGATCACGAAAGCGCGCGATCAGCGGACCAAGGCGGTCCACCACCGCCGCGTTGCTCCGTCGTCGCAACCCTTCATGCACGTCGCGAACCGCTTCGTGGTGATTGCTCAGGTTCTGCGCACTACTCCATGCAGCGGAGATCAACGATGGCAGGCTACCCGATAGTGACAAGACCACTCGGTCCCATGCTCCATGCGTCAGGTTCAATAAACCGAGCAGCGTCCGATGGGGAAACCAGATCGCCGCGGTATCGGTCAATAGCGACAATCGGAGTCGCGATCGGATGCCGGCCCGCAGCGATTCGCGACCACCGACCAGCGACAGGGCCACGTCCCGCGGCAACTTGCGAGCCTCTTCGTTCAATCGATCGACCGCCGCGGTCAGTCCCGGCAAGTGTTCGCTGAGCGTTGCCCGCAGCGAATCACGAAACCGTGCATCGACGGCATCCAACCGGACGCGGCGACGGCGATCATCGGTCAAGTGGCCATCGAGGTACGGCGACAGCAGTCGCGTCAGTTGCCGCAAGGCGCCGTTGGCCGCGGTCGTTTCGTCGATCTTCCGCACGTCAAAATCGGGGATTGAAATCGGTGCCAGCACCGTTCCCAAAGGAGCCGCGGCGCGCATTCGGGCGGCCAACGCATCGGTATCCGCGGCCAACTCGGGGTCCTCATGATTGCGGACCGCGTTGATGACCGGCACGACCAACGTCCCTTCGCCCAACGTCGCCAGCACGCTGACCGTTTGGCTGCGAAGTTGCTCGCGGCGGACGACCAAAATCAGCACCGCCGAAAGAGCCAAAGCGCGGCGGGCCGTGTCGGCAATTTCCTGATCGCTGTCGGTCGCTCCCGGCGTGTCGACCAACAGATAGGGACCGCCAAGGTCGTGCATCGCACCGGCATCACAATGCAGGTAACGCTCACGACGCGCGTCGAGATCACCGGGGGGTTGCGGCCCGAGCCACGTCAGGCGGCGCGTCGATTCCTCGTCGCGATTGCCGCTCTCGATCGCCTGTTCGGCACCGGTGCCGCGGACCAATTGTCGCGCCAGCCAAGACTTGCCCTGTCCCACCGCGCCGACGATCGCGATCACCGTCGAGCCGACCGCCCGATCTTGCAAGATCAAACGACGCGAACGGAGGTGGTCTTCACACAAACCCGCCACATCCCGTCCGGCCGGACTGTCGCCAAGCACCGAGACGGCGGCTCCGCGGACGCGGTGCAAAAACAAATCGCCGGGATCTTCCAGGGCTAAATCATCAGGTTCAAGCATCACGTTGTCTGTCGCGGAAGTTGATGGTTCAGTTCGGTTTCAAATTCGTCTCGCATTCGCCACAGCAGCATCGCCTTGCATTCGGCGGGACGCGTTTTGATCGCCGGAATCGGAAGTTCGACATCTTGTTTGGCGATCTTCAGCGTCATCGGTGTCTCATTGCGAGGCACGCCAAAGGTATCGCACAGGACTGCGGTAAAGTCACTGACCTGTTGGCGAGCGGCTTGTTGCCCAACGCTATCCGTCGTCTGCTTGCCGCTCCAAAAAGTTGCGAAGGCGCTCAGTCCGGCCGCTGCGAGTAACTCGGGAATCGAAGCGCTCGCGACCACCGCCGCACCACCGAAATCAAGTGGAATCAGCAGCACCGCCCCAAAGCCCGCGATAGCCGCGGCGAGCGGTGTCAGGCCGGCGGCGATCTTTTTGGTGACCGGGACCTCTTTCCACATTAGCCGCACCGACTCGTCCAACCGCTTCGCATCGAGTGACGTAAAATCGTCGCGCTCAAACCGCGCGATCGCGTCGCCGGCGAGTTGATTCAGTTGATCCGCGTCGGGGTGACAGGCCAAGCGGTCAACCGCACCGTGTTGCCGCATCGCATGTTCGAGACGCTCTGGTGTGAGGATGCCGCCGAACTCGCCCTTGGTCAGCGAGTTCCGGACCTCTTCCGCTTTCTTTCGCGCCACCGCCGTCGGCACGATCTGTTGAAACAGATCACGCGTCCCGCCGACGACTTTGCTGACGTAAGAGTTCATGCGGACGCCCCAGCGTGCGTACCACGGTGCCGAAGCGGAAAAAGCATCCGACAATTGGCGCACGATCCGCTCCGACTGATGCAGTCGCAGTTCCATGATCTGACCACCTAGCTGGCGATGAGCGAAAAATTCCAACGCTGCGGCCAACAACATGTGCCGCATCCGCTCCGCTTCACGCGCCGACGCGGCCGCGCCGTCGCGTAGCCTCTCGACACCGTGGTCCCAGACCGCAGCACGGAGTGAGGACTCCAGCGCGATCCGAAAACGTTCGAAGAGTTTGTTGCGATCAAGCTGCCGCGGCAGTTCGGTCAAAAAGCGTTCCCGCGAGATGGCGGCCGGAGGATGATCGTCTGGGTTTTCGTTGAGTGAAAAAAAGACCGGCAGCGGATCCTCGGGGTCGATCGTCGTTCGCTCCGCACTATCGGCCGCGGTCGGAATAAAAGGTCGACTGTTTTCGATGTCGAAATCGTAAGCGGCGTAAATCGTTTCGACGCGATATTGCTCGGCCAACGGCTGAAACGTTTCCCAGACCTGGTCGGGCGTCTGCCGAGGACGAATTTTATTGACCGCCAGCAGCCGCGGCACGCCCGGCATCAGGTCGGATGCAATCCGCAAGTGGTCCGCCAAATCGCGGTCTCGAAACTGCTCGGGCGTGGTCACCACCAGGAAAGCCGAACAGAGCGTTGCGGCGCGACCCAATAAGGTGCGCCGCGTTTCGGGGTCGCCTCGACCGAAGGAACTGTCCGAAACAATGTCTGGGCAGTCGAGCAAGCCGACGCCCATTTTGTCTAGTCCAGGATCGGTGGCGACCAGCGGCACGGCGAGCAACGCCGCATCGCCCAAGCTGTTGTTGTATTGTCGATGAGCCTCTTCAGGGGCGTCCGCCAACATCTCCGGTGCATGCCCTAGCGCATCTCCGATGCGTGCGAGCAGTAATCCCCACAGTTCCGCGTCGCCGCGCCACGCCGCCGGCAACCACAGCACAAAGCGGTGCGTCCCCTCGCGGTTGTTCGCCCCGCGCAGCGAACGTTGCCTGCCCAGGGGACTGAGGAAGCTGGCCACCAAGCTGGTTTTTCCGCTATTGAGCATTCCCGCGATTGCCACCGTCGGCTGTTGGGCCAACGGAGCGGCACATTCCAATTGCCGACCGGCGGCGATGACCCCCTCGACGGCCGCGGGATCGATTCGGCGGAGCGCCGTCAAGAAGCTCTCCCGGCCCGGATTGGGATACAGACGCTCGGTCGCCGCGCGTTGATCATCGTCTTCAAGCAACGGCAACAACTGTGTCCAGCGGACCGTTGCTACCTCTCGAGACTTGCCGAAACCGAACATAAAGCCCACTGAGAGAAACGGAATGGTAGGAAAATCACGAGCCTAAATCGGCTCCGCTGCGTAAGATGAATAGCAGTAGGTTAACTATCGTAGCGGGACTCGCCAGAGTGCGGGGGGGCAGAATCATGGCGATGGACAATTCAGTGCCCAGGCCAGAACGGATCGCCTCAGGCCAGAACGGATCGCCCAGGCCAGAACGGATCGCCCAGGCCAGAACGGATCGCCCAGGCCAGAAC
>Ga0102938_10001611_pt1 | contig 17051 bp, 12 predicted proteins | sample SalPonR2_B_D2_MG_FD_84516 | JGI IMG/M metagenome (GOLD analysis project Ga0102938, IMG submission 84516) | Salt pond soil microbial communities from South San Francisco under conditions of wetland restoration - Salt Pond MetaG R2_B_D2_MG | ecosystem: Environmental > Aquatic > Marine >...
ATCATTTTTTTACGGCTTCCTCAGCCGTCAGTACGACCGGATTGAGAAACGGGGCGCCCAGCAGATCCAGGGCTTTCACGTCGGTCGGCAATGTGTCCGACGGGACTACCACTGTGGTGAAGACCGACTCACCGGGCCGACGTGGTGGCCGCGCGGTCACGGGTGCTTCCCGTGCCAGAGGCAATCCAAGCTGGAAATCGGTTCAAGGTGCCTTTGACTGCGAACGGATGGTCGGTCGGACGTTGAATCAAGCTCCGGCCAATGGGACGGCTCTCTGTTTTCGCGTTGTTTCCTTTGTTTCCGCTAAGCATGAGCATCACGAGAAGCCGGGAAACCGGCACCGTCGACGGTCATCGTTGCGGGCGTGGAGATGATTGCGACCGGACGGGGGTCATGATTGCTTGAGCTTCCGTTTGCGTCGGCGGACCCAGTCGGGTTGGACTTTTTTGAGATCGACGCCGGCCGCTCGGAGAGCTCGATCCCAGTCTCCGGAGAAGAAAGCCTTGCCGGCCCGCAGCAGCGGCCAGTCTCGGACGTCCACTTCTCCGTGGCCGAGTGCTCGGTGGTTGATCGGAAGCGACTCTCGGACGCGTCGTTGGATCTCGTCGATCACTTCCTGTCGCGTCGAGTAGGTGCGATAGGTCCGCTCCTTCATCGACTCGTAGTCCTGCTGTTTTCTCGCGACGTTTCGGTAGTCAATGCCGGCCGCATCGATGGCCCCCTGCCAACTACCGAACAGCTTCCGCGCCGTATACAACAATGCCGCGTCTTGATGGTCGCCGTGGGTCAGCCCGCGTGCATTGAGTGGTTGGCCTTCGCGACGTCGACGACGAATCGCGGCGAGGACGTGTTCGGGATCCGTGTACTTCCGCTTGGGATTGAGATTCTTCTCGTGGTAGGACTTGGGGTCGACTCCAGAAGCTCGCACGGCGGCTTGCCAAGTCCCGAAGAAACCGGTCGCCATGGCGTAAAGTTGCTTGTCATCCTCTTTGCTGGTCAATTCGCGTCTGGCCAACAACTGGCCCGCCGCGGCGCGGCGTTTTAACTCGGCGATCACTTTGGCTTTGGTCGAAAAAGGTGTGTGTCCCGCTTGGCGACCGTGCTTCGCGTTGCCACCCGCTTCGGCAACTGCTTTCCGCCAGCTTCCGAAGTGCTCGAAAGACTTTTTCCATAGTTCGATGTCCGATCTCGAGCCGAAGTAGAGCTCCAAGGGAGATAGTGGAAACTCGTTTTCGATCCGCGTGGCGATGGCGTGCAATACATCGTTGGCGGTTTCGTAGTGCTTCCGCTTGCCACGCAAACGTTTGGGGACCCTCGCCGCATCGAGGGCAGCTTCCCATGTTCCAAAGAATCGAATTCCCGCGCTGGTCAATTGAGTCCCGTACGGCAACAAGCTCACCGCCGTGTGACTCAGATCGGCATCGGCGTCCTTCAATCGTTTGATCTCAGCTTTGACTTCGCGTTCGGACAAGAAACGATGTCCGCCAAAAATGGGTTTGGAAAGGTCCACGCCCGCCGACACGAGGGCCGTCCGCCAGTTCCCGAACCGACGCAAACCCCAAGTCAACATGAGCGGAAAACGGCCCCGCGGGTCGAGTTCTTTGCGGAGGGCACCGATAGTGCAATCGAGGCCCTGTTGCTCGCGTTCTTGCAGCCAACCGCGGAAGTCTTCGATCGCGAAGTCATCGTCTCGCACCAAGCCGCGGTTCTCGGCCGGGTCGACGCCGATCGCACGGAGACTGTCGTCCCAGTCCATCTCCGCGTAGTGGCCGACGGCGGCAACGAGCGAACAATCGATCTGACCGATCGACTCCATGTCCATCCAAAATCCCTGCCGGGCGTACTCGTGCAACCGATCCAAAACGTATTCACGCGTGTAGATCGGCTCCCAGTGCTGCAGGTAATCCGGATGCGGATTATTGTACAGGCGACCGGTCATCGCTTCACGCAACTGCTCACTGGCGAATTGCGCGTCAGGGTATTCCTCCCGATATTCATCGGGCGTGATGCCGTGTGTTTGCGTCAAGTGTCCGTTGAGCATTTCCAAGTGTTTCCCGCAAAGCCGACACTCGACCGTCGCACGCAACTCGACGCGAATGTCCCCGTAGCCGATTCCGGCTTCTTCCAAAGCGTCTCTCCAACCCAGGTACGGCTCGATCGCGTAAACGGCATCAACCAGATCGGGATCTTCCCGTTTCACAGCACTTAGATTGAGCGGCTCGCGACTCACATAACGCTTGCGAATTTTGCGAATGATTTCGGTGCGTTTCATCGTCTCGATTCTGCGTGTTCCGGTTGACTCCAGTTTATCAACCGATTCGCCCGTGGCGACCCTATCGGAAGAAAATCGTGATTCGACGTTCTCCTCAAAATTTGGCCGAAGACCTGGTCCAAGACACGTTCATCGCCGCGGTCACGAGTCAAAAGGGCTTTCGAAACGAATCGGCCGTTTCGATGTGGCCATCCGCGATTGCTTGAATGCCCATGAGTTCGGGGGAGCCAGCTGACGTGCCGAGATTGATTTGACAACTGAAGATGATTCTGACCCTCCAATGCGACCAAGCATCATTGCCGATGTCGGATTCGTTGGATCGTCGGTTGCATTGGGACGAATGGTTGGCACTGCGAGGTCATTGGTTGCCGTGCCGCGTTTGCCCGGCGGTGAAGAAGCAAATGGAGACGATCGCGCGGGCGGCGCGCCGAAGCTTCTCGCCGAAAAATTCAACCGATAACGCCTTGAGCCGCGAAGCGAAAAACCGGATCCGGCAAGCGATCCGCGAAAGCGGTAGAACGTGGGGTTGAACGATCGCCGAGGGCGAGAGGCGAAGGTGTTCGGCTTTGCTATCCGCTCATGATTTTGGCGGGCGATCCGTTTTCTTTGCGGCTTCGTGTCAGATACGCTGATCGCTTGGGTTAGGCTTTAAGAGACGACAGCGCAGCTTTCGCTCATCGGCTCGAAACCTCCAGCCACACGCCTGCATCAGATTCATAGCTTCCCTGGCGCGCTGCTGGAACTCCGGACAGAAGACGCGATGCCCGAATTTCCTGAAACGAGTGAAAGCCTGATCGTACGGGTTCGCGATCCGTCAAATCAGACAGCGTGGCACCAGTTCGAACAACTCTATCGACCCATCATTTATCGAATCGCCCGGGCCAAAGGATTGCAGCACTCCGATGCGCTCGATTTGGTGCAACAAGTGTTGATGTCGGTTTCCGCGGCGATCGGCCGGTATGAGAAACAATCCGATGGCACGCGGTTTCGCAACTGGCTCAGCCGGATCACGCGAAATGCAATCCTGAAAGCCCTCTCGCGTGGGCCGCGCGACCCGGCCGCTGGCGGAACGGATATTTTGAATGTCTTGCGAGACGTCCCAGCGGACGACGCCACCGAAGCGTTGATCGATCTGGAATATCGCCGCGAAGCGTTTGTCCGAGCCGCCGCGCGGGTGCGCAGCGAAGTACAGGAAGACACTTGGCTGGCCTTTGAAGCGACCGTGTTGCAGGAGGTTTCGATCGAAACCGCTGCGAAACGCTTTGGCATGTCAACCGGCAGCGTGTATGCCGCTCGTAGTCGCATCATGCGGCGGTTGCGAACGGCGGTGCAGGAACTGGAAGCAATCGATCTGGAGGACGGTGATGACTCAACCCCTTGAACAGGCCTGTGATTCCGGCCGGATCGATGACTACTTGAACGAACAATTGGCTGCTCCGGAGCAAGCCGAATTCGAAGCCCATCTGTCGCGGTGTCAATGGTGCCAGCAGCAAGTCGAAAGTCGAGCCGCTGAGCCGGAGCTTTGGAAGCACGCGGTCGCTTTACTCGGGCAATCGGCGAAGCTCGATCTCGGTTGGATCAACGCACCCGCCGCATCGAAGGAACAACAAGACGACGAAGCGGCCAGCGGGTTTCAGTCGCGTCAGGTTCAGAGCGTGCTCGAATCGCTCTCACCAACCGAGGACCCGGAGATGCTCGGACGCATCGACGACTACGAGATCATCGGCGTGGTCGGCGTCGGTGGCATGGGCGCTGTCTTGAAAGGGTTCGACAAGTCGCTACGGCGAGTGGTCGCGGTCAAGATCATGGCCCCGCATTTGGCTGGCAGCGGCTCGGCGCGATTGCGATTCCAGCGAGAAGCTCGTGCGGCGGCGGCGATCACTCACGACAACGTCATCGATATCTACAGCGTTTCCGAAGCAGGCGGGCTGCCGTATCTGGTGATGCCCTACGCTCGCGGGCCTTCACTGCAAAAGCGGATTGACCAAGGCGGCCCACTTTCGATCGCCGAGGTCCTGCGGATCGGCCGACAGATCGCCGCTGGGCTAACGGCGGCTCACGAACAGGGACTGGTACATCGCGACATCAAGCCCTCCAACATTTTACTCAACGACGGCATCGAACGTTTGCTGATCACCGACTTTGGTGTTGCGCGAGCGATGGACGATGCGTCGATGACGCGCACCGGTGTGATCGCCGGAACGCCGCAGTACATGTCGCCGGAACAGGCGCGTGGCGAAGCGGTCGATTATCGCAGCGATTTGTTCAGCCTGGGGAGCGTTCTCTATACCGCGTGTACCGGTCGGCCTCCGTTTCGATCCGAGGCGGCGTATGGGATCCTCCGTCGCATTACCGACGATGACCCACGGCCTATTCGCGAAATCAATCCGGACATCCCCGATTGGCTGTGTCGGATTATCAATCGCTTGATGGCCAAACATCCGGCCGATCGCTTTCAAAACGCAGCCGAACTGGTCGACTTGTTCGAAGGCTGTTTGGCTCACTTGCAGCGACCGACCCATGTCGTGCTGCCGCAAAGCTTGGCACCTTCAACATCAACGGCACCGGCCTCGCCGCCGCACGCTCAGCGGGTCCGCGGTGGTGTGGGCTCAGGTTCTTTCTTTTCTCGTACGGGAGTTTGGCTGATGGTCTCTTTGCTTCTACTGGCCGCCATGGGTTTTATCACGCTGCAAATGACCGCGCCAGTCGACATTGCTGGAAGCTGGCGAGGCGACACATGGGAGTCGGTCTCCCTTTCGTCGGTTGACGAAGCGGCCAATTGGTACAAAGGTGCGTTCACCGATGCGGACGGAAAGCAAGGAGCCTTGCAATTGGAATGGTCTCGCTTGCAACGACGTTACAACGGTCGCTGGAAAGTCGGCGACACGCAGAGCGGTTCGATCACACTTCGCGAAGGCGACGGTGGCGGCGTTCGCGGTGCGGTCTCGGTTGATGCCGATTCGTCGATCGCCGCCGATGCCCCGCGATTATGGGAGTTCGCTTGGAAGCGCGCGGCAGGTACCAAGAAATCTGCTGGCGGCGTTGTGATCGAATCGCCCGTGAAAGGCGTTATCCGCTGGAGCAAAGGGATCGGCGAAGGTACCGTGGTGAAGCAGGGGGATCGCATCGCAGAGATTCGACCGATCGATTCCAGCGAGCAAAAGCGACTGCGAGAACAACTGGCATCGGCGAAGCAACATGCTGCTGACACCGCAGAACGACACATGTCGTGCGAACGAAACCTGGAGGCGATGCGAAGCATCGTCGAAGCTACCCAAGACCAAATTCGGACATACGAAACGGTCAAGCAGCGTGTCGCAGAGGCTGGGGAGACTGCTGTGGCTTCTGCCCTGATCACGGCTCATGCAAGGAAACAGCTAATCGGCGCCAATCGGGCGGAGTTGGCTCAGTTGAGAGCCGAGCACGAGCAAATGAACGGCCAACTTGAGAAGGGACTGATTTCGCAAGCGAAGTTTTTCCAGGTAGAGCAAAAGCTCAAAGCAGCAGAGGCCAATGTCGGGGAGTCCAGTGCGATGCTGGAAGCCGTCGAAAATGAAGTGGCGGATAAGCAAAATGAAGCAGAGACGCAGGAGACGCGCGCCCAAGCGGACATAGACAGCGCGAAGGTCGAACTGGCGAAGGCGGTCGCAGACGTCGTCAGGGCCGAAAGCGAAATTGCCAAGGCTCAGGCTGAATTGGCGAACACTCAAAAACGTATCGAGGATTTAAATACAGCGCTGACACAACAGGAGATGTTGTTGATCAATGCACCGTTCGATGGACGCGTGACCGATTTGACCCGGGCGCAGCTCTTCAAGGAAGGCGATCTGGTTTGCACGCTGATACCGTGGCCCTCCGAGCCAGTGCCAAATGCGGCTGATTCCGAACAATCGGTTTCGCAAACACAGAACCCGCCCGGCCCAGTGACTCCACCACTCCCGGCCCCAACCACACAGGATGCGACCGCCAACAACCCGATCGCCCAAACGTTCGGCCCCGTCTCGGATCTCGTCCGTCGACTGCGGGAGGGAAGTGACAAAATTGAGTCGCTGGAACGAGAGCTCGAGTCGCAAACGGCAAAGCTCGACGAAATCACGAAGAACCAGTCAACGATTGAAAAAGAAATCGCAGACGCCAAGGAAAAGGCCAAGGCTGATGATCCCGAAGAAGTTCGTAGGATGGAGGAGAGGCTAGCTGCCCTTTACTCGAACCGTGAGGCAATCAACAATGCAAGGGCGGCGAGGCTTGTGGGAGAATCGTTGATGCGCCGCACTCTTGAAGCTGCTAAGAAACAACTGGCTGACGCCGAAGCCGAACGAGCCACCATTGTCCGACTGCTGCAATCTCAATTGACTGTTGCCCAACGGCAGCTTGTTGCGCAAAAGGAGTTCACTGACAACACACGGCAGGGTTTCGCCCTGGGTGACCCTGACGTCAACGACATTCTCAAAGCCGAACAGGACCTAGCTGAATTAAAAGCAAAAGTTCAGCAACTGGCGATTCTGCTGCAAATGTACCAGTCACTCGGCACTGATCCTGAGTCATCTGAACCATAGCCGGCCGCTGCTGCATGACTGCGTTTAACGCGAAGCCGCTGGCGAAAACGCTCGCAAAAACAGCCCCCGGGAAATTTCATTGGAAACAGAATGGGAAGATGCTTCGCGTACTGAACATTCTTTTGCCTACATTCTCCTGCCTGTATCCCTCGGTTCGGGTCGTTGAGGATTGTCACGGTGGTCGTGTCAATCAGTGCATGAGTGAGGTTGATCCACTGAATTCCATTTCGCGTGATAACGAGCGGACAATAACGAGACTTCGAGACGACATGAATTGGCTACCTGCCGGATAAGCCGGCAGCGGGCGACCGATCAACTGGGAGCCAACGCTCTTTGACTGATTCAACCCAAAGACTCATGCCGAGGTGTTTGGATCGTTCTCGTACACTCGCTCGTCGAACAGACGGTCAAAGTGGTTGTGCGTCGCATAGGCACAGGCCATCACTTCCTTGTCGATTTCCGCGAAACGGCTGTCGCTGATGCTTTGAAGTTCGAGAGCACGATGTATCGGTATTGGCGGAAAGGGTAGAAGAATGAAGGCAATCGCCGAATCTGCCATGCCGAGAGGATCTCCGGTTTGGTGACGTTGCACACCCGTCCGGAAAACTTACCCGCATCACCCTTCGAGCGTCGGTCACGATCGTCTCGGTCTGGTCACAGCGAGGTGAGCGAAGTGCCGTGTCCCCGCGTGTCGTCCGTTGAGGGTTTGCTTGGTCAGGCGCCGGATGATCGAGATCAGTTTGGTACTATCCAGGGGCTTGGTCGTGTAATCGGTGCAGCCGGCGGCTAAACACTCGTCACGATCGCTCTTCATCGCATTGGCTGTAAGTGCAACGATGGGTAATTTGCACCCGCGGCGGCGCAGTTCGGCAGCAGCCTCATAACCGTCCATGACGGGCATTTGCATGTCCATCACGATCAGGTCAACGTCAGATGAATTTGCGTCGGCAACGATGTCGACGGCTTCCTGCCCGTTGGTAGCGGTGATCACGGTTCCGCCCGCCCGTTCGATGAAATGCTGAGCCAAGTAGCGGATGTCGCGGCGATCGTCGACTACCAGAATTTTGGCGGACAAGGGTTGAGTTTCCGGAGGTTGTTCGGCAGTGATTTCGAGCGACAAATTCGGCTCGACCAGAGGTCCAAGAGCTTTCACAGCGATGGCGAGTGTGAATCGGCTACCCTTGCCATACTCGCTCTCCAGTGACACTTCTCCACCCATCGCATGGGCCAGCCTACGACAGATGGCCAAACCCAGTCCCGTTCCGCCAAACGATCGCGTCGAGGTATTGTCCGCTTGAACGAATGGTTCGAATAGCGTGCGCTGATGTTCGGGCTTGATTCCGATGCCGGTGTCAACGATGTTAAAAATCAATTGGTCACCGGCTGTGGATGTCACCGAACTTCCGCCCCCTTGAAGTTCGTCGGACGCGACATCGGAATCCTGACGAATCACGCTACGATAACTGACGATGATTTTTACTTCGCCTGCTTCGGTGAACTTGATGGCGTTGCCGACTAAGTTCAACAAGACTTGCCGCAATCGCACGGCATCGGTCTCGATCATCTCCGGGATCGGCCCGTCGAATTCGACCTTCAGCGGCAGCTGTTTTTCCGACGCGCGCACGTCCATCAACGAACAAACATCCGCCAATAAGCCATCGGGTCGTACCTGTTCGTTCTCGATCTCCATCTTGCCCGCATCGATTTTTGACAGGTCCAAGATGTCGTTGATGATGTTAAGCAAGAAATTGCCATTTCGCCGGATGGTGGCGAGAATTTGTAAGTTGTCGGGATCTTTCAAATGGTCTTTCAAGATATCGGCGTGACCCAAGATCGCGGCCATGGGCGTTCGGATTTCATGCGACATGTTTGCCAGGAATTCGCCGCGAGATCGATTCGCGTTCTCAGCGGTTTGCTTGGCGGCTTCGAGCGACTGTTCAAAAAGTTTTCGTTCATTGACGTCAATCACATAGCCGGTGTAACCGAGGAACCTGCCTTCGGCGTCGTACCGCGGTCGGCCCGCGTCCACTGCCCAACGGTAAGAGCCGTCTGCCAATCGCAATCGGTATTCAGACCAGAACGGTTCGCGAGCGTTCGCAGCAGCTAAAAATTCATCGCCGGCGCGCTGTCGATCTTCAGGATGCGTGGCCTGGGTCCAGCCGAGGCCTTTGCCCTCCGCTTCGGACTGCCCCGTTGTGTCGTACCAGGATTTCGACAAAAACGTAAACATGTGATTCTCATCGGTCACCCACAGCATCGCAGGCGACGCATCGGCAATCTCACGAAAATAGCGTTCGCTTTGTCTCAGCATCTCGACGGAGTGTTGACGCTGGGTGTTGTCATAAAAGTGACAAACGACGCCGTAGCGGTTGCCCGGCAACACGATCTGCTCGATCGACCAATCGTAGGCTTCGATCGTATTCAAGTCGACGCGTGTTTCGACCAGGGTGGGTGCCGTGTAGGGTGTGCCTGTTTCGAGTGTGTGACGAAAGCGAGCGACCGCTTCCTCGGCAAACGCTTTGGGCCAAATCGTATTCATCGCTTCCTCAAACGAACAGCCGATCAAGGGGCGGACATTTGCGAACACTCGCTGAGCACCCTTGCTGGCGTAGCGGATCTTCATGTCCGCATCGACGACATACAAACCTTGAGGATTGTCGTTGATCAGTCGTTGAAACGTCTCGTGTGACTGACGCAGTTGCAATTCCGAGTTTTTGCGATCGGTGATATCCCACTGCAAACCCGCGTAACAAAGTGTTCGTCCCGACTTCGATTTCACAGGTTCGGCAACCGCCGCGAGCCAGCGTTCGCCCAGCGCTGGGTGACGAATTCGGAACTCCGCACGGAACTTTTCATCACTTTGCAGCGAATGCGTCCAAGCCTTCCGGATCGTTTCGCGATCCGATTCGATGATGGAATCGAACATTCGCGCGAGATCAAACTCGCCAACTTCGTCCAGTCCGTAGAGCTGTCGCAGCGGTTGCGACCAATGCAACTGATCGCGATTCCACTCCCACGCCGCCATCCCGCCGGCTTGCAAAGCCATGTCCAGACGCTTGGCCTCGCGACGTAAATCTCGTTGAGAGCGTTCCGTTTCGAGCAGTAGGTCGCGGACTTCGAATTGTCGCCGACGGTCTCGTAATTTCGCTAGCACCGTATTGATGAATACCGCAATCCGGAGCGGCCGGCTAATGAGCGTCATGTGCTGCAGCGACAACACCTTCTGCAAAGTTTGCGATCCGATGTCGGTCGATTGCAACAAGACCAAGATCGGAATCTCGGACCAAGCCGGCTGATTCGACTGGACCTGTGACAGGCGGTTGATGGCGCGATCATCAAGGTGTTCCTGGGCGATCAGTGCGACGCCGGCTCCGTCTTCGATCGCTACCGCGAAGGATTCAATGGTTTCGCAACAGGCAACTGCGATCTGATTCTGCTGTAAGACTTCTTGGCACAAATGGGCATCTCTACGAGTCGGCGCATAGGCGACAACCCGCTGACCGAGTGTTTCGTCGGAGGGCGTGGCTTTGTCTTTCAGTTCAATGGATTGTGATTGGTCAGGGGAGCTCATGACTCAGGGCAATCCTTCTCGGCCAGCAAGGAGTCTTGGTCGCCAATGAATTCAGGAATCCCAGCCAAGATACCCCGGAACTGCGAAAGCGGCGGGCCGATTTCGACGCCTTTATCGCTCAGTTTGAACTCTCGAATCGTTCGTTCATGGCGTCCAGTCCGCTTCTTGACGACCGAGATCGTTTGACGGATCTCGCCACCGGCTTCAAAGTAACGGAACAACACCACTGAGTCGGCTAAGTAGCTGGTATCGACGGGCGTGCCCATCGCCGTGCCGAGCATCCCGTGCTGGGCGACAACGACCAATGTCAGAATGCCGCGTTTACCGAGGAACTGTAGCAGTTCATGCATTTGGATGATCAAGAACTTTTCGTGCGGCATCGCATTGAGATAGCCATTGATGCTGTCGATCGCCACAATGCTGACGCGGCGACCGTGATCGTCCGGTCGAACACAATCGCGGACCATCCCTGAAAACTCAGCGGGCGTGATCTCGCCGGGAATCAGATTAAGGATGTGGATCAACCCCTCGTCGACATGCCGCGCCAAATCGAATCCGAGTCCGTGGGCGCGCGCGAGCAACGACTGTTGACTTTCTTCGAATTGAAACAGCACCGACCTTTCACCTCGGCGTGCCGCAGCGATCGCGAACTGTAACGCCATCGATGATTTGCCGACGCCGGCCGGCCCGAGCAGCAGCGCGCTGGTGCCTGTGTCCAAGCCGCCACCGAGCAGATCGTCAAATGCTTGGTTACCGCTCGCGACCAAATGCGTCGCCACGGGTTCGATTGCTTTGTCCGCCGACTCGCGAGGAAACACTTTCAGACCGCCGCGAACAATGCGGATATCGTGCACGCCGCCGATAAAATGACTCCCGCGGTGCTTCAGTACGCGTAACCGCCGACGCTCTCCGCCGTAGTCCGACAATAAATGTTCCAGGCGGATCACACCATGCGCGATGCTTTGCAAGTGCTGATCGTCCGAACCGGAATAGTCGTCGAGCAAAATGACAGTACAGCCGCGACCCACGAAGGACTGCTTGAGCGACAGGATTTGCCTGCGATATCGAAGCGAACTTTGTGCCAACAGACGCATCTCCGACAAAGAATCGAAGACGACCCGCTTCGGGTTCAACTCGTCCACGCGATTCATCACACCGTCCACTGTCGCACCCAGCTCAATCTCGGCGGGCTCGAACATGGTGTACTGCAAACGGTTGGCTTCGGTGGCTTCGGTGTCGACAAGTTCGTGAATTTCGATCCCGTCGAGCGACCATCCATGCGAATGCGCAACGCCTATGAGTTCTTTTTTGGTTTCCGACAGCGTGACGTAAAGTCCGTTTTCGCCTTGCCGTGCGCCTTCGAGCAGGAACTGCAGGGCGAGCGTGGTCTTGCCAGTTCCCGGCATGCCTTCGATGAGGTACAAGTGATCGCGAGACAAGCCACCGTAGAGAATCTCATCCAGTGGCGGGATGCCGGTGCTGATGCGATCGGAGGTGTCGTTCATCAGGGTTTCCCAAGTACAAGTCGATTTCGTCGCAGCGGATTCCGCCACACTTCAAGCCTGTTTTATCCGCACGACTGGGAGTTTGGGGAACCCCTCTCCCCTCCTGCGGGTCGTTCGGTAGTCATGGCAACTTTTGAACCGACAGCTTCCCAGCAGTTGGCTTCGAGACCCGAGCGATGCTCGCGCCGGCTGATTGCTATCGCCAATACTCCGCATGAATTCGGCTCGGTGCTGCCGTTCGCGTCGAGGCGGGCAGTCGCGATTTTGGAACGTAAAGTTACCCGTCGTCGCTCCGGATGTCCACGTTGATCACTCCGGCTCGGAGCGCTTTCGAGTGAGAAGATCCCGAGTTTTGGACGAGGCGGCACCGCCGTTACCCAATTCTCCATGACTGCCCAAACGCTGTTCGCCGGTCGTGCGACTCGGAGCCGCTTGATGGGGCCGGACGTCCGATTCACCGCGAGAAGGCGGGGGCACCGGCGAGTGTGGCCGGCGAGGCGGCCCGCCACGGCCGGGAATGGTTGGGGTCTCCGGAGAACCCGCTGACCCTGTCGGCGAGCGAAGGCTGATGTTTCCACCGGACCGCCGGTGCTTTCGGGCTGGCCAACGCGCGGTCACGGGTGTTCACCGGCCAAACAAAGTTGATCGAGGTCGAACTGACCGGCCAATCTGATCAAGTTGCCTTTGGTGTGAACCGATCGTCGGTCAGACTTCGGAAAAAAGTCAGAAAATGGGTGGCTGTTTGTTTCCCCATGTCAACTTAAAGGAAAACGCCTACGGTGCAGTATCGGCGGTTTCCATTGCCAGGAACTCGTCCAGATCAATCTTCTTCAGTTCCGTGATATCGAAACTGGCGTCCTCTATTGGTACATTCACCCTGATCCAGTTGAAATCCGTGTCGTAAGTGTGCTCCATTGTCTCCAGATTGTTCGTTCCTGAAACCGGAAATCGAACAAGCCTCGTGGTTCGAATTGCGAGAGGAAGCATGACTGATCCCTTTTCCACCCATTTCAACGATGATCGCTCAACCAAGGTTCGCTCGCCCGTCTCATTATTGATTGTTGAAACACTACGCGATTCGGGGACAAGCAATCTGTCGTCAAACACCCAATGGTAGTTGATCGACTCGATGCGCTCTCGACCGACCGTGAGTCCGATCATCACTTTACGATCCTGCAAAGCTCGATACTTAAGATTGGGTCCTGCCACAGACACTCTCGTCCAAAATCGTTGAGTTTCGTCCTCATCCGATGCAAGGTCGGGAAATGAGTTCAGCCCCACCGCGAGAAATGTAGGGATTCGAAAAACACGCATCAGTGTCCGCTGGTCGACTACCTTGAGGCGGCGAAATCCGTGTCTGTCGATCAAAAATGTAGGATGATTCTTCGTAAAGCACCCGCCCATTACAGCATGGTTTTTAGCCGACACTCTGCCGTCATCACCCCAATTGTCATCTGAGTATGCAGTGATCGACAGATACGAATCCTTAGTGGAACTTCGAATTAAGCGACAAACCGCCACCTTGGTAGTGATCGCACCATCTGACGACTGTCCAAGCGATTCGTGCCGAAATTGAACCTCAAAACTCTTTAATGAACTATTGTTGCTCAGTAGCGCTTGAAGGTATGACGCTGCAATCACCGAGGACTCACTAACCACGGTTTTTGTCTCCTGCGGGTCCGCAGCATGTCCGCAGGAAAAATGGGTCATGGACGCCAAAAGATACGACACCGTGAAAATATGTCGTCGGGCTCGGCCGCTGTGGCGGAAGCCCGATTGGAATTTCAGTTTTGACATTAAAATGGGATTGGCTCGACTCTAGGAGTTGACTTGAAACGGGAGCATGAGCCGCGTCAGCATACATAGTCCCCAAAACTGCATGGATCGCTCCAGCCCGTTAAGTTGAAAGGTCATCAGCCATAACCGCCACCGCAATAATAGCCGGTTCCAAATTCATCAAAAAACGTCTCGTACTCGGTCGCGGCGGGATCAGTAAGAATTGGGGTGCCATTGTCTTTGCCTCTATTGGCGCCATTTTTGACGGCGCAGCCATTGTTGCAAGAGCGTTTTATCGAGCACTTTACCTGTCCGCTAATGGACGTTCCAGTGTAGTCTCCGCTTCCCGACATGCCCATGTCAAACAGTTGCGGCGTGAACGTCCGATCCTCCGCGAGCCCGGGGCATGCACCGTCTATGCAGGGCGTCAAGGAACACCAACTGGGAATCGTGGTCGTTTCCGTTGAGCAGTCTGTTCCCGTGATATACCAACAATTTGCTTGACCGCTTACCATCGGCGGGCAGACGAGGTAAGTCATAGCAATCACAAGCGGGAAAATAACTTCAGCATCGTAATCTCCAAATAGGAAGGGCAGGAATGTGTTTCACAAGATACATGTTCAAATGCGCAGTCATTGGTATACCAGTGTGATGTCTGACTTTGGGCGCTCGATCATATCGTGCCACGAGATGTTCCACGCAACCTGATGCTTTGCGGCTTCATGAAGGTGTTCCATTGCACGTTCCATGTGAGATTTTGTGACCCGCACACGGACGCGGCAAACTGACTCATTGCAAGAAAGAACGGTGACTTTGGCTTTCCCACCACCAATGCTCGCATCAACTGTTGGCGGCGTAGACCTTGCCCCTTTTCTTTCCGCTGTAGGATCCTCGTCTCCAGCGAAAAGGCGAACGATTAAAGCATTCGCTTCAAGGCTTTCCCCACCTGTTGCGGTGAATCTAAGATTTTTCGGAAGCACGGAGATGGGCTTCTGCCGAACGATCGAGCCAAATGCAGCTGCTCGATTGACGTGCATCTCATCTTCAATAAATACAGCGAACCTTTCGCCTTCGTCTGGAATCGTCGCCGGGTCAATCTTGAGCTCGACCACTCCTCTGGATGAGCCAGCTTGGCGAATGACTGCCTCGCATTTAATTCTTTCAGCTTGCACCCTTACAATTAACGAAGAGATTGTCACTGGTGCTGTCGCGACGAACCCAAGCTCTCGATGAATCGCATGGCCTGGGTGTTCCCCATTTGGTCCCCTTTTGCCTTTCGTGTCAGCAACCTGAATCACGAAATCCTCTTTATCAAAAGCAAGCAACCCCGAAATGTCGCTCGATATGATGATTTTCACAACCGAGCCGAGTCCGTTCGCGTCTGGATCAAAGCTTACGAACTGCTTCCATTGCGGAGCATTTCCAGTGGCGTCGACACGGAGCTTCAGCGTCGCTTCAATGTCGCTTCCGGCCGGAATCTCCGTGTCGCTCACTGAGATTTCAATGCAGCCACAGGATCCAGTCGGGTGGCCCAGAGTTATGTTGCCATTCCCTTTCGGATTGATGAGCCGGAGTTCTAGGTGTCGCTCTTCGGATCGTTCCAGACTGCCCACATGCAGGTTACCCTCGTAGATTCTGGGCGATTTCTCTTGCAGCACCACCTGGATAGGTTCGACCTCCTCCCCGCGCAAAGACGCTGCAAATGCAAAAAAACAACAGGACGCTACGTACACGAGTTTCATGGAACCGATTTCCTTGGAGCCGAGTAGATCTGAGGCCCAGTAATTTGTAGGGGCGAGCACCCCCCCCAGGTCAACCCCTTTGAAACAATTCCGGGGCCCTTTTCTAGAGGACCTGCGGGGACAGGACGGGGACGCGGATGGGGTGCAGGGCACGCCGGCGTGAGTTTTGCCGACAAACTTCACGGGTGAGTCGGCTTGTTATGGGGGGTTTTCTTGATTCGGTGCCGTGAAAGGTGGCTTCGCCAGCCGGGTTTGGCAAAGCCCGCTGCGAAGTCATCGATCCCGCCGAAGTCGACATCGTTCAGGGGTGTTCTCGCACGATGCGAAGACGTTTCCTGTTCGGGCACGACGAAAGTGATCATTGAATTCGGTGATGCGATTGAAGTCCCCACCGACCGCACACGCCGCGGCGGGCGCGACCCGCTAAAGCAGAGAGGTGCCAGTCAGCGATGTTTGCGGTCGGCGGTGGCGCCGGCTGTCACGTTCTTTCCGGTCGCTGGTATCGCCGGCCCCTTACTGGGAACCTCGTCAGCCGGATTCGTGGGTTTGATTCGGCTCGGGCAGTTTTACGAGTCGGTGATCTATCGTCGCGGTTTCTTTCCAGCTCCGACGCTTGGCCCAGGAAACACGCTGGGCTTTCGCTTCATCCTCAGGACACTCGACGTGACGCGGCGCGTCGACAAATTCATCGGAAGAGCCTTATACCGCCACTGCTGACCGGCAAGTGTAAGTGGAAGAGAACCGTCCTGAACGGAGGTCAAACATGAACACAATACGAACGACAATCATTTCCCGAGCGGGACTGAAGTCGTCGATCTCGGCTTCGATCTTTTCTAGTTCGCGTTTGAGTTCTACTTTGCTGGGTAAGTAAGTCGATGGAACCGGGTGCTAGCGCACGGCGGTTGATGTGGGAACCGGGTGCTAGCGCACTTCGGCTGATGGTTGGCGGTTTTATCAGCCGACACGCGCTAGCGTCCGGTTCTCGCGGCACAAATCGCATACAATCCGCCTCATGGTTCCCACGGCAATTACGAGGACGTTCGGCATGAACGATGACGAACCGCTTGCGTACTTCATTACTTGGACAGTTTACGGGACGTTTCTTCAGGGTGATGGGCGAGGTTGGCGTCGTCGCCGAGAAGGCGAACAACAACCGCAACCCAGGCTGGCTCGGTGGCGCCGTGATCGCCTCAAACACCCCATTTTGCTGCTTGAAAATGCCCACCAAGTCGTCGTGGAACAAGAAATCGAACGGCACTGTACTCATCGCAACTGGCGACTTTGGGCGAGATCCGCTCGAACAAACCACGTGCATGCCGTCGTGACTGCGCCGGGATACGCAGGCAAGCGAGTAAGGGATCAATTGAAGGCGAATGGTACACGCGGATTGCGAGAGCACTGGGAAATATTTCGTGATCGTGCGGTCTGGTCCGAACTGGGCGACTGGCGTTGTGTCAACACGGATGAGGATCTGGAGTCCGTCATTTTGTATGTGAATGAGGCGCAAGATCGGATGGAGTTCCGCCACGGCGGCCAGTGATCTGTGGGAACCGGGTGCTAGCGCACGGCGGCTGATGGAACCGGGTGCTAGCGCACGGCGGCTGATGGAACCGGGTGCTAGCGCACGGC
>Ga0102938_10001612_pt1 | contig 17040 bp, 10 predicted proteins | sample SalPonR2_B_D2_MG_FD_84516 | JGI IMG/M metagenome (GOLD analysis project Ga0102938, IMG submission 84516) | Salt pond soil microbial communities from South San Francisco under conditions of wetland restoration - Salt Pond MetaG R2_B_D2_MG | ecosystem: Environmental > Aquatic > Marine >...
AGTTCTTCCCCGATCTTCTCGACCCGCGCGTCGAATCGGCGCTGCTGCTGGTGCACTCGCGGTTCTCCACCAACACCTTCCCGTCGTGGCCGCTGGCGCACCCCTACCGGTTCGTCGCCCACAACGGCGAGATCAACACCGTGCAGGGCAACCAGAACTGGATGCGTGCCCGCGAAGCGATGCTCGAGAGCCCGTTGCTGCCCGGTATCGAGAGGGCGTTCCCGATCTGCACGCCCGGGTCGTCCGACACCGCCCGGTTCGACGAAGTCCTCGAGCTGCTCCACCTCGGTGGGTACCCGATCCACCATGCGATGTTGATGATGATCCCGGAGGCATGGGAGAACCACGAGACGATGTCGCAGGAGCAGCGCGACTTCTACCGGTTCCACGCGGCGATGATGGAGCCGTGGGACGGCCCGGCCAGCGTCACCTTCACCGATGGCGAGGTGATCGGCGCGGTGCTCGACCGCAACGGGCTCCGGCCGAGCCGTTACTGGGTGACCGACGACGACGTCGTGGTGATGGCGTCGGAGGTCGGAGTGATCGACGTCGACCCGGCCAAGGTGGTTGCGAAGGGGCGTCTCCAGCCAGGCAAGATGTTCCTGATCGACACCAACGAGGGCCGTATCGTCAGCGATGACGAGATCAAGTCCGAGCTGGCGTCGCTGCACCCGTACGGCGAGTGGCTCGCCGAGGGCACGGTCGACCTCCCGGACCTGCCCGACCGTGAACACATCGTGTTCAGTCACGACAGCGTGCTGCGCCGTCAGCAGATGTTCGGCTACACGCACGAAGAGCTCCGCATCCTGATCACCCCGATGGCGGCAAGTGGGGGAGAGGCACTGGGTTCGATGGGGACCGACACGCCATTGGCGGTGTTGTCGGAACGTCCCCGCCTGTTGTTCGACTACTTCAAGCAGTTGTTCGCGCAGGTGACCAACCCGCCGCTCGACGCGATCCGCGAAGAGGTCGTGACCGCGGTCTCGTCGACGGTCGGACCCGAGGCGAACCTGCTCGACCCGGGTCCCGAGAGCTGCCGTCAGCTCGCACTGCCGTTCCCGATCATCGACAACGACGAACTCGCGAAGATCATCCACATCAACGACGACGGGACCCGCCCGGGCCTGCAGGCCAAGGTGCTGTCCGGGCTGTACCGCGTCGCCGACGGCGGCCCCGGCCTGCGCACCGCGCTCGATCGCATCTGCCAGCAGGCGTCCGACGCCATCGAGGCCGGAGCGCGCATCATCGTGCTGTCGGATCGCAACGCCGACAGCGTCGAGGCCCCGATCCCGTCGCTGTTGCTCACTGCTGCGGTGCACCACCATCTCGTGCGCACCAAACAGCGCACGATGGCCGGGCTCGTGGTCGAGGCGGGCGACGCCCGTGAGGTGCACCACATGGCGCTCCTGATCGGGTTCGGTGCCGGGGCGATCAACCCGTACCTCGCGTTCGAGTCGATCGAGGACCTGATCGCCGAAGAGATGCACGGCCTCGGCGGCCTCGATCCCGTCAAGGCGGTGAAGAACTACATCAAGGCCTGCGGCAAGGGCGTGCTCAAGGTCATGTCGAAGATGGGCGTGTCGACGGTGGCGTCGTACACCGGCGCCCAGATCTTCGAGGCGATCGGTCTCGGCAAGGAGGTCGTCGACGCCTATTTCACCGGCACCATCTCGCAGCTCGGTGGCATCGGCCTCGACGAGATCGCCGCCGAAGTCGCGGCGCGACACGCCATGGCCAACCCGGCCCGTCCCGAAGAGCGCGCCCACCGCAAGCTCGAACTCGGTGGTGAGTACCAGTGGCGGCGCGAGGGCGAACTCCACCTGTTCAACCCCGAGACGGTGTTCAAACTGCAGCATGCAGCCCGCGCGAAGCGCTACGACATCTTCAAGGAGTACACCTCGAAAGTCGACGACCAGTCCGAGAAGCTGATGACGCTGCGCGGCCTGTTCGAGTTCGCCGGCGATCGCCCGCCGGTGCCGATCGACGAGGTCGAGTCGGTCAGCGAGATCGTCAAGCGGTTCTCGACCGGGGCGATGAGCTACGGCTCGATCTCCGCCGAAGCGCACGAGACCCTGGCGGTCGCCATGAACCACATCGGTGCCAAGTCGAACACCGGCGAGGGTGGCGAGGACGTCGATCGTCTCTACGACCCGGAGCGCCGCTCGTCGATCAAACAGGTGGCGTCGGGTCGCTTCGGGGTGACCTCGGAGTACCTGACCAACTCCGACGACATCCAGATCAAGATGGCCCAGGGAGCCAAGCCCGGAGAGGGCGGCCAGTTGCCCGGCGGCAAGGTCTACCCGTGGATCGCCGCCACCCGGCACTCGACGCCGGGCGTCGGGCTGATCAGCCCGCCACCGCACCACGACATCTACTCGATCGAGGACCTCAAACAGCTGATCCACGACCTGAAGAACGCCAACCCGAGCGCTCGCGTGCACGTCAAGCTCGTTGCCGAGACCGGTGTCGGCACCGTCGCGGCGGGTGTGTCCAAGGCCAAGGCCGACGTCGTGCTGATCTCCGGCCACGACGGCGGCACCGGCGCGAGCCCGTTGACGTCTCTCAAGCACGCCGGTGGCCCGTGGGAACTCGGTCTGGCCGAGACCCAGCAGACACTGTTGCTCAACGGCCTGCGCGACCGCATCGTCGTGCAGACCGACGGTCAGATGAAGACCGGACGCGACGTCGTGATCGCGGCGCTGCTCGGCGCCGAGGAGTACGGCTTCGCCACCGCTCCGCTGGTGGTGTCGGGTTGCATCATGATGCGTGTCTGCCATCTCGACACGTGCCCGGTCGGCATCGCCACGCAGAACCCGGAACTGCGGGCCCGCTTCAGCGGCGAGCCGGAGTTCGTCGAGACGTTCTTCGAATACGTCGCCGAGGAGGTTCGCGAGCTCATGGCCGAACTCGGGTTCCGCACCATGGACGAGATGATCGGCCACGTCGAGATGCTCGACGCACGACGGGCCATCGCCCACTGGAAGGCATCGGGACTCGACATCAGCCCGATCCTCTCCGTTCCTCAGAACCCGTATGCGCAGAGCTTCGTGCAGACCATCGGCCAGGATCACGGCCTCGACGAGGCCCTCGACCAGCAGCTGATCCAGCTGTCGCAGGCGGCCATCCAGGATGCTCACCAGGTGACCATCGACCTGCCGGTGCGCAACGTCAACCGCACCGTCGGAACGCTGCTCGGCCACGAGGTCACCAAGAAGTGGAAGGGTGCCGGACTGCCCGACGGCACGATCGACATCACCCTCACCGGTTCGGCCGGCCAGAGTCTCGGCGCCTTCGTCCCGGCCGGCATCCAGATCCGGCTCGTCGGTGACGCCAACGACTATGTGGGCAAGGGGCTCTCGGGCGGTCGCCTGATCGTGCACCCGCACCCGACGGCACCGTTCGTGGCCGAGGATCAGATCGTCGCCGGCAACGTGATCGCCTACGGGGCGACCGGCGGTGAGATCTTCCTGCGCGGCATCGTCGGCGAACGCTTCTGCGTCCGCAATTCCGGCGCCGTGGCGGTGAGTGAAGGTGTCGGCGACCATGGCTGCGAGTACATGACCGGTGGCCGCGTCGTGGTGCTCGGGTCGACCGGGCGCAACTTCGGTGCCGGGATGTCGGGCGGTATCGCGTACGTGTACGACCCCGCCGAGGTGTTCGCGGCCAAGGTCAACTACGACATGGTCGAGCTGGAGACGCTCGACGACACCGACCACGAGTTCCTCGCCGACACGATCCGACGGCACCACGAGTTCACCGGCTCCGCCGTTGCCGAACGGATCCTCGACGACTGGGACGCGCAGATCGGTGCGTTCCGCAAGGTGATGCCCAGGGACTACAAACGGGTCCTCAGCGTCATCGCCGAGTCGAAGGCGGCCGGCCTCGACGAGGCAGCCACGGTCGACAAGATCATGGAAGCAGCACGAGCATGACGATGAACGGCCAGATGAGCCACACCCGATCGAGGAGAACCGAAGGGCCGACGAGGAAGGGCATCAGAAATGGGTAAGCCGACCGGATTCCTCGAGTGGGATCGTGAGACGCCCGAGCGGCGTCCGGTCCCCGTCCGTCTGCGTGACTGGAACGAGGTGTACGAGGAGTTTCCCGAAGAGGAACTCCAACACCAGGCAGGCCGCTGCATGGACTGCGGCATCCCCTTCTGCAACAACGGCTGCCCGCTCGGCAACCTGATCCCTGACTGGAACGACCTCGTCTACCGTGATCACTGGCAGGACGCCATCGAGCGGCTGCACGCCACGAACAACTTTCCGGAGTTCACCGGCCGCCTGTGCCCGGCGCCGTGCGAGTCGGCGTGCGTGCTCGGCATCAACCAGGACCCGGTGGCGATCAAGCAGGTCGAGGTCGAGATCATCGACCGGGCCTGGGACGAGGGGTGGGTCACCCCGCACGTCCCGGCGGTACGGACGGGCAAGCGCGTCGCGGTGATCGGCTCGGGGCCCGCCGGCCTCGCCGTCGCCCAGCAACTGACCCGGGCCGGCCACGACGTGGTCGTGCTCGAACGGGCCGATCGCATCGGCGGCCTCCTGCGCTACGGCATTCCCGAGTTCAAGATGGAGAAGCGCCACATCGATCGGCGCATCGAGCAGATGGAGGCCGAGGGCACCGAGTTCCGCACCAACGCCGTCGTCGGCGAGAACGTCGACATCGAGGTGCTGCGTGCCTCGCACGACGCGATCGTGCTGGCGTGCGGGGCCACGGCGTGGCGCGATCTCCCGATCCCCGGGCGCGAACTCGACGGCATCCATCAAGCCATGGAGTACCTGCCCCACGCCAACCGGGTGCAGCTCGGCGACATCGAACACTCGCCGATCGACGTCGAGGGCAAGCACGTGGTGATCATCGGCGGCGGCGACACCGGCGCCGACTGCCTCGGCACCGCCCATCGCCAGGGGGCGGCATCGGTGACGCAACTCGAGATCCTCCCCAAGCCCCCCGAGCGCCGCGGAGCGAACAACCCCTGGCCACAGTTCGCGATGACCTACAAGGTCACCTCCGCCCACGAAGAGGGCGGCGAACGGCTCTACAGCGTGAACACCGAGCAGTTCCTCGATGACGGCGACGGCCGGGTGCGGGCGTTGCGACTGCACGAAGTGGAACTCGTCGACGGAGCCTTCGTGAAGGTCGAGGGCACCGATCACGAGATCCCCGCCGACTTCGTGTTCCTGGCGCTCGGCTTCGTCGGCCCGGAGAAGGGCTCGTGGCTCGAGTCGTTGGAGGTCGAATTCGACGCACGGGGCAACGTGGCGCGCGACGCGAACTACATGACGAACCAGCACGGGCTGTTCGTGGCCGGCGACATGGGACGCGGGCAGAGCCTGATCGTGTGGGCGATCGCCGAGGGCCGCGCCTGTGCCGCCGGCGTCGACGCCCATCTCATGGGTGAGACGCGCCTTCCCACACCGGTGAAGCCGACCGATCGCCCGTTGGTCTGAGCCCGGACGTCGGCGCTGCCTGCGGTGTGGTTCGCGGCACTGCCGCTGACGACACGAAGCCCTGGCGAGCGCGTACGCTGTCCCACATGCAATCGACTGTTCCTCCGACCCGCGTGCGCCGCCTCGGAGCGCTCGCCGGTCCTGCGCTGATCGGCGCTCTCGTCCTGTCGTCGTGCGGAGGCGCCGAGTCCGGCGCAACACAGTCCACCATCGACCTCAGCGCCGCCTCGACCGCATTCGTCGTGCGTCCGCCGGCGACGACCGAGCCGCCGACTGCGACCGATGATGATCCCGATGCAGTGGTCGACGGCATCCAGGAGTACACCGTCCAGTCGGGCGACGCGCCGTTCGTCCTGGTGGAGCGCTTCGGCATCACTCTCGACGACCTGCTCGGCGTGAACGAGTGGTCGAGCCCCGACCAGTTCCCGTTTCCGGGCACCGTGATCCTCATCCCGCCCGGTGCGACGACGGTGGGGTCGAGCACCGCTGACACCGATGACACATCGACGGGTGACGCAGGTAGCGACTCCGAGGAGACCGCCCCCGCCGAGAGCATTCCCGATGCCGGCGACAACTGCGCGCCGGGCACCTACACCATCGTCGAAGACGACTTCCCGGGACGGGTGGCCTCGAAGTTCGACGTGACCGTCGAGGCCCTGGCCGCAGCGAACGCGAACACCGAGGGCTACGACGTCTTCTACGTCGGTCTCGAGATCGTGATCCCGGCCAAGTCCGACTGTTGAGCCGGCCCGGCCCTCGTGCGGGGCGACGACCTACTGGAAGACGAAATTGGTCTCCTTGACCACGTCCATGGTGGCACTGCTCGCGATCGAGTAGCGGTGACCGGGGAACAGGATCGTCTCGTTCGGCACCTCGGCGAGGCGTCGCAGGCTCTCGGCCATCTTCGCCGGGTCCGACCCCGGAAGATCGGTACGGCCGCATCCCTCGAGGAACAAGGTGTCGCCTGCGATCAGGCGGTCGTCGACGAAGAAGCACTGGCTGCCGGGGGTGTGGCCTGGGGTGTGAACCAGCGAGATGTCGATGCCGCCGACGGTGAGGACGTCGCCGGAGTCGTGTCCGACGAGATGGTCGACGGTGACGTTCGTCGACCTGCTGACCCACTCGACCTCGTCGTGTTGGACGTGTACCGGGCAGTCGACGTGATCGAGCAGCTCGGCGATTCCCTCGATCGTGTGGCCCATCATCGAGCCGCCGACGTGGTCGGGGTGATAGTGCGTTGCCAGCACCCCGGTCACGGCCATGTGGTCGGCACCGACCAGATCGACCAGTTCCTTGACGGCGTAGGCGGGATCGACGAGCAGACATTCACCGGTTCGGCGATCACCGATCGCATAGACGAAATTCACCATCTGTGAGGCGAGGGGGTCGCCGACGGCGAAGTCGCGCCCGGACAGCAGCTGGCGGAAGTAGAGCGGAGACGTGGACACGTGCCTACGCTAACGCCGTGTCGTCGCAGCCCCAGGTACGCACGCTCACCCGTCTCGTCGATGGCCAGGAGATCCCCTTCGGCGGTGACCGGGTCGCGGTCGTGTCCGCCGAGTTGGCCGAACGATTCGTCGAGGGAGACCAGCTGATCGTCGTGCAGTCGACCGGCGCCCTGCTCCTGATTCCGGCAGCAGTCGGCGACCTCGTGGCCGCCACGGTGACCGCATCCAACGCAGCCTTCGTCGAGCTGGCATCGATCACCGACGAACAGATCACCGACTTCTTCGACCGCTTCGCCTCCGCCCTCGACGCCGACGACACATTTGCGCCGATCGCCGAAGCCAACGCCATGGATGTCCGCAGTGCCGCCGAGAGAGGCCGTTCGACCACGCGGCTGCTCCTCGACGACCGGATGCGCACCGACATGGTCCAGGGTCTGCGCGGTTGGCGTGACTCGTCGAGCCGACGAGATGGCGTCGTCGAAACGATCGAGCACCCGCAGTGGTCGGTGCAGGCGCGTCGAGCACCGCTCGGCGTGGTGGGCTTCGTGTTCGAGGGGCGACCGAACGTGTTCGCCGACGCCTGCGGGGTCGTGCGCACCGGCAACGCCGTGGTGTTCCGGATCGGATCCGATGCACTCTCGACGGCACGAGCGATCGTCGAGCATGCACTCGTCCCGTCGCTGCGTGCCAGTGGCCTCCCCGAGGACACGGTTCGTCTGATCGACTCGCCGACACACGCTGCGGGGCACGCGCTGTTCGCCGATCGACGTCTCGGCCTCGCCGTGGCTCGCGGATCAGGCGCCGCGGTCGGCGAGCTGGGGGCGGTGGCGTCGCAATCAGGGACACCGGTGAGTCTGCACGGCACCGGCGGCGCCTGGTTGGTCGCCGGTGACGCCGCAGAACCCTCGACACTGCGCCAGGCGGTTCGGTCGTCGCTCGATCGCAAGGTGTGCAACACGCTGAACGTGGTGGCGCTGCCGCGCAATCGTGCCGACGAACTCGTCGGGCCGGTGCTCGACGCCCTCGACGAGGCGGCCGGGGTTCGCGGCGCGCCCGGACGGTTGCACGTCGTGCGTGGCTCGGAGTCCAATGTTCCTGCCGACCGGCTCGGGCGCACCGTCACCGTGGTACGAGCGAGCGGGCCCACCGACGAACCCGCCGTGTCGATCCTCGACGAGGGTGGTCTGGCGGTCGAGTGGGAGTGGGAGACGTCTCCGGAGATCACGCTCGTCGTCGTCGATTCGGTCGCCGATGCGGTCGCCCTCTGCAACCGCTACAGCCCACGGTTCGTCGCGTCGATCGTGACCGAAGACGACGACGAGTACGAACGCTTCTACGCCGCCGTGGACGCACCGTTCGTCGGCAACGGATTCACCCGCTGGGTCGACGGCCAGTACGCCCTGAACGCTCCGGAACTCGGGCTGTCGAACTGGCAGTTCGGACGCATGCTGGGTCGTGGGGCGATCCTGTCGGGCGACAGCGTGCACACGGTGCGTCATCGGGCGTCGGTCACCGATCACGCCGTGCATCGCTGAATCACCCGGTCGATCGGACCCGGCTGGTCCTCTCGGCGTCTGGTGCTACCGCCAGACACCGGTGATGTCGACGATCACGTGGGTGTTCGACATCGAGACCACGCACACCGTTCCGCGGGAGCTGAGACGGACGTTGGCGCCGTTCGCGATCGGAGCCGGGCTCGAGAAGTTGAGGTTCGAGACAGCGGAGATCCCGTCGCACGGTACGGCACGGAGCCAGCCAGGGGTGTGCGCGCCGAGTGCAACGAGATTGATCGTGGCGCCCGTGACGTCGCTCGGCACGCCCCGAACCCCGGAGACGCCGACCTCGATCACCTGACCGGCCCGGACCATCTGGCCGCGCGTCCATGGGTTCAGCGTGGTGTCGAAGGAGCGTGAATCGGCCAGCCGGATGGGGTCGATGGGCACGAAGTCGAGCCCGCCCCCCGGGCCGAACCAGCCGGTCACGTCGATCACCATGTCGGTCTGCATCATCGATGACAGGCAGATGGTCCCATCGGCAGCGAGCGGCACGATCGCCGAACTCGCGATGTTGCGTGTTCGGCGCGCGCTGACCGACGACGTCGACGGTTCGGGCCGGTCGCAGGGGAACGCCCGAACCCATCCATCGGTGCGGGGAGCGACTGCGGTCAGGTTCACGGCGACCGCGGTGGCCGTGCTGGGCACGCGGCTCGGCGCGTCCGTCATGCTGACGACCATGCGTGTCCCCGCCCTCAGAACGCCGGTCGCGCGCGTGTCGAGCAGCCGCTGTGGCTTCATGGGACTGAACCACTGGGTGCCGGTGGTGGCGACGAACCCGTTGACGTCGATCACGACGTGCGAGGTGGCCACCGAGAAGAGGCAGATGTCGCCGCCGTCCAGCGGAACGATCGCCTGGTTCGAGACCGTCTGCTGCGGTGTGTAGTTCAGCGTGGAGACAGCCGGTCGCCCCTCCCCGCAGTTGTAGGCCGTCAGGAAGCCTGCGCCGCCGGGCTCGGTGATCGTGAAATTGGCGCTCACCGCGCTGGCATCGGAGGGAATGCCCGGGGTTCCCGCCATCTTCACCCGGACCTGTCGGCCACCGGGCAGGATGCCGATCGCCTGGTTTCGGCGCGAGTCCGCGAAACGGAACGGTGTCACCGGCTGGAACGGTGCGGCGGGGGCCACGATCTTGGACGTCCCCGGCGGCGGGCCCGGATCACCGAGCGGTGCATCGGGGTCGACGTTGAAGCTCCAGTTGGCATTGCCACCGTCGGAACCGACCGACACCGTGTACGTGCCGGTCGTCAACGGTGCTGCGGGAACGACGACCACGGCGTTGTCGCCACCGAGCACCGCACGCGCGGTGCCGGAGGTGTTCGCTGCGTGCAGGACGCAGGTCGGAATCGGACCGGCCGGGCCCCGCAGGGTGGCGCCGGCCGTCGTCACGTTCGACGGCATCATCGCGATCAGCGGCAACCCGACGTTGCGGCCACCCCATCCGCAGAACGTGCGTGGATCCGGCGTCTCGGCGATGAAGCGGGTCATGCTGGTGGTGGCGCCGTCGCCGGGGAACACGATCGGAGTCGCCGGCCGGGGCGCACCCGGGTTGTTGCCACGCAGGACATCGAGCGTCGCTGCTGAGTTCCATCTCGTCCTGGACTCCGCCGGCGGGCTGGCACACATGCCGAAGGCAGCCTGCTGGAGGGTCGGCCGGAGGATCCCGATCGCATGGAACGGACCACTCATCCAGAGGTCGATGTGGCTGCGCGGGGTCGCGCCGGCGTTGGTCGACACCGCCACGTTGCCACTGTTGCCGGCCTGATCACCGTCGACGGAGTACCCCGGTGTGCCGGGGCTCTCGTCGTGGGCGATCCCGTTGAGCAGCATCCAGCACGAGTGGTTCCTGCTGCCGCTCGACCAGGCGGCGTTGTTCGCGACGGGGGCGAGACCCGACTGCGTCCGATAGACGTTGACGATGCCGAGCCAGTCATCGGCGGCCGGTCCGGCGGCCACCACGGGCGCAGCTGTGCTGCCGGCCACCAGGGCAGAGCCCGTGACCGCCAACCCCAGGACGATGGCAGTCCAGCGACGGGAGGTCCGACGGGTCCCCGTCGTCGACGGTGCCGGTGAGTTCGATGTCATGAGCGGAGTCCTGGAGGCAGCGTGTCGACCGGACGTGGACACTGGTTCCTCGCGTCATCGGGTGGTGGCGGTACGTTCTGAAGCGGTCTTGACGGAATACTGATGTCGACCCGAGATCGCCGTGAACGACCGGCAGCACCCGACCCGACGATGAGTTCCCCTCTCCCTCCACCGATTCCCGGCACGGCGGTCGGTGCCGTCCGCGCCGCCGCGCCCGCTCCGAGCCGGCCACATCCGACGCTGCCGGTGGTGGCGGCGGTCGGGGCGATCGGTGTGCTCACGGTGTCGTTGATCGCCTCGAAGTTCCTCCTCGACGCCGTCGTCGGCTTCGGTTGGCCCGTCGCGGTGTACGTGGCGTTGCTGGCCGTCATCGGCTACGGGCCGTCGCTGTGGTGGTGTCGTTACGTCAGTCGGCGATGGGGGACCGGGAACCTCGGAACCGACATCGGACTGCAACCGCGATTCGCCGATCTGGGGTGGGGGCCGGTGATCTGGCTCGGTGCGATCGCAGCGCAGCTCGCCGTCGCTGCGATCGTGCTGGGCCTCGGAGTGCCGCTGGTGGGCAACACCGAGGGCATCGACGAGATTCGGGCCGATCGCACCTACGTGGTGTCGTTGGTGATCACGGCCGTGGTCGCTGCCCCGATCGTGGAGGAGATGGTGTTCCGCGGGGTGGTGATGCGCGGTCTGCGCAGCCGCCTGCCGATCGTTGCAGTGGTCGTCCTGCAAGGGGTGCTGTTCGGCTTCGCCCACGTCGATCCCGTTCGGGGGATCGGCAACATCGGTCTCGTGATGGTGCTCTCGGGCGTGGGAATCGCATTCGGCGTGGCCGTCGCACTGCTCGGGCGGATCGGTCCGGTCATCGTCGCCCACGCGATCTTCAACGGGGCCGTGCTGCTCATCGTGTTGAGCGGCGTCGCCGACCGCCTCCAGGAGGCAGCAGCCCCCTCAGGCGCCGAACAGGTCAACGTTGTCGATCAGCCGGACGTCGTCGAGTCGTGCGGCGACCGCGATCCGAACCCGGCCCGGGTTGCGATGGTCGGGGCCGAGTCGGCCGACGGGGCACAGTGTGTCGCTGTCGAACACCGTCACGTAGTCGAGCGCTGCGAGCGGTTCGCGTTCGATCACCGTGCTGGCGGCCTCGATGGCGTCGGCGACCGTCGAGTCGGCTGACCCTGCGCGTTCGACCGCAGCGGTCAACGCGGCAGGGATGCACACCGCGGCGCGTCGGTGATCGCCGTCGAGCAGCCGGTTCCGGCTCGACATCGCCAACCCGTCGGGTTCACGCACCGTCGGGTGGCCGACGATCTCGACGCCGAGATCGAGGTCGGCGGCCAGGCGGCGCACGACGGCGAGCTGCTGGTAGTCCTTCTCGCCGAACACCGCCAGGTCGGGGCGGGTGGCGGCGAGAAGCTTCGTCACCACCGTGGTCACGCCATCGAAGTGCCCGGGCCTCGACGCGCCCTCCATGGCTGCCGTGAGCCCCGCCACGCTGACGCTGGTGGCGAATCCGCGGGGATACATCGCCGTGGTGGTCGGTGCGTAGACGACGTCGACACCGGCGTCGGTGCAGGCGCGCAGGTCGTCGTCGAGCGGACGTGGATAACGGTCGTAGTCGCCCTGCTCGCCGAACTGGAGCGGGTTCACGAAGATCGACACGATCACGTGGTCTGCCCGGCTGGCAGCGTCGGCGACCAGGTGGAGGTGGCCGGCGTGCAGGGCACCCATCGTGGGAACGAGAGCGATGGTGCCACCGGCCGCTCGAGTGGTGTCGGACCATCGGCGGACGCCACTCGGGTTGTCGACGGCGAGGGCCACGTGGCCCACGCTACTCCGCTCGGCCCGAACGGCCCGCCTGTGGGAGTCGGGCCGACGGGCACACGTCGAAGTAGGCCGGGGCATCGCCGATCGTGACCGCAGCGAGCACGGCATGAACACACGCGGCGGCAAAGGTGTCGGCACCGGCCCGCAAGATCAGGTTGAGGGCGCTCTGGCGTGACGGGGTCGACCGCATCGCGGCCGGCAGGTTGCCGATGTCATGGGTGCCGGTGGCGAGGCCGAACACGGTGTCGCCGTCGAACATCGAGTGAGCCGGACGGATGGCTCGAGCGAGGCCGTCGTGGGCGACGTCGGCCAGCTTGGCGACCTCCGTCTTCGAGAGGTCGGCCGAGGTGGCCACGACGCCGATGGTCGTGTTCAGGTCGGCCGCCTCACCGGTGAGGTGACGGGCCAGACGTCGTCGATCGCGGGCGGTCGGCGCGCGGAGCGCGAACGGCGACGGGTCCCACGGCATGGCGGTGGCCGGGTCGACGGCGCTGCCGTTCGCGTTGACGACGGCCAACGCCCCGACCGTGACGGACACGGCGACCTCGGTCGAGCCGTCGGCCGGGGGGATCGTCACCGTCGTACTCGCCGTGCCGACGCCGCCCTGCAATCCGCCGGCACGGGCGCCGGTGCCGGCACCGACCGCCCCCCAGGATCGCCGCCCGACCTTCGCCGAGGCGATCGCACGTCGACCGAACTCTGCTCCGGGGCGGTGCTCGAATCGGCCCCCTCGCGCCAGGTCGAACACGACTGCGGCCGGGACCACCGGTACGACGCCCTGCAGGTCGGGCGCCGCTCCGACGGGGAAGCCGAGCGACCGCTCTTCCAGCCAGTCGACCACGCCGTCCGCCGCTGCCAACCCGAACGCGCTCCCCCCGGTGAGGCAGATCGCATGGATCTGTTGAACCAGGTTCTCCGGTCGGAGCGCGTCGGTCTCGCGTGTTCCCGGCCCGCCGCCGCGCACCGACACTCCCGGTGTCGCCCCCGCAGGCGTGTACACGACCGTGGTGCCGGTCTGCCATCCCCGACCGGTGCGCTGGTGGTGACCGACGCGGATGCCGTCGATGTCGGTGATCGAACCGACCGGTTGCACCGGGTCGGTCGACACAGCGCCGTCGTTGCCTGTTCGAGCCATCGGGCCACTGTACGAACCGAGCGACGGGCGACGCGCCGGGGCCCGGCTTTTCGCCCATCGTCCGGGCGGTACGCGGGGAAGTAGCGTCTGGCGTCGTGCTCGATCGACCACCTTTGGCAGGAGGCGTGCTCCAGCAGTTGCGCACCGGCCTCAAACGTGCCGCTGGCGAGGGCGTCATCCGGGCGTGGGAGAGTGCGGTCGAGCTGGGTGCGATCGGGCCGGACACCAGACGTGGGAAGCGCTTCGGGCACATGGGCGCCGGAAGCGTGATCTGCTTTCCTGTGAACGCACTCTTCAACGAGCGGTACATCCACATCGGGACCGGCACGATGTTCGGTCCCCAGATCACGCTGTCGGCGGGCATGGTGCCCGGCCAGCAGATGGTGAGCGACCCGGTGATCAGCGTGGGCGACCGGTGTCTGATCGGCAAGGGCAGTGGCATCGTGGGACACCTCCAGATCGTGATCGGCAACGACGTGTGGACCGGCCATCACGTCTACATCACCGATCAGAACCACGGCTACGGCGACCGCGCTCTGCCGATCTCGAAGCAGGTGATGCCGGAGCGGCCGGTGTCGATCGGTGACGGATCGTGGTTGGGGCACGGCACCGTGGTGCTCCCCGGTGCGGTCATCGGCCGTCACGTGGTGGTCGGCGCCAACAGTGTGGTCACCGGCCCGATCCCCGACTACAGCGTGGCCGCCGGTGTTCCGGCTCGGGTGATCAAGACGATCGGCCCACAGCCGACTGCGTAGCGTCCGTGTGGGTCAGACCACCGAGCCCCGCGGAGGGGCGCAGCTCGGCATCTCGTTGTCGAGCGTGAACTTCTCGATGCGCTCGGTGATCGGCACACCGTTGACCGCGGTTTCGGTGAACGGGACATTCTCGCCGGCACGGAGCTGATCGGCGTAGCGGTAGCGGTCCTCGAGCAGGATGCGGTAGTCGCTCTCCCAGTCGGGGACGATCGCCTGACCCTTCTCGTCGGACGGGGTCACCGCCACGAGCTGATCGAGCATGTCAGCGAGCAGATCGGTCGAGCCGTCGACGAGGTCCGCGCGTACCTGGAGGTCACCGGATGCAGCAGCGTCGAAGGCGCGCAGTTCGAACTCGGTCTGATCGCAGATCGCCTCGGCCCTGGCCGCCCAGTCGCGGTCGTTGATCTTGTTGATCGCTTCCTTGGGCGCGAAGAACAGCGCCCAGATCCAGAAGACGACCAGCAGCACGATCGAGCCCCACAGCAGCACACGGCGGATCGGCGACGTGCGCCACCGGCCCGGCTGCCCGCCGGGAACATGGCTCGGAGGACCCGGGGCGGCGGGGGCGTCGGTGGTCACAATGTCTCACGATATGACGGCGCCAGGCTGGTAGAAACGTCATGTGCCCCCCGCCATCTCGGACACCCCCGACACCGACGCGTCCGCCGACACCACCGGCACGTCGCGTGTGAGGTTCGGCCGGGCGCGACGCAACGCCCGCTTCGTGTTCGAACTGGTGCGCGAGCGCCCCAAGATCTTCGCTGTCGCCGTCGGGGGCGCGGCGGTGTTCGCCCTGCTGACGGTGGCATCGAGCTTCGCGATCGGCCGCGTCATCGACGACGTGATCCTGCCCGCGTTCGACGACGAGGGCGTGTCGGTCGGTGCCGTGGCGGCCGGGCTCGGGCTGGTGATCGGTATCGGCGTGGTACGTGCAGTGGCAATCGTGATCCGCCGCAGTTTCGCCTCGATGACCCAGTGGCGTGTGGCACAGCGCCTCACCAACCGTGTGGTGCGCCGCTACGTCGAGCAACCGGTGAGCTGGCACGATCGGCGCGCCGACGGCGACCTCGTGCAACGCGCCGGAGTGGACGCCGAGGCCAGCGTGACCGTGTTGGCGCCGATCCCGTTCGCCACCGGAACCGTGGTGATGCTTCTGGCGTCGACGGTGTGGATGCTCGTCATCGACGTTCCGCTCGGCCTGGTCGCCGTCGTCGTGTTCCCCCTGCTGCTCGCGATCAACGTGGTCTACGAACGCTCGGTGTCGACGCACTTCACCCGGGCGCAGGACCAGCTCGGCGAGTTCTCCGCAGGCGTGCACGAGAGCTTCGAGGGCGTACAGCTCGTCAAGTCCTATGGGGCCGAAGCCCGTGAGACCGAACGGCTCGCCGGTCTCGCCGATCGGGTGCGGGCATCGCGTGTCAAGGCGATCCGGCTGCGCAGCTGGTTCGAGGCAGTGCTCGACGTGTTGCCGTCGCTCACGAACATCCTGCTCGTGGTGGTCGGCGCTGTTCGGGTGCGATCGGGTGACGTGACCGTCGGCGAGTTCACCAGCGTGATCTTCCTGTTCACGCTGCTGGTGTTCCCGTTGCGACTGATCGGGTACACGCTGTCGGAGCTGCCGCGATCGATGGCGGCGTGGAGCAGGATCCGAGCCGTGCTCGACGAACCGGTCGAGCCCGATCCGGCCGATCGGATCGGCGAGGCCGGCGACGACGTCGGCGTCGAGTTCGACGCGGTGTCCTTCGCCCACGAAGGAGACGGTCCGCCCACGGTGAAGGCGGTCGATCTGGCCGTGCGACGCGGGAGTGTGACCGCGTTGGTCGGGCCCACGGGCTCCGGCAAGTCGACGCTCGCACAACTCGCCGCCGGGCTGATCGGCCCGACCGAGGGTCAGGTCCGGCTGCAGCCCGGGGTCCGATCGATCGTGTTCCAGGAGGCGTTCCTGCTCAGCGGCACCGTGCGCGACAACATCCTGATCGGCGCTCGGTTCGACGACGAACAGATCTGCGAAGCCCTGGACCAGGCGGCTGCCACCGAATTCGTCGAGCGGCTGCCCCAGCAACTCGACACCGTGGTGGGCGAGCGCGGGGTCAGCCTGAGCGGCGGCCAACGGCAACGTCTGGCACTGGCCCGCGCGCTCGTGCGTCGGCCGAGTCTGCTGGTGCTCGACGACACGACGTCAGCGCTCGATCCGTCGACCGAAGCCCAGATCCTCGAACACCTGCGGTTTCGGCTCTCGGGATCGACGGTGCTGATGGTGGCGTCGCGACCCTCCACGATCGCGCTGGCCGACGACGTGGTGTTCGTCGTCGAGGGCCGGATCGCTGCGCACGGCACCCACGACGAGCTGCTCGTCGGCGTTCCCCGCTACCGCGAGCTGGTGGAGGCGTTCGAGTCGGACCGCACGGGTGGCGAGCCCGGTCGAGGCGTCCAGGGCGGCCCGACGAGCGCAGTGGTGGGATCATGAGCATCGACCCGACGATCGCGGCGCGTGTCGGCACGATGACACCGGTCAACGAGGACTCGGCGGTCCGCACGATCGGCCGTGGCCTCGAGACGGCCCCGATCCTGCGTCAGGGGCTGGGTGTCACCTGGCTGCTGGCAGCGGTGGGGGCGGCCGGGCGAGTCGTGGTGCCGATCCTCATCCAGCAGGCGATCGACCGTGGGATCACCGACGACGGGGTCCGCGTCGATCTGATCGTCCAGATGGCGCTGCTCGGCGCCGTCGCGGTGATCGTGTCGGGCATCGCATTCCGCCACGCGGCGATGCGCCTCGGCGAGCGCAGC
>Ga0102938_10001613_pt1 | contig 17040 bp, 14 predicted proteins | sample SalPonR2_B_D2_MG_FD_84516 | JGI IMG/M metagenome (GOLD analysis project Ga0102938, IMG submission 84516) | Salt pond soil microbial communities from South San Francisco under conditions of wetland restoration - Salt Pond MetaG R2_B_D2_MG | ecosystem: Environmental > Aquatic > Marine >...
ATTGTTTCCTCGTTAATAGTCAAGTTGTCAGTTAAGTGAGTTGTTTCGTTTTTGGGTTGTGCTTCGAGGCTCGTGGGCCTCAGGGAGATACAAGCATATTTCGTGCCAGAACAAGCCCCGCCCGGCAAGTGATTGTTTCTTATGTAACTATTTTTGGCAGGTCGGTCCGACCGACGCAGAGGGTCAGCCGCAGACTGACAGCATCGACCCGAATCGTCCGTGTTATGTCGGACAGCCGGCCGCCTTGCCGGTTGATCGAGGCGGTGCAAAGGGCCACCGGCGACCCGCCGTGACCGAATCAGTGATCGCGGCTTTGCTTCATCTGAATGGCAGGTTCGTTATCCTCAGGAAATGGCTTTCAATACTTCCTGGATTCCCACAGCATTTTTTCGCCACTGGTCCAACGTTTTCAGAAACGCGGGCAAGAACTGGCTCGAGAGTCAGGCCTTCATCTACGCCGCGGCACTGGCTTTCTTTACGGTATTTTCCATCGCTCCGGTGGTCATTTTGATCGTCGCCGTTCTCGGACTCATCCTCGGTGAGGACACCGCTCGCGCGGAGTTGATGGGGCAGCTTGAAGCCGTGATGGGTAGCCAGGCGGTCAGTGTCGTGGAAACTGCCATTCAGAATTCCCGCATCGAGGACAGCGGTATTCTGCCAACGCTGGCGGGTCTGGCTGCCACCATTGTCGGTGCTACCACGGTCTTTGCTCAGATGCAGAAGTCCCTCAATCAGATATGGGCTGTCGCGCCACGACCGTCGCGCAGCAGCCTGTGGCTGTTCATCAAGGCCAGGCTTCTATCGCTGACCATGGTGCTTTCGATCGGCTTCATTCTTCTGGTGTCGCTGCTGCTGGGTGTGGTTGTGCGCGCCATCATCGCGCACGCCGATCAGTGGTTACCTGTGCCGGGCTGGCTGATGCTCGGCGTCGAGCCGGTGTTGTCACTGACCGTGGTCACGCTGTTGTTTGCCGCCATCTACCGCATCCTGCCCGACGTGGTTCTGCGCTGGTCCGACGTGGCCGCGGGTGCATTCATCACCGCCTTGCTGTTCACGGTCGGTCGAACCCTGATCGCCTGGTATCTGGCCAATACGGCGGCCGCATCGGCCTATGGTGCCGCCGGATCGCTCGTTCTCTTGTTGCTGTGGGTCAACTACTCGTCATTGATACTTCTGATCGGCGCTTCGATCTGTCGGGCCAACCTTGAACTGCGCGGAGGCAGCATTCGACCCAGGAACACCGCTGTCCGGGTGCATCGGGAGTTATTGGAGGATGGCGATCCATGATGAGCTCTCAGGCAAAGCCACGAATTTTCGGTGAGGGATGATCAGCCAGACGTCGATGATGCACGCGGGCGTCCACTCGCTCGGCAACTCGCAAAAAGCGACCTGCCCACGCTTGGTAGGGGCTCGATACTTGCGGCCTATCGTCTGGCAGCGATCAGTTCGCGTCAGGCAGCCGCCAGATATCGACGCGATCGAGCGCAATGTAAGGTACGGCGATCCGACCGCCCGAGGCATCCAACCCAATATCGGCGGGCCGCCCTGGTGTCCGGATCAGAATTTCTGCCTGATCCTCAAGCACGAACCAGATGGCCTGATCGGCCTGCGAGGCTGCCAGAAGGCCGCCCTTCCAGAGCTCGAGGCCATCGATATTGCCGCCAGCCGGCAGGGTCGGGCCCGCGACAAGCTCATGCTGTTCCGGTCGATAGGCATCAAACGCCAGGCCGCCGCCCCAGGGTGCCAGGATCAGGGCATCGGCCCGGGCTGACCAAACCACGCCGTTCGGCGGCGATGTGAGTTCATCGGAGGCGACCACGCTGATTTCTCCTTCGGCAATCCGGAACAAGCGAGTAGCGCCGGTATCGGTCAGGTAAAGCGCGCCATCCGGGCCAATCTCGACATCGTTCAGGAAGCCGGGCTCGAAAGAAGAGAAATCCAGAAATTCAAGATGGTCACCGGATCGACGGTCAAAGGCATGCAGGCCGTCCGCATCCGCTACCCACAATCGCTCGCCGTCGATTCGCATCCCTCTGGGTCCGTGAAGCGGGTGGTCTTCGGTGCCGACCATGAACTCGAGCTCCAGTAGCTGACCATCGGAACTGGCCCTGGAAATGAAGCCATTGGCATCACCGGCAGCGTCGCCATTGAAGTTGGAAATGAACCAGAGGTTCTGCTCGGCATCCCAATGAACAGCTTCCGGGCCAGCCAGACCCTCGATCTTCGCGACGCGAGCCTCAATCCCCTGAACCGAATCATCGTCCGCGATCGCAGACCCGGCACCCATGGCCAGCAACAACATCGCGGGCACGATCAATTCGACTCTGTTCATTCCGTTGACTCCATCAAACCATGGCTCTGCAATCTACCGCGCCTGGAACAAGTCGGCAAATAGTCGTTGGCGGTGCATCATTCTCCATGCGACAGTCCGCCCGTCAGGGCGGTGATCGCCCGCTGCCTCCGCACTTGACCCGGGCGTGGTTGGGCTGATAATAAAGAGAACAATTCAAGGATCAAGCCATGCAACGACGAGCCCTGCTTCAGGCCATGATGGGTGTTCCGCTGGTCTGGTCGCTGGACAGTCTCGCGCAGGCGACGATCGATCCTGTTTCTCGACGCCGTATCGTGGTGGTGGGCGCCGGTGCCTTTGGCGGTTGGACCGCGCTGAACCTGGCCAGGAGCGGGGCTGATGTCACGCTGATCGAGGCCTGGGACGCGGGCCACACGCGGTCCAGTTCAGGCGGCGAGACGCGAGTCATCCGACACCTCTACGGCAATCCTCTCTATGCTCGCATGGCCCGTCGTTCCCTGGCGCTTTTCCAGCAGGCAGAACAGGACTGGAACGAGCGATTGTTCCACCCGACCGGCGTGCTGTTCATGGGACAGGCGACCGGTGCCGGCTACGTCGAAGCAGGCACTGCCGCCCTGCGCGATGAGGGCATCGGCTTCGACCTGCTCGATCCCGCGGCACTGGCGGCGCGCTGGCCGCAGATCGATCTGAACGGCATCGAACAAGGCGTATTCGAGCCCCAGTCGGGTTATCTGCTGGCCCGTCGAAGTTGCCACGCAGTCGTCGAGGCATTTCGCCGCGCCGGCGGGCGGGTCGAGACCGGCCGCGCTTCGCCGGGTGCCTTCCAGCAGGGACGGATGTCCGACGTGCGCCTGGACAACGGCCGCACTGTCGCTGCCGATGAGTTCGTGTTCGCCTGTGGACCGTGGCTGCCCGGCCTGTTCCCCGAATTGCTCGACCCGCTGCTGAAGACCTCGCGACAGGAGATCTACTACTTCGGCACGCCGGCCGGCGATCGGGCGCACGACGAGGCTCAACTGCCGGTCTGGGCCGACTTCGGCGAGCGCATCTGGTACGGCATCCCCGGCAGCGAACGGAGAGGCTTCAAGATCGCCGATGATACCCGTGGCCCGCCGATCGACCCCGAGCGCGCGGAGCGTACCCCGTCGACCGCAGGCATCGAGTCCGCGCGCGACTACCTGGCGACCCGCTTCCCGGCCCTGTCCGGAGCGCCCCTGGTCGATGCCCGCGTCTGCCAGTACACCAATACTGAAAACGGCGATTTCATCGTCGACCAGCATCCTGAAGCTGCCAATCTGTGGCTGGTCGGCGGCGGATCAGGGCACGGATTCAAACACGGTCCGGCACTCGGCGAGCTGGTCGCCGAGAGTGTTCTCAACGGACGCATCATCGAGCCCATGTTCTCTTTGGCCCATCATCGTGGCGCCTGATGGCTATCGGCAACGACAACTGGCCCCGGGGTCTTCGACTGCGCGATGAACTGCAGCCCGGAGATCTGGGCCGACTGATCGCGCTTCACGGCGAGGTTTACGCCGACTGGCCGGGATACGGCCTGGAATTCGAAGCCTTCGTCGCGAAAACGATTGCCGAGTACGGCCTGGAGAACGGGTTCAACGGCCGGATCTGGCTTCTTGAGCGCGAATCAGACAGGTCTGAGCTGGTCGGCTGCAGCGCCATCGCGCACCGCTCAGAGCAAGTCGCCCAGCTGCGCTGGATTCTGCTGCACCGTGAATGCCGGGGTAGCGGTCTGGGCCGACGACTGGTCGAGACGGCGATCGATCATTGTCGGGCGTGTGGCGTCGAGCGGGTGTATCTGGAAACCACCAACGGTCTGGAGGCCTCCAGCGACCTCTACCGGAAGCTCGGATTCAAGGAGACCTTCAACGAGGTCGTCGACCTGTGGCAGGGGCTCCGCCCGTTGATCCGCATGGAGCTGTTGCTCAAAGCCTGAATCGTCGAATGAAAAAACCCCGACCGTCGCGAAACAGCCGGGGTGCTTTGTCGTCGAGGCGCCGAGCTCAGATCAGAAGTTGGCGCGCAGATTGATGCCGAAGGTCCGCGGCTGGTTGGTCCTGAAACCCAGTCTTGCGCGTCCACCGCGCTCGCGGTCGAAGGACAGCTGCGCGTTTTCGTCAAACACATTGTCGACGAAAGCCGTCACCACGTAGTTGCCGAAATCAAGACCGGCGCTCAGGTAGGCGATTTCGTACGATGGCAGCTCGAGATCGAGCGTCGTGGTCTCATCCCCGGTCATCCCGCCGAACGGCAGGCCGTGGGCGAACACGCCCGCGCCCGACACCTGGTCACCGGGCTGCGTGAAGCGCGAACCCACATGCTGGAACGACGCGGTCACGAAGGCATCGGCGGATCGGTCGAAAATGTTCATCGGGTGGGTGTAGGCAGCACTGGCCGAGAACTGAGTCTCAGGAACTGTCGCCAGGCGGTTGCCTTCCTCGATCCCACCGATCACGTTGCCGTTGCCGTCGCGCACGGTCGAGTCGAATTCGGCTTCGACGTAGCTGCCGGCCAGGGTCATCAGGAATCGGTCGGTCGGCTCCCAGCGCAGCTCGGATTCGATGCCGACGGTCGAGGCACTCGGCACGTTGAACACGATGCGAGAGGAGCAGGAACCGGCATCCAGGGTCACCTGAAGATCGTCGATGTCGGCCGTGAATACCGCGGCACTGAAGGTCACCGTCGAGGTCTGCGCCTTGAGTCCCAGCTCGTAATTCCACAGGGTTTCATCGCCGTAGTCCTGGAAGCCGCCGAAGATCGCCTCGTCTTCCGGCGTACACAGCGGGATATTGAGCGGATCGTTGACCCCGCCGAGCCGGAAGCCCTGTGAGACCTGGGCGTTGATCGAGACGATGTCGTTGAGTTTGTAGTCGGCCAGGAAGCGTGGATTGAAGCCGTCGGACTCGGTCTTGTCGACCACGCCGGTATCACCGGCTGCGAACAGACCGCCAGTGGTGATCGTGCGGGTTTCTTCGAAGTCGTAGAAACGACCGCCGGCGGTCAGCGACAGGCGATCGGTGGCATACCAGGTGGCTTCTCCGAAGAAGGCCAGCTGTTCGATGGTGTAGGGCAGGTCAGAGTTGAAGGGCGAATCGGCAGGAAAGCCATTGGCTACGGCGGCGGCTGTCCCTGCGCCCAGCGTGGCATCGGTGAAGGCGTCATAGCCCGGGGTGGGCAGGCGCTGTGCATACACACGGTCGGTCTCGGAGTAGAACGCGCCGAGCAACCAGTCGAATCGCCCTTCTGTATTGGAACTGATTCGTAGCTCCTGGGTGAACTGCTCGACGTCTGTGGAATCGCGGAGATTCGACGGCAGGGTCACAGCCTCATTCGGAAAGCCGAGATCTACCGACACACTGCCTGACAGCGCACTGGCGTCACGGCTGACCAGCACATCGCGTTCGGTAAAGCTGGTCACTGAGGTCAGGTCGAAGGTATCGAAGCCGATCGATCCGGTCAGATCGATCAGCAGCAACTCGTCTTCGAAGCCTTCGTCTCTGAGCAGGAACTGCTCGCGCTCATCGAAGGTGACCGGCGGGCGCGTCGTGGTGAACGGGTTGGCGAAAAGGTTGAAGACTTCCTGCCGGTTGAATCCGTCGGTCTCGATTTCCTGATAGATGACACGCGGCGTCAGTGAGATATTGTCAGTGGGCTCGAAAGTCAGAGCCGCACGTAGGCCGGACCGGGTGCCGGAGTTGACGTCCTCGTCAACGCGGCCGCCGGGCCTGAGCGCATCGATATAGCCGCCGTATTCGGTGTGGTAGCCGACCAGACGCATCGCGCCGGAACCATTTCCGAAGGGCACATTGACCATGCCCTTGAAGTGACCGCCGGTATCACCGCCGTCGATCGAATTGAACTCGACCTCCATCGCCCCCTCCATGACATCGAGGTCGGGCTGGTTGGTGATGTAGCGGATCGTGCCGCCGATCGAGCCGGAACCGAACAGCGTGCCCTGCGGACCGCGCAGGGTCTCGACGCGCTGCAGATCGAACAGGTCGAGATCGGGCGTGAACAGGGATAGCGAGATCACCGACTCATCAAGGTAGATCCCGACCTGCTCCTTGACGCCCGGCTGATCGCGCACGATCTGGCCGGCCGAGACACCGCGGATGGCCACCTGACTCTGGCCCGGACCGAGATTCTGGATGGTCAGGCCGGCCACGTTGCGCGACAGCTCCTCGACCGAATCGGCCCCGGTCCGCTGGATGTCGGCCTGAGTCTGGGCATTGATCGAAAACGGGACTTCCTGCAGGGTCTGCTCGCGCTTGGTCGCGGTCACGATCACCCTGTCGATGTTCGGCGCATCGTCTTCGGATGCGCTCCCAGAGCCAGTCGTCCGACTCTGTGATGACTGCGTCGCGGCAGCAGAGCTCTCCTCGACCTCGGCCGATGACTCGACCGCGCTGTCGGCGATCACACCGGCACTGGCAAGCAGACTGATTAAGAACAGAGAAACCATGCTTCGGCAAAAATTGCGTGAGTTCATCGTGCGCTCCTTATCTCCCTGGTGAATTTCGAGTATACGGCAGCGGTTTTTTCGGGTAAATCCCTGAATTCAGGCACTATGCGAGAGATCACAGACTGACATATTCGCACTGCCACAGGATTCAACTTCTCGATACAGAGACCATTGAACGCCATGCTGGCAGCGTCGATCTGTTGATTCAGCCCTGTTGAAACGGTGTCGGCCGCCAGGAGTTTCTCGACGACTGGTGCAGGAACAACTCATTCAAGAGGCTGCCGCGATGCGAATCGACGAACTGCATCCTCAGGGCACGAATCTGCAACTGGAGGGCATTAGCTCGCGGAAGAGTCTGGATTGCGGTAGTGGGGGTATGCTCGATGCTTCGAAAGCTCGCCGTGCTTCTGACGCTTGCGGCCTTGTGTCGGATCTGCAGATATTGATGCATCGGCAGATCGAGTTGAACTTGCGCCCATCTGATAAGGAGAAAATCCAGGGTCCCACGCTTCTGCCTTTTTATCGCTCTCACAGGCCTGCAAGGTGTCCTTCTTGCGCAGGGCGCGCTCGAGCCACAGGCACCACCGGGACCGACAATGAAGACTCTCGACCAGGCCGAGCCGCACATTCCGCTTTCAGAAGCCGGATCCATCGCCGAGGCAGGCTCTTACTATCCGACCAATCCCATCAGCGGAACCTGGAACACCCAGGCCGACAATGTGACCCTGGACCTGAACGGCTTCACCATCACGCGCGAATCCACACTTGCCATCAGGGTCAGCAATAGCGACAAGATCAGGATCTTCAACGGCATCATCGCCGGTGGAACCGGCTCGGGCATCAGCGGCTCGGCAATGGGTTCGATTTCCATCAGTGACTTGCGATTTTTTTACATTACGGGTGCTTGCATCGAATTGACCAGCCCCTCAGGCATCCTCATGATCGAGCGCATCCACTGCCATCAGGCGACCCGTGAAGGAACATGATTCGCCAGTTCGAGGATCAGCCACTCCATGTGGTCATTCGCGACAACGTGATCAGCAGCCTCGCCACTACAACCGAAGTGAGCACCTACGGCATTGGTGTTTTTCACAACGCGACAGGCGAATTGAACGTGGTGGTCACCGGCAACCAGATGATGAACAATCGGGTGTGGGGCCTTGGTATGCAGGGCAATGAGGCCACGGTCAACGATCAGGTCACCGATAACCGGGCCATCCGAAATGGCGGCCCTGGCATCCAGTAAGACCGCCGAACATCCTGCCTGAAATCGACGGATCAATGGTTCGGGCAGGATCAGTCTTCGGCGACAGCGTCTTCATCGAGGCGTAGCGCCGGCAGCGCCTGTCCGCCCTGATACAGGGTGAGCAGGGTCGCGGGTCCTGATTCCGGCAAGGTGAATTCGATATCGGCGCCGACCTGGGGACTGAAGAATCGAATCGGTGATTCAGCCTGCATTGTGATCGCCGGCTGACCGGTGGCCTGGACCTCGAGCCTGCCTTCATTGATCCGTACCGTCATCACAAAGCCAGGCTGCAGCTCGAAGCGGCCGATGAGCCTTTCCAGTTGCTCGACGGGCACGTCAATGGTCTGGCGGGCCTGGACTTCAGCGCTGACCCTCTCGGCCCGCTCGGGCTCGCCACCCCAGGGGCTTTGCAGCGCAATGGCCACCACCCGGCCTGAATCGTCGCGCTCGATCGAGAACGCGCTCAGCGAGCTCTCGAACGCCAGCCGGTCATTGCTGATCGGATAGACCGTGAACTCCTGACCACTGTTGCGCTGGCTGATCAAGCGTCCATCCTCGACGCGGATCGTGCGGACTTCTTCATCGTTGATTCGATAGGTCCCCTGCACCTGCGACATCTGTTCGGCCGACCAGTCGATCGCTTCCTGCTCGATCGGATAACGCTTGTCGGTCGCAATCCCTGCCAGGCGCAGGGCGATATCCTGCTGCCCCCAACCGGGTCCGGCCCGGTTACTGAGCACGACAATCGACAGCGCTTCATCGGGCAGATAGAGCGCGTAGGTGGTAAAGCCGAAGATCCCGCCGCCATGGGTCAGCGCGGTCTGGCCGAACCAGTCCTGGACGCCAATGCCGAAGCCATAGTTGGACGCTTCAGCCACACCCTCGGGCGTGATCATGCGCTGATAGATCGCATCACCCATCATCACGCCGTTGTGCAGGGCGACCTGCCAGCGATCGACATCTGCAGCTGTCGCCATCAGTGCGCCGGCTGCGTGCGGCTGAGTCATCGACAGGTGGGGGGCTCGCTTCACATCATCGATCGGGCCGGCATATCCCTCGACCCGCCCCGGCACGATGGCATCATCGCCGTAGGCATCGGTGCTCTCGATTCCGTTCGGAACCAGGAGCGTATCGCGCAGATAGTCGTTCCATGCCTGACCCGTCACCGCCTCGATCACCGCACCGACCAGCACGTAGCCGGAATTGTTGTAAGACCACTGCTCGCCCGGAGCGAAATCGACCGGCTCATCGGCGAACACGGCGACCAGCTCCTGCGTGCTCAGATCGGCCCGGATCCTTTCGGAGCTCATATAGCCCTCGATGCCGGTGTAACTCTTGATGCCGGAGCTGTGGTTCAGAAGTTGTGCGATGGTCACCTCGCCGATCGGGAAGTCCGGCAGATAGTCCGACACCGGGGTCTCCAGCCCGACCTTGCCCTCCTCGACCAGATTCAGCAGCGCTGCTGCAGCATACTGTTTGGTCACCGAGGCCAGCCGGAAGACATGATCGACTTCCAGGGACACTTCAAGCTCGACGTCGGCCAGACCGAATGCCTGCTCGAAGACCACCTCACCATCGCGGCTGACGACCACGACAGCCCCCGGAGCGTCGGACGGGTACACCGACGAGAGCATGTCGCTGGCCTGTTCTGAAAACGAAGCTTCTGCCACGGCCACGATCGGCAGAAAGGCGGATACGGCTACGAACAAACCTGCTACAAGACGGTGCATGCAAGGTTCTCCTGAATGATGGGCTGTTTCCACCAGCCTATTGGGATCCGACCGCGGTCAGCGCGTGCCGAAAGTCACTTGCTCGGTTAAACTTTCCTTGTCGGAAAACATGAACCATTCATCAAGGACAACACCATGTCATCATTCACCCTCATCCGGGCCAGCATCCTGTCTGTCGCCCTGGTGCTTTCGGGCGCTGTCCTGGCCATGCCGAAATTCACCTTCAACACCGAGGACCTGCCCAGGGACGGTCGAGTTGTTCTCTACGTGAGCTCGGGTGGTGAACTCAGTGCGCTGGGCCACGATCTGGATGCAGCAACGGACAGCCGGCTCTCGACCGCTATCGAGATGGTGGAATTCAGGGGTGAATTCGGCGAGACGCTGTCTTTGCCGGCCGTGGCACCATTCCAGCAGATCGTACTGATCGGCACGGGCGATGTAGAGCTCGGCGCACGTCATCTCCATGACCTCGGCGGCCACGCGGCGGTTGCGACCGATGATGAAAATGGCTTGGCGATGATTGTCGATGGTCTGGACGGATCTGTAGACCATGTGGCCGCGCACCTGGCCCTGGGCTATGCGCTCGGTGACTACAGCTTTACCGCCTACAAGACTGCGGAAGACATTCCGGACGACGGTGAGGTGCTGCTGATCGGCTCAGATCGCTCGGATCAGCGCCGCTTCGAGGATGATCTGACTCATCTGGCTGAGGGCATTACCCTTGCCCGCAACCTCGGGAGCGAGCCCGGCAACACCCTCTGGCCCGAGAGATTCGTCGAGCACGTGGAGTCGGCCTTCGAGCGCGTGAACAAGGTCACCATTACCGCGCTCGATGCTGATGCCATCCGCGAGCGCGGCATGGGGGTGCTGATGGGAGTCGGCCAGGGATCGATCCATGATCCGCGCCTGTTGGTCATCGAGTATCGGGGTTCCGATCGGGACGATGCACCGATCGCGCTGGTCGGCAAGGGCATCACCTTCGATACCGGCGGAATATCGATCAAATCCAACGACAACATGTGGTACATGAAATCCGACCTGTCCGGCGCTGCGGCCGTGGCAGGCGCTGTATTGGCTGCCGCCAGGCGGGGCGAAGACATCAACGTTGTGGGAGTGATGCCGCTGGCCGAGAACATGCCGTCCCAGGACGCCATCCGCCCCGGCGATGTGTTGACCTCGATGGCGGGCAAGACCGTCGAAATCATGAGCACGGATGCAGAAGGACGCCTGATTCTGCTGGATGCAGTGCACTATGCTCAGGTGGAGTTCGAACCGCGGCTGTTGCTGAATATCGCGACCCTGACGGGTTCTGCCGCGCGCGCGACCGGCGATGAATACGCCGTCGTCATCACCCGCGACATGGCGCTCAGTCTGGAGATGATGGACATCGGTGAGGCCTCCGGTGAGGATGTCTGGCCGCTACCGCTGCATCCCAATCACTTCACCCAGATCGAGAGCCTGATTGCCGATATCAGGAACACCGGCGGTTACCCCGGTGCCTCGATCGGAGCCGCGGTGATCGGCACCTTCATTGCCGATGATCTGCCCTGGATTCATCTTGATATCGCCGGTGTCGACTGGCGCGATGACGCCACGCCGACCGCACCCGTGGGCCACGCCGGCTGGGGCGTGCGTTTCATGGACACGCTGCTCCGACGGGAAGCAGACTGAGGTTTTTCTAGAAACCGATGGGCGCTTCCTGCCGTCTCGCGCCATCCCGCAACAGCGCGGGAGGGGCCGTTGGCTTCGATGGGAATTCGCCTCGACAGCCTGTAGGATGGCGGCTGGAGTTTCCTCGTGTTTTCAATCAAGTGATGAATCGTTCTGACGACAGCACCGATGAACAGCGTGATCACGATCGTATGACGCAGCTGGAATCCAGGCTGGCTTTCCTCGAACATACCGTCGATGTCCTGGGCGGCGAACTCGAGGCGCAGCAGAACGAGTCCCGGGCGCTGCGCAAGGCACTGGGCGGACTGCAGGAACAGCTGGAAGGTCTGCAGCGCGATACCGGCATTGACGACGCGCAGAATGATCCGCCGCCGCATTATTGACTGCACCTGAACTGACCTGCTCCGAAGATCCGCGGTTCAGGACCAGGACATCTGCCGTCCTCAAGACGGAATGATCGGGCGTCGTCAATGGATTCAGGATCCGGGCATATGATTCAGGAGCCAGGGATGCACATCGTCTTTCTGATTACCCTCGGCCTGAGCGCCGTGCAGACAATGCCCCAGTCCTGTGAACTGGAGTGGATCGTTCTCGGCGCCGGGCAGGACGCCGGCGTGCCGCAGATCGGCAACCCGGATGATCCTGCCTGGGAGGACCCCGGACTGCGTCTTTTCGCCACTTCGGCAGCGCTCGTCGATCACACAACCGGCGATCGCTATCTGTTCGAGGCCACCCCCTTCATCACCGATCAGCTTGCGCTGCTCGATGCGCTGGCGCCCAGCCCGTTGCCCGGGCTCGGGCTCTCCGGCATCTTCCTGACGCATGCGCACATGGGCCACTACGGCGGCTTGATGTTTCTGGGTTTTGAAGCGGCCAACGCCAATGCCATCCCGGTCCATGCCATGCCGCGCATGGCCGCCTACCTGAGCAATCACGGGCCGTGGGATCAACTGGTCCGATTCGACAACATCCGGATTGCGGCCATCGAGGCACACGCACCGGTGGTCCTGTCGGAGCGTGTCCAGGTCTCTGCCCATCCGGTGCCGCATCGCGATGAGTACTCGGAAACGGTGGGGTTCGTGATCAGGACAGCGGGCCGCAGCGTCCTGTTTCTACCTGACCTCGACAGCTATGAAGAGTGGGAGGCGGAGTTCGGCGTGCGCGTGGAGGACATGGTCGCCCAGGTCGATCACGCTTTTCTGGACGCAACGTTCTTTGACGACAATGAAATTCCCGGCCGGGACATGTCGAATATTCCGCATCCCCGGGTGGCGGCCAGTATGGACCGTTTCGACGCCCTGCCCGATGAGGGGCGCGGCAAGATCGTCTTTATCCACTTCAACCACACCAACCCGGTCCGTTTCACGGACAGTCCGCAGAGCCGTGAAGTACTCCAGCGCGGCTACCGCCTCGCCCGACGCGGCGACAGGATCTGCCTGGATCCATGAGCTGGAGCTGTCTGCTGCCGCGCACTGCGACGAAAGCACCCACAATCGCCCGCCTGCCGGGGGTTAGAATGAAAAATGGACAGAAATCCATTGGCTTGACGCTCGGTTTCGTGTATAAAGCATGCGCCATAGGGCTTTTCATCCAACGGCGCCATCTGACGGTGTGCGCCGTGCTGCGCGTTTTTCAGTTTTCGGCGGGGCAACAAGCCCGCCATAGCGCCACCGGCAAGGCGGAGTCAGGCAGCCTTTCAACGCCCTGAAGCCCATCCTTAGAACCTATCCAGTTGGACGAATTGAATCATGAGTGAACTCTCTCACTACCGAAATATCGGCATTTTCGCGCACGTTGATGCAGGCAAGACCACGTCGACCGAGCGGATCCTGAAACTGACCGGCAAGATCCACAGGACCGGTGAGGTGCATGACGGCGCTGCCACCACCGACTTCATGGAGCAGGAGCAGGAGCGCGGCATCACTATTCAGTCCGCGGCAACGACCTGTTTCTGGAAGGATCATCGCCTGAACATCATCGACACCCCGGGACACGTGGACTTCACCGTTGAGGTGTATCGCTCCCTGAAGGTGCTCGATGGCGGTGTCGGCGTATTCTGCGGTTCCGGCGGCGTCGAGCCCCAGTCGGAGACCAACTGGCGCTACGCCAACGATTCTGAAGTGGCCCGCATCATCTTCGTCAACAAGCTCGACCGCGTGGGCGCCGACTTCTATCGAGTGGTCGAGCAGGTCAAGAACGTCCTTGCCGCCAAGCCGCTGGTCATGGTGCTGCCGATCGGTACGGAGGGTGAGTTCAAGGGCGTGGTCGACCTGCTGACCCGAAAAGCCTGGATCTGGGACGACACCGGCCTTCCCGAGAACTACGAGATCACCGATGTGCCGGCCGACATGGCCGATGACGTCGAGAAGTATCGCCAGGAGCTCATCGAGACCGCGGTCGAGATGGACGATGATGTGATGATGGCCTACATGGAAGGCGAAGAGCCCGCCCTGGACGACATCAAGCGCTGCATCCGCGAGGGCACCCGCAAACTGGAGTTCTTCCCGACTTACTGCGGCTCGGCTTTCAAGAACAAGGGCGTACAGCTGATTCTGGATGCGGTTGTCGACTACCTGCCGAGCCCCACCGAAGTCGACCCCCAGGATCTGACCGACGAAGAAGGCAACCCGACGGGCGAGACGGCGCTGGTGTCCGTGGACGAACCGTTCCGCGCGCTGGCGTTCAAGATCATGGATGACCGCTTCGGTGCGCTGACCTTCGTTCGGGTCTATTCCGGCAAGATCAAGAAGGGCGACACCATTCTGAACTCGGCCACCGGCAAGACCGAGCGCGTGGGACGCATGGTGGAAATGCACGCCAATGATCGTAACGAGATCGAATCGGCCCAGGCCGGTGACATCTTCGCCTGTGTCGGCCTGAAGAACGTACAGACCGGCCACACCCTGTGTGACCCGAAACACCCCTGCACCCTTGAGGCGATGGTCTTCCCGGATCCAGTGATCTCGATCGCCGTGGCACCGAAGGACAAGGCGGGCTCGGAAAAGATGGGCGTGGCCATCGGCAAGATGATTGCCGAGGATCCGTCCTTCCGCGTCGAGACCGATCAGGACTCCGGCGAGACCATCCTCAAAGGCATGGGCGAGCTGCACCTGGACATCAAGGTCGACATCCTCAAGCGGACTTACGGCGTGGAACTGATCGTTGGCGAGCCTCAGGTGGCCTACCGCGAAACGATCACCCAGCCGGTGGAAGACAGCTACACCCACAAGAAACAGTCCGGAGGTTCCGGTCAGTTCGGCAAGATCGACTACCGCATCCGTCCCGGCGAGCCAGGCAGCGGCTTTCATTTCGAGTCCTCTGTGGTCGGCGGCAACGTGCCGAAGGAGTTCTTCCCGGCGATCGAGAAGGGTTTTTCCGGCATGATGGAAAATGGACCTCTGGCCGGCTTTCCCGTGCTGGACGTGGAGGTCGAGCTTTATGACGGTGCTTATCACGCCGTCGACTCCTCGGCGATTGCCTTCGAACTGGCTGCCAAGGGTGCTTTCCGACAGTCCATGATCAAAGCGGGCCCGCAGCTGATCGAACCCTTCATGAAAGTGGACGTGTTCACGCCGGAGGACAACGTGGGTGATGTCATCGGTGACCTGAACCGTCGCCGCGCCATGATCAAGGATCAGGAACCGGTCCCGACCGGCATCCGCATCAAGGCCGAAGCACCGCTGGCCGAGATGTTCGGCTACATCGGCCACCTGCGCACCATCACCTCGGGCCGTGGTCAGTTCTCGATGGAATTCTCACATTACCTGCCCTGCCCGAGCCAGATTGCCGAGAAGGTCATTGAAGCCGAGAAGGAACGCCAGGCGGCCAAAGACAAATAAGCGCGAAAGACCAAGGCAAGACACGAAAGCCCCGGCGGCGAGAGCTGCCGGGGCTTTTTTTGACCCTGAAACCGATGGGCACAGCACTACTGAGGTCGCCGTAACCGGTCAGAGTCCGCCGATTTTTCTCGAACTCTTCGGGGGGATTCTGGATGACTGAAAAGCAATCGGTCATATTTCATGGTTGGTATGTATTTTGCATTATCTCCAGCAACGTCAAAACAAACTGCATGACAACTGCTGGGAGAACAACCATGAACAAGCTGAACACCAACAAGACGCAAAGTGGCTTCACGCTGATCGAACTGATCATTGCCGTCGCCGTACTCGGAATCCTGGTCTCGATCGCGATGCCCAATTACCAGTCCTACGTCGTTCGCGCGAAGGTTTCTGAGGGCCTGAGCATGATGAGCGAAAGCAAGACGCGCATTGCCCGACACTATGTCGTTCACGGTGAGCTGCCCCAGAGCTTTGCCGACCTGGGCTTTGGCGAAGCCGAGGGCTCAGCCCATGGCGGCGATTCCAGCAGCTTCGAAGCGGTCTACGGCTTCGACAGTGAGGTCTGGCGTCAGGTCGAGTGGCAACCCAAGTCTGGCGGCTGGGTCCTGGTGCTGCGCTCGAAGCAGAAACCGGCCTGGGACAATGCCGATATCGGCGTGCATCTCCAGGTCAAGGCCGACAGCGGCTCAGTCAGGTTTCGCTGCATTGTCAACAATCAGCCAACACGCCAGGAATGGGTACCGTCGCAGTGTCGCCACGGCGGCGTCAATGATTGGAGCTGGTAAATCATTGACTGATGTATTCCAGAAAGCGACGTCGGTGTCTTTTCCCGCTCGTTGAACTGCCCACGAACCCTTCGCGCCCCGGTCGGATACTATTTCCAGATCCACCTGACGGTCGGGGCGGCGATGCAAAGTGTATTGATTGGAGTCTTCCTGCTGATTCTGGGCTCTGCGGCGCAAGCCCAGGGGCCTGACCCAGATCCCGGCGAAGACCGATTCGCTGCCTGTCGGACCGGGTTGGCCGACGAGGCGCGGTCGCGCGGAATCCCGGAGAGAATCGTGTCGCAGGCTCTGCTGCCGGTGCGCTATCAGCCCAGGGTCATCGAACTGGACCGTGAGCAACCCGAATTCCGCCAGTCGTTTGCAGCCTACCTGCGAGTACGGGTCAGCACCGCTCGAATCACGACCGGGCGATTGATGCTGGCAAGCTATCCCGAGCTCTGGTCGCGGTTGCTGACCGAGTACGGCGTACCAGGGCGTTATCTGGTCGCTTTCTGGGGCCTGGAGACCAACTTTGGCAGCTTTCTCGGCAGCATGCCGACGCTTGATGTTCTCGCCACGCTGGCCTGCGATGAGCGACGATCATCCTTTTTCACCGAGCAGTTGATGACCGCCCTCGGCCTGATCGAACGCGAGGCACTGGAACCAGCGACGCTTCGCGGCTCCTGGGCAGGTGCCATGGGTCACACCCAGTTCATGCCGACGACCTGGCGCGACCACGCCGTGGATGGCGACGGCGACGGCCGCATCGACCTCTGGAACAGCATCCCCGATGCGATGAGCTCGGCGGCAAGCTATCTGGCCGATCTCGGCTGGCAGCCCGGCATGCGCTGGGGCCGCGAAGTCCGACTGCCCGAAGACTTTGCCTATGCCCAGACCGGACTGAGCCAGCGCCGCCCTCTGTCGCATTGGCGCGAGCTGGGAGTTCGGACCGCGTCCGGCGCACAGCTTCCCGTCGCCGACCTCGAAGGGGCGATCCTGGTC
>Ga0102938_10001614_pt1 | contig 17040 bp, 19 predicted proteins | sample SalPonR2_B_D2_MG_FD_84516 | JGI IMG/M metagenome (GOLD analysis project Ga0102938, IMG submission 84516) | Salt pond soil microbial communities from South San Francisco under conditions of wetland restoration - Salt Pond MetaG R2_B_D2_MG | ecosystem: Environmental > Aquatic > Marine >...
CCCGCGGCATCTCCGAGCGTCCAGATGACTGCCGGGCAAGGAGCGCCTTGCTGCAGCGTAGCTCAGTTTCCCGAAAGCGGTCGTTCGAACCCCGCTAAATGATTCAAATCGGAACCGGTCGTTCGCTGCGTGGGGACTTGATGTCTCAGATGCGGACGGAGCGAACATCCGAGGCGCAGAACTCCGAATGCTGGGCCGAGCCCGATCTGGAAGCGGCTGAAGAATAATTCCGAACCAGGCGCGAACTCTTTTCCTCCAAACCTTTGTTTTTCCCTGCGCCGCGAGGCAAGTCGCGATCGGTGCCGTCTGCTGCGAGAGTCGGGAAATCAACAGTCACATCGCGCAGGAATTTGGCGACTGGGCGCCCACCAAGCAATAAACCTGTCCTGAAAAGTACCGTCAGCGCAGTGTTGCCTCCATGTCGGCGAGCGTGGCCATCAGGGCGGTCTGGTCAACACGAATGAAACCCTGTGAGGCCCGCTGTACGTCCAGTACGGTCATCATCACCACGAAGAGAAGGCCCGCGAATATGTAGGTGCGCCATGTCAACGTCCGACCAGCGATACCAGCGCGGTTGCCCAGCAGGAAAAGCGCTGCAAGCGCGGTCACCACGACGATGACCTGGGAGAGTTCGGTCACGGGGACTGAGATGCTACGCATCCGCATCTGATGGGCGTCGAGCACATCATTCACCGCGCCAGCGAAGAAGGTCGCAATGGCCGGCGGGAGCGGGTCGGCCGTGGCAGTGACCGTCAATGGCCACAGCCGTTCCTGTGCCGCAAGGCTGCGGTCGATGAAGGCGCTGGCGTCTTCCCTGGAGACGATACTACCAGTCTCGGGGATCAGGCGGGTCTGCGCGTACTCATAGAGTGCGGCCTTCAGCTCGCTGCGCGACGGCTCGGAGAGATAGTCGGCACGCAGGAATGCCGTACCGAGCGCATTGGCCTCCGTGATGATGTCCGTTTTTCGCGACTCCAAGAGGGATAGTGAACTTCCGAAACTGAAGGCGAGCAAAAGGCCCAGAAGCGCCATGATCGCGCCAAGGGAGGCCTCGCCTGCGCGCAGATCAACCTCTTCGCCCGAAGCGATCTTTCGGGTGCGGTTGCTCCGCCCTGACATGAATCCGAGGATGGCGAAAGCGGGAAGCAGGACGGCAAGAACGAGCGCCATCGTGCCCAGTCCGAGGAAGGGGAGCGTGATGCGCTCGTATACCTCTGGAATCGTGGAGGTTTCCATCAGCAATCGTCCGTCATGTTAACCTGGTTGCAATGGTATCGGAGATGGGTCGGAACGCTACGATTACGGCATCCGGGCGCGTCGATATGTGTGGGTGAGTTGCACAAAGGTCCAAGTCAGCTCCCCGCGGCAAGAGACGGTCCACTGTCCCTGGTCACGGATCGCCATCGTGGTGGCGACCAAAGAAGCCAAAATGTCACCACCGTCGCGAGGTGAAAGGAGGTGACTTTTTTCGCCACAAGGGATGCGGTCTCCCGGCCCGACTCCCGCGCTCATGTCCCGCAATCATGGCTCAATCCTCTTTGGCAGAACACTGCGTCTGGTTTTTTTGGGGTTTCTGTCCTCGAGCTCGCGGATCGCCGCCTCGACCACCGCGGGCTCCTCCGCGTGCCGGTCGGCGATCAGCGTGATCAGCGCCCCGTCCGTCATGAAGGCGATGCCGCGGCGCACGGCGGCGTCGACGATGGCCGCATCGTCAAGGCCGGTGTCAGCCCTCGCATCAATGCGCATGCTAAACCATTTCTTCACGAGTTCCTCCTGCGACGACGCCCTCGTTCAGGTCGTTTGCCGCCGAACCGGAAAACGCGGGCGCTGCCAGACAGTGGCGGAAGGCCGCGCTGGCCCGGCCCTTGATGGATGTTATGCAGTCACGTCCGGTTTCTGTCTGTCGAGGGCGACAAAGATCAGCGAGACCCCGTTCGAGATGAGTTCTATCGCCAGGTAGATCCCAAGCACACCGAGGCTGGACCATGGGAAATTCGTGAAGATCATCACCGAAAGCGCGATCGAGATAAGCCCGGACAGACCCAGGATCATCCGCGACCCCGCTGCCATGGGCGTCACGGCGATGACAAGCCTGAACACACCGATGATCGCAAGCATGATCGCGACGATGAAGGTCAGGCGGACCGCGCCTTCGAGAGGGTTCACGACGAGATTGAACCCGAAGACCGTGAGGAGCACGCCCAGAAGGAGCGCCCAGATACGCGCGCCCCAGCCCTTGTCCTGAAAGGCCGACAAAAGCGTCAGGATGCCGATGGCGGAGAACAGCCATCCCGCCAGTTGCTCTGCCGCCAGCGTAGCGGCGAAGGGATGGGCGAGGGCGACAAAGCCACCGATGACCGAGGCAATGCCGACAAGAAGCCAGAGGAACCAGTTCTGCATGTCGTTTTCCTTTGAGAGATGCCGTTCCCACCGGACCCGTCAGCCGGAACCAGTGGGGTAGGGTCAACCCGCCTTCTCGGCTAGCTGCTTGAAGACGTAGAGAGGCAGCAGGATCGATGCGATGAGACTGCCGATCCAGACGAGCAGCGTGGCCGCGAGCCAGTTGGCTATACCGCCGATCTCCATGCCGTCCATGATCATGTCGGTGATGAAGAGGCCGACGAAGATGGTCACCAACGCGATACCGCCCATGATTTGTGGGAAGTTCCTGAAGGATATCTTGGTGATCAGCGGACCCAGCACAGACTGGGCCAGTGAAAAGATCGCGACCGCGATCACGAAGGAGAGCGGACCGATCACGAAACCCGGCAGGATGGCGGCGGCAAGCAGCAGGCCAACCGCGTTTGCGCAGAGGTAGGCAACGGTGGATATCAGGAAACGGATCACGGATTCACCCCTCAATCATGATTCTTGCCACGGCAACGCGCCGGCATCGCAAGCGCGACCATCATGCATTCGGCCGAATGATGACCTCGACCCGGCGGTTCTGCTGACGACCTTCCGGCGTTGCGTTACTGGCTACGGGCTGCGTCTCGCCCAGTCCGGTGGCCTGGACCCGGGAGGCTGCGACACCGTCGCGAACCAGCACGCCGGCCACAGCCTGTGCCCGGCGCTCGGACAGGTCCTGATTGTACGCTGATGAGCCGGTGTCATCGGTATGTCCGAACACCGTGACCGTGCTTTCGGGGTAGGCGATCAGGTTCTGTGCCACCGCGCGCAGATCTGGCTGGACCGCGGGCTCGACCGCGGCGCTGTCGACGTCGAACAGCAGGCCACCCGGCATGATCACCCGGAGGAATTCGCCCGTGTTCTCAACGATGATGCCATCGTTCTCCAGGGACGACCGCAGGTCTTCGGCCTGAGCATCGAGCATCGCGCCGATCCCTCCGCCCGCGATCGCACCTGCCGTGGCGCCGAAGGCCGCGTTGCGCAGGCGGTTCTCGTCGTCGGAGGCTGCACCAAGGAAACCACCGAACATCCCGCCGAGGATGGCGCCGCCCTGCTGGCGTTCGCCGGTCCCCTCGCATCCGGTCAGCAGGAGCGTCGAGGCCACCGTCATTGCGACGAGGCTGGAATGAAAACGCATGGGTTGTCCCTCTCTTTTTTCGTGGATTTTGCGCGCCGCGCAGCCTGCCGTCAGGCGTTCAGGATCCGGGCCTTCTGAGCGGTGAACTCCTCTTCGCTCAGCACGCCCTTTTCTTTCAAATTGGCCAGTTTTTCGAGTTCGGTTGCAGGCGAGGTTCCGACGACGCTGCGAAGATAATCGCGTTGTGCATCCTCAAACTGCTTCACCGCCTGCAGCTGATTCTCCTGCATCCGGTCGCCCCGGACGATGATGTAGGCGAGCACGCCGAGCCAGGGGATCAGGATAATGAAAAGCACCCAAAGCGCCTTGGAGATGCCGCGCATGTCCCGGCTGCGGAACACGTCCGCAAGGACCGAGATGACGACCCAGATCCAGGCCACAAGCAGAAACAACAGGACGATCGACCATAGGATGTCGAAGAAGCCGAGTGTCTCCCGCACGATTGTTTCATCCATAGACTTTCCTTCCATGATGGGGCCCTGTTCGACACGATTGCGCGGCTGCGCGTGGCGTGTGTTTGTCCGTAACCGGGCCGATTTTTTCTTCTGCGCTCGTCACTCCGCCGATGCTGGCTGTTCGAGACTGGCGCTCACCGCAGCGGACAACTCTCCCCAGGCGGCCAAGAGCCCTTCGTTCAACTCCACCCAGGCGCTGTCCGCGCCGGCCTGGAGCGTACCGACCCGCTCGGCCAGATCGACAAGCGCCGACTGCAACTCCGCCAGGCGGGCGTTGGCGTCTTCCCGGGCCGGTTCGGTTAGTTCCGCCCATGCCTCGCGCATCTCCCGCTGCCGGGCCGCCACGGCCGCGTCCATCTGTTCGAGCGCGGTGCGCGCCTCGGCCGCTGCCGCCTCGCGCTGCGCTTCGGAATAGGCGGCGATTGCCTCCATCGCCTCGGCGACATTCTCGCGTACCTGCTCGAGGCTCGGGGCCTCGTCCGTCTGCGCGGTTGCCGCGCCGGCAAGCAAGAGCGGCGCCATGGACAACAGGCAAGCCGTGACGAAGGCGCGCGTAGCGTGTTGGATCGACATGGTTTCCTTTCCTTGATGACGTCTCATGCCGCGACCCCCTGTGGCTCGGGCGATGAGATCAGCCTGTGGATCAGTGCCCCCAGTCCAGCCCCTGCCAGCGGCGCCACCCAGAACACCCAGAGCTGCGACACGGCCGCCGTTTCCGCGAAGATCGCCGCCGCCGTTGAGCGCGCCGGATTTACCGAGGTGTTCGAGACCGGGATCGATATCAGGTGAATGAGCGCCAGCCCGAGGCCGATGGCGATCGGCGCGAAACCGGCGAGTGCGCTGCGCGATGTCACGCCAAGGATGATGATCAGAAACACCGCGGTCAGCACGATTTCCGCAAGGATCACCGCGAACAGTCCGTAGCCGCCTGGCGACAGGTCGCCATAGCCGTTCGATGCGAAGCCGCCCGCCGTCCAGTCCGGCCCGCCCGAAGCTATGGCGAAGAGAACCGCCGCGCCGCAGATTCCGCCGAGTATCTGCGCGACCCAGTACTGCGCCAGATCACCCCAGCCGAACCGTCCGGCCAGCGCGAGGCCCAGCGAGACGGCCGGATTGAAATGCCCACCGGACACGTGTCCCACGGCGTAGGCCATCGTCAGGACCGTCAGGCCGAAAGCGAGCGACACACCCAGAAGACCGATACCGACCTCGGGAAAGCCAGCCGCGAGCACGGCGCTGCCGCATCCGCCGAAGACGAGCCAGAATGTTCCGATGAATTCCGCCGCAAGCCTGTTCATGTCGATCACCCTGTGCCGATCCAACGCCCTTCTGTGCGCCCCCGCGCGCATTCTGGCGCGGGGCTTGCGCCGCATTTGTTTAGAACGTTAATTGAAAAGACTGTTCCGCTGTTCTCAATGTCGATTTTTTTTGCCGGTTGGAGGGGCTTGCGATGGTGCTGGACGGCATGGGGTGGCTGGAGCACGCGGCGGACGACCTGCGTGGCGAGATCGAGCGCCGCTGTGACCTCATAACGGCACGGGAGGCGCAGGCCCTTTACGCCGTGGGCGATCCGGCCGGAGGCATCTTCGGTATATTGTCGGGTCGGCTGGACATGCACCTGCCGTTGTGGGGCGAGGACCGCTCCCTCGCGCACGTGGCCGGGCCCGGATGGTGGATCGGCGATCTGGCCGCTGTCACCGGCAGCCCGCGGCGCTTCGACATCACCTTGCAGCGCGACACACGGCTCCTCCGTCTCAGCCGGGCCGAAATCGCCCGCATCTGCGACATGCATCCGGCAATGTTTCAGCTTCTGCTCATGATGTCCTCGGCCAACCAGCGCCTCGCCCTCGAAGCGACCGAGGCCCTCGGGATCGCCGAGCCGCTGCGGCGCGTCAGCGCCTGCCTGCTGCGCATCGACCGCGGGGGGCCGGGCTGGAACGGACGGCTCGAACTGACGCAGGGCGAACTCGCGTCGATCGCGAAGCTGTCACGGCGTCGGACGAATGCAGCGCTCCGGGAGCTTGAGGCCGCGGGAGCATTGCGTCTTGGCTACGGAGAGATTGAACTGCTCGACCTTTCGGCTCTCAGGACAGTCGTGACAGGCGGCGGATAGAACGCCTCAAGACGGAACGGAACGCATGGCCGGCATCGCATGGCCGGGATCGTGCACGATGCGTCAGCCGTCGCGACGCTGCGCCCATGTCGCCGGAATATCTCCCCCGCCCTCGACCGAGTAACGGGTGCCGGTCTGGAACATCATGGGGTCCGCCGCGATACGGCCCGCTGCCAGCCCCTGGCCAAGACCGAAGGTCGAGGCCTGACGAATGAGCGCGGCGGGAACGTGGGAGAAGACCTGCGAAAGGTGCTCGATATCACTTGCCGAGTTCATTCGCATGAGAAGCAGGTTCTCGCACTGCGAAAGCACGTTGACGTGAAGCTTCTCGGGCCTCTGCGTCACGAGCAGCAGATAGAGGCCGAACTTGCGCCCCTCTCCGGCGATAGCGGCCAGTTCCTGGGAGGCCATCGCCTGGAAACGGTCCGCCGGCGTCTGAGGACAGACATTATGGGCTTCATCAATGACAAGAAGCGTGGGCTGACGGTCGTGGCGGGACTGCCAGAAATGCGCAACGGCGCTGGCCGCCATCATCGAGCGTTCACCGGGCGAGGGAAGGCTGCCGAGGTCCAGAACGAGCGCGCGCCAGTCCTTCGGCACAAGATCGGTCATCGCCGGCTCGCCAGTGGGCGCCCAGATGCCCAGATCCTCGACGTCGAGATTCTCGATGCGAATGGCGAGGTTGCGGGAGGCGTCGTCGAACATCGCCGCCGCCTTTTGGCGCACATCGCCGAGCGTGTATTCGGTGCTGCCGATGTCTTTCACGATCCTGCGGAACACATTGTATTCTCGCGCGTCACGGATCGGATCCAGGTCGAGCACCAGCGCCTGCTGCGCCATCGGAAGCCGTCCGAAGCGCGAACGCAGCGGCTTTTGCGCGGGCCGTGTTCCGTGCACCGAAAGCCCGCGCACCGCAGCCTCGTAGCGTTGTGCGAGGGTGGCATGGGCGTCCGGTTGCATCCCGAGAGACCCGGCATCACTCAGTTCCCCCAGGCGCACGTAATCGGAGTTCGGGTCGAGGATGGCGATCCTCAGATCGGTCTCGAGCAGAAGTCGCTCGAGCACGACGCCGAGCGAATAGGTCTTGCCGGACCCCGACTGGCCGCACACCAGCGTGTGCCGGCCGAACCCGGCGGCCTGGAGCGTCGCCGGCACCTCGTCTGCCACCCGGCGCATCGCACCGATCTCGAGCCCGGCCTTGCTGCCGCGTTTCTTGTCGAAATGGGCCTTCACGGCTTTCGGGTCGGCTGCAGAAATGCGCGCCGCGCCGAAACTGGTCCCGTTTCCATGCGTCGCGGCCCGTATCTCGCCGTGTCCCAAAAGCTGGCGCCCGCCGGATCCGTCCACTTCGAGCTCGATATCGAGGATCTGCCCGAGGTACTCGGCGCCTTCGCCGGTATCGATGCGCACATATCCGCCCAGCTCCAGACCGGCTTCGAGGGTGGCGGAGAAGCGGAACGATGTTCCGTCGATGGAATAGGCCGTGCTGTCTTGTGTCATGGGATCCTTGAGGCTTTGCAGGCTGTTTCAAGGCCGCCCGAGCGGCCAATCCAGAGAATACGCAATGAAATGGAGAGCATCACTCTTCGCCCTCGCTATCCTGCTCGCGTCGGCGCAGCAGGGCATCCGCCACGGCCGTTGCCGCCGCGACGAAGACGCCGAGGCCGACCAGGATGTAGAACATCGCGAAAAGCTTGCCCAGAACGGTTTGCGGCACCAGTTCGCCGTATCCCACGGTCGAAATCGTGACGACCGAGAAGAACGCCGCGTCGAGAAGCGACCATCCTTCCAATAGCCAGAACGTCAGCGTGGCGACGGCGATCATCGAAAACGCGAAGATCAATATGCCTCGAACCCGGGTGTCGAGCCAGACATCGCGCAGGCCGCCGTAGATCGTCTTTATCAAGTGCACGGCAGGCGCGCTCCATGAGCTTTGGCAGGGATCACGGGCATGCGTCGAGCGCAAGCTCACCGCCGCGATAGGTCAGCCGACCATCACGCAGCATCTGCGCAACGGCCGCATCGGCGCGGGCGCTGAGGGCCGCGCGAGCGCCCTCTATCGTGGCAGGGTCCACGCCGTTTGCCTCGGCCGCAGCGGCCACGACCTCGGCGACCGCGCCGAAGGCCGACAATCGGCATCGTTCGTCGAGAAGCGTGTCGCGCACTAACGTTTGCCAATCCTCGTCGGACAGCGCCGACAGCAGCGCCATGGCATCCCCGCCTGGCCGGCAATCTCCGATGGTGACCGCGTCCTGTCCGGCAATCAGGGCGCAATCGAAGACGTCATCACCATTCTGCAGGACGATCCGTCCATCCCCCATCACGGCCAGCGCCTCGGCGCCCAGCGCCGGGTCGAACTCCTGCGCCGCGACTGGTGTGGTTGCCGTCAACAGGATAAGGGCTGCAATCCAAGTCGAGTTCCGACGCGCGTTCCCAAGGATCTGTGTCATGGTTGCCTTCATTTCTTCGTCCCAAATGTCGATGCTGACCGCCCTACGGGGGCATGACCGCCTGCAAACATAACTACGCCGCGTCACTCCTCCCGCTGCAGGCGCCACAGGTTCGGCCCTGCGCGCAGCATGTTCCGGCGCGACGCAGGCGGCAAGCCTTCGTTCAGCAACTGGCTCATGTCGGCGCCCACCTCATCGTTGTAGACATGGTACAGATGGCCGGTCGGGCTTTGGACCCGAAGGTCGCTCAGGTCGATCACGTCGACCCCTTCGAGCTGCGATACATCGTTGCCGGACTGGCCGAGGCGCGGGTATCCGTGCACCTTTTCGGATAGCGCGAGGGGCCTGTCTGCCTTTGCAACGTATACCGTGATACTTCGGACGATCGGCCGGATACGCGGCAGAAGCCGCGCGAATACGTCAAAATCCATGTCAGGCGCCAGCAAAACGACGTCTCCCAGCCTCACGTCGGGCCGTTGCGCCGCCACGTCATGAATGGCGAGCACCATGCCGCGCCCGCCAAGGCTATGGCCGGCGAGGTTGAGCTGTCCGGGGCCGAAGCGTTCTTCCAGCGTGACGATGGTCTCGGCGAGATCCAGCACGCTCCAGTAGAGGTCTGCCTCGTCATGGGTGTAGTTCAGCAGGCTCCCGTCGGACGGCCAGCTGAACCACATGAAGCGCCCCTCCAGCCCCGCGCTTTCCTGCAAGACCGTCGCGCGCCGGCACCCCTTCTCGAAGTCGATGTAGAACCCGTGGGTGTAGAGCAGCGGCGCGGCGCCCTCGCTGGTCGCGGCAAGCGTCTCGAGCACATCGTCGATGGGCGTCGGGCGCACGTTCTCGACGCGGAGGATCTCGTCGGGGATGCGGAAGGGTGCGGCCTCGGCGACGGACGTAAGCATGTCGAACCTGCGTTCCGCGATATCGCAGTACCCGGCGTCGAGGTCGCCGCGTTCATCGCCGTAGAAGCGTGCCGGATCACTGTCGCCTGTCCTGTTCCGGATCGTCAGGTAAGGCACGCCGCGCAATGCGGCGCCCTCTTCGGCGGGGAGAGAGGCAGGAACCAGCGCCACGGCCGCGGACAGGGCCGCGGCCGCAAGTGTCACGACGCCACTACTGGAATGTTTCTGCGGCATGGCTCCTCTGGATGGCATTTCCTATGGCGGATTATTCCGACGCCGGATGTGATGAACGACCTCAGGCGCATGGAGAGGCCGCACCACAGCCTCATGTCTTCTCGGGCTCGCGCCGGTCAAGTGCGACAAAAACCATCGAAACACCGTTCGATATCAGTTCGATCGCCAGGAATATGCCCAGCACGACGACGCTCGACCACGGGAAGTTCGAGAAGATCATGATTGACAGGACGATGGACACCAGCCCCGCCACGATCAGAAAACCCCGCGCGCCTGCCGCCATCGGTGTGAAGGCGATCACGATACGGAAAATGCCCATGACCATCATCAGCGTCGCCACGATCAGGGTCAGTTGAATGATGCCCTCCAGCGGTTTCGTGACAAGGTTGAAGCCGAAGATGGTGATCAGGGCACCGAGCAGCAACGCCCATATGCGCGCGCCCCATCCCTGGTCCTGGAAGGCGGACACCAGCGTCAGGACGCCGATGGCCAGGAACATGTAACCGGCGATCAATTCAGCCGTCAAAGTAGCGGCGAACGGGTTCGCCAATGCGACGATCCCCGCGATTATGGAAAGGATTCCCACAACCATCCACAGAAACCAGTATTTCATTTCCGAGTCCCTTCTGTTTCGGCCACCCGGGTCGGGGCGCGTACGTGCCTAATGCCCTTTCCCGCCACTCGTAAGGATTGGACAACAAGACCTGCGTCCGATCCAGAGCCGAGACAGGGCTTCCACTTCGGAAGTTGGCCCACACTTTAGACTGTTGCCCATGCGCATCAAATTCCGCTGTCGCCGCTTGTCCGGAAATCCGGTACGGCGTTGAAGCACCGAGGCAAAATGGCACTATTCAACCGAAACGCGAAAACCTGAACGCGCCTCGCCTAAAGAATTTGCGCAAGCAAGGCCTTCGCACGCCACGCTTCAACCATTGTTCTTGGCCTTTTCCGACAACTGCTTGAATACGTAGATCGGCAGAAGGATGGACGCGAGGAGGCTGCCGATCCAGACGAGGAGTGTCGCGGCCAGCCAATTGGCGATGCCGCCGATCGCCATTCCGTCCATGATGATGTCGGTCACGAACAGGCCCACGAAAATCGTGACCAACGCGATGCCGCCCATCAATTGCGGAAAGCTCTTGAAGGAGATCTTCGTGATCAGCGGGCCCAGCACGGACTGCACGAGGGAGAAAACCGCCACCGCAATGACGAAGGCCAGCGCATCGATGGTAAAGCCGGGCAGAAGCACGACCGCGATCAGGAGCCCGATCGCATTCGCGACAAGATAGGCAAGAGTGGACCAAAGGAATCGAATCATGAAATGAACTCCTGCCAACGCGGATTGCCCTCTTGCGATAGGCGATAGCCATGCTTTTTTCAACGTTGTCCTCGTCGTCCCAGGCCGCGAAAACGACTTACGCGTTTCACCGTAAGAAGGCAGGCTGACCCGGAGGCATAATCGGCGGAGCGGGATGGATGGACGCCACGGAGTTTGCAATAGGCGCAGTCGCCGTGTCGTTTGCCATTGCTCTGGCTGCCCTCGTTCCGGCGGTCCTGCGTCTTGCCATCATTCCGGCGGTGGTGCTGGAAATCCTGTTCGGCGTGGTGATCGGACCGCAGGGCATTGGCCTTGTCCACCACAGCGAGATCCTCGATGTCCTGTCGGAACTCGGTCTCGCGATCCTGTTCCTGATCGCGGGGCTCGAGATCAATCCCCGCGAGGTACGGGGTGCACCAACGAGGCTTGCACTGCGCGGATGGGTGCTGTCGCTCCTGATCGCGCTTGCGCTTGGCTTCGGTGGCCAGGCGCTCGGGCTTTTCACCGGGGCGGGCTTCATCGCCATCGCCATCGCGACGACCGCGATCGGGGCGCTGATGCCGATCCTGAAGGACGCCGGATTGCTCAGGCCGCCCTATGGCCCTTTCGTTCTCGCCTCGGGCGCGGTGGGCGAGGCACTGCCGCTGGTGGCGCTGTCGCTGGTGCTGGCGGGCGCAGCAGGCTTCGGAGCGCAAAGCGTCGTGCTGTTCGTCTTCGCGGCGACTGCACTCATGGCGATCGGACTTGCCGGGCGCATCCGTCAGCTCCCGCTGCCTCCGATATTCCGCGCCACGATGAGCAGTTCAGGACAGTTCCCGATACGGTTTGCCGTCTTTCTCGCTGTCAGCTTCGCGCTTTTCGGGCAAAGCCTCGGGCTCGACCTCGTGCTCGGGGCCTTCGTAGCTGGCGCGGTGCTGCGGACGCTTCTGCCCGAGGACCTGCACGACGATCTGATGGAGCGGCTTTCGGCCGTCGGATACGGTTTCCTGATCCCCATCTTCTTCGTCACCTCAGGCACCGAGCTCGACATTGCGGCGCTTGCAGGCTCTTCGACCGCGATCCTGCTGGTACCGGTCTTCGTCCTCATGATGCTCATCGCGCGGGGGGTGCCGGCGCTAATCCTCTACAAGGACGAGCTGCCGCTCCGCCAGCGTGTCGCACTGGCCTTCCATTCCGGCACCCAGCTGCCACTCGTCGTCGCCATCGCCGCGATCGCGGTCGATCAGGGCGCGATGCCGGGCTGGTGTGGCGCGTCCCTTGTCGTGGCGGGGGTCGTCACCGTCATCCTTTTTCCCGGCACCGGCAATCTGCTCCTCCGGTCTCAGGCGCCTCCGCGCTGATCGCTCTTGCTTGTGGCGCCACGGCGGGCGTGCCATCCTCCGCCCGAGGGTCGGTGAACGTGAGGTAACAGATGGCGGAACGGAGCATTGGGCGCAGAGTCGGAAACCTCGTTCTGGCGCTCCTGAATGCCACGCTAATTCTCGCCGCGCTCTGCTTGTGGCTGGCCTGGGGCGCGCTCTCGGCCGCCGAACGGGTGTCGGGGCAGATCGAGGAAGCGGCGCAGACGGTGCTGCCGCTGCGGACCGAGATCGTCTCCCTGACCGAGGAGATCGCCGCGACGCGTGCCGAACTGGCCGAGTTGCGCTCGGGCGGTGCGGCCAACCGCGCCGGGCTCGAGCAGCGCATCGCTGGCGTGGAGGCCGAGCTTGCCCGGCTGACGGACGCCGTTACCGAACTTGGCGCGGACCCGGAGGTTCTGATCGACCGCGCCGTGACCTCGGCGTTCGACGGGCTTGGTGAGACAGTGGCCGACGTCCTAAACGGCCTGCGCGGCGAGGCGGCGGCACCCGACAGCTGACCCCGGTTCAGAGCAGCGGTGCGAAGAGGCGGGCGAAAGGCGCGCCGTACCGGACGCGTGCGGGCTGCGAGGAGAGCGGTTTTTCGAGCAGTGTCGCGTTGCCGAAATCGGTCTCGAGGAAACCCGCCACCTCCGCTGCGAACCGCGCGTCGAAGCCCAGCACCATCGCCTCGAAATTCAGCCGGAAGGACCGGTTGTCGAGATTTGTCGTACCGATGGCGGCCAGCGTGTCGTCGATCAGCACGACCTTCTGGTGCATGAAGCCCGGCTGATACCGCCAGATCTGAACCCCCGCCTCCCGAAGCTCGTCGAAATAGGCGAAGGCGGCGAGCCATGGGACGAGGTGATCGATCACCTCCGGCACCAGAAGCCGCACGTCCCGGCCGGCAAGTGCCGCGTGTTTCAGCGCGGTAAGGATGTCGGTATCCGGCACGCAATAGGGCGAGGCGATCCACACACGCTCTCGCGCGGCGGCGATGGCGGCGAAGAAGAAGAGCGCGCCGGTCTCCATCGTGTCGGCGGGACCCGTGGGCACGAGAAGCGCCGTGGCGTCGGCCTCCGCGATTTCGGCGCTCCAGTCCAAAGCCTCCAGCAGCGGCTCGCCCGTCGCCCAATGCCAGTCCTCCGCGAAGATCAGCTGAAGCTGGGAGACGACCGGACCGCGGATCTCCAGATGCGTGTCGCGCCATGCCCCGAACTTCGGGTCGCGGCCCATGTATTCGTCGCCCACGTTCAGCCCGCCGGTGAAGCCCGTCCGGCCATCCACCACCACGGTCTTGCGGTGGTTGCGGTAGTTGATCTGGAAGCGGTTGCGCGGCCTGTTGCCGGCGCTGGGATCCGCCACCTTCACGCCCGCCCGCCGCAGAGCGTCGAGATAGGAGGGCGGCAGCGATTTGCTGCCCACCGCATCGGCCATGAAGCGTACGCTCACCCCGCGCCCGGCCGCCGCGATCAGCCGGTCGCGGAAAGTGCGGCCAAGCTCGTCGTCATGGACGATGAAGAACTGGACGAGGACATAGTTCTTCGCGGCATCTATCGCGGCGAAGATCGCGTCGAAGCTTGCCTGCCCGTCGATCAGCGGCGTCAGCGCGTTGCCCCGCACGACCGGTAGCTCGGCGATGCGCTCGAACGGGGCAGGGTCGACACGGGGCGGTGTTTCGGGCCTGTGCGCAGCGCCGAAATCTCGCACGCCCTCGATCACTCGCTCACTGCTGCGGCGTGAGATCAGGTAGCCGCGATAGCGATGGTGGCCGAGAAACAGGTAGAGAAGCACCGCGATGTAAGGCGCCGAAAGCAGGAAAACGACCCAGCCGACCGCGCCCTGCGGCGTCCGGGCCGAGCTGACTGCGCGCCATGCGCAATAGAAGGCGGCGATCTGCAGCGCGGCAAGCCCGGCGAGGGCGAGACTGACGAACAACCGGGAAACTCCTGCAAACGAATTCCATCATCCTATACGGCATCGGCGCTTCCGATCCACCCCGGCCCGCGATCGCGGCGGCACGAGTGTTGACCCGCCGCGGCTTTGGCCGCAGCTTGCCCCCAACGCAGCCGCCGCGGGGATGCCCCCTTGAAGAACGCGCCTTTCCTCAACCTTGTACTGGCCGTGATCCTCGTGATCGCGATGGGCTGGCTTCTGGTGGTGGGCCGTCACATTATCCTGCCCATCGTGACGGCGGTGATATCGGTCTACATCATGCTGTCGGCCTCGCAGGCGCTCGGGCGGCTCCCGCTCTTGCGGCAGGCGCCGCCGGTCCTGTTGCGCGGGCTGGTCCTGATCGCCTTCACGGTCGCCATTCTCGGGCTGGCCGTCGTCGTGGCAGCAACCGTGCGGGACATCGGCGAGGCGCTGCCGCGCTACCAGGCGAATATCGACGCGATGGTCGCCGCACTGGCCCAGCGTTTCGACGTCGAGGCGCAAAGCATCTGGGCGGAGATACGCGCGGTCACGCTCGACCGGATCGACCTGCAGCGGGTTGTGCTCACGGCGCTGGGCGGCTTCACCTCGGTCGGCATCACGGTGTTTCTCGTGGTGATCTACGCGGGCTTCCTGCTCGCAGAGCGTGGCACGTTTCCCACTAAGATCTCCGCTGCGCTCACCGATCCCGACAGTGCGGCGAAGGCGCTGCGCGTCATCACCGACATCAATGACCAGATCAGCCAGTACCTCGCCGTAAAGACGCTCATCAACCTCATCCTCGGGGTGCTGTCCTTTTCCATCCTTTCGTTGCTCGGCGTCGATTTCGCGCTGTTCTGGGCCATCACTATCGCGCTGCTGAACTACATCCCCTACGTGGGCTCGTATCTCGGGGTGGCGTTTCCCGTGATCCTGTCTCTGGGCCAGTTCGCCTCGCTGCAAACGACGCTGATCCTGCTCGCCCTGCTCGTTGGGGCCCAGACCTGGGTGGGCAATGTGCTCGAGCCGCGCTGGATCGGCCGGCAGCTGAACATGAGCCCCTTCGTCGTTCTCGTCGCCCTGTCGGTCTGGGGCGCGCTGTGGGGGGTTCCGGGGGCGATCCTCGCGATTCCGATGACCTCGATTCTCATCATCGTCACCTCGAATTTCAACGCGACGCGCTTCATCGCCGTCCTTCTGTCCGAGCGCGGCAAGACCAGCGCGCCGGAACCTTCCGGCGAGAAGTCCGGCTGAGGCTTGCCGGGTCAGGCGGCCTGTCCCATAGTCGGCGCGAGGCCAATATGGACGAGGGACACAGATGCGATTTCTGAGAGGGCTCCTGAAGCTCGCGATCGTTCTGGCGCTGGCCGTGGTGGTCCTGCGCCTGACCCATCCGCTGCCCGATCTGCCCGCGGGTGAGGCCTCGGCAGCCATTCCCGTCAGCGAGGAGACGCGCCTCGGCGCGGCGCTCGTGCCGCTGATGGACCAGCACGACGGGCTGAGCGGGGTGGTGCCGCTTGCCGACGGGCGCGACGCGCTGGCTGCGCGCATCCTTCTGGCCCGCGCCGCCGAGCAGAGCATCGATGTGCAGTATTACATCTGGCAGATGGACACGACCGGCTGGCTGCTGCTGGAGGAGCTGCGCGCCGCTGCAGAGCGGGGGGTGCGCGTGCGGATGCTGCTTGACGACAACGGCATCCCCGGCCTCGACAACGTACTGGCAGGGCTCGACGCGATGGAGAATGTCGAGATCCGCCTCTTCAACCCCTTCACCATGCGCAGCCCCAAGCTTCTGTCCTATGCCTTCGACTTCTTCCGACTGAACCGGCGGATGCACAACAAGTCGATGACGGTCGATGGAGTCGCGACCGTCATCGGGGGGCGCAATATCGGTGACATCTATTTCGCCTATGGCGAGGGCACGGCCTATTTCGACTTCGACGTGCTGGCGGTTGGGCCGGCGGCGGCGGATGTCTCGGCGGATTTCGACGCTTACTGGACCAGCGGCTCGAGCTATGCCGCGGCCGATGTGCTGGCGCCCTCCGAGACAGGGCTCGAGGAGATGGCCGCCGCCGTCGCCGAGGCCGAGGACAGCGCGCGCGGGACGGAATATGCCGCGGCGGTCGCCGATGCACCCGTCCTGTCGCGGGTGCTGGCGGGTGAGGATGTGCTGGAGTGGACCACCGTCACGCTGGTCAGTGACGATCCCGCCAAGGGCCTTGGTCATGCCGATGCCGACGGCCTCCTTGTCGGTCAGCTTCCGCAGATCATCGGTCGGCCCGCGCGCGGGTTCGACCTCGTCTCGGCCTACCTGATCCCGGGCGAGGTGGGCACGGCGCAGATCGAGGGCTACATCGCCGACGGGATCCGCACCCGGCTCGTCACGAACTCGCTCGAGGCCACTGACGTTTCGGTCGTGCACAGCGCCTGGATGGGCTATCGGGACCGCCTGGTTCGCGCGGGGGCGGAGGTGCTGGAGTTGCGCGCCCGGCCCGACCGGCCCGAGGGCGCGTCGATCCTGCAGCTTCTGACGGGCTCGCAATCCAGCCTTCACGCCAAGACCTTCGCCGTCGACGGGGAACGCATCTTCATCGGGTCGTTCAATTTCGATCCGCGCTCGGCGCTCCTGAATACCGAAATGGGCTTCCTGATCGACAGCCCCGAGATCGCCACCAGCCTGTCGCGCGCGCTCGACCAGACCGAGACGTTCTACGCGGTGACGGCGGGACCCGATGGCGCGATCGGGTGGACCGAAACCACCGAGAGCGGCGAA
>Ga0102938_10001616_pt1 | contig 17022 bp, 14 predicted proteins | sample SalPonR2_B_D2_MG_FD_84516 | JGI IMG/M metagenome (GOLD analysis project Ga0102938, IMG submission 84516) | Salt pond soil microbial communities from South San Francisco under conditions of wetland restoration - Salt Pond MetaG R2_B_D2_MG | ecosystem: Environmental > Aquatic > Marine >...
CCAGCCAGCTCGGCAACGTGGAAGAGGCGCGCGCCGCGTTGACGAAGGCGACAGAGACGGGCGGCAATATGACCATCAAGGAATCGGCGCAGCAGATGCTGGACGCACTACCCCAATAGAAACCTAGGAGCTGTTCTCGTACCGACATAGCCGGCTCTAGTTCAGTGAGACCTTCGTGCAGGAAGCGCCGTGCCATAAACACCGATGCCCGCGTTCCGGATACTCTAATGGCGGCGCGCGGCGATGCATTCAACTTCTAGCCGAGCTCCCAGTGCCAGTCCGTTGGTACCGAACGCACTGCGAGCCGGATACGGATGCTCGAAGAACGTCTTGTAGATTTCGTTGAATTCCGCCCATTCGGAAATATCGGCCAGCATGACCGTACATTTCACCAAATCACTCATCGAGTACCCGTGCGACTCCAAGGTCGCCTTGATACTCTCCATCGTTTGCCGCGCCTCGGCCTTCAGCCCACCCGACACGAGTTCGAGAGTCCCGGGGATGACCCCGATCTGTCCCGATAAATAGAGGGTATCGCCCACCCGGACCGCCTCGGAGAACGGAAGATTTCTCGGAAGCACCTTGCTCGAGTTCAGAAACTCGACCTGTGCTTCCTCTACAGCGGAAAGGTGCGTAGCTGTAAGAGCGCCAGCGGCCAGGATCACGGCCACCAGGAAATTGCTTTTCATCCTCATTGCTGGTTTCCGGTGTTATGAATGAGTAGCTTAGATCACAATTTGGTCAAGCGCGATTTGATCTTATTGTAGCCCGCTTCATCCAATTCGAAACGGGCCAGCAATTTGAACGCGATCAGCCAAAGAACGAGCGGCAGAAGAGAGAAAGCGACGCGAATGCCCAGCTGAGCAGTCTCGCTTTGCTCCCCGATACCACTGACGAAGCCAAATAGACTCAGACAAACTGACGCCAAAAAAGCACCGCCAGCCATGCCTGCTTTCCGGCAAAATGCCCATGCGCCGAAGATCGCGCCTTCGCGCCGAACGCCATTCTGCAACTCATCGACCTCCACTGTATCCGGCACCATCGAGTTGGGCATAAGCTGGTTCCCGGCATCCGCGACACCGTTGATGGCGTAAATGGCGAATAGCAGCATGGCCAAAGACGGCGGCAGAAAAAACACCGCCAGCGCCACCGCCATATTGATCATTATGGCGCGCGCATAGGCCGGCTTCTTCCCGATCCGGCCACCGACAATGACCCAGCCCGGGGTGGCTATCAACGCCGTAATACCGGCTACGGCGAATAATGGGCCTATCAGGTTAGGCGTGACGGACATGGTGATGGTGATGAAGTAAATTAAGGTCGTTGCAGACGCGCCTATCGCCAGATTCTGAAACATGAAAACGATAAAAAGCACGGCGAACGGACGGTTCTGAATCACCGCGGCCATTTCCTCCCGCAGGCTGAAGCGGCTCGGGGATGCGTCCGTTCTCGGCGCCGCTGATGTAGTAATGACTGCAACGAGGCCCGTGGCGGTGATGAATATCCCTCCTACTGCGCCTAATAGCGCAAAACCCTCTGCCAGCGTTTCCTGTGAGTTGAAAATCAGCGGCGACACGATGGCCGACAGGATGATTCCGAACCGGGCCGCCATCATCTTGTAACCAGTCAGATTAAGGCGCTCCCGGTAACTTCCGGTCATCTCAGCAGCCATGGACGAGTACGGCACGTCGTAAATTGTGTAGGCAGTGCTCACCAGCAGGTACATGGCCGTGAAATACGCGACTTTGCCAAATTCACTTTCCACAGGTGGTGGCGAGAGTACTAACCAGAAAGTCAGGCCAAACAAGAAGCATCCCACCAGCAGGAAGGGTCTGCGTCTCCCCATACGCGATCGGGTACGATCCGATAACATGCCCATGATCGGGTCGGTGGCGGCATCCCACAGGCGGGGGATCAGCAGCGCCGTTCCCGCCCAAACCGGGGAAATGCCATGCGCTTCGGTGAGGAAAAACAGAAAAAATGCCATCGTAACGCCGACATAGAATGCGATGGCCAACTCGCCGACGCCCCACCCGACCTTGATATACCGAGGAAGCGTGTGATCTCTGTCAGTCACGCTGATTCCTGTTCATTTCTGGTCTTGAGCCGCGTACCGCAGGTGATGCTTACCGGGGTTCAAACAAAGCTGCGGCAGATCGGTCACATAACCCGGCGGAGCGACCACATCAGCGAAAGAACCTGGCGGCACATCGATTGTCATTTCCAGGCCGTCTGTATGCTTGCGCCACGCAACATGAACACCTCCGTGCGGCGTAGGATAGATGCCTCTGGCAAACTCCAGGTCGCAAGTCTGCGGGGCGATCCGGATCCGGCTGAAACCCGATGCTGATGGCTGCACCCCCAGCACATTTGCCGACAGCTGATATACCGGTGTCGCCGAAAACGCATGGCACAGGCTGGCGGAAGGGTCGAAGCTCTCCCACAGCGTGGTAGTTCCGGTTGCCAGCATCGGCGCATAGAACCGGCGCATCTGGGCCAGCGCCCGATCAAAATGGCGCGCTTTGCCCAGGGCACTGAAGACGAAATGGGAGAAGTAGGTGTTCGCGAGCACGATATCGTGCTCGGGATCGAATGGATCACCTTCGGGAACGATCGGCGGAACGGCCGTCAGCTTGAGACGCTCCGGCGCGGTGATGCGCTCCACCATTCTGTCCCACCGGGAGCGGGGCGCAATGTCCCAGTGGATCATTGCCGCATTACCCTGCTGGGACGCTTTGGCGTCCTGCTGCCCGCTCCCCGCGTCTACGCTGTCAACGTAAATACCGCGCACGTCATCCCAATGCCGTCCGTTCAACGCATCGGCCATGAGTTGGGCCTGACCGCCATATTCTGTGACTGCACGGGCGTACCCTAGAGCACTGGCTAGCGTTGCCGAAGCCCGTAGAGCGCCGACCAGCATGGCGTTGATAACCAGGGACTCGCCCTCGCGACCGATATCCGCCCATTCGATGAAGTGCCAGTACGGAAGGTTGTTGATCAGACCGTTCGCCTGTTTCTGCCGCTCAAACCATGCGAGGACCTTCTGAATGGCAGGGAATACTTCAGCGATGAAGTCCAGATCGCCGCTGTGCTCGAAATAGTGGAGTGCGGCACCTATCCACTGCAGACTGAAGTCAGGGATTATGATCCCCTCGCCATGATGATCTCCAGGGGCGAACATCTGGATGAGACCATCGGGACGCTGGCTTTCCATCCCGTGACGCAGGAATTGCCGATCAATGGCCTGCACACTTGGACCAAAAGCCGCTGCGCCAATGAGGTAGTGCACGATTCCGTCGCCAAACCACTGACGTTTCTCGCGGCCCGGGCAGTCCTCCCAGGCATCGTGCGTGCACTGCAGCGCGGTGTAACGGCCAATTTCCCACAGCTGATTCAGCAGATCATCAGAACACTCGAACGCACCGAGGTTCTCGACCGGATAATGTGTGTAAACAGACCCGATGTGGCGAATGCGCAAGCCGTGAGGCGCGTTGCGCACGACGATTTGCAGATAACGCACGGCGGTCCATTCGAATTTCTCAAAGCGCTGCCCTCCGGCACGCGCTGTATACCGAAAAACATGGGCGCAGTCGAGAAACGTCTGGCGTCGAATACGCGGTGCATTCTCCCGTTCACCAAGATATTCACCCGGAATGGTCTCCGCCACCGCGACCTCGATCACTTCACCGCCCTGCGCGTCGATTTCAATAAAGGGGAAGCCGGAGTGAAGATGCTCGAACCGCAGCAACACCACCGTCCCGCAATCGCCCCGCGTTCGCACGACCGCAAAATCAGCGTCATCGACGAGCAGTGCACCCGGGTTGTCAACGAGGGAGCCGTCAGCTTTCGACAACTCCTCCAGGTAGATACGCTGGTCGATGCTCAATGCGGAATCAGTTGTCGCGACGTAAGTTGCGAGAACCCTTTCCGGTTGCAGGCGGGACTCTGCCAACTGCGGAATCTCGCGCGGGATCAGCGTTGGGAACGGCTCGATCTGACCCCAACCTTTGGCACGGTCATCATCGCTGGTAGCTAAGAACATTTCTCGGGCGTGCGGCCAGCCATTGTCGTCGAATGCGGCCGCCGCCCAGCCGTCAGGCATTTCACGCGCATCGAAATCCTCGATGAAATCCTGGCCCCAGCCACTTCGTGGCGTATCCCGGTTCCACGCCGCGCAGTCCAGGCATCGCCAAGTCCTGTCAGACCGTAGTGTGACGACCTCAGCCCCGCAATGGATAGTGGCATCGATATAGAGGCCACCATCACCGAAAATACTCTGCAGGTAGTCACGGCTCTTTTCGTACCAGGCCGTATCGACACCATAAACATGGGCCAGCACTGCAATGACGTTCTCGCCGCCGTTTAGGTAAGGCGCAATATCATGATGATCGACGCGCTGGAAATAGGGGCTACAGCGGCTGGGACCACGGCCGATTCTCCGCCCATTGATGAACAACTGATAGCGCCCATCGACCGTGATATTCAGCGGCGCGGAATCCGGCATCGAGGGCAAATCGAAACTGCGACGAAACAGGTACCAGCGGTTGACTCCGTCGTCGCGCTGCCATGGCCCCTGGCTGACGAGCCGACGAAAACTGGCTTCCTGGTCCGGCAGTTGGTCAGGGGCGCATATGAAGCGGGCCTGACGCAGCATTGTTACGAGTGGGGCCTGTCATTGGAAAACAGTGCTTCCCGCAAGGCGGCTCCTGCCTCCGTGACCGCCTGTGCGCCCGCATCCAGGAATAATGACATAGAGAAGAACCCGTGAATCACACCGGGATAGTGACGATGAACAAGCGGTATATCGAATTGTCGCAACTTTTCCGCCAGAGCGGTTGAGTCGTCCGTCAGGGGGTCGAGACCGGCCGTGACCAGGTACATGGGCGGCATTTCGTCCATACGGGCAAGCAATGGGGCGGCCCGGGGGTTTTCGCGCTGGGCACAGTCGGCGAGGTACTGCGACCAGAAGTAATCCATTGCTATCGTGCCCAGACCGAAATCACCGCCGCCGAACAAACGATGCGAATGAGAATGTGGCTCCGGCGACAACGCAGGATAGACCAGTAAAGCAAATCGCAGACAGTTTTCACCCGCATCTCGCAAGTCGAGCGCAGTGGACAGTGCGAGATTGCCTCCGGCTGAGTCACCGCCGATGGCGAGCCGGCTGGGATCCAGGTCCCACTGCTGACCATTCTCGTGCACCCATCGAGTCACCGCCACACAAGCATCCAGCGCTGCCGGAAATCTGTTTTCCGGTGCCAGCGGGTAGTCCACGGAAAGGACCTTCACACCACTTTGAAGGGCCAGCAACCGCAAAGTGCGTTCGTTGGTGTCCAGATCCCCGACGACCCAGCCGCCACCGTGGAAGAACACGAGACAGGGAAGCTCAGACTCGTCGCCCTGCGGGTCGTAGAGGCGCACGGGTATCGGACCAGCGCTCGTGTTACACACGCGATCCTCGATCAGCGGCAATGCAGGCAGCTCCATATTCCACGCCTGCACGTCCTCGTTGAAGCGTTGCCGCATGACATCGGCCGGAACCGAACCCACTGGGCCACGCTCAGCCATGGTTGCAAGCATGCGCTCGATAACGGGAACGACCTGAGGATCTATATATACGCGCTCTTTATCAGACAGCTTGTCCTGCATCAGACCGTTTCCCGCCATGCGACGACACGCTGATGTTGTTCGCCCAAACCGGCGATGCCGCAGTGCATGATCGCCGCCGGCTGCAACCAGATCGGAGGATTCTGTCCCATGCCAACCCCGGGTGGGGTACCTGTGAACACGAGATCACCAGGCTGCAGGGACATGAAGCGACTGATGAAACTAATGATCTCGTCTACGCCGAATATCATCAGGCTGGTGTGGGAGTCTTGGTAACGTACCTTATCAACTTCCAGCCAGATGCTCAGGTCATGCGGATCCGGAATCTCGTCCCGCGTGACCAGCCAGGGGCCGATGGGGGCAGAGGTATCGAAACTCTTGCCTTTAAGCCATTGCCCGGTGCCCTCCAACTGGAACGCTCGTTCGCTGACATCGTTGCCCACGCAAAAGCCGGCCACATAGTCAAGAGCTTCATATGCTGCTACGTTGCTGGCACGACGGCCGATCACGGCGACCAGTTCCACCTCCCAGTCACTCTTGGCGGCACCTTTGGGCAAGACCACGGCGTCATTAGGCCCGTTGATGGCGCTGACCGCTTTCGCGAACAGTACAGGCTCCGCAGGAACCGCCATTTTCGATTCTTCGGCGTGGTCATGATAGTTCAGGCCGACACAGATGATCTTCCCGATGGCGGAAACGGGAGGGCCTAATCGGGTTCCACCGCGAATCTGCGGCAGATCCTGTGGTGAGAGTTCCCGCAGCTTCGCCAGTTGCGCCGGCGCGAGCGTCTCCCCATTGATGTCCGGCACGACGCTTGACAGATCACGAATCACACCCTCGTCATCAATCAGACCGGGACGCTCGCAACCGCGATCTCCATGGCGCACCAGTTTCATGCGATCGCTCCGGAGGCGCTCGTTGCGGCGTACGCTCGTACCGTCAAAACGTGCATCGCCCCCCCGACAAATCGAACGTTGCAGCGGTGGAAAAACTGCACTCCGCCGAGCACAGCCAAGCCACCATCGCCGCGATTTCCTGTGGATCGACGACCCGGCCCATCGGAACTTTCGCCAGGTTGGCCTGCATCTGTTCTTCCGAAAATTGCTTCAGGATGTCCGTGTTCGCCGTAGCGGGTGTCACGCTATTCACAAAAATGTTTTCACCGGCCAGTTCTTTGCCCAGAGACTTTGTCAGGGCGATCACGGCGGCTTTCGACGAGCTGTAGGCAGACATATTGGGGTTACCCTCCTTGCCAGCCACCGATGCAATATTGACGATGTGGCCGCGCTTTTGCGCCCGCATACTCGGGATGACTACCCGACAGGCATGGAACAGACCGTTAAGGTTGATGTCCAAGACGCGTTTCCAGTCGTCAAGTGGATATTCCCACAGCGGCATGCTCGGACCGGCGATACCCGCGCAATTCACCAGGATGCTCACCGGCCCGTGTCGTTCCGCCACTTCCTGGCCGGCGCGTTCGACGCCCGGGTAGTTGCACAAATCCAGTTCGTGAGCGGTCACAGGACCGTATTGCGCGAGGGTTTTCGCTGCTCGCGCGCCTTCGCTGCCATCAATGTCCCAGATCGCTACCCGTGCGCCGGACTGCAGTAAACGCTCTGCAATGGCGTATCCGATCCCCCGCGCGCCGCCGGTAACGATGGCGGTTCTTTTCTGCAAGTCATATACATTCACGATGCGGCAAAGCCTCGATCGGGATATTGGTAATACCAATTTACCTTTTTGTATTACGCCCGTCCAGTTCCCTGTAACAATCTTATATCCCTGGCTTTTTTGAGGAAGTCACGCAGCTCCCGCTAGTAAATTCTCGCTTTACAGGGCTGGACGAAATGGAAACGAACAGGTAAATTGGTATTACCAATACGCCATCGTGTTGTTCATGGGGGAGCTATGAGTTGGCTCGTTACTCAACAAGATGGGCAACAGACCTGTTCCACAGGCCAAAATCCAACCAAGGAAACGACACATGCACAGTGATTTACAAATCCCGAGGCGCAAGCTCATATCGCTGGTCATCGGTGGAGCTTGTTTCGCGTTTGCCCTGGCGACGCCACAAATCGTCTTTTCACAATCAAATTCGACAAACAGCGTGAAAGGAAGCAACGTGCTGGAGGAAGTCGTGGTGTATGCGCGCAAGCGCGCCGAGAATCTGCAGGAAGTTCCGGTCTCGATCACGGCTTTCAGTTCCGGGGACATAGAGTCTGCCGGATTCCGCGACGTCACCGACGTCGCCGCGCTGACCCCCGGATTCAACATGGCGCCCCTGTTTGGCGGCGACGCATCCACGCCGGTAATCCGTGGTCTTTCCACGACGATCGGCGAACCCAATGTGGGGTTCTTTGTCGACGGCGTTTATCTGGGCTCCCGCCTGACGATGACCCGGTTGCTCGGCTCTTTCATCGAGCGCATCGAAATCGCCAGAGGCCCGCAAAGCGCACTCTACGGCCGCAACACATTCGGCGGCGCCATCAATTACGTCACCAAACAGCCCAGTGATACGTTCGAAGGCGAGGCAGAACTTTCCGTCGGCAGTGACGGCGCCCTGTTGACGAGAGCGACCTTCGGCGGCCCGCTGGGCGACGGCAACTGGTCCTATCGTCTGGGTGCTCTGTACGACACCTTCGACGGCTTCTACACCAACGAATTGACCGGCGGCGAACTCGACGACCGGGAAGACCTGGCATTCCTCGGTGCGTTGCTGTGGAACAGTGAGGATGTCGATGTCACGCTGACCCTGACCAATGACAGCGTTGATAACGGCAATGCTCCTTTACGGTTCCTCGAGAACAATTCGAACTTAGCATCGTTTCAGGGCCTCCCACCCGCCTTTCAGATGTTCACCGGCACCGTTCCAGGATTTACCTCCGGTTATGCCGTGACGCCTGGGGGCCTGGAGATAGACCAGACCTTCGCTTCCCTGAATATCAACTGGGATCTCGGCTCGCTGACATTCAACTCGATCACGGGGTTCAACGGATTCACCCATGAACGGGATGGCGACACTGATTACACGGCCCAGGAGCTCCACTTCACGACCACCGAGACGGATTACAGCGAGTGGAGCCAGGAATTCCGCGTTTCTTCAACCACCGAAGCTCCGGTGCAGTGGATGGCCGGTGTGTTCGCTTATGCAGTCGACGAGGACATTGATATCACAGCGGCTTACGTCGGCCCGTGGCTACCGGTCCTCGGTGGCACCCGCAACGTGACCAATCAGGAAACCACTAACTGGGCCTTTTTCGGTTCACTGAACTGGGACATGACGGAAAGTGTTGCGCTGACCTTCGAAGCTCGTTACGGGAACGAGGAAAAGGAAGTCACGGCGGTCGACACCAATGTCAACACGGGTGCACAGGCAACCTTCCAGGACCAGGACGACTGGTCTTCCTTCCTGCCAAAGCTCACCATTAGCTGGCAGGCCAGCGACAACCACATGCTGTATGGCAGCTACGCTTATTCTGAAAAGTCCGGTGGGTTCAATATCGTCACCGCGACCGGCGCGATCCTGCCCGACGAACGGAGCTACGAACCAGAGAACAGCGACAACTTCGAGGTGGGCCTGAAGTCCACCTGGGCTGACGGCAGGATAGTCAGCACGCTGGCCGGCTACTACGTCAAGTGGGAAGATCAGATCGTGCGTGCCATCGGGCAAACGGGTGCCTTGCTGAATGAAAACGCCGGTGAGACCACGTCGAAAGGTGTGGAATTCGACGTGATGGCTCTGTTGACGGACAGACTTGATGTACGCGTGGGCGGGGCCTACAACAAGTCGGAGTATGATCAGTATTTCTTCGCCATCCTCGACTCGATCGGTCTCGACCCGGTGCTGGACGGCAATACACTGCAATACGCGCCGGAGTGGACATTCAACTTTTCGGCCAATTACTCATGGCCGCTCACCGGCGATTGGAACTGGGTCAGCCGGCTCGATTGGGACTACCTCGACGAACAAACCATCGTGCAGACCAATGATGCCCTGACCGCTTCATCCAGCCGGTTGAATCTGCGCACCGGCTTTGAAAGCGGTAACTGGGCGATTACGGCGTGGGTTCAGAACCTCCTGGATGACGACGAGGCACTGACCGGCGTATTCACATTCGACCCTGGCCAGGTGCCGAGGCTGTTTACCGGTCAGGGCTCCGGTATATCAGCCTTCAATGCGCTGCTTTCGGCTCCCGAATTGAGGACCTACGGCTTGACGGTCAAATACACATTCTGAGCAACCAACAGGTCAGTCGGTGCCCGCCTTGCCGGGCACCGGCTTTTTTTGTTGCAGGCCTGATCAGTCTCTCGCCTGGACGGCAATCGCATCGACCTCAACGAGCACACCTTTACCCCACTCGACACCGGGAACAGTGGTACGCGCCGGCTGATGATCCGGGAAGAACTCCAGGTAGACTTCGTTCATGGCCGGAAAGTCTTCGGGGTTCTTGAGAAAGACGGTGACCCGCAGGGTGTGCCGAAGTGATGAACCCGCTGCCTCCAGCACCGCGCTGAGGTTTTCCAGTGCGTGGCGGGTCTGGGTTCGCACGTCATCACCGACGATTGTGCCCGATTCGGCGTCGAAAGCGATCTGGCCCGACGTGTACACCACGCCGGCAAACACGGTAGCCGGTACATAGGGTCCAAGAGCCGGAATATCATCGCCGGTCACGACTTCGATGTCGTCGGCCATGGCACCCACGCTCAGTAACAGGGCGGCCAGAGCCGGCAGAATTCTCAATCGATTCATGATTCGTATCCCGCGTCTCTGGTGACGGTAGCAAAGAGACGCATGAAGTTGCCGCCCAGTATCTTGGCCGTATCCTGATCGCTCATCCCATGCCTTCTCAGCGCTATGGGGATATATGGCAATTGACGATAGTTGGTAAACACCGGCAGATAATTCGCGTCCATGTCGGTACCGAGGCCGACATGGTCGACCCCGATGGCGTCTACCAAGTGTAGCAACCGGCGGATGAAGGATGGGAAATCGGGATTGCCGACGCCGGTGGGCCAGGCACCCACCATGCCGCCGGTTTCGGCGACCAGGCGTGCATGCTCCTCGCTCAATAAGCGGGGATGCTGGATGCTCTCATCTGCAATGAAGCTGTGCGAGACCATAATCGGCTGACTGGAAATCTCGGCGACGTCCCGTGTCGTCTCGAACGTGGCATGCGCCAGGTCGACAATCATGCCCAGTCGATTCATTTCAGCGACCGCTTCACGACCGAAGACCGTGAGGCCGCCATGTTTCGGCGCCTCAGTCTGGATGTCGCCAAGCTGATTCACGTGGTAGTGCACCAGCTGGATCGAACGAATTCCCGCATTCCAGGCTTCCGCCACGCGCTCACCTTTTTCCTCGAGAAATTCTCCGCCCTCACAGGAAAATACGGCGCCGACCTTGCCGGCCTGCCTGGCCGTGCGGAGGTCAGAAACCGAACGGACAGACGCCACGAGGCCAGTGTCCACGAGGTTCTGTAACACAGCCAGCTGGCGCAAGTGGTCCCGGTAAGCCTCACCGGGCCGAAATTCTCTGCGCGCATGAAGACCCTTCTCGCTGAAGCCGAGCAGATTGACGTCGCCCACGGTTGCGAACAGCGCCGCGCTAAGCTGACCGGCCGCCATATCAGCCACACTTCGCTCGGTGAATCCACCCATGGAGGCCATTTTCCGAACCGCCGGATCTTCGGGCGTCATACCCTCGAAGAAAAACATTCCGGGATGGCAATGCAGATCAAGGCTCACTTGCCGGGACAGGAATTGCCGGGCCCAGGCCAGCTCTTCGGCAGTGGCCTGGTCGGCTCCGGGCGGAATGGCAGGATCAGTGAAGGCCGGGTCCGGTGCGACTTCCGTTTCGTCGACGGCGCCCGTCTCCGCCTCGGGTTCGGTTCGGTTCTTCGAATTGCATGCCGAGGCGAACAGAGCGGCAACCACGGCTCCGCCCATTCCTCCCAGGAACATTCGCCGTTGCTGACCCCTGTGATCGATGTAATCGCTCATGGCCTGTTTCTCCCCATTATTCAGTTTCCTTCTGCTGCAAACACAGACGGAAAGTGGCTTCCAAATATAACAGACAATGGTAAAATGGTCAGACCAACTTTTTCGGACCGTGACTTGGAATCATGGCAGTTATCGACCCTCACCATCATCTTTGGGATCTGACCGAAATTCACTATCCGTGGCTCGAAGATCGGAATAAGACCGCCTTCTTTGGCAGTTATGCCCCGTTGGCCGAAAACTACACGGTCGAGGACTACCTCGCCGACAGCTGTCATCAGGAACTGACGCATTCCGTCCATATACAGGCTGAGTGCGACCCCGCAGATCCACTCGCCGAAACGCGCTGGCTCGACCGATTGGCGGATCGCCACGGATTGCCCACGGCGATAGTCGCCTATGCCGACTTCGTCCGCGACGATATCCGAGAGGTGCTGGAGCGACACTGTGCGTTCGCCCGCGTGCGGGGAATCCGTCAGATACTGAATTATCACCGGGACCCATGCCTGACTTATACGGCTCACAACCTGCTCGAGGATGACACCTGGCGAAAGAACTTCAGCGCACTGGCCGGCCTGGATCTCAGCTTCGACCTCCAGTTATACCCCCGGCAGATGCAGCAGGCCGCCAAACTCGCAACGCAACACGACGATATCCTTTTCATCCTCAATCACACGGGAATGCCCGTCGAACGTGACGATGCAGGCATCGTCGACTGGCGGACCGGTATGACAAAGCTGGCGACCTGCGACAATGTTGTCGTCAAAATTTCGGGGCTCGGCATGACCGACCCGGAATGGACCACTGACAGCATCCGGCCTTTCGTGCTGGAGACCATCGACCTGTTCGGGGTCGAGCGCTGCATGTTCGCCTCCAACTTTCCTGTCGATGGCCTTTTCAGCAACTTCGACATTCTTTACGCAGCTTACCGGGCGATCACCGCCGATTTTTCCTTCAGCGAACAAGCCATGCTGTTTCATGACAACGCGGCGCGTTACTACCGTCTCTAGTTACCCATACATTTTCCCGGAGCCAACGGATGTCAAACCTACAGATCACGCGCATCGAAGTTCATGAATTCGGCTTCGACCTAAAAGACATGGCCAAAGATTACAACGGCTTCAATCTGGTCTATAAGAAAGGCGGCAAGCATCGCAGTGCAAGCTACGCGATGAAAGTGTTCACCAATGACGGTGTCAGCGGCGAATACGTAGGTGGTTGCTCCCCTACCTTTGCCGAATTCAATATGATTGCGAACTATCTAATCGGCAAAAACCCTTTGCAGCGGGAGATGATCTACAACGATATCAAACGCGCTCTACGCAAATACGACAAGATGGGAATGGGACCCATTGACATTGCCCTGTGGGACTTGGCAGGCAAGCACTATGGCGCCTCGGTATCTGAACTGCTGGGGGGCTGGAGAACATCCCTGCCGTGCTATGCCAGCACCTACCATGGGGACCGCAACGGCGGCCTGGACAGTCCGTCTGCTTTTGCTGAATTCGCACTGGAATGCAAAAACATGGGCTATCCCGCTTTCAAAATCCACGGCTGGGGTGACAGCACCATGGCTGAGGAGGTTGAAAACGTCTTTGCCGTACGCAAGAAGGTGGGCGACGACATGGATCTGATGAACGATCCGGCTTGTGAACCCGTGACTTTCCTGGATGCGCTGAAGATTGGACGCGCATGCGACGAAGCCCGCTACCTGTGGCTGGAAGACCCCTTCATGGATACCGGAATATCACAGCATGCGCACCGTAAACTCAGGCAGAAAATAACCACACCCATCCTTGTAACCGAGCACATACGGGGACTCGAGCAACACGTGGATTTCGTTGCGAACGACGGCACGGACATCGTACGAGTCGATGCCAACTATGACGGCGGAATCACCGGCGCGATGAAAATCGCACATGCGGCCGAGGGCTTCGGCCTGGATGTCGAGGTACATGCACCCGGCCCTGCGCATCGTCACATCATGTCCGCCATTCGCAACACAAATTACTACGAAATGGCGCTTTTACATCCAATGACAGATGAGCACGGCCTACCTCCTGTATATACCTGTGGCTACAAGGACGGCCTTTCCGCAATCGATGAAGCGGGGCATGTGCCGGTACCTGAGGGTCCCGGACTAGGCGTCAGTTACGACTGGGAATTCATCATGGAAAACCGGATGGGCGGTCGTACTTACGAGTAGATAAGAACAACAATCGTGATGACGAAGAACACGGAAACCGCCTTGCTCAAGAGCACTCAAGTAGCCACCCGCGAATTGGGCAGTACCGGATTATCCGTATCTCTGCTTGGCCTGGGCGGTGCTCCACTGGGTGAGCTATTCCAAGCCGTCGGCGAGCAGCGCGCGCAGGCAATACTGCGAACGGCCTGGGCAGGCAACATCCGCTTCTACGATACGGCGCCCTGGTACGGTCACGGCCAGAGCGAGCACCGCATGGGGACTTTTCTCCGACAACAACGGCGCGATCAATTTGTATTGTCTACAAAGGTCGGCCGCGTCTATCGGCCAGCGCGTGACCCGGCCCACCGGACTCCGCCGTGGGTTGGCGGACTACCCTTCGTGCCATGTTTCGACTACAGCTACGACGGCGTCATGCGATCCTGGGAAGACAGTCTCATGCGGCTCGGCCTCAACCAGGTGGAGTTACTCGTCATCCACGACCTCGATACCGGTTATCACGGCAGCGGTAGCACTCTTGATACCCACCGAAAGAATCTGGAGTCCGGTGGATGGCGGGCTCTGGAGAAACTGAAATCCAGCGGCGCCATACGCGGTATCGGCGCAGGCATAAATGACGATGACATGATTCCCTGGTTCCTGGACAATTTCCCGCTGGATTTTCTATTGATCGCGATGCCTTACACTTTACTGGATCAGAGTGCCCTGGAGTACGCATTGCCGAGTTGTTTGGAAAAGGGTGTTTCAGTGGTCATCGGCTCGCCCTATGCCTCGGGGATTCTCGCTACTGGCGCAGTGGAAGCGGCGGTTTATAACTATGCACCCGCGGACCCTGCCATAAAAAATAAGACCCGTCGAATTCAGGCGGTCTGTGAATCACATGGTGTCAGCCTTCAGGCTGCTGCCCTTCAGTTTCCCCTGGGTCATCCCTCGGTCGTCTCGGTGATACCGGGTGCCACCGAGACAGCGAATGTAAGCGCGAACCTTCAGCACCTGTCGGTACGGATCCCGCACTCTCTTTGGGTGGACCTGATAGGCGAGAAGCTCTTATGTGAACAGGCTCCGCTACCCTCGTCCATCGAGAGTCGCAAATGAGTCCGGCTTTAGCGGCGGCGGCTTTGTGTCTGCGAGGCCCCGAGCACGGCCAGGGCCGTGCAATTCTCTATAATACGGCGACTTTCATGAAGTGGATGGGCAATGATCATGCGACCAGCTAACCGTACTGGTTCGACGGGCGCCACGACATTCAATATTCCCCGTCTGAACCGAAGTTCCGTTACAGGAAGGTAAGCAGTTCATGATCAGCAATAAGAGCATAGGCCCGATCAAACGCCAGGCTGTTCCCGAGCAAGTGGCAAAGCAACTCCTCGCTCTCGTTCAAAACGGCAGTTTGAAAGCAGGGCAGCAATTGCCACCGGAACGCGAATTGGCCGCTACCCTCGGAGTCAGCAGGCCCAGTCTGCGTGAGGCATTGCGTGCACTATCACTGCTGGGAGTGTTGCGCATACGCCAGGGCGGCGGTGTCTACGTATCATCCCTCGATCCCGAATCTCTGCTGGCCCCATTGCACTTTTTCATCAGTCTGGACGCGCGCAACCTCGAAGATCTCTTCGATGCTCGCATTGTGGTTGAATCGGAAATCACACGTATTGCGGCCCGGAAAATCAGCCCCGAGAGCCTGGCGATATTGAAGGACTGTGTCGATTTGGAAGCGCATGAAGTTGATGATGAAGATAAGTTCATCGAGTCCGATGTCAAGTTTCACAAAGTTCTATTCGAATCCGTGGACAATGCATTTCTACATCGCTTCGCGAGCAGTCTGCACATCCTGGGAAAAGCCAGCCGGGAGATTACCGGACATATTCCGGGGGTGGTCAAGCAGAGCCTGAAAGACCATGAACGGATCTTTCTGGCCATTCAGGCAGGTGATGAAGATGCTGCCGCCGACGCGATGAGGCAACATCTCAGCAATGTGCGGGAAGCATACCGCAGCAGGGCATCCTAGAGTCGTCCAGCTATAACGTCGGCTCAGCCGGCTCCCTCAACCACTTTGATCGGCGCATCAGGTAGGCCGACCGTGGGGCGACGTTATTTGACAGCTACCGAGGCCGAGAGCATTCTCGGCCTCACGTTAAATTGCCTTGGTCGTCACGAGAAGGCGCTGCGCCAGCTTCGCAAGAGCGCGGAGGGAAACGCCGACCATCAGCGCATCTTGCTGACCCTCAGTTTCGTGAACAGCCAGCTCGGCAACCTTGAGGTGGCGCGTACCGCATTAACGCGGGCCACGCGGTCGAGCGATAACCTGACCATCGGTGAACAGGGGCAGGAGATACTGGGTACGCTGCTGTAGAGCATCATCCCCATTTTAGGTTTAGGCCATTCAGGCCGCGGAAGACTAGTCCAGTCTGGAATTCGGGGTCGCAGCCTTGCCTTTCGAGCTGCGGCAGTCCCTGTAGCAGCGCTGCGAACAGAGCACGCAGTTCCAGCCGGGCCAGGGGTGCTCCAAGACAGAAGTGGGCGCCAGCGCCGAAGGCGAAGTGGCGGTTGGGTGAACGGGTAATATCGAAGCGGTCCGGCTCGTCGAAGGATTCCTCGTCCCGGTTAGCCGAACCGTAGAGTAGACCCAGCATGTCGCCCGCCCGGAAGCGGCGCCCACCATATTCCATGTCATCCAGCACGTAGCGGTGGAATAGGTGCAGGGGCGAGTCGTAGCGCAACATTTCGTCCACGGCAGTGTCGACAAGCTCCGGCTGCTGCCGCAACTTTCGGTAAGCGTCCGGGTGACGCAGCAATGCTAGCAGACCGTTGCCGGCGGCGTTCACCGTGGCCTCGTGGCCGGCGTTCAGCAGCAGTATGCAGCTCGCAATGAGTTCGTCGCGCTGCAGCAGTCCCTCGTCGCGTTCCATGACGGCGAGTTCGCTGATGACCCCGTCGTCCGGGTGCGCCAGTCGCGCGTCCACGAGTTGGCGGATGCGTTCTGCGAACTCACGTGTCGCGGCCTCGGCCGCCCGCTCATGGATGTCGGTGGCATCCTTTTCGTAGAGGCGCACGATTGCGGCAGACCACGTCCGCAGCCGGTGGCGTTCCTCCGGGGGCCAGCCAAGCAGCTCGGCGATGAGATGGACCGGCAGCGGCGTCGCGAGCTCGGAGACGAACTCCATGCGGCCGCGCGGTGCCAGCGCCGCCACTCGCTCCCGGGCCAGGGTCTCGATGCG
>Ga0102938_10001617_pt1 | contig 17021 bp, 11 predicted proteins | sample SalPonR2_B_D2_MG_FD_84516 | JGI IMG/M metagenome (GOLD analysis project Ga0102938, IMG submission 84516) | Salt pond soil microbial communities from South San Francisco under conditions of wetland restoration - Salt Pond MetaG R2_B_D2_MG | ecosystem: Environmental > Aquatic > Marine >...
GAGTTGTGAGTTGTGAGTTGTGAGTTGTGAGTTGTGAGTTGTGAGTTGTGAGTTGTGAGTTGTGAGTTGTGAGTTGTGAGTTGTGAGTTGTGAGTTGTGAGTTGTGAGTTGTGAGTTGCATCCGGCCGATTAATCTTGCGGTTCGGACTGCTTGCGATGGATCTCTTTTTCGACGGCATCGAGCTGGTCGATCAGTTCTTCAAACAGTTCTGGCAAGCGGTCGATTTCACGGTTGCGAGCGGCCATCTCCAGGGTGCTGGACATGGAAGTTGCGCGGCTGGCCCCAATCGCCGCCGAAGCACCTTTTAAGGTGTGTGCGGCGCGATACAGGCGATCGGTATCGCCACTCTTCAAGCTCCGTTCCATCGTGTCTCGCAAACTGTTTTTCTCCAGCAGGTAGACCGAGATGATCTCGTCGAGCAACCGCGGGTCGCCTCCGACGATCGCCATCGCTCGTTCCCAATCGACGACCGGTTCGGGAGGGTTTTCGGAAGAGGACGGGGTTTCTAGCGAGGCGTGATCCATGCGGACTTCCTGCCGCTTCGATGCGGCTTGGGCTTGGTTGGGGCGACGTCGATCGTTGCTCAATCCGTAACGCTCGATCACTTCAACAAATTTCTCCTGCATCGCCGATACTCGAATCGGTTTGGCGATGTACTCGTCCATTCCTGCATTCAAGCATTCCTCGCGATCGCCTTTCATGGCATGGGCCGTCATGGCAATGATCGGCAGGTGATCGCCGGTGATTTGTTCCTGCTCGCGAATCAAACGCGTTGCAGCCAAGCCATCGAGGATCGGCATTTGAACATCCATCAGCACCAAGTCAAATTCCTCTTCTTCCAACCGTTCCAGCGCAGCTTGACCATTGGGCACCACCTGGACGGTATGGCCTTGTTTTTCAAGCACCCCCACGGCCAGCTTTTGGTTGACGACATTGTCTTCGGCCAACAGCACCTTTAGGGAATCGAGCGGCTGGGCGGTTTCGCTTTCCGCGGGCTCTTTGGCCGATTCTCGTTCCGCGGAGGTCACTCCCAAGACGCGCACAATGGCGTCGAACAGTTCCGATTGCTTGACCGGTTTCATCAGTCGTTCGGCAACCTTCAGTTCAATCCGTCGGGCGGCGTCTCCGTTGCGGCCTCCCGAGGTCAGCATGATCACCGGCGTGTTGGCGACCGCGGGCGTGCCTCGTACCCATTCGACGAATTCAAAACCATCGACGTCGGGCATTTGCACATCGCTTAGCACCAGCCCAAACGGTGTGCCCGCTCCCTCGGCTTGTTGCAGTCGTTCCAGGCCTTGCGACGCGTTCTCCATCGCCTCGGGCTGCATGCCCCAGTTCTTCAGCATCTCGCACAAGATCTGTCGGTTGGTCGCGTTATCGTCGACAACCAACACCCGTGTGCCGCCCACGACGACCAGTTCCGCGAAGTGGTTGAAGTCGGCGTCTGCGCGTCCCAAGGCAACGGTAAAGTGAAACTGACTTCCCACGCCGATTTGGCTTTCCATCCACAGTTCGCCACCCATAATGCGAACCAAACGTGAAGAGATGGCCAGTCCCAAACCGGTCCCCCCAAAGCGTCGCGTGGTGGAGGTGTCGGCTTGTTCAAATTCGTTAAAGATGCGTTTCTGCTGTTCTTCTGGGATGCCGATGCCGGTGTCACGAACGCAGACCTGCAAGCGGACTTGGTTATCCAGCATTTCGATGCTGGTGACTTCCACCACCACTTCGCCCTGTTCGGTGAACTTGATGGCGTTGCCGACGAGGTTGACGATGATTTGCCGCAGTCGTCCGCCGTCGCCGATCAGGCATTGCGGCACATCAGGTTCGACGCGAAAAGCGAGTTCCAACTGCTTGGCATGGGCTCGCAGGGCCAGCGTTTTCATGGTGTCGCCCAATCCTTCACGCACATCAAAGACACACTCATCGAGCTCCAGTTTGCCCGCTTCGATTTTCGAGAAGTCAAGGATGTCGTTGATGATTGAGAGCAGCGATTCGCCCGATGCTTGGACCATCTTCAGGTAGTCGCGTTGGCTGTCGTCGATATCGGTATCGAGCAGCAGTTCGGTCATGCCGATGATGGCATTCATTGGAGTGCGAATTTCGTGGCTCATGTTGGCCAAGAAATCGCTCTTGGCGCGATTCGCGGCGTCGGCCGATTCCTTTGCCGAGATCAATTCCTGGGCCGCTTTCTTCCGCGAGGTAATGTCGTGCCCGATTCCGACCAAGCCGATGATTGTGCCGTCGCTGTCTCGGAGCGGGACCTTGGTTGTCAGGAACCACAGTTCGGCACCTTCGCGGGTCTGCGAGACTTCTTCTTGGTCGAGCAGCGGTTCGCCGGTTCGCATCACCAGTTGGTCATCGGCGATATAATTGCAAACGATTTCCAGCGGCAGGAAGTCGAAGTCGGACTTGCCGATGAGCTGATCTTCCGTCTCCAGTCCCATCAGGTTTAGCAAGGCTTGGTTAACCGTCACAAAACGTCCCACGCGGTCTTTGACAAAAATCAAATCGGGCAGTTGATTGATGATCGTTCGCAACAGGTCGCGTTCGCGGGCGAGTTTCTGTTCGGCCTGTTTCTGCTCGGTCACATCGCGCGAAACTCCAAACGTTCCAATGATCATGCCATTGGCATCACGCAGTGGAACCTTGGTGGTGGAGCACCAAGTGTCGGGGCGATTTTCGTAGGTCTCGTGTTCGAGTTTTCCGACAATCGGTTCGCCGGTCGCCATCACCTGACGCTCGTCGCTGAGGGCTCGCTGCGCATGCTGTCTTGAAAAGAAATCGGCGTCACTTTTGCCAATCGCTTGCTCGATGTTTCTCAAACCCAGTTTGCTTGCCAAGCTTTCGCTCAGGCGAATAAAGCGACTGCTTTGGTCTTTGAAGTAAATCGCATCGGGAACGTGTTTCAATAAAGTGTCGAGCAAAAATTTTTGGTACTGTGCCGAAGCAGCAGCTTGTTTCTGTGCCGTGACATCCCAGTACATGATTTGCACGCCGATGATTTGCTCGCGCGAGTCGCGCAGTGGCGTCTTAAAGACCTCGGCGTAAGTCGGTTGGTCCCCGGTGGCATGTTCCTCAATCGCATGATAAACCTCGCCACGTTCCAGCACCCGTTGGTCATCCAAACGGTATTTTTTCGCGAGGTGGGCGGGGAATAAATCAAAGTCGGTTTTGCCGAGTAACGCTTCGAGCGGCCGGCCGGCTTGCTGGCAGAAGCGTTCGTTGGCGAACTGAATGCGCCCTTCGCGATCCTTGCATGTCACACTGATCGGTAGGCTATCGACCAGGGAGCAATAAGCAGCGTCGGCATCACGCAGCGCGGGACTCTCCTGCAATGCGGTCAGATCGCTGCGGCTGCTGGTGATATCACGGGCCAGCCCCTCCAGGTGATGCGGTTGCCCATCTTCATCGCTCACCATCCGTACCCGTTCGGAGACCCAGCGCACCTCCCCGTCGGGGCGCACGACGCGATACTCCGATGTCGCCTGCCCGGTTTTCTGAAGCTGTTCCCAACGCTGTGCGATGACCGGTTGGTCTTCGGTGTGGATAGCCCTCGCCAACCGCTCGGGGGCGGCCTTGAGTTCCTCCAGCGGCACACCATACAGCGTCTCCGCGGCGGCGTTGATGAATAGCAAGCGGCGGTTGTCGGGAGTCGCCGCCCAGGCTAGGTCGTCGATCGACTCCAGCAAACCTTCCAAGACGTCGCTCTTGCGGAACCCACTGGATTGTTTGCTGTGGTCGGTTTGACTCATAAGGTGTTCTCGGCGAGACCGCAAAAGAGGAACGCTATAGCCTAGAAACCGCCGTCGCGCTTCGCAACAAAAAACAGACAACCAGCCAGCAAATCGTGCTCGCGTGGGGGGCTAAGGTTGGAGACGAAAAGAGACCGTCGCGCCCCCCGCATTGTCGGCCAGTTGGCTGGGATCGTCGCCGATGCGAAACAGCAGCCAACTATCTTGGCGAACGACAAAGCTGGTACCGCGGCCAATCGTTTCAATCTGCAGTGGCGGCAAGATATTGCTGTCGGCGGCACGCTGCGGCACGAGTGCGGCGAGGATCACACCTAAGGGACGACCGCGATGGTAACGCACCGTCACGCCTTGCGGTTCGCAAACCCAAGGCCGAGGCTGAGTGCCCAGCGAGTACCGTCCCGCCGCGGTCACGTTCAACTTCGTCCCCGCGGCGACTCGTACGCCAGCCGATTGCCAACCGCGCGCCGCCGCGATGGCGACCTGCCTTGGCTGGCGATCCCAAGCCGGTTGATCGGCCTCCCAGTCGATTCGATTGCGACGCATGTCGTAGCCATAGTCGAAATCTTCCAGCAGCAGATGCCAGCGTCCGCGAACCACCGGCCATTGGTCTTGCAGCGCATTCCGGAAATCGCGCGTGAACTCGCCCGCCGTGGACTGCATCTGGCTCGACGCGGTGGTCAGTTCGGCGCGGTACTCGGGGTACATCGTCATCAGCACCGTCGCCGCCCAACTCCAGGCGTAGGGCTCCACGTTGACGTATAACTGCTCGCGTTGCCCCAGCACCGCCTCCAAGGATGGCAACCGCGCTTCCTCACGTCGCTGGGTGATCAGTTTGAACCGGCCCCAGTACGGTACCGCCTCACGACTTGTCGGAATGGTCGGCACACGCGTGGTGGCACCCTCGCCTTTGTGAGTTGCCATCATCTCCGCGGTCCCTTCGCCAAACCAAGTTGGGCCGACGCCACCAAAGACATGTGCGGCAAACCCATGGAAGACTTCGTGTAAGACCAAGTGTCGCGTAAAATATTCCGAGGGTTGGCTGACCGCCCAAGCCCGCCGTCCACTCTGAAAGCCATGCGGAAAATTGTCCATTTGCTTGGGCATCAAGCCGCGACGGCGAAAGGCATCTTTGTCTCCCATTAGGTAGACGGTCATCTTCCAGCCATCCACACAATCCGCCGGACGCTGCCAGAAAGCGATCCATTGCGGGACGACCGCTTCGACGGCGGCGGGCAATGCATCGACCGCCTTCGAGGGGGGCAAGTCGGTGATGATCTGGCACCAGCGTCCCTCGAGCGTTCGCAGCGGCACCGGGTCGGATTCCGCAGCCGCGGGAACCGCTTGTGCCGCAACCTGCTCGGACGCAACCCCCAGCAGCAGGAGCATGGCGAGCATGCTTGGAAGCAGGCCGGCGCGGGCCGATGGTCGACGATTCTGAAGGGCGCGCAGCAAGTCGTAGCTCCAAGGATAAGTCGCGAGGGCGACAGAGGCGGGATAGGAAAGGCTCGGCGAGGAGCCGCAAGCCACCTCCGGCGAATCTTAGCCCGTTTTAACAAAACCTTATCTTACACAACGCCTGCCCGGCCAAGCTCCGTCGGTAGGAAAGATGCCACAAAACGATCGCCAACGCACGCGCTACCGCTGCGGGTGGGGGGCCTTTTCGGTTACACTCTCCACCGTCAGCTTGCATGGGTTGTGCAGTGGTTGCGTGACATGGGTTGCGCTGCGTGACGTGGGTTGCGAGGGTCGTTCCTGTTCTTTTTTCAGTCGTGTTTCGCGCGGTCGCCGATGAGAATCTTGCTCGATGAAGCTCAATTGTTGGCAGGCGTCCAGCGATTGGCGAAGGAAATTGACTCGCACTATCGGGGCCGGCCTTTGACGGTTGTGGCGGTGATGACAGGTTCGGTGGTGCTGTTCGCCGACTTGATTCGGATGCTGTCGATGCCGCTGCGTGTCGGGGTGATCCAGGCGAGCAGTTACCGTGGCGCGACCCAGCCCGGGGAATTGGCCGTCGATACCAAAATGTTGCTCGATGTCGAGAACCGCGATGTGCTGTTGGTCGACGACATCTTCGACACCGGCCGGACGCTTGACCGATTAATGAAAATCGTCCAGCAGCGGGGGGCGCATTCCGTTCGCAGCGCGCTGCTGCTTCGCAAGCAGCGAACCCATGACGTTCCGGTTCGCCCCGATTTCGTCGCCTTTGAAATACCTGACGAATTCGTTGTGGGCTACGGTTTGGACTATCGCGACATGTATCGCAATCTACCGTACTTGGCGATCTTGGACGAAGACGAAATCGCTTCGACCAGCGAGACCGCCGCAGCCGCCACGCCGACGTTGCCCGCACGTGTGCCTTCAAAGTCCGCGCCCTCGGGAAACGGTTAGTCACATTTGCGATGGGTGTTCTGCGGACATTGATGGTGACGCGTCGCTATTGGCCTCACATGGGTGACGACGCCGCTAGCCGACTGTCTGCGTTGGTCGACGGCTTGCAGCGCAGCGGCATTCGCCCAAGCATTGTGGCGGCGCGTTACGCGGCGTCTTGGCCCAAGGAGTTAACCGTTCGAGAGATCCCGATCTATCGCCCGGCGCCCGCACCTCGCAGCGACTGGTCGATGGTCCGCTATGCCCGTTCGTTAACCAATTGGCTGCGGGAGCAAGCTCCGGCCTACGACCTATTGTATGCCGACGCGATGCGTGAAGAAGCCGCCATCGTCATCGACGCCGCCAAGCGTGCGGGCATTCCATCGGTGGTGCGCTACAGCGGGATCGGCAAGTTTTCCGATGCCGCTTGGTGGCAATCTTCACGCAGTGCAAAACGTTGCAAATCGGTCTGCTTAAAAGCCGACGCGATCATCGCCGTGCGGGCCTCGGCAGAACAAGAGTTGCTCAGCGCGGGAGTGCCGCGGCAGCGCATTCACCGCATCGACAACGGCTTCCTCCCCGGACCAGCTCGTGAGGAAAGCACGCGACTTGCCGCCCGTTCCGCCCTGTCTCACGTCAACAGCGATCTGTTTGTGCCTGTCGATGGCAAGGTCCTGCTGACGACCAATCGGATGACCGATCAGGGCGGGTTGCAGTCGTTGGTCAACGCCCTGCCCGCCGTGTTTGATCGGCACCCCACGCTGCGCGTCTGGTTGGTCGGCGATGGGAATCAACGCGAAGACCTTTACGATTACCTCCGTTCTCACGGCGTGCACAGCTTGGTCAGCATGCCCGGTTCATTCACCTCGTTTGAGGAACTGTTGTTGGCTGCGGACTATTATGCCTTGCCACAATCAACCGATGGCATGGAGTACTATTTACCCCGCGTCCTTGGGGCTGGTCTTCCTGCCGTGGTCGCCGATACTGTGGAGACGCGTCGCCTGCTGGGAGATTCTTTTGCCGATGTGATCCCGTTTGCGGCGGAATCCCCCCAGTCAATTGGTCGGGCGGTCGACGCAATGCTGGCCGATGACGCCAGCGCCCAGGAAGCCGCACGGCGCGTGCGGCAAGCGGTGTTGCAAGTTTCGTTTGGCAACACCGTGGCCCAGCACCTGCGTCTGTTTTGTCAATTGTCGGGGAAGAATGTGACTGGAAATCCAACGACCGCCGAGCTGCTTCCGTGACGCGACGACTGTGCCTGGTGATTCCGACGCTCGACCGTGGAGGTGCCGAAAAACAGCTTTGTCTCTTGGCCGCCGGGTTGCCGCGGGATGCGTTCGACACGCATGTTGTGCTGCTCACTCGCGACGGCCCGCGACGTGCTGTGCTAGACGCGGCGGAGATCCCCGTGACGGTGATCGGCAAGCGATTCAAAGCCGATCCAACCGCCTACTTTCGACTCAAACGGTGCTTGCGACGACTCTCGCCGGAGATCGTCCACACCTGGATTTTCGCAGCCAACAGCTACGGTCGGGCGGCGGCTAAATCGATCGGCACGCCCTGCATTATCGGTTCCGAACGGTGCGTCGACTTGTGGAAAACGAGTCGCCATTTTACGGTTGACCGCTACCTTGCCAGCCGGAGCCAGGCGATCACCACCAACAGTTCGGGGGTCCGTGATTTTTACGCACAGCATGGGGTGCCGGCAGAAAAATTCGTCGTCATCCCCAATGGCATCGAAGCCGCCACGCAGCAGTCCCTGTCGCGGGAGGAGGCTTGTCGGCGGATGGCTGTCGATCCCGCCAAGCGTTTAATTATCGCCGTCGGTCGATTGTGGCCGCAAAAACGCTACCGTGATCTGATTTGGGCCGGAGAGATGCTCGGAGAGCTGCGCGGCGACACCACGTTGGTGATCATTGGCGGCGGTCCGCAGGGCCCTGAGTTGACGCGCTATCGAGACGCCGTAACGGCGCCTCAACGGGTCCAGTTTGCCGGCCACCGGGACGATGTGGCGGCACTGTTGCCGCATTGCGAGCTGTTTTGGATCGGCAGCGAATACGAAGGGCAGAGCAATTCGGTCATGGAAGCGATGCGGGCGGGGCGGCCGGTGGTTGCATCGGACATTCCCGGCAATCGTGATTTGGTGGTCGATCAGGAAACCGGACGCATCTTGCCGCTCGGGGATGCCGCGGGGTTCGCGCAGGCAACCCATCAGATACTCGAAGATGCTCCGCTGGCCGCGGCAATGGGCAACGCGGGGCGCCAACGGATCATGTCGGAGTTCACGGTCGAGCAGATGATCCAACGACACGCAGATCTTTACTCTCGCTGGTTAGCATGACGATGAAAATATTATTGACAAACGACGATGGGGTTTACGCCCCGGGCTTGGCGGCCCTCGAAGCACAGCTCCGGCACTTGGGCGAAGTCTTTGTCGCGGCACCGACTACCGAGCAGAGTGGGGTTGGGCATTCGATCACTTTTTTGACGCCGCTGATCTGCAAGCGAATCGTCCGCCCCGATCGCAGTTGGGCATGGGCAGTCGACGGTTCGCCCGCCGACTGTGTGAAATTAGCCATTGCCGAGCTGTGCCCGTGGCGACCCGATTTGGTTGTCAGTGGTATCAACAACGGCTTAAATGCCGGGATCAATGTGCTGTACAGTGGCACCGTTGCGGCTGCCATTGAAGGAGCCTTCTTCGGCATCACCAGTTGTGCGGTGTCGCTGGAGTACGACCCCGATGCCGACTTCCAAGCCGCCGCAGTGATCGCACGAAACGTCGTCGGCGGAATCGCCGCTCGCAGCGAAGCGGCAGGCGGCTTGTTCAATATCAACATTCCGACCGCTGCCACCGAACGCGCCGCGGAGGTCAGTGTCGTACCGATGGGGCTGGCGCAGTACGGCGACCGTTATGAAAAACGTCAAGATCCAGGGGGACGCGATTATTACTGGGCCGTCTGGAACGATCCCAAAAAACCGCCTCTCGATGGCACCGATGTGACGGAGCTTCGCGATGGACGCGTGACGGTCACACCGCTGCAGTTTGACCTCACTCGCCGAAAATTTGCTCAGCAGATGTCCGGGTGGGATCTGCGGGCTTGAAACGCTGCCGAGCTGAACTGCCTAGGCATCGAGAGGCCTAAGCAGGTTGGCAGGAATCATTCCGCAGAACACTGCTTAGCCGTTTGAGCGATAGCCCTGGTTCTATTCAGGAACCGCGGCTATCGCCAAGGCGGCTCATTTACCCGATGACTCAAGCCTGCCTGCTTAGCGCCGTGACCAGCGGGTAAAGTTCTGCCTCGCGCCGAAATGCAGGGCCCAGTGTCTTTGCTCGGCCGCGCCGAAATAGCCGTAAGAGTAGGGTGTCTTCTGTCGCAGTTCGGTGGCCGCTTCCCGGACCGGCGCACGGTGTCCCTGCACGTGGGCAATTTCTTTCTTTAAGCCATACAACGTTCGCAGATTTTCCCGATGCTGCTCACGCTTCGCGGCAACCGGATCTTGCACCACCGCTTGCCCGTCGATGATTGTCGGCAGTTGCGGCGGTGCGTGTTCGCGCAGGACCAAGTGGGGTGGTGCGGGACGCAGTGGCGTCCAGCCCTGTGCAGCGCCAGCAGGTAGGGCAGCGCCAGCAGGTAGGGCGGCGCCAGCAGGTAGGGCGGTCGTACCACGTAGTGGATTCCCTTCGAGGACGCGGGCCGGAATCTCCTGTGCCGCGGATGGCGGTTGCCGAGGTGCCGCTTCTTCAAGGGGAGCCACGAAGGCATTTTCCTCCAGCGGTGGCGGGAGGACCTCGAATTCTTGCGCCGCAACTGGCAGCAGGGCTACCAGACTGCCCAGTAACCAACCTCCGAAAAGCTTTGCTCGCATCGCTGGGCCTGCATCCTTGGGAGTTCGATCGCGACGTCCATTGCGTCGGCTTGGGTAGTATCGGCAGACTTTGTCGGTTATCTGACCTGAAACGTTTGTAAATACTGCAAAACCGAGCTGGTCGTCGGATTTGCTTTTCTGGTAGTCTCCGGTGGGTCGCAACCTTGGGGACGGAACGTCGGAATATGACGACCCTGCGGCGGCTAGCGGCTCGATCCGAATGCGAAGCCAATCAATCGCTCGACCAGATAGCAGAAGTTGGGCGATACCACTCATAGCACAAGCACGCGGAGCGGATTCGGGTGCAGCGGCCGAACAGACCGGTCGGGTATCGATCAAGGAGGCACGGGCAATGAACAGTAAGCGACGTCAATTTCTTCTCACTTTAGGTTCTTTCGCTGCGGGAGCGACCACGCTGGCGGCACAGCAACCTGGAGCTCCGACTCGCGAACCCATTTTTCGTGTGTCTCGCGCGAACAGCATTCCGCCGGAGAACATCCGACCGCTCGATCGAGCGCTTCAAATTGCTCGGGATGGTTTGGCCAACATCCGGACCAACATCCACGACTATACGGCGGTGATCGTCAAACGCGAGCGGATCAACGGCGTTCTGTCAGAGCCTGATTACATGTTCGCGAAAATCCGTAACCGCAAAGTAGCCAACGGACGCGTTCAAGTCCCCTTCAGTGTCTATCTGGTCTTCCTGAAACCAGCCTCCGTGAAAGGGCGTGAAGTGGTTTACGTCGAAGGCCAGAACGATGGCAAATTGATTGCTCACGAAGGGGGCATGAAAGGCAAGTGGCTGCCGACGGTGCCGTTGCTACCCACCGGAGCCCTGGCAATGCGCGGCCAGCGCTATCCGCTGACCGAGATTGGCGTTGAGAACCTGATCGTGAAGCTGATCGAACGGGGCGAGAGGGCTCGCCAGCATCCGGAGATCACTTGCGAGTTCCGCAAGAACGCCAAGCTGCAAGATCGACAGTGCACGATTATCCAATTAAATCAACCGCGACCGGTATCGGATCTAGGATTCAATCGAGCTCAGGTCTTCATCGATGACCAACTAAACATTCCGATTCGCTACGTCGCTTACGATTGGCCCGCGCAGGCAGGCGGCACTGGAGGGGTGATCGAGGAATACAATTATCTCGATGTGAAAGTCAACGTGGGGCTGACCGACAGCGACTTCGATCGCAACAACTCCAACTACAATTTCTAAAGCGGTGTCGGTCGCAGCGTTTGGGTTGCGACGGGGTGTTTGTCGAGCAAAAAAAAAGCGGAGCCCATTTGGGTTCCGCTTTTTTGTTTGCTGAAGAGCGACCGAGAGAGGCTTATTCTCTTTCTTTCGTCTTGCTGCTGTCCGCTTCCTGATTGGGCGTGTCATCGTACTTCGCTTCAGGAATCGCCGACGTATCTTTCAGATTTAAGACATTGTGGTAGATGGCGAATTCATTATCGCCTTCTTTCTTGTCTTGCTTGACCGGTTCATCGGTGATCGCGGCCTGTTCGGTGATCATCTCGATCACTTTGCGTTCCACGATTTGATTCCGCAGGGCGTCCATTTGACCTGACTTTTCCAGCCGAGCCCGCACGCGACGAGTTGGTTGGTCGCTTTGTTCGGCGATCAATTCGATTTCGGCTTCGTAATCGGATTCGTCAGCGTCAACCTTCTGTTCTTCAGCGATTTGCTCGAGGATAAAGTGCTCACGCAGTGCCGCTTCGGTGGATGCCTGAGCGTTTTGCTGGATTGTGTTCACAAAACTGCGGATCTGTTCTTCGCTGAATCCACTGCGACGGAATTCGAGGACTTTCCGTTCCAGTTCTCGACGCGTTTGGCGTTTGACCAGATCGGGAGGCAAGTCAAAATCCGCCGTGCCGGTCAGCAATTTCGTCACCTGCTTCCGCAGGTCCTGTTGCTGCCGATATTCGGCTTGGCGTTCCAAGGAACCGCGAACGAAATCGCGAAGTTCGTCTTCGGAATCAAAATCACCCAAGTCGAGCAGAAACTGATCGGTCAGTTCCGGTTTGGAGTAGCGGATCACTTCGACGACGTGGAATTCCGCGTCGACTTCCTTGCCACGCATCACCTCCTCTTCGGCGCCTTGGCTGATGACGACTTTGCCGGTGCGGTTTTCACCTTCCCGCACGCCCACCATCAGTTCCCCGAAGGTTTCGCAGCGGGCATCGGAGAAGGTCAGCGTATCGACCAAGTCGACGCGTTCTTCTTCCATTTCCGTCAACACCTTGCCGTCTTGCTTGAAGGTGCAGGTGATCAGCAGTTTGTCCCCTTTGACAGCAGGTTTGTCGGTCGGCTCGCTGCTGCCGTAGCGACGCAGCAAACCATCGAGGGCCAGCGAGACATCTTCGTCGGTTAATTCTTCAACCGGACGCGTCAGTTCGAGGCCTTTGATTTCGGGAGTTTCGAATTCGGGCCGGACTTCGACCGAGAATTCGAAGCGGAAGTCACCATCTTCGGGCAGCTCAATCGACTCATAATCAAAGTCGGGTTCACTGATGGCCGAAAAGGAAGCGTCGTCGGTGATTTGGCTCAGGCTGTCCATCAGCAGCGAACCCTTCACGCGGTCGATCACGCGATCCTTGAACTGCTTTTCGACCAACTTGCGGGGTGCGCGGCCAGCACGAAAGCCCGGAACCTGGGCCTCTGGAACCAGTTCGTCGTACTCTTTCTTGAGGTAACGTTCCACTTCGCCACGTGGAATGGTCACAACAATGTGCCGCAAGCAGGCTTGAGGGCTTTCCACCTTCATATCCAACTGCAGCGGCGCCTTTGCATCGCCAGATTCGATTCCATCTGGTAGATCGGTGGTGGACATCCTGGGGGGTTCGCCTATGCGTGGGGTCGAGTAAGCAGAAGAGAACGTAAGCCGACGGGCGGAAAGAGCGGCTGATGGGATTCGAACCCACGACAACAACGTTGGCAACGTTGTGCTCTACCAACTGAGCTACAGCCGCTTGTGAGAAAGGAACAGCAACACGGTTCCTTTCCAACTACGGTAAGCCCCTCGGCACGTTCTCTATTCTAGAAATCGCGAGAGAGCGGAAATTATAGAATTCAAGCGAGAGCCCGCAAGTGGGATCTTTGCAGTTTAGGCAACTTGGCTGATTCGGTGCCGAGCCAACCAAATTTCATTCTACTTTTCTCGGGGTTTCCGCACCCTTTCTGAGAAGACATCACCGTAACGGAAAAGCCTATGGGGAGGCAACCCGAGTTCCAAAAGATGTCGCCGGCGATCTTTACAGCTTCGGTAGCGGGCGTTTAGGAGCCTTCTTGAGCATCCGCTTCTTGTCGTCCGCAGGCGCGTTGTTGTTGTTATTGTTGTTGTTGTTGCCTGGGCGAGGGGGAGGATTCAGGTCGGTGTACTCTTCCTTCCACTTCCAGCCAATCGGCGTCGCGAGTTCTTGTTTTGCCAGCACGGCCCACGGAGTCCCATCATGTTCGTCGGCGACGCGTTGGAGCAATTCGGTTGCCTTTGCAGCTTCGCGTTCCCATTTGCTGCCGACGCTGATTTCTTTATCCGCGACGAGTTGCCAGGTATTGTTCTTCTCGTCTTCGAACTTGATGCCACGCTTCGCTTTGGCCAGCATGGCGTTGTAGGTTTCCGTGCGAACCTTTAATGCTAGGACTCGGCCGAGAGCCAGGTCATAACCGGCTTGCCAGCGAGGGCTGGTTTCCTCGTCCCGCGCTGCCTCGCCACGCAGCAGCACTTCGCTCATCGAATTCAGACGCGGTTCCAGCCTCGCGGCGTCCTGTTGGGCTTGGCTCAGTTGACCCACCAACGCCGCTTCGCTGCGTTTGACGAACCGAGTTTGCGGGCGTTCCAGTCCTTCCACGCCGGGCATTTGGCCGGCATCGATCAGTGCCTTACGCAGCGGACTGGCTTTTACCATGCGCATGTAATCGGCCGGCGACACGTAATCGGGTCGGTAGGGCGCCATCTTGATCGGATCGAAGAAGTACTCGAGGTTTGCCGAGTAAGCTTCGATCTCGCTGCCACGGACCCGTCGGTTGACGTTTCGGTTGGGGTGCACGGTAAAGTAAATTCCTCCGGTCTCGTAACACAGGCGGGTCAATGCATAGGGGCCAAAGCCGCTGTCCATGACCGGTTCGTCGCCATAATCGCCGGTAAAGCCGATCCGCACCCGTTCGGGCATCAGCGTTTCAGGGCCCTGGTCGACTTCCGCCCATTGTGGGGACTGATCGTATTTCGGGTCGGGATCGACATACTTCACGTAGGTGGTGTCGCGACCAAACGGAGCGGGAACCCCGATCACATAGACCGGCATGCCATTCTTGCGGCAGATGTCGACCGTGGGCTCGAGGCCGGTTTGAAAGTCATCGCCTCGTTCATCGGTCACCACGACCAGCATCACATTGCGTTGCGGTCCAAAACCGACGCGATGGCGTCGTAAGGACTTGTATTCGTCGGCGGCAAGGTAAACCGCTGAAAAGGCTTGTTCGACACCCGACGAATCGACTTCGATGTTGTCGACGGTGTCTTTGATCAGTTGCAGGTCGTCGGTCGGTTCTTCGGTCAACAATTCGACCGTCTTGCCGAAGCCGATGATACTCGTCAGCAGTTGATGCTCATTGGGCTTTTTCGCCTTGAAGGCGTCGCTGCCGCTTTTCTTGACAATCTGAAGTTCTTCGTAGATGCGGTCGAAGCGATCGCGGATTTCTCGCCGTTGCCGGTGCAGCGAGCCACTCTTGTCGAACAGCCAGACGACCAGCGTGGGGCGCTCTTCCATCGACTGCAAAATTTCCCAAGTCAGTCGGTCGACGGCACCCGATGCACCGAGCGCCCCGACTCCCGTCTTGCCTTTTTGTTCCTTCAGGCGATCGACGGGGGCAACCGCCTCGCGGAACATTTGATTGACATTGATCGTGGCGATTTCACTGGTCCGAATGTCGACCGGTTGAGGGATCTCAGCCACTTCGGCAAACATCTCCGCAGAAGCTTCCGCCATGTCCGCGTTCGAGCTGCTGTTTGCGCCGATTTTTTCCTGCGGCAAATCGCTGTAGGTCAGGTCCTCGATCACCTCCATCGTCTCCCGTTCGTAGTCGGGCGGAGGGCTGACCAAGACCACCTTGTTGGGGTCGCTTTCGGCCAGAACCGGCACCAATGCCAGTCCCAGCAGGATCGCCATGTGGGTTAGCAAGCTGGCGACGAAGGCGACCGATTCATCATTAAACCAGCCCTCTTCCTCTTCCTCGTAGAAGTCGTCGTCCTCGTATTCTTCTTCCAAATCCATCAACTCCTCTTGATCAGGAAGCATGTCGGAGGAAGGAATCGATCCTGAAGTGGGAAGGCTGTCTATGGACATTCTTGCGACTCGGATGGAGGCAGTTGCCAAGGAAAAGGGGAAATGGCGGGCTGGTTTCGGCCGTTCATTTGCATTTTGGGACGCTTCGCGGAAGACTGTCCCAACTAGACAGTGTCGCCGATCAGTCCCAGAATTTCAATCGTTTCTTTGCCAGCGGGCCGTATTGCTTGCGTCGCTGGCATTTTTTTAGCTCGGTCGGTGGACTGCCTGCGGTTGCAGATCTCCAACCGGCTACTCTACAAACGCAGCTGATCTCCGTTTGTACCCGAAAAATCTGACCTGGCAGGTGGTCGCGCGTTCACCTGGGTGGCGGTGGTGTTTTTTCTTTCGACGCAGAAGGTTTATTGACAACGAATGCCTGGCCGCACCATCGCCATTGGCGACATCCACGGTTGCCTTGTTTCCCTGAACGCCCTGCTGGAGGCGGTTAAGCCCACGGCGGATGACGTGCTGGTGGCGTTGGGTGATTACGTCGATCGGGGCCCTGATTCGAAAGGGGTTATCGATCGCCTGCTCGTTCAAGCCGAAGAATGTCAGCTGATTCCTATTCGTGGAAATCACGAAGATATGATGTTGGCGGTGCTTGGTGGTGGGGAAGCTTACAACGGGTGGCTGCGGTACGGTGGAGTCGACACGCTGGAGAGCTACGGCTTTGCCGGCGACTTGAAGGTTATTCCCGAATCGCACCATCGTTTTTTCGATTCGCTGCTCGATTATCATCAAACCGACACGCACATCTTTACGCATGGTGCGTACGCGGCTGATCTGCCCATGGAGCGGCAGTCGGTTGACGTGTTGCGTTGGCATTCGCTGCGTGATGGGATTCCCGATCAGCATCAGTCGGGTCGTACCGTCGTGGTGGGACATACCGCCAACAAAGATGGCGAGATCCTTGATCTGGGCTACCTTGTCTGCATCGACACCTACTGCTACGGCGGGGGTTGGCTGACGGCGCTCGATGTCGATTCGGGAGAAATCTGGCAAGCCAACGAAGAGGGGCGGCAACGTCGATTCGGATAGTTCGGCAATGCGTGGGTCGTGATCAAAAACAATGGTCAGTCGCTGCCGGGGAGGTCAATCTGCCGAGTTGGCTGGTAAGACGCGTGCGTGTGAACCTGGGTTCGCGTCCAGACACCCTTTTTCGCAGCGACCGGCAGGGGCCCTGGATCCCGATTGTTCCCCTCCCGGTGCAGCGCGAGCATCTACGGTTCGACCGAGTGTTCGAACCGTTCGATGCTTTGGCAACGCCCGGTGGTGGGGTCAATTTTCAGCAAGGCACCGCAGATTCGGACGTCGCCGGTGGCCACGTGATAGTGGACCGGTTCGAAGGTGAGCGTCGTCTTGAGCACGCGTTCGATATCGCGGCCGATCACACTTTCGTAAGGCCCCGTCATTCCGACGTCGCACTGAAAGGCGGTCCCGCCTGGAAAAACCGCTGCGTCGGCGGTGGGGACGTGGGTGTGGGTTCCCAGTACGGCGGAAACGCGACCATCCAAGTAGCGTCCCAACAGTTGCTTTTCGCTGGTGGCTTCGGCATGCATGTCGACGATCTTGATTGTCACCTCGACGGGCAGTTCGGCCAGCACGCGATCGGCGGCGGTAAAAGGGCAGTCGACCGGTCGGGTATAGACGCGGCCGAGCAAGCAGAAGACGGCGACCGCAGTGCCGTCCGCGGTGTTGACGACCGTCCA
>Ga0102938_10001618_pt1 | contig 17012 bp, 14 predicted proteins | sample SalPonR2_B_D2_MG_FD_84516 | JGI IMG/M metagenome (GOLD analysis project Ga0102938, IMG submission 84516) | Salt pond soil microbial communities from South San Francisco under conditions of wetland restoration - Salt Pond MetaG R2_B_D2_MG | ecosystem: Environmental > Aquatic > Marine >...
CGTCTTAAACGGGTCACATCATTCAGAACGATCAGGGCTCCAAACTCCTGCCCGGATTCGCCGCGCAAGAGCGAGCCGTGAGCCTGAAGATACAGGTCTTCGCTACCGCGCAGGACAATATCCCCCTCAACCGGATCGCGTGTGGACAGGGCGCGGCTGACAAATCTCTGCAGATCAGCTTTGCGAATCGCTTCTTGAATGCTGCGGCCTTGAACCTCCTCAGCAGAAACTTCCAGTAGTGATGCTGCGGCGCGATTAATGCGGATGATTCGCTCATTGGTGTCAACCGCGAGCACGCCTTCGACCATGCTGGCAAGAACCGCTTTTTGCTCGTTGTGCTGGCGCACCACGGTTTTCAGTTTTTCATTCAACTCAGCGGCCATGGCGTTCATTGCCGTCGCCAGCGCAGAAATTTCCTGAACACCCTCAACGCGTAAACGTTTTGACAGATCTCCACGGGCGAAATTTTCGGCGCCTAGACGCATTCTTTCCAAGGGTCTGCTGATCCGACGACTGATAAAGATACCAACGCCGGCGGCCAGCAGTAACACCAGAATCCCGCTGAGGATGATCTGCCGATAGACGGCATCCAGGGCAAGATCGATAGCTGTTACCGGTAGCGCGGCACGAACAACTCCGGCCAGCTGATTGTTGTTTTTGACCGGTATGGCGACATACATCATGTTGTTATGAACAGTGTTGCTGTAACGGGTCGACTTGCCGATGTCTCCCTTAAGGGCTTTTGCTACTTCCGGCCGTCCGGCGTGGTTGTCCATCTGCGCGGGATCTTCCAGGGTGTCGGCGAGGACGACACCGGAAGGGAGAATGAAAGTAAAGCGGGTAGCTGTTTCTTCACCGATGAGAATGCTCAAGGCATCGAGCTGTTCGAAATCACCGGTGGTGAAAGAATCGGCCACCTGAAAAGCCACCAAACTGGCACGGGTTTCCAGTGCTGCACTGGTTTGTTCGAGATAAAAGTCGCTCAAAGCGCGAGAGAAAAGCCAGGTTAAAAGCACCAGCGTCAAGAGGATGATGAAGAGAAATGAGGGCAGGATCTGCCAGATAAATCGCAGGCGCATTACTGATCCTTGAAGCGGTAGCCGACCCCGCGTACGGTTTCAATCTGCTTGCCGGCCGCCCCAAGTTTTTTACGCAGGCCGACAATCTGGACATCAACAGCACGATCGGTGACGGAGTAATCTTCGCCCCGGACCGCATTGACAATCTGATAGCGCGTAAAGACCCAGCCGGGACGTCGGGCAATCAAGTGTAGCACCCGGAACTCGGTGAAGGTCAGTTCGATGTGGTGTCCATCGACTAGCACTTCGTTACGACCAGGGTGAATGCTGATATTGCCGATATGGAGGGATTCGTTTTCGTCTGCTGTAGTATCACGTTCCCTACGGCGCAGAACTGCTTTCAGGCGTGACAGCAAAACCCTGGGACTGAAGGGCTTGGTGACATAATCGTCGGCGCCGAGTTCAAGGCCGGTCACGATATCGAGTTCTTCCCCCTTGGCTGTCAACATGACAATTGGAATCTCGCTGGTTGCGCGCTCACGCTTGAGTGCCCGGCAGACTTCCAGGCCATCGATCCCAGGCAGCATCAGGTCGAGAACGACCAACTCCGGCGCCAGGGTGCGAGCCGCATTTAACCCCTCCTCTCCAGTTTGGGCGCAGGTTACCTTGAATCCCTCCTTGGTCAGATTATATTGCAGCAGGGCGAGGATATCTTCCTCATCTTCAATAACCAGAATATGTTCTTTCCCCATATTACCTCCAAGGGTGTCATTTTCTCTTACTTTTTGGATAATTACTATCGTACTGTTAGGGTTTGATGAGGATTACTCAAAAAAGTCTGTAAATAGAATATGTTGAAGGCCTGGTGCTGAATAGCTGTTTATTTGGAAGCAAGAGATAATTGATGAATTGGGCGATACTGTTTGTAATAGGATTATTTATCCTGGGGTCCTGCCCCCATCCGCAGCAGAAAAAACCATTGACAAAGAATCTCAGAGGTTTATATTGTGCATATACACGAAACCTTAAGGAGGTTCCTATGAAAATCTGTTTTCCGGTAGAAAACAACGAAGGTCTTGGCAGTAAAGTGTTCGGCCATTTCGGCTCCGCCCCACAATTTGTCGTGGTCGATAGTGAAACCCGTGAGGTTGGGGAGGTGATCAACCGCGACCTCAATCATCAGCATGGCTCCTGCAGTCCTTTAAAAGCTCTGGGGGGGCAGGCGGTTGATGCGATTGTCGTTGGTGGCATTGGTGGTGGCGCCCTGATGGGGCTGCGTCGTGCCGGGATGACGGTCTATCAGGCGTCAGCGGATCAAGTTGTCGATAATATGGATCTGCTGGCAAATAATCAGTTAAAAGAAATTGGTGACGACATGGTCTGCAGTTCCCATGGCCATGGCCAGGGACAAGGCCAAGGTCACGGACATGGACACGGCAAGGGGCATGGCCATTCCCACAGCTGTTGTCACTGATTATTAGCGTTTTCCCTGCGCTGGCGGCTATCCGACCTGTGGATAGCCGCTCTTTTTAAAGGAGCAACATGTCCCCACGCCCCAAAAAGCATCGCCACTGCGCTTGCCCCCACCGTCCAACCTTCGCTTCAGTGTACAAGCCGGCCGGTGCTCCGATGACAGAGTTGACGCAGGCATTTCTGCCTGCTGATGAGCTCGAAGCCTTGCATTTATGTGACGGTCTGGGGCTGACTCAGGAGGAAGCCGGAGAGAAAATGGGTGTTTCCCGTGGCACCGTCCAGCGTTTGGTCAGTAGCGGGCGCAAAAAGCTGATCAATGCAATCGTCGCCGGGCAGGCTCTGGTTGTTGAGTCAGGGGTGAAGGTGATCCCTGCTGAAAAAAGGAATTGTGATGATTGATTGCAACGGTTGCCTGTCCTGCACGGTCTATCAGGGCGGGGAATGTCTCAAAGGCAACGATTTCAGTACGACCTGTGAGCAGAGCAAAGAAGCGTATCTGGATTCAGAATCTGCAAAAATATTTAAAGTTGCCGCCGAAGTAGAAGCCGAACATTACATGGAATGGAATCGTCTGGAAGAGCTGATCGGTTTTTTTCAGAAGATGGATTGGCGCCGGGTCGGCATCGCTAACTGTATTGGACTGGCGAAAGAAACCGACCAGTTGGCGCGGATTCTCTCCCGCCACTTTGAGGTGTTCACGGTCTGCTGTAAAAACAGCGGGATCGACAAAGATGATTATGCCATGCCTCATATTAAGCCTGATCGTTATGAGGCCAGCTGCAATCCGGCGGGGCAGGCCTTTGTTTTAAAAGACAACCGCACCGATATCAATATCATCGTCGGCCTCTGTGTCGGCCACGATATGCTCTTCAACAAACACTCCCACGCACCGGTTACCACCTTCGCAGTCAAAGACCGCGTTCTCGCCCATAACCCTCTGGGAGCCATCTATTCCGGGTATTGTCTGCGTAAAGTGACGGGGTAGTTTTTATCCTCGCCACTGATCGCCGTCGCTAATTTTTTTGCAGCAACAGTATCCGTGCGTCGTAGCTGGCGAGGATCTTGAAACCGTATTGCCGGCAGATAAAATCAAATGAGTTCAGGTGATAGAAGCTGACATGGCTCGGGTCGGATATATAATACCAGGTACGAAAATCGATGCGCTCATGCCACAGTTCGGTCATGACAAAAAGGAATCCCCGGGGTTGCAATAGAGCACTCAAGTGCGAAAGTTCGGCGGCGGGAGAGTGAAAATGCTCGAAACACTCGGTGGCAAAAATAAAATCATACCGACCCTGTGGGTCCTCAGGGAAGAAGATGGGATCGTAGTTATGACAACTAATGTCTTCTCTTTCGAGTAGAACACTCAGGGTGGGCCCGGGACCGCAGCCGTAGTCGAGACCGCGCATGGTCGGGTTCAGATAGGTCAGCGCCGGTTGAATGATACGCTGTAAAAATGCTACATAACCTGGATGCTCAGGGCTGTTCTGATGAAATGTGTAGATCTCTTTCTCTTGCTCTAAAGTGGGCAAGGCGTCCGTATCGAGGAAAACCAGGTTACAGGCGCGGCAGTGCCAGTAGCGACGTTTTTTGCGGGTCTGAAATGTTAAGATCTTGCTGCCGCCACAGCGGCACAGAGGGCAGACTTGTGGGATTGTTATTGTCTGGTGCAGGTTAAGGTTCATTGGCCTCTGTATATGAAATAGGTACCAGGACCTTCAGCGGGCCTTTTCTAGCACTATTTTAGAGGAGGTGCAAGTTTGCGCTGAATTTGGTGGAAAATGCAGATGATAGGTTGTGAGTTTGTAAAAATAATGTTTATCCGATTACTTGAAATGTTACAGTAACTGCCATGAAAAAATTCATCCTTTTTGATCACGACGGGGTGCTGGTCAATACTGAGCACTGGTACTACATGGCCAACAAAAGGGCGCTGGCGGAGTTGGGGGTTGACTTGCCCTTGCCCGATTATCTGGAGTTGATGGCCGACGGCACCAAGGTCTGGACCCTGGCCCAGGCGGTCGGAGTCGACGATCAGCGGATCACCGCTGCGCGCGCCCGGCGTGACAACTACTATCAGCAGTATCTGGTGACCGAAGATATCGAGATCAGTGGTGTCACCGAAACCCTGAAAGATCTTTCCACGATCTGTCGTATGGCGATTGTCACTACGTCCAGGCGGGTTGATTTTGAGTTGATTCACCACAATAGACGGATCATCGACTACATGGATTTTGTGCTTACGGTCGAGGATTACCCCCGTTCCAAACCCCATCCTGACCCTTATTTGAGCGCTTTGCGGCGCTTTCAGGTAACAGCAGATCAGGCTATCGTGGTTGAGGATTCAGCCCGTGGACTCAAATCCGCGGTGGCGGCGGGTGTCGACTGTATTGTCGTCCATAATGATTTTACCGCCAGCCATGATCTTTCTGCAGCGACACTGAAAATTGAAAGCATTCGAGATCTGCCGGTGATGATGGAGACATTTGTACAACGGGACAGGGGATCTCGCTAAAGCGGTTATCAAGACACCTGTTTTTAACGATCACGGCACTCAACGATTATTCGACGGCGAAAAGAGAGTCATTATGCGGATATTTCTGATGATCTGTATACTGCTGGTGCTAGGTACTATACCGGCTGCAGCACAGGAGTTGATTCAGGTAAAACCCCTGTACACCACCAACATGTCACCTGTCATCCAGGTCTATGGCCTGCCGGCGGCTGAAGCTGGTGATCTCACTGCCGCGGGTGAAGTGTCATTACGCGTTGTTGCTGAAGTGGCGAGTCATTATACGAAAGAAGATAAAGGCGCGGAATCGGTTCTGCTCGATGGCGAAACCAGCCGCGCTGTTGTCTCCATACGCTACGGACTGAGCGACCGCTGGGAGGTTGGTGTCGATGTGCCGATGATCTCCCATGATGGCGGTATGCTCGACAGCTTCATCGAAGGTTGGCATGACTTTTTCGGTTTGCCACAAGGTGGACGCGACAAAGCGCGTCGCGATCAACTTCAATATTATTATCAGCGAAACGGTTCGGACGTCCTTGATTATTCAGGCAGTAAGGGCGGTTTTGGTGATCTTTCCCTGTTTGCTTCCTATCAATTGCTGGCGGCTGAACCGGCAGCGCGGCGCAGTCTCGCACTGCGCGGTGGCATCAAATTACCGACCGGCAACAGCAGTCGACTCCGTAGCAGCGGCGCGACCGATGCTCATCTGCGGTTGACCGCCAGTGATGCCGAGACATTAAGGGAATGGAATACCACCCTGTTCGCAAGTGCCGGGGTGTTGTGGCTGGGTCAGGGAGATATTCTTGAAGATCAGCAGCGTCGCTGGGTTGGTTTCGGCAGTATCGGCATGGTTTGGATGCCGCTCTCCTGGATTGATTTCAAGCTGCAGCTTGACGGTCATTCGTCCTTTTACGACAACAGCAATTTAACCCAGATCAGCTCCTCATCGTTGCAATTGGGGATCGGTGGTTCTCTGCATTTTTCCGAGCGGGTCAGTCTGGATCTGGCGGTCATCGAGGATGTTATTGTCGATAGTGCCTCTGATGTGGTGTTTCACAGTGCCTTGAATTGGCGGTTTTGAGGGTTGTGATTATCGCGCCCCTATTCTCCTCACCCTTTACGCCTCACACCTTGCGGATTCAGGAGGCAGTGAGTCTATGTTTGTAAGTCATGACGAATTACTGTGGATGTTAAGACAAATCTACGGCCAAAGATTCAGGCAGGAAGAACTGGTTCGTCGCTTCAGGAATCGGGGCATTTCCAGTTTGTTGCCATATTGTGCTGGAATAGAATCACTCTACAACAAGCTTGAGGATAAGACCGAGGTAGTAAACAAAGCTGTTCGGGCATTAGCAGCCAGAATCAACCGCGATATTGATTCAGAGGGTTTTTCAAGCGCAATATCCTTCCCTGATATGCAAACTACTTTGCTGCCAGACCTTGTTCAAGCCATCAGTCATGAAGATTCTTCTGTATTAGAAAAAGGGGCGAGGGTCAGCGTGCGGTTGGATAGTGACAGCCGTTACGTCAGACCCGGCAGCGAGGGGTTTATTTCCGAAAAACTGGAGGGATCCTCAAGGGTAAGGTTTTACTTCACTGCTGGACCCTATGGTACCGATACCTTTTCAACCGAGATTACCGATGAGGAACTTCAGGTGGTGACGCTTGAGGACCTTGTTACCAGACATCAGGATGTTCACGGTGTGGCGCAGTATTTTTATAACGATTGTTTTTTGAGGTCGATGAAATCCAGCCTTGATTCCTCCGTCTATTCTTCTGCCGCGCATCTTGCTGTTCAATTTTTGTTTGATGCGGGTTTTTTGGAGCTTGATGGTGACGAGCTCGTCGGTGTTCTTGATCAGATTTTTCCCGTGCTTGCCCCCGGATTTGACAGAGCCTACAAGGACCCAAGGCTGTTCAGTTCTGCTACCTTGTCCTGTCCGCCATCCGAGAGAAAAGCTCACGTTTTACGTTTGGAGTTGACCACCGGCTGTGATTACAACAGCTGTACCTTCTGCTCTGAATATACTGACATGCCGGCGGTGACCAAATCTTTTGATCAATTCAAAGACCATGTTGATCAGGTTGCTGACATGATCGGATCAGAAAAATCACGCATCCAGAGGTTGTTCATCGGCAGTGGTAACTCGTTGGGAGTGGATAGCGATTTACTGCTGCAATGTTTAGGTTACGCGAGGGAGCTTTTCAAGGCGGAGAAGATTTCCCTTTACGGACGGACACACTCGATATTGGAGAAGTCCGTCAACGATTTGAAAAAGCTCAAAGAAGAAGGAGTGTTCCTGGTTTACTGGGGACTGGAAAGCGGGTCTGATGAAATCCTGGATTATATTCACAAGGACTGCACTCGCAATGACATGATTAACGCATCGAAAAAATTGGCTGACGTGGGAATCGCTGTGTCCGCTATGCTGATGCCGGGGGTGGGTGGCGTGAAGTTTTCGCAACAACAGGTTGAGGCCACTCAGGAACTATTGCACAACATGGATATCAAATTCTTAACCCTGCTCTCGATCAATCCTTCAGAGTCATCATTGTACGAACGGAACATGCAATCCGAAGTCAATAACCGCCACCTGACCCCTGATGAGGTCAATGCCCAGGTCTACAGGTTCCTGGCAGGGTTAAAGCCCATGGGGTTCCACATTGGCATGTTCACTGAAGAAATTGATCAAGCCAGCAGCAATACCATGCGCTTTAATTGCCAATTTACTGAGGCCAACAAGGCGTTGTTGTTGCGGGAGCTATGGAAAGTGCAGGGATGAAAATTTTTTGGTCCCACAATCGCAAGAGGTCGCGGATAACCCAGGAATTCTAAGTATGTACCACCTGAGCAAAGAACTGAAGTTCCAGGTTATTTTTTTAGGCGGGAAAAATACTCAGGGTAGTGTTTTTCGGCGCATCCTGGACAAATACCGTGACTGATGTCGATCGGATGATTCTGCGGAATATAAGCATCAACCTCTTGCCAATTGCCACGCTCATCCCGGATTTTTTTACAGAAGGAGCATAAGGGTAGGATGCTGCGCAGGACTTCGATTTCTTCCTGCATTTTTTCAGTATAGCGGGCTTTATTTATGGCCAGGGTACACAGGGGTGCAATCGTTATAGCCAGGTTCAGGTAGCGTTCAAGATAAGCGGGCAGGGACAAGCCAACGATTTCCAGATAACCATGAAAAAGGTCGCCGGCTCTTAGTGAGATCCAAAAGCCGTCTCTTGCTTGACTGATAACATAGTTTTCAGCTTCCAGTCGGGTTTGTTCCTGTTCCGTCAATTTGTCCGCCGGGGTGGTTTCCTGAGCTGCGGCGGAGTCGCAAGAGGCAGTATGAAAAATGACCTCTTGAGGAGCGAACAAGATCTTAAAAAGGTCCGCCACATCAGCAACAACGTCTTCTACGTTGGTTTTTCCAGTCAGTTCGTCCAGCAAGGAAAGAGCCAGGGCGTAGTGGGCCGTCTGCTCCTGGCATTGGGTCAGTGTTGTTTGAAGGTGACGGTTTCTGGTGTCGCTGACCAGCGTGCGCAGAACAGCGGCCAGGTAATCAAGCCCGACCCAAATCTGTGACGCGGGCAGCCCGACATAGTTGGCAAAAGCCGCCAGTTGTCGATCACTGTCTGCGAAGATGCCGGTGTCCAGAAGAACAATGTTGCTGGCACAATCCTGAAAAAAGAGCTGTGCCGTCTCTTGCTGTTGGAAGCCCCATGACCGTAGGTGATCAGCCCAGCCTTCCAGCCAGCCGGAAGAGATCAGATAAGCCTTCTGATGGATCAGTCTGGCGGTCAGGGTTTTACCGGCGATCAGATTAAAACACTGGTCAAGGTTGTGCAGGCAAAGCGTATGAAAATCAGGTGGTGGGTCCGGTAAGGAGTTGGGTAGACAACTGCCGATGACCAGCAGCGGCTGAGAAGGATTTAGCTCCGGAAGCTGCTGTGCCAGTTCGTTCCAGGATTTGATCGGTCGCTCGCAGCTGGCCGTCCCGCTGACCAGGTCGATACCGGGCAGTTCGCCCTGCTGACATAAAGACGCCACTTCGGGGTAAAAATTCGTACAAATCGCGACCGTTATTATCGGCTCTGACAAGAGTTCCATACCACCCTCCTTGAACCTTGCTTAGCCGTTCGGCAAGGGGTAATGTCCATGCCGTTCGACTGCGTCACGAATGGCCAGCAGCACGTCCTCACTGACCTGCCAGGGGATTTCTCCATGATTGTCAGCAAGGATAAAGCCGCCCCCCTTGGCGGCTGCGGAAATTGCCTGCTGTACCTGATATTGCGCTTCAGCAGGGGACCAGCGCGCCATCTCGATCCCATTCAGATTGCCGATCACCGTCAGTCGGTTGCGGCAGGCGTCTTTTATCTCGGCGAGCGATTCCAACCCCGACACGCCCACCGCCTGACTGCCGGTGGCGACCAGATCATCGATGATCGGCAGGCTGGTGCCGGAGGCCAGATGGGTTGCTGTCGGTCCATTGATGCGCGAAAGGGTGCGACAGGCTACCTGATAGCCGGTCGTTCGATAATCGGCCGGGGTGATGATGGTTGGTGACGAGACCGGATCAAAATAGACGATGGCCGTGGCGCCGGCTGCCAGTTGGGCATTGGCCCAGGCGACACAGAATTCCTGGTTAAGTGCCATCAGTTTCCAGAACAGCTCCGGTTGTTCATAGATCAGGTTCAGATAAGCGGCAAAGCCCATCTGCATCACCGGCAGCGAAAATGGCGACATGACAACGCCCAGTACCGGCACCTCATCAGCAGCTTGCTGTTTTATCGCCGCGATTGCCTGCAGGGCTTTCTGCAAGCCTGCAGCGGCGGCAATGTCGGGTACCTGGAGGTGTTTGATCGCGGCTGGGTCATGAATGATGGGCGGTCCGGCATTGGGCGGACCATCGGCGTAGAAAATCACCTCCCCGCCCCATGCAGTAAGTTCCAGAGCAGCGTAGAAAAACATATAATAACAATCATGCCGGTATTTTTCACGCAGCCGCAACTGACCTTCAACCACATGCTCCGGCCGGGAAAAATAGTCCTCAATGGACAGGCCCAACTCTTTGGCGCCATGCGTTGTTAAAAGGAGAAAAAAGGGGACTCGGTCAGGCTCTCGATGATCAAGGGTGGTGAGAACCCGTTCCAAGGATGTCATTCGCGCTGCTGTCATGCGGTTACCTCCAGCAGTTGCCGCGTGATTCTGATGGCTTCCGCTGTGCTGTTGCCAACGGCATCGGCGCCGATCTGAGTCCACAATTCCGGGTCGAAACGGAAGGGGGCCCCGCCAACGATCACCCTGGTAGACAAACCCGACTCTTTCAAGTCAGCAATGAAATCCTTAATCTGCAGTGCTGAGGCCAACATCAGCACGGAAATCAGCAGGATGCGGATGTTATGGGTTTTGACCTGACGCAAAAGCTCGTTGCGATTCAGAGTGCCTAAATCGGTCAAGACGATTCCGCTGGCCCGCAAGGCGGAGGAGACGACCGTCTTGCCGAGGGTGTGATAGTCATCCAGAACGGCAATGGCAATTTGCGGCTGGCTACTCAATTGAGGTGCGGCGGTTGGCAGTACCTTGCTTACCAATTGCTCACAAATGCGGCCACTCATGTATACCTGTGCCAGGGAAACCTGGCCCTTTTCCCATTGCTCACCGATATGTTCAAGCGCCGGTACGACAAGCCGTTCAATATCGACAAACGGGTCTTTATCTGGATGCTCTCGTTCGAGAATCCGGGTGGCAGCAAGGCGGTTCATATTGAGCAGAGCTGCCTCAAATTCCAGCGCGTCTGGATTCATCTTCATTGCCTCGAATACAGGAACTAAGTTATTAAAATTACGAAACTTAAAATGACACTAAGAAGATATCATGGTGTTGATGTCGGCGCATTATTATTTTTGTGTATTGTTTTTATATATTCATTAAGGTCTGGTAAAATTACAGGTCAAACGCTGAGTTGCCGCAAAACGACGACTGGAGCGCCAAGCGGGGTCTTGGGTCTTACCGGTGGTGAGTGATGGGGACGGTAAAATTACTTACATGGTACGGCGACGTTTGACTCAGTGTCTGTCAGCTGACCGCTACAACCAAGCAGCACAAAGTTCATCGATCATATGAACAAACTTGTCAAAATCCACCGGCTTGGTCAAATAGCCATCAACAGCACAATTATGAGCTTTTGAACGGTCCTCTTCGATATCAGAGGTTGTCAGGACCACCACGGGGATTGCCTGCAGCTGAGGGTCTTTCTTGACGATGGCAAGAACTTCCAGCCCGCTGACCTGAGGCATACGCAGATCAAGGAGAATCAGGTCGGGCCTGGGCGCTACGGTGGGGTCTGCATAGGGTCCGCGGCGGCAGAGATAGTCAAGGGCTGCCCTGCCATCGTTTACCTGACAGAGCTGCACATCACCAAAATTACGCTGAAGCGCCATCCGGACGATGGCCGCATGAGCCGGTTCATCTTCTGCATGCAGTATGACCTTGGTTTTCTCGTTTGTCATATTGTCCTGTCCTTGTTGATCAGAGCATCCGGCAGGGTAAAATAGAAGCAGCTTCCCTGACCCGTTCCAGCCGATTCAACCCGAATGGTACCGCCATAGTAGTCAACAATCCGCTGCACCAGGGTCAATCCCAACCCCGTGCCGGCGGCGGTTTTGTCCAGCTGATCAAACAGCCCGAAGATTTTCCCCTGATTGATCTGTTCAATGCCCATCCCATTGTCGCGAACGTAAAATTGCACTTTTTGTTCGGTTTGCTCAACCCCGACATTGATTGCCGGGTGTTTCTGGTCGCCCATGTATTTGGCGGCATTGTCGATCAACTGCAGCCAGATCTGTACCAGTTTGTGGCGATCACCGCGCAGCTCCGGTCCTTCAGTTGCTATTGTCCACCTGATGTCCTTCAGCTTGTTTTCTCTGGTCAGTTGGTCAATGGAATTTTGAACCAACCCACGAAAATCGGTTGTCTGGGTGTCACTGCCTGCTGTGTCAATACGGAACATCAGCAGCAGGCTTTCGAGCAGGTTATTCATCTGCCGGGTGGCGTGACGGGCATAACCGAAGATCCTGGTCAGTTCAGGATCTGCTGTTGGCAGCAGGGTGCTCTGAATCAGCCCCAGAGAGGATTCGATACTGACCAACGGTGTTTTCAGCTCATGGGAAACAGCGTAGTTGAACTGCTTCAGGGCTCTGTTGCGTTGTTCTAACTGGGTTTTTTGTTGTTTCAGCTGGCCTACTGCCTGCTTGCGCTCAGTGATGTCCTGCAAAAAAGCCACAAACTGACCACCATCAGCCGTGCGGTACTGAATGCTGACCTCAACATCGAAAACCGTCCCATCCTTGCGGCGATGCTGTGACTCGAAACGATCTGCCCCCAGCGCCATGATCTTTTCGATTCTGGCAGCGGTATCGTCGGCTGCCTCAAGCTGCTCGACATCGGTGATCGACATGGTAAGCAGTTCCTGCATACTGTAACCGCTCATCCGGCAGTAGGTCTCGTTCACTTCAATAAAGCGCCCCTTTTTGTCTGTCAGCCAGATTCCGTCCATGGCGGTTTGCAGAATGGAACGATGGCGTTGCTCATTTTGCCGTTGCTGCTCAAGGTACAAACGAAGACGCCGGCGGTGCCCTTCAAGCAACACCAGCCCCAATATCCAGACGCCGCCGTAGCCAAAACCATAACCGACCCATGCCTGCTGATGGGCCTGTTGGTAGGGCCGCCAGGGAATAGCAACGGCAATGCCACCAATCAGATCACCAACCTCATAGCCCTGGAATCCGTGACAATGCAAACAGGGGGCTTCCGCGTGAAAGGGCGACATCATGCGGAGAAACACTTCACCATCCATCATTGCCAGGCTGGAATATTCCTGTTCGCCGGCGTTGAAGCGCTGCAGTGCCTGTGTTTCCCAGTCGTCCGGTTGGTTTTCCGGTCGTAAGGGGTTCAAACTGGTAATCTTTCCGCGGGAGCCAAAACGCTCGCTGGCCATTTCATGAACCTGACGGGTCATATACGCCGGGTTCACCAGGGTTAGTGGTCGACCTGACGGCGAGGTGATGTCACGCTCGGGGATATGGGCGAGATAGGGATTGGAAGGTGTCAGTGGTGTTTCCGACACATAGACCCCCCCCTGTTCTGCTGCCCAGAGTCGGTAAATCTTGTCTTTTTCGATGCTTTGACGAGCAGCTGAAGCGGCGGTTGCCTGAAACCCGGCGGCAACCCGGTCATAATGCCAGTAACCCAGGGCTGCGATGGTCAGGGTCCAGAGCAGGGCGGCAACAACAAAGTACAGGGGGGATATTGCGTTCTTGACGTTGGTGGCTTTGGAGGAGGGTTCGGGCTCATGGTGATCTGGGATCATTTGGTCACCTCATTTCCATTCAGCGCTCCCGGTAAGGTGAACATAAAACAAGTACCTTTGCCGTGCCCTTCTGATTCAACCCAGATACGCCCCTGATAGATGGAAACAATCTTTTTCACCAGGGCAAGCCCGAGACCACTACCTTCACTACCCGGAGTGAGTTGGGAGAAGAGATTGAAGATGCGTTCGTTATGCTCAGGTGCGATACCAATGTCGTTATCACGAACATAAAAAACAACGTCCTGTCCTGGTTGTGTTGCTCCGATTTCAATGAGGGGATGAGGCTGGTCACCACAGTACTTGACGGCATTTTCGATCAGGTTTTGCCAGACCTGTGCGAAATGCAGGGGATTTCCGTGTAATTGTTGATTCAACTCGCTGCTTGATACCTTAACCTCGTGATTCTGTAAAATACCCGCCAGCGCAGTCAGGCAGTCTTCAGCTGGTTGATCTGCTGGCAGGGTCTGAGCTGGCGTATCGATAGTACCGATACGCGAATATTGCAGCAAGGCATCAAGAAGCTGCTGCATTTTGTCGGCGGCCTTGTCAATATAATCCAGATCTTCGTTAATTTGTGGCTGGTCAGCATTCTGCAGGTCCTGACGCAACATGCCGGCAAAGGTTTTCACGGTGACCAGCGGACTTTTTAAATCATGGGAAACACTGTAAACAAATTGCTCCATTTCCTGATTTTTTTGCTGCAAGGACCATTGAGACTTCTTACGTTCAGTGATATCGCGGACAAAAGTAAAAAACCGGTTCTCATTCAAGGAGCTATAGGTGGTGCTGATTTCAACGGGCCATATAGAACCGTCTTTACGTTTATGCCGGCTTTCAAAGATATCACTGCCCACTTTCATCACTCTTTTCACATGTAGGATGACTTCATCCGCCATCTCATGTGCCTCAAGGTCAGAAATATTCAATTTCAGCATCTCTTCATAGCTGTAACCGGAAAGCCTCAGATAGGCCGGGTTAACATCCAGTATTTTTCCGCGCTCATTTGCGACAAAGAAACCTTCGTGGGTTGTCGAAAGAATGCTACGATAGGCATTTTTCTGTTCAATCAACTCTTGCTCTGCCTGTTTGCGTTCGGTGATGTCCCTGGCAATGCCTTCGTAGCCGATGACCAATCCGTCGGTATCTTTGGCCGGGGTAGCACTGGACGTATGCCAACGCCACTCGCCATTGATATGCTGCACGCGATACTCCAAACCCTCTTGTCGTTGCCCTGCTAGTACTTTCTGCAAAAACTCGAAACAGGCCGGCAGATCGTCAGCGTGGATAAACTCTGTGAACATGTGCCCTTCTACTTCTGTAGCAGGATGTCCTAACAAAATCGTCCACGCAGGTGATACGTAGGTGAACTCGCCTTCGGGAGTCAGTGTATAGATGATGTCATGGGTGTTCTCGATCAATTCGCGATGCTTGGTTTCGCTCTCGGATAATCTTGCCTCCACCTCTTTGCGTTCGGTGATGTCATGAATGTAACCGTGCCACAACGTACTCCCATCAAGCTGACGGATTGGAGTGGCACGCCCCTCTGCCCACAGCAGACGACCGTCGGGATGAAATACGCGATAGCAGTCGTGCCACAGTGTCAAGGTTTCAGCCGAGTGCTGTATAGATGCGCCAATGCGCGACAGATCGTCCGGATGCACTACCGCAAAGACGCGCTCTGCATCTTGAGCAGCGGCCTCAGGGCTCAGCCCATAAATGGATTGAATACCTGGACTGGCATAGGGGAAAGCTGAAGTGCCATCGGGCATAAGCTGGTACTGGTACACAAAACCGGGCAAATGCTCTGCCAGCAGTTTAAAACGATTCAGCAAGTTATGTACCGCCTCTTGGGCCTGCTTACGCTCGGTGATATCACTGTGCGTTCCGATAACTCGCAGTGGGTTGTTGGCAGCGTCGCGCTCGACCACCAGGCCACGGTCTAAAATCCATTTCCAACTGCCATCCTTACAGCGAACACGATGTTCATTACTGTAAAGCGGCGTTTTGCCATCAAGATGCAACTGCACTTCAGCCATAACCTGCGCCAGCTCCTCGGGATGAACACGTTTGCTCCATTCGTCGAGATTGCTGCCAATCTCGTGCGCTGCAAAGCCGAACATCTCCTTCCAGCGCCGGCTGAAGAATACTTTGCCCTGCGGCACGTTCCAATCCCAGAGGCCATCGCCGGAGCCCTCAATAGCAAATTTCCAGCGGGATTCGCTCTCCTGCAATGCCACTTCTGCCTGCTTACGCATCAGGACAGATCCAATGTTCGTGGCGATATCTTCCAACATTTCTATCGTTTTGAGAGTGAAGCGGCCTTTGCGTTTATCGTTGAGCTGAATCAATCCGACAATACGATCCTTAGTCCTCACCGGGATCAATGCGATGGAGGAAAAACCCTGATGGATGCAGTTGTTCCGCGGATGCTTCCTCGAATCCTGATCAGATGGCAGGTCGAGCAAGAGAAAAGAGTCGTTGGTCCAGCAGCTTCCCCCTTTGGTGAACAGCGGGCTGGAAGCATCAGTCTTGCCGGATAATACCAGCCCACAGGTACATTCCAGGCAAACATTGTCGTCCTTGTCCCGGCAGATGCTACCATCAGTCCTTCGCTCGAGCAGCGTGTTTTCGGTCAGCAGAAAGTCGGCAGAAAAACCATCCTGGGCAAAATAGGGAAAATCGTCTTCGTCTTGTAGACGCAGGCCTACGGAATCAACCTTTGTCCGGATTTTTAATGTCGTGAGAGCGCGTTGGATAATGGTTTCCAGGTCGCCTGATTCATTGAGAATCTGCAGAATCTCCCGTCCCATATCGCGAATGATCTCAGCTTGCTTGCGCTCGGTTATATCGCTGACAATGACCATTAATTCATTTGAACTCTTTTCGGGACATTCGCCACCACTGCGTTTAGCAGTGATCTGCGCATAAAAAGGTTTCGTGTTATGACGCTTGATCTGCAATTCGATTTGTTTGTCGGAGGGATTGTGAAACAGGGAACGAAAGCGCGACAGGAAAACCCGTGCATCCTCTTCCAGCAAGTTATCCGCGAAGGGCGTGCCGCAAAAATCATCGTCCGACCGCTTCAGCATAGCGCGCCAGGTAGCGTTGGTCCGACGGATCATCCCGGCAGCGTCCAAAAGGACATATCCTGCCGGGGCATGTTCATACAGTTCGATATGGAGATCGCGCACCTGTTGAAGGGATAATTGCGTCTGGAGCAATTCCTCATTCTGCAGCTCGAGTTCTGCCTGACGGACCGCAAGTTCGTGGTGCAATTTGTTGATGTCTTCTATATCTGCCGGCTGAAAACTTTGTTTTGCCTGCGCCAGTAGATCTTCTGCCCGCGCCCGTAGATTTTCGGTCACGTTTGCCTTTTTTATCCTCATGGTTGGACTTCCTGCAGTGCAGTTTATAATTGAAAAAAAAACCTAAGGCTCTGCCGAAAACAATCGGCACGGTGGACAGTTCGCTGGCCGACGACAGCTGCTTCAGCGAAACTAATGTTGGTCACTGTGAAAGGTCAAATCTTCTTCCATTTCTCAGTACCTAGTACCCTGTAACTCATAAAATGTCGCAAAGATTGCGCAGGATTTTGGCGAGTCAACAAGGCATGACCGATGCTGCCTAGCCATAGCTAATCAG
>Ga0102938_10001619_pt1 | contig 17012 bp, 13 predicted proteins | sample SalPonR2_B_D2_MG_FD_84516 | JGI IMG/M metagenome (GOLD analysis project Ga0102938, IMG submission 84516) | Salt pond soil microbial communities from South San Francisco under conditions of wetland restoration - Salt Pond MetaG R2_B_D2_MG | ecosystem: Environmental > Aquatic > Marine >...
TGAAGCCCTTGAGTGGCTGAAAAATGCTTATAAACAACGCCGTAAAATAGGAGATGATTTTGGGTTTGCTCATTCTGCGCTGGATATAGGCAGCGTTTATTTAAAGCTCAGTAAAGAGGCCGCGGCTATGGCCTTTTTGATGAAATCATTAAAGGTCGCTAAAGAACTAAATAATTTTCAGCTTTTGCGCGATGTGTATTTTACACTGTACAAGGTTAGCAAAGCTATGAGAAGAGAGCATGCAGCCTTGCGCTACCATGAAAAATATGCAGCATGGAAAGATTCGGTATTTAATCACCAAACACTTGAAAAAATTACCCGTGTGCAAATGCAAAATGAAGCTGAACGCACAAGGTTAAAAATAGCTTTTGAGAATAAACAAAAGCAAAAAGAAATTGCACGACTTAAAAAGAATCGGCAGGAGAAAGAACGTTATTATAAACTGAAGGTTGAAAATGAGCAAAATTTCAGGAATTTAATCATAGCCATAGCCGCTAGTTTATTGTTGATTGTTGTGTTGCTCGTGAACCGGTTCATGATTAAAAATAAGGCAAATAAAAAACTGAAAAAAGTTAATGATGATTTGTCAGATCTGAATCAAAAACTGCAAAAATCGCAAAAGGAACTAAGGCAACTGAATGCCACAAAAGATAAGTTCTTTTCCATTATAGCTCATGACCTCAGAAGCCCCTTTACCGCACTTGTTTCCCTTTCTGAAGTTTTGTATGATAAAGATGATGAGATGGAGCCCGGTCGGCGAAGAGAAATTATTGGTCAAATAAGCTCTGCATCAAGGTCAACTTTCCGGTTATTGGAGAACTTACTAGAATGGAGTCGTACCCAACAAGGTAAAATCGAATTTCAGCCCCAAAAATTATTGCTAAAAGAAGTCCTGGACGAAGTGCTGGCGCTGCAAATGAATAATATTAATCAAAAACAAATTAATGTTCATATCGAACTTAACCCCGATTTGCATATTTATGCAGACAGGCATATGTTGTCTTTTATTTTAAGGAATTTGTTGGGTAATGCAATAAAATTTACCCCATTCGGAGGTGAGATTTCTTTCTCAGCAAAAGATGGTAGCAGGGATACAATTGTTAAAATTTCCGACACAGGAGTTGGTATGACAAAACAAATTGTTGATAAATTATTCGATATAAATGTGCATCATACAACCGAAGGTACAAATAAAGAAAAAGGAGTGGGACTGGGGCTTATTTTGTGCAAAGAGTTTATTAATAAAATGAATGGGGCCATTCATGTTGAGAGTACACCCGGAAGTGGAAGTACATTTACATTTAGCATTCCAAAAGAAAGGGTTAATTAACGCATAATTAATATTTTTTTCTTATTTTCAGCATTTAAAGATAATTCTGATGAGAACCTGGTTGCTAATTTTCACGCTATTTCTTACATCTACATTTAATGCAATTGCATTGAATCCTGATATCTCTGTAGAGGAAACTGTTGATAGCCTCTTGAGACAAGCCCGGCCACTTATTCAATCTGATCCCATCAGGGCCGAAGCCTTAATCAAAGACGCATTACAACTTGCCGAAGATGGAGGCTTTATGAAAGCTAATGCAAATGCTTTGAATTATTTGGGCATAATTTATTACAATAAAAAAAATTATCCTACAGCCATTAAATATTTTCAGCAGTCATTAAAAGTGCTTTTTCGTATTGGTAATAAAGAAAAAGTAGCTAACATGATGAAAAAGATTGGCTTGTCGTACCTCAATCAGCAAAAGTATGCCAAAGCAATTGAGTATTATAAATTGGCGTTAAAGGTATTCGAACAAACTGAACTCCCCGGTCGTGAAGCTAATACGCATGTCGAAATGGGAGTCATTTATCGCTTATATCAGCGGTTTTCCGATGCCATTAACCAATTCGATGAAGCCTTCGTGCTTTATGAGAAACTGGACAATAAAGGAGGACAGGCAGAATCATTACATCATATAGCCAAAACATACCACTTAATGGGTAATTATAAAAAAGCAGACGAGTTTTTTACACAAACATTGAAAGTATACGAAAACTATCTCGATTACTCCGGTTTGGCTACGGTTTATAACGACTACAGTAGAACTTTGATAGAGCTTGAAGCTTTTCGTAAAGCAGAAGAAATGCTGACCAGGGCAGAGGAGCAATGTAGTACCGGAGATACTTTGCTAATGGGTAAAATATCAGCCAACTATGGCGCGGTGTTGGTTTATCAATCAGAATATGATAAAGCCGAACAGTACCTCAATAGAGCTTTAGATGTGGCCAAAAAGACTAAAAATGAAGATTTACTGGCACAGGTTTACAAAAATTTATATGAACTTAATTTTAGAAATAATCAAACCAAAAAGGCACTTTCATTCTATCAAAAATATATAGCAGTTAAAGATACCACAGCTGTACAAACCATTAAAGAGTATGGAAGTGCTGCAAGTGGTGCTAAACTGAGCAATATTGTTATTTTTATAACCGTGTTTGGCTCAATTATAATTATTGGTCTTGTGATTTGGCTTATTGCGGTAATAAGGCAAAGAGACAGGGCCCTTGCTGAATTAGCCAAAAAGGATTAATTAATAATTGTTCGCCGGAATTCTGTGTTGGTTATAGCCAAAATTAAAGCTTTTTTCTCCAACCTGAATTTCCACTTCAAATGAATCAAATAGGTTTTTCTTCGGGAAAATAACATAGCCTCTGATGCTCTCTCCCGGGTAAAGTGTGGTTTTTCTTAAAACATCCTTTGCCCAAAATGCACGTTCCCTGTATCCAAGGTTCTCTTTTCTTACATTAGCGTGATGTACAGCACTTGTCGTGATATATGAAGCATCTGCTGCTGCAGCTCTTGCAGCAACTTTTTGCGGGGTGTCTTTGTCCGATACTGTCATGGCAATGTCTGTAGCAAGTAGGGCCGTTCCAATAATTAAGCTCGTGGTGGCGGCATTTTTTTGAGCAGCAATGCTACGCGATATGTCAATGTCTTTTTTCAATAGCATCTCTTCCGGATCGGTTGCCCCAATCCATTGTTGGTATGTGCTGGTATCGTTAATCTCTATAATACTGTAGTTTTTTGAAGAAACAGTGACTTTTTCTGAACTATGGTTGAGGATTTCAGTGTCAAAAAATATATACGCCCCTTTGTCTTGTTCATATTTTAGTGCGATGGTCAGGCTGTCTTTATTTTTTGTAACTACCTGCTTGCCCATTAACCAGTCAATATTATTTTCTGTTGATTCTATCCTGACAATATCTTCAGGAATAGCACACGAACAAGCTATTAGGGCTATCAGGATACTTAAAAGCGTAATGCGCATGATTGTTGTTTTTAATACTAAGATATAAAACTATTGCTATTTGCAACTGTTCCATAAATACATTTTTTATCTTTGAGATAATAGCACATAAAGGAAAAGTATTGCTGTGTTGTATGTTGAGACTTTTCAAGCAGGTTTTAAATTGTTTGTGTGGAATAAAAAAATTGGAAAATGGAATTAAATAAATTAGTATCAATAAGGAAATATTTACATCAGAATCCTGAATTATCGCATAAAGAAAAAAATACATCAGGTTTTTTGAAAAAGGAAATTGAAAAAACCAATCCATCAGATTTGATTTCACAAGACAATGGACACGGATTTTTAGTAAGATATCGTAAAGAAAAAAACAAACCTGTTATTGCTTTCCGAACCGATATAGATGCTTTGCCAATTCAGGAAATTAACACCTTTGATTATAAGAGCAATAATGACGGCGTGGGGCATAAATGCGGCCATGATGGGCATGCTACTTCAATGTTGGGGTTTGCTCACGAACTAAAGCAGATTTTAGATGCCCCTGTTGATCTTATTTTCCAGGGTGCAGAAGAAACTGGCGAAGGGGCTGATCTTTGGCTCAAAGACTCTGCCATGAAAGATTTTAATCCCAATAGGGTCTTTGCGCATCATAATTTGCCGGGCTTTCCGCTTCACAGCATTATTGTGCGAAACAATGTTTTTTCAGCGGCTTCAGTAGGCGTTACAGTAAAACTTAAGGGTAAAACATCTCATGCCGGACACCCCGAAAGGGGCATTAGTCCGGCCCTTGCTGTTGCAGATCTGATAAAGGCCATAGAAAACCTTCCAAATTCCAATACATACAACGATTTTACCCTTACTACAGTAATTCACACACTTATCGGAGAAATAGCCTTTGGTACAACGCCCGGGTATGGTGAAGTGCGGGCAACCCTGCGGTCGTTCGATAATGACGATTTAGATGCCCTGTGCAAATATACAGAACAGTATGTGAACAAGTTTGGTGAGAAATATGGATTGAAAACAGAAGTGAGTTATCAGGAGTATTTTCCTGCAACCGAAAACGACGATGATGCTGTAGCAATAGTAAGAAAAGCAGCCGAAAACCTCGGGCTTGAGATTATCGAACCCGAAGAACCTTTTCGTTGGTCAGAAGATTTCGCACATTTTACACTAAAAACGCCGGGAGCACTTTTTGGTGTCGGCTCCGGTGTAGACCATCCTGCACTGCATAACCCGGATTATGATTATCCGGACGAGCTGCTCCCAACGGTCATAAAAATGTATAAAGAAATTTATCGCTTAAGTATTTAAAAGCGTTTCTGATATTTATTTCATTTGACTTAAGTTAAAATAGTTCAGGTATTTCGAAGAGTGGTCACCGAAAATTTCAACTGACTCGCCTTCAATTTTGTAAGTGCTCTTTTCCCCCTTGATTTGTGAGAAATGAATTTCATAAACACTGCCGCTATCGTCTACCATGTGTATTTTTGCAAGCTCATTTGCCTTGTTCGATGTCAGTGATTTATGACATACAGGACAATAGAACTTTAACGTTTCGCCCTCTTCGGGAATAAATCCTTCATTGTGAATTACATTATAATTTCCCAGTTCAGGATGTAGCAAAAAGAGCCCAGCTTCGCCATTGGAACGCTCAGCCGAAAGAATAATATTGTCACATACTTTTAAATGTGCATTGCAATGTGGACATTTGTATTCACTCATGACTCCTCCGTTTTTAGTTGTTTTATACTAATCAATATAAGCAAAAAATGGCATATTTTCAAATATTTTTATTCTTGTATGTTTACTGGAGCTGTCACAACTAAAAGAAATAGTTTATTAGCCCAAAATAAATTTCCTTATTAACTTGCATGTGTATAATATTTCTGACTGATGACGAAAGAATTTGAAAACCGGTTTTTGGCTTTTATAAAAGAAAATGCACTTGTTGATTATGAAAGTCCTGTAATTGTTGGGTTAAGCGGTGGTAAAGATAGCATGACACTTGCGCATTTGTTACACAAACATAACTATCAAATATTTGCAGCCCACTGTAACTTTCATTTGCGAGAGGGCGATGCTGATTTAGACCAACAATTGGTTGAGGATTGGTGTGAACAAAACAGTGTGGAATGCATTGTTAAACACTTTGCTACAGAGGAGTACGCAAAAAAAGAAAAAGTCTCCATAGAAATGGCCGCCCGCACATTACGCTACAATTGGTTTAGGAAACTGCTCAATTCATATCATGCTTCATCTATTGCCGTGGGACATCATTTTAATGATCAGATTGAGACCTTTTTTATGAATATCGCAAGAGGCACTGGATTCAGGGGGCTTGTCGGTATGAAAGCTATAAATAACCAGGTTGTTCGGCCGCTTTTATTTGCTTCCGCTGAAGAAATACAGGCCTATGCGCAAGACTGTAAAATTCCATTTCGCGATGACCATACGAACAAAGATGTAGCAATTAAAAGAAATTTTTTTCGTCACGAAATAATACCAAAATTCCAGGCGCTTAATCCATCTTTTCAACGTACAATGGAACGTAATATTCAAAGGTTTCAATCCATAGACCGATATCTTAATTTGCTTTTTATGGAGATGGAGGAATCACTTGTTCAGGTTAATGATGATGGATTTCTCATAAAGATACCCGGAGATAAAACCAAACATGTACTGGTTGATTTTATTCATTTTTATCTTGAAAAAAATGGTATAAAATCGCCAATGCAGGCTATTACCGATATAATGGATGCACAAGTTGGCGCAAAGTCTCAAATTGAGAATTTTAGCATAATACGTGACAGAAACGCCCTGGTGTTTCAGAAGTTTAAGCATTACGAAGCTGCACCTGTTTTTGTGAGTGAACCAAACACAGAGTTTACTTTTGATAAGTATAGATTTAAAATTACCGCCATATCGCCTTCCGATATTAAAAATATGCCGGTTGATAATGAAAAAGTTTGGTTTGCTGCAGATCAAATTCATTGGCCAATTGTTATACGAGCATGGCAACCCGGAGACAGGATGAAACCATTGGGAATGCAACAAACAAAAAAGATTAAAAAAATGCTGACTGATGCAAAAATTCCTAGCGCTCAAAGAGCGGGTTTTCCTGTCATGGCTGATCAGAAAGGCATAATCTGGTTGCCTTTTATAAGGCCATCGCAGGATTGTGCTGTCCGTGATTTAAAAGCCACGGTTGTGCAAGTTGAGGTATCATTAACTTAAAAGCGTGAACTATGAAGAAAAAAATTAAAACTGCAGTCGGGCTGTTTATCAATACAGCAATTTTATTATCCATAAGTGTGATGACCATGGGGCAGGATAATGGCACGAAATCTTTTATGGTCAATGAAAAATGGGCTACTGATGCCATATTTGATGTGCCCGAATCTGTTTGTTATGGTCCCGGGCAACAGGTGCTTTATGTTGCCAATATTTCTGGTAAGCCTACTGAAAAAGATGGAAAAGGTTTTATTTCTAAGTTGAGTTTAACCGGAGAAATGATAAATAAAGAGTGGTATACTGGCCTCGATGCCCCCAAGGGGATGGGCATATATGACAATAAACTTTATGTAACCAATATCGATGAGGTTGTAGCCATTGACCTTAACTCTGCCGAAGAAGCAGGCCGGTGGAAGTGCGAAGGTGCAAAATTTGCAAATGATATTGCTATAACTGCAAATGGCGATGTTTTTATTTCTGGTATGCAGAATGGGGCAATTTATCGTATCTCAAATGGCGAAATAACCAGGTGGAAAGCAGAAAAAACTTTTCAGAAACCTAATGGCTTATGGACAGGCCCTGATTATTTGTACGTGGGAGCCGCCAAACATATCTATAGGGTCGATTATGAGCGTGCTGAAGTTGAAAAGTATATTGAAAACTCAGGTGGTGTCGATGGATTGGAGAGAATTGAAAATGGCTTTTTCCTTAAAAGTGATTGGACCGGACATGTACACGTAGTGTCACCTGCACATCCAAAACATCTGATATTAAATACAGCTGATCAAAAAATCAACGCAGCCGATATTGAGTACATCCCTTCAATGAAAATGATGTTGGTGCCAACTTTTTTCGATAACAGGGTGGTAGCCTATGAAATTGTAAAATAGTTCAAATAAAAATGCCGGCCCCTTACCATGACCGGCATCCAAAGTTAAGTGTTATGGGAAAACAGTAAGGTGTGTTTTGTAGCCTATTCAACAATAGGCTAAGCTCTTTTGTTTATCTGATAATTGGTTTATTTTCAGTGTTTTCTGTTTCAATTTGGATGACTGTGTGCAGAACCCTTGCTGTTTCAATTGGTCTGCCGAAATGTATGATGCAAAATTGATTCCATAATGATAACAAGCTTATAACTTTTTTATGTTCTATAATATCATTATTTTTTACAACCCTTCATTTTGCTAATCAAACATTTTACCCCTTGTTTGTTTAAGTGTTTGTAGTAGAGTCCTTTAGAATTTTATTTTACTATTAACTAAAAAATTAGTTGTAAAACTAAGTATTTAGTTTTATGTTTGCGTTAGTAATATGATGAACGTACGCAATTTTTAACTATGAATGAACTCACTAAAGCAGAACAACAGGTTATGCAACAATTATGGAAGCTTGAGAAAGCCTTCGTCCGTGATATTATTGCTGAGCTGCCCGGGCCCAAACCAGCTTATAATACAATTTCAACCATTGTGAGAATCCTTGAACGGAAGGGTTTCGTAAAACATGAAGCCTTCGGTAAATCGCACCGCTATTACCCAGTTGTGAGCAAGAAAGAGTATACAAAGGGTTTTTTCAAAGGGTTTTTAAATAATTATTTCAGCAATTCAATGAAAAACCTGGTCTCTTTCTTTGCTAAAGACAAATCGCTCAGCCTTTCAGAAATGGAAGAGCTTAAAAGTATGCTCGAAGATGAAATTGCCCGGCAGAAAGCCGAAAAGAAGTAACCAAAACTTTAGTTATGACCCAAAACTGGATTATATATTTATTTGAATCAGCAGTAATACTGATGTTTTTCTGGTCTGTTTACTGGCTGTTCCTGAGGTCTGAAACCTTTTTTAAACTGAACAGGCTTTATTTGCAGTTGACGCTGGTGTTAAGTCTTATCATTCCTGTATTAGACTGGTTTATCGATATTAAAACTGCTGATGTGACAAACGTCTATCTGTTGAATACCATTGTAATAACGGCACAAAATGCAGAGGTTGGTGCGCTTGGGGTGGTTGAGCGATTTCAATGGATACCGGTCATTCTGATTACCGGGTCCATAATTACATTGGGAATATTTGGCTGGGGTATTTTTAAAATTATTGCTTTAGTAAAGAATAGCCAAACCCTTCGGCAGCATAAATATTTGTTTGTACTTAATCATAAGTTTGTACGGCCGTTCTCGTTTCTGAATTATATTTTTTTAACCCCCGAAATTTATCATGGCTGGGATAACTCACATATAATTAAACATGAACAAGAACATGTGAAACAAAAACATTCCCTGGATCTTTTATTTTCTGGAATAGTTGGTGCCATTCAGTGGTTTAATCCATTTGTATGGTTGTATAAAGAGTCATTTCGCGAAATTCATGAATATTTGGCCGATGAGGCAGTTTTAAAGCAGGGCGAGGATCCGGCCCGTTATAAAAAATCGCTGTTCGATGAGGCCACTGGTGTTGCACCAGGAGTTTATAGTTTTTTTAATTTATCATTTACAAAAAGGAGGTTTAAAATGATGTCACGTATTAAGTCGCCGCGCTCAAATGCGCTCAAATTATTGGTAATACTGCCGGTAGTAACTTTAATGGTCTTTGTTTTTGCTTGCTCCGAAGACCAGGAAAAAGAGGTTATTATAAAGCAAAGCAAAGATGAGGTAAAGTCTGATAGTGTTTATATGCATGTTGACCAACAGCCCCAATATGCCGGTGGTATGTCAGCGTTATTTCAGGATGTTCAAAATGAAATCCAGTTTCCTGATATCGTTAAACAAGCTGGAGCCCAGGGTAAGGTTTTCGTTAGTTTCGTTGTTGGGAAAGATGGAGATGTCAGAAATGTTGAAGTTGCCAAAATTACAGATTTGGAAGGTAATTCTGCCCAATTTGAGAAAGATGTAGAAGAGGCACTTATTGAAACATCTGTAAATGCAGTCCAAAAGCTAAATAAATGGACTCCCGGCAAAAATGAAGGAGAAACCGTAAGTGTAAAATTTAATATTCCCATTGCTTTTAAATTGAATTAATATCAATATGCGTGCGTTCATCATCATTTTACTCTTTATTTCAGTTTCATCATTTTCGCAAAATGAAAAACTTTACGATAGCCTGTTGGCTGAATTTAATTACACTGAATTACTTGACACCACACTAAAAAAGGTTGCTCAGGATTCTAATGATGTTATAGCTTTAACTTATTTGGCTACAGCAGCCGAAAAACAGTACCTCGAAAATATTGCTCTTGATACCTGGCAAAAGGTGGTTGCTTTAGATTCCAACAATTATAAAGCGCTGTCTGGTTGTAAAAGGTTGTTACTAAAAAAAGACAAATACAAGGCTGCGCTTCTATACGCAGATAGAATGAATGATTTAAAACCCGGGCAGATCAGAAATTACCGCGATTTGGCCAGGATAAAATATAAACTAAAGCAATATGAGCAATCTATCCAATGGTGCGACACTTCTTTAATGATGTATAGCCCCAATCCAATGATTTCAGATTTAAAAGCACATAATCTCCTGGCTCTTAATGATACGATTGCCGCCCTGAAGATTTGGTGCGATCTTACCACAAAGCACTACACTGAACAATATGCCAGACAATTAACATTCAACGCTGCTGGTCACCAATGGAACGATACTGTGCAGGATTTAATGTCAGAACTTGCTGTTATCGATAGCCTTAATCCCTACTTACCTAAAATGCATGGGTATTTATTATTCAGGAAAAAAGAGTATGCAGAAGCTGTAATCATGTTTCGAAAATCAATGGAGTTGGGAGATTCTACTGCCTTCAATCGTCGCTTTATGGGTATGTCAGCTTTCAATTCAGGCGACTATTCAAGCGCATATGAACTGCTTGGTTCTTTGAAAGATTTAGAGCAAAACAATTCACTGTATTATATGATGAGCATTTCGCATGCCCGTGTATATGCAGATACTACTTCGCATAGGCTATTGGTAAATACCTATCAAAAGTTTTTTGACCCGCCATTCGTAGCAGGTATTCTCAGTGAAATAAGTGAGACCACTAAATCAATTGGCGATAAATATGATAGAAGAGGAAAAGATGAACTTGCCGAAGATTATTTTCAAATGTCGGAGAAGGCCCTTTACAAAGCGCGAAAAATTCACTACTCCAATAAAAACAATCTGAGGCTGGCAATGCTTTATGATATTTACACCAAAGATTTGAAAAAAGCACTAAAATACTACAAGCGATTTGCTGAAAACCATTCTGATACAGCCTCACCGAATTTTAAGTTTTCAAAGAACCGTATAATACGTATTAAAGAAGAACTCCATTTTAAAGTTGATTGATTTGTTTTTATGCATTAATGCCTTAGGTGGACTTTGTTTTGGCCTTTAGGCCTTCCGTAAATCGATTTTTTTACTACATTTTTGTACCTTTAAGGAGGAATTGTTGTTCAGCTCATAGAAATGTGGTTTATGAAATTCGTTTACGCACTCTTTTTTATTACGCTTGCAGGTGGTTTATGTGCCCAAACAGAGACCATCGATTCACTTAAAAATACAGTTGAAAACTATCAGGCCAATGACACCGCTAAAGTGGACTTAATGCAGGATTTGGCCGAGGAATTTTTGGCTGAAGATCTGGAGAAAGCCATTGAGTGGACCAGTAAATCAATGAAATTGTCCGAAAAATTGTCTTATGGTTTAGGCTTTTTCAATGGATGGCTTTTAAAGGGTAGTATTAGCGCTCAGCAATCAGCAAACGATTCGGCGATTTTTTATTTCAATAAAGCCGTTGGAATAGCGAAAAACATCAATAATAATTCTGCTTTATACAATGCATACAATCAAATAGGATTGTTTTTTCGCCAAAATGAGCAGTTCGACAGTACTTTGCATTATTACGAAAAAGCGCTTAACCTTATTGATGAAAAATATTCGGATGATCGCTTCTATCTCCTGCAGCAAATTGCAGTTGTGCATTATAACCTCGGGAATTTCGAAACAACCATTGAATTTGTACAAAAAGGAATTAAACTAAGTAAGCAAACCGGGGAAACAGATCATCGCATGGGTTTTATCAACCTGATGGCTGCCAGTCTTAAGCGAAAAGGGGACATTGATTCAGCGCTTTATTATTTCCGGCAAATTGTGGAACTTACCGATGATGAGGAGAATTTTGATAAGCTATCGGCTTATAATAATATTGCCAATATATACGGCGATAGGGGTAATTATCCCAAAGCATTGGATTATTATTTGCTCACACTAAAAACGGCCGAAAAGCTCGAGCATGAAAGAGCCATGTCGGTTACCTATAACAATATTGCTATAGTTTATTATACCCTGAAAGATTATCCGCAAACCATTAAATATTTACAAAAAAGCCTTTCGATCAGCCAAAAAGTAAATGATAAGCCTAATATTGTAAACACCATGAACAATATAGGCGAGTTATATCTTAAACAAGATAGCCTTGGAAAAGCCCTGGAATACTATAATGAGGCTTCTAAAATCATAAAAAGAATTAAAGCCCCGTATTATTTAACACACAATCTTTTAGGGAAGGCTGCAATTTTTGATAAACGAAATATTAACGATAGCGCAAAGCACTACTATAAACAGGCGCTGGAACTAACAGAAAAACTTAATGCCCGCGAGGAGAGAGCCGATTCGCATATTGGCCTGGCTGAGTTTTATTTAAAAAGAGGAAAATATGAACTGTCATCAAAACATGCTGAAAAAGCATTTCAGATTGCCCGTGAATTAGGTAAGGTTGAGACCATTCGAGAAGCAGCGGGCATACTGCACCGGGCAAATGCTAAACTTGTAAAAATTCAGGAAGCTTATAAATACCTGAAAGTTTATACAGAAATGAATGACAGCTTGTTGAATGCCGATAATACGAAAGAAATTACCCAGCTCGAAATGCAATATCAGCACGAAAAAGAGTTGCAGGAGATTGAAGCCCAGGAAGCTATACGCGAAGCCCAGCGACAAAAAGAGATTGCCCGGCAAAAGGGTATAAGAAATGCTTTTATCGTTGCATTTGTTTTAGTTGTGTTTATTGTGGTTTTGGTGGTGAGATATAGCCGGCAAAAACAAAAAGCCAACAGTCTATTGGCTTATCAGAAGGCCGAAATTGAGGAGAAAAACGAAGAGTTACAACAGTTAATGGGCGAAATTTCGCGTCAAAAAGACCAAATTGAATCCAGCCATAACCAAATTACCGACAGCATTCGTTATGCCGAAAAAATTCAAAATGCTTTATTTCCAATTCATGCAGATTTAAAACAATATTTTGAAGATTTTTTTATCTATTATCAACCACTGAAAATTGTTAGTGGCGATTTCTATTGGGTTGAAAAAGTGCACAATCATTTGTTAATTGCAGTGGCTGATTGCACCGGACATGGTGTCCCCGGAGCTATGATGAGTATGCTTGGAATATCTTATCTGAATGATATTACGAGACAACCAGAAGTGAAAATGCCGGAACAGGTGCTCGAAAAAATGCGCAACAGAGTTAAACGTTCACTGCACCAAACCGGCGATGTGCGCGAGGCCAGAGATGGAATGGATTTGGCTTTTATCGATATTGATGTACAGCGTAATTCACTTAATTTTGCCGGAGCCAACAATCCAATGATTATTATTAGAAATGGCGAGGTAATAGAGTTCGAGCCTGATAAACAGCCGATTTCGGTGTATCAAAAAGAACAACCCTTCCATAGCCAGTCTTTTCAATTAAAAAAAGATGATTCCATTTACCTGTTTACCGATGGCTACAGAGATCAATTTAAAGGGGCAGAAGGTAAAAAATATGGAAAGAAAAGATTTTTAGAATTATTAATCTCAATTCATACAAAACCATTTTCATATCAAAAAACAGCATTGGAAAAAGAAATGAGGCAGTGGATGGGCGAAAAAGCCAATCAGATTGATGATATCCTGGTTGCAGGCTTTAAATGGTAGGCTATTCACATTAATTCTTTGAACTTTAAAAAAGCTTGTTTTTAGAGCATAAATATTAACCTTTCCAAACAATGGATTTTGGTTTCTTAATTTGGCTTTTTTATTGTATTTTTGCCCCTCAAAATACAAACTGAATTAACTATGTTTGACAATCTTTCGGAAAGACTGGAGAGTTCCTTTAAGCTACTTAAAGGACAGGGTAGAATAACTGAAGTTAATATTGCCGAAACTTTAAAGGATGTACGCCGTGCTTTACTCGATGCCGACGTGAACTTTAAAATTGCCAAGGAGTTTACCAAAGATGTAAAGGAAAAAGCACTGGGTGCCAATGTGCTTAATGCTGTTAAACCCGGGCAGTTGATGGTGAAAATTGTACGCGATGAGTTGGCACAACTTATGGGTGGTACAGCTGAAGAGATTGACCTCAAAGGGCAGCCTGCTGTAATTTTAATGGCCGGGTTGCAAGGTTCCGGTAAAACAACATTCTCAGGAAAGCTAGCCGGTTTCCTCAAAAATAAAAAGTCTAAAAATCCTTTGCTTGTGGCCGGCGACGTTTACCGTCCTGCTGCCATCGATCAGCTTAAGGTTGTGGGTGAGCAAGTCGGAGCACCTGTATATACTGAGGAGGGGAACAAGAATCCCGTGAAGATTGCCAAAGCTGCCATCAAAGAGGCTAAAACAAAAGGCCATGATGTGGTAATTGTCGATACTGCAGGTCGACTGGCAGTTGATGAGGAGATGATGAAAGAGATTTCAGCTATTAAAGACGCAATAAACCCACACGAAATTCTCTTTGTGGTCGATTCTATGACTGGTCAGGATGCTGTGAATACGGCCAAAGAATTTAACGACCGCCTCGACTTTAATGGTGTGGTGCTAACAAAACTTGACGGTGATACCCGGGGTGGTGCTGCTCTCTCTATTCGAAAAGTAGTTGATAAACCAATAAAATTTGTAGGTACAGGCGAAAAACTTGATGCGCTGGATGTATTCCACCCCGATCGTATGTCCGACCGTATTTTAGGTATGGGCGATGTGGTCTCGTTGGTAGAACGTGCACAGGAGCAATTTGACGAAGAGCAGGCTCGAAAACTGAATAAAAAGCTGGCAAAAAACCAGTTCGACTTTGACGATTTTCTGGGGCAAATTCAGCAGATCAAAAAGATGGGTAACATCAAAGACCTGGCATCAATGATTCCCGGAGTGGGTAAAGCCCTGAAGAAAATGGATATTGATGACGATGCATTTAAAGGTATTGAAGCCATTATACGTGCCATGACACCTTCTGAGCGACAGCAGCCCAATATTATTAACGGATCGCGCAGAAAGCGTATTGCCGATGGAAGTGGTACAGACGTGCAGGAAGTAAATCGTTTGATAAAACAATTTGCTGAAACCCGTAAAATGATGAAAGCAATGTCGTCGGGTAAAATGAAAAATATGATGGGCAATATGCCGCAGCAATAATTATTGATCATATCCAAAAACAAACTTTTTATGCAACTGATTGACGGGAAAAAAATATCGCAGCAACTTAAAGATGAAATAGCCGAAGCCACCAGCCAACGAAAACAAAAAGGATTAAAAGCGCCGCACCTGGCCGTAATCCTTGTGGGAGAAGATGGAGGTAGTCAGACCTACGTACGCATGAAGGTTAAAGCCTGCGAACAGGTAGGTTTTAAATCCACCAAAATTGATTACCCTGATACAGTTACAGAGGATGAGCTGCTTGCTAAAATTAAAGAAATAAATGCCGACAACGATATTGACGGTCTGCTCGTTCAGTTGCCTTTACCAATACATATTTCAGAAGAAAAAGTTATAGAAAGAATTGATCCATCGAAAGATGTGGACGGTTTTCATCCCATTTCAATGGGTAAGTTGGTAGCCGGAATGCCCACATTCTTGCCAGCCACCCCGGCCGGAATAATGGAATTGCTGGAGCGCTACGAAATTGACACCGAGGGAAAGCACTGTGTAGTGTTGGGCCGCAGCCATATTGTGGGTACACCCATGACATTACTCATGTCGCGCAAAGCCAAACCCGGCAATGCTACAGTAACCATGTGCCACAGCCGTACAAAAAATCTCGAAGAAATTACCCGCCAGGCCGATATCATAATTGCCGCGCTGGGCGCACCTGAGTTTTTAAAAGCCGATATGGTAAAAGAAGGTGTGGTGGTTATCGATGTAGGTACCACCCGCGTAAAATCAGATAAAACCAAAAGTGGCTGGAAACTGAAAGGCGATGTAGCTTTTGATGAGGTAGCAGAAAAGGCCAGTTACATTACACCAGTTCCCGGCGGCGTAGGCCCAATGACTATTGCCTCATTGTTGAAAAACACTTTGATGGCAGTGGAAATGAAAGGGAAATAAGAGTTTATTGAATAGCAAATAGAAAATTATGAAAACAGCATATTATCTAGGGTTAATTATTTTTATTGCAGTTTTTAGTAGTTGTGAAAAAGATGAAGACCCCGAAAAAATTCCTCTTGACCTGCCTGAAACAGTAAAATTTGATTTGAATGATGATTCAATTGACGATATAACAATTGATTACTATCGCTTCTGGTCGTCGGGGCTTAATGGTCCAGAAGTAGTTGGGGAAGGTATTATGGGTTATGTTGAACCTCTAAATAATTGTTTAATCTTAAAAGAAGTGAATGGTTTGGCACTATTTAATAAACTTGGTGATGTAATCGAAAAAGAACCATTTGTATGGTATAGTTGGGAGTTTCCTATACCTTGGGACGAAGAACCAGAAGACGGAATTAATTATTCTTGGGAAGTAGTATCAATTTACTCATCTTACGTGGATGAGTCTTGGCCAGAAGAATGGTCAATTAATAGTAATTTGGATTTAGAATATTATTACATGGGCATCAGAATTACTGATGAAACAAGTGATCAAATTGGTTGGATAAAACTTGATATCGACAAATCAACTGGAATTATTCATATAGTAGACAAAAGGTTTACTACAGAAGAATCAATTGTAATTGAAGATTAATGTAGTTTAAGCGAAAACTAATATTCTTTGATAAACAAAATATTTTAAAGTGGCTGCTCATTGAGTGGCCGTTTTTTGTTTCAACTGTCGTCCGCTTGTGACAAAATACCATACCTATGTTTTTTAAAAGCACAAGCGACACGCTTGCGCTAGTTGGCGTATTCGGTTGCATTGCGTGGCTTTGGTACAATTTAATTCAATATTAAAAAGCATTTAAACTGTCTTCTGATAAATTTCTAAACATACGCAGCTTAGCAAAGCCACGCAAAAAATTGACTGCGTCGAACATCGTTTCCTCCGCTGGCGCAAGCTTGTAGCTCGTGCCAGCGGAGGGTGGGTGGGTCTTTTCAAAACTGTTGTTAGGTGGAATATGTGTTCTAATAAGTAATATGCACATGTTTCATTTTCTGACCGTATCGCAGTTTTTTAATTATCTTTACCTGCATGACAGAAAAACAAATATGGGTAACCAAAGCCTCAGGGGAGGAGGAACCATTTTCCGTAGATAAATTAAAACGCTCTTTGCGCAATGCCGGAGCTGATAAA